>VAPK010035060.1_pt1 | contig 10657 bp, 8 predicted proteins | sample 3395031 | NCBI WGS metagenome assembly VAPK01 (sample SAMN08290443, study PRJNA428436) | hydrothermal vent metagenome | isolation source: Deep-sea hydrothermal vent chimney 1 | place: Pacific Ocean: Juan De Fuca Ridge
CCGGCCTGCAATATTGGCGGTTTATTAATATCAAGCCTTCAATATTGCCATATCCAAAAACCAACGCCGTCTCTTTGGCGGATATGCATAGGCTAAAATTTATGTTCAATTCCATCGCTTTGTTATTTTTTCCGCTGTTTATGGCTCTTGCTGCAACTTCTGATCTTTTGACGATGAAAATTTCTAATCGCCTGGTTTTACTGCTGATGGTTGGATTTTTTGTTCTGGCGCTGGTGTTAAATTTTTCTCTGCAACAATTTATGATGCATATTGCAGCCGGTACCCTGGTGTTGGTTTTTGCTTTCACCTTTTTTGCATTTGGCTGGATAGGTGGAGGTGATGCAAAGCTTGCTGCCGCCACATCCCTATGGCTTGGGTTTGGTATAACTCTGCCATATCTGATTTATTCGGCTTTGCTTGGGGGTGTTTTGACGATTGGTTTGCTGCTAATTCGACGGTATCCTCTGCCGGTTATGCTGGGCAGGGTGGAATGGATTGCCCGCCTGCATGATCACAAAACCGGAATTCCCTATGGAATTGCCCTTGCGGCTGCTGGATTGATTGCCTATTCGGACACATCAATTTTCCAAACTCTTATTGTATAAAGCCAAGCCATTGATGGTTTTATATTTTATTAACCAGCTTTGAAGACGTTCGGTTAACCAAAACTTGACCCTTCTCCCGTAAAAACTTCTCTGATGGAATCTGAACCGCTTGTTCAGAGTAATCGGAGTTTGGGAATGAAACCGGCGCGTCTTCTGCTTTTATCTGTTGCAATTGTCACTGGTGGCCTAGCCGCCTTTCTGGCAACTCGGGGTGGAGATCCTGTTACTCAGGTGGTTCAGACCACTGAAGTTGTTGAAGAGGCAAAACTTCAGGTTTTGATTGCATCTGATACTATTGGTGTTGGCCAACGTCTCACCTCATCGCTTGTTTCCTGGCAGGACTGGCCTGAAGGGGCAGTGCGCCCGGAATATATTACATCTGAAATTATTCCCGATGCCATCGAGCAGATGGAGGGGACGGTTGCCCGGTTTGAAATTTTTGCAGGAGAGCCAATTCGAGAAACCAAGCTGGTTCGCTCAGATCAGGGCTATCTTTCAGCGGTAATTCAGCCCGGAATGCGCGCCGTTTCAGTTGCGGTAACCGCAGAATCCGGTGCTGGTGGTTATATAGTTCCCAACGATCGTGTTGATATTGTTCGCACCGGTCGGGCAGCTATAGGCTCGGGAACACAGACTATTTTGGCCAATATTAAAGTGCTGGCAATTGGTCTTAGACTTGGCGAAGCCGGTGCCAGTGCTGGATATCCTGATCCTGAAGACCCGCAGGCGCAAATTTTTGATAAAGAAACTATTGCAACCTTAGAATTAAGCCCGGGCCAGGCCGAAACTATAATCGGGGCAGCCTCAAATGGTAAGCTGACCCTGGTTTTGCGCTCGGTGGCTGATTTTGCTCCCTCCGTTAATGATGGTCTGCTGCAGGCCGCCAACCAGCCCATTAGATTAATCAGGTTTGGTGTCGAAACAAACGTCTCTGCAGTAAATGCCGAAGAGCAGATGGATGAAGAAATGCCCACAGAAGAACAGGCCCCGGTTTTTGCCACTCAACAACTTGTTCCCCCGGGCGTTGATGAGAATACGGTTATTGAAAATTTGGGACCTGATGAGCAGTTTTCAGAGCAATTTGACCCCGAAGTTCCACTTTCGTGATTTGTGAGAAATGATGATGATAAATTCAGTTAAATCAGCAATATCGCCGGTTTTTGCCAGACTAATTCTGGGTGCATTTGCACTTGTCACAGCCCTTGGAATTTGGATGGCAAGTGCCAGTGCTTCTCAGGCTCAAAACAATGGGTATTTGTTGATTTCTTCCATGGGAAGTTCACAGAATGTGCAATTGGGCCTTAATAAGTCTCTTATCGTGCAATTGCCCAATGATGTGAGCGAAGTCATTGTTTCCCAGCCCAATGTTGCCGGAGCAATCATGCGCAACAAGCGTTCAAGCATTATTCAGGGAGTTGGAGCCGGGGAGACAAATGTGTTTTTTCTTGACGGCTACGGGCGTCAGATCGCAACAATTGAAATTTCCGTGGTAAATGATGTTTCAACTCTGGTTAGCGCATTGCGTAGTATTGTGCCCGGCTCTCAAATCAACGTGGATTCCTTTGGCGAGCGTATTGTTCTTTCAGGCACGGCCAGATCTTCTGACGATATAGATAGAGCGGTGGCGATTGCTGTGCAGTTTGCCGGCGGAGAAGATAACGTCGCCAATGTGATGACAGTTTCCGGTGCCCAGCAGGTGATGCTCAAAGTTACGGTTGCAGAAGTTCAGCGTGAAACCGTGCGTCAGCTTGGTATCAACCTTTCCGCTTCTCTTTCAGTTGGCAATTTGACCACTGGCCTGGTTTCGGCACCTCCGACCGGTGGCGCCTCAAATGTTGCAGGGCCTAATAGTTTCACTGCCGGATTCGCCGGGGGCGGGTTTGCCATTGATGCCACATTGCGCGCTCTTGAACGTCGTGGAGCGTTGCGCACTCTGGCATCGCCAACACTTACCGCAATTTCAGGTGGCGAAGCCACATTCCTGGCCGGCGGAGAATATCCTGTTCCTGTTGGGTTTGAAGATGGGCGGATTGTTTTTGAATTTAAGGAATTTGGGGTGAATTTGAATTTCAGCCCGGTTGTGCGCTCCAACGGAGTTATTTCTCTTCAAGTTGAGACCTCGGTTTCAGAGCCAACCACTGAGGGTGGATTTAATGCTGGTGGTGTTACCATTCCCGCCACAAGAGAACGCAAAGCCTCCACTTCCGTGCAGATGCGCTCGGGTGAAACCTTAGCCATTGCCGGATTGATTGAAGACAAGGTTCGTCAGCAATTTAATTCATTGCCCGGCATTGGCAACATCCCCATCCTGGGAGCTTTGTTCCGATCCCGTGATTTCATACGTTCGCAAACCGAACTTTTGATCATGGTAACCCCTGTTTTAGTAACTCCTGGCGGTCCTGCCCGCCTACCTACAGACAATTTGAACTTTTCTGGTGACGCAGAAGCAATCTTTTTAGGCAATATGCAAAGACTATATGGTGTGGGTCAGGGCGGAACCGGTCAGTTAAACGGATCTGTTGGATTTGTTCTTGATTAGTGGGCGTATCAACATTTGCCCGGCAAACTGTGAATTTATTCAAGAACTAGGCATTGATTAAGGAATTTAGTAATGAGCGACAACAGCCAGAACAGTCAAAACCACGAGGGGCAGGAGCAAGCGCTCAATGTCGGCACTCGCCTTATTCCACGAATAACGGTGCAGGCTTTTTGCGAGAACTCACAAACTGCACAATTAATAGAATCAGCTCTTAGTGATCGGCGTATGTCAAAGGTAGCGCTAACCACTCACAATGGCTCGATTGAGGGTGCTATTGAAACCTACCGCTCAAATCCCACTCCAAACCTGATACTGGTGGAAACCAGTCTGCCCACAGAGCAAATTCCATCCGCGCTGGAAGAGATGTCCCAGTTTTGTGATCCGGGCACCCATGTGATCGTTTTGGGCCAGATTAATGATGTTCAACTTTATCGCAGTTTAATCAAATCCGGCGTTGCAGAATATATAGTTTTGCCCACCAGCACCGATATTCTGGTTTCTGCGATTGCCGAAATTTTTGTAGCCGATGATTCTCCTCCAATCGGTCGCACAATTGGATTTATCTCCGCAAAAGGTGGGGCCGGTTCTTCAACCATTTCTCATAATTCGGCTTGGATGGCAGCGCAAGCTATGCGTCAGGATGTGTTGATTGTTGACATGGACCTGCCGTTTGGAACCGCCGGGTTGAATTTTAATCAGGATCCACCAAACGGCATCGCTGATGCGGTTTATGCTCAGGAAAATCTGGACGTGGTAATGCTCGACAGGCTCATTTCCAAGGCGGCCAACAATATCAATCTGCTGACAGCGCCGGTAAGCCTGGAAAAATCTTTTGACTTTGGAGCGGGTGATTTTGAACAGGTAATCGAGTTGGTACAAAGCAATATTCCGCTGGTGATTTTAGATATACCACATTTGTGGACAAGCTGGGTGCGTCATACACTGATTGCACTTGATGAAATAGTCATAGTTGCAGAACCTGATCTGGCAAATCTTCGCAACACCAAAACTCTGGTTGATACTATTGCAGCTTTGCGGCCCGGCGAAAGCAAACCCATGCTGGTGCTCAATAAAGTCGGATTGCCAAAAAGACCCGAGATTCCCTCGGCAGAATTCGCCAGTGCGGTCGATTGCGAACTTATCGAGCAGATTGCATTTGATGCCCCAACATTTGGCACTGCCGCCAATAATGGCCAGATGATTGCTGAAGTTTCTTCCAGCTCCCGGTTGAATGATAGCTTTAAAAATATCTCGGCTCGAATTACCGGCCGACAAATTCACGAAACAGCCAGCAAATTGGGCGGTCTGGATATTTCCAGCCTGCTTAAAAAGCTAAAAAGAGCTTAAGGGCTTTAGACCCGATCTAAAAACGAAAGTTGTTGCTTTATGTTTGGAAAACGCAAAAGTTTTGGTGGAAATACCCAAAATCCCACTCATGCTTCAGCAAAGCTCAATTCGCCTGATCCTTCTGACCAGCAGGAACCAGACGCAAAAGCCCAAAATAATTCCGGGGAGGCCCCAACCGCCTCCCCGTCAAAACCGGCCTCTGAAGCTGATACCAATTTTGACATCTCCGATGAAAGTGTCGGGGTTCGCGATGATGAATATTATCTGACCAAATCAGCGGTATTTAACGCGCTGATTGATTCAATTGATCTATCCCAGCTTGCCACCATGGAAATGGAGGCAGCACGCGAAGAAATACGCGACATTGTTTCTGAGATTATTTCTCTGAAATCCATCGTAATGTCCATATCCGAGCAGGAAGAACTGCTCGATGATATCTGCAATGACGTTTTGGGTTATGGTCCCTTGGAGCCTCTTTTGGCCCGCGATGATATCTCGGATATCATGGTCAATGGCTCCCAGCATTGCTACATTGAGGTTGGCGGCAGAGTAAAAAATACCAATGTGCGCTTTCGGGATAATTCTCACCTGATGAATGTATGCCAGCGTATTGTTTCTCAGGTTGGCCGCCGTGTCGATGAATCGTCCCCTATTTGTGACGCTCGCCTTCCAGATGGATCAAGGGTTAATGTTATTGCCCCCCCGCTTGCCATCGATGGTCCGGCGCTTACCATTCGCAAATTCAAAAAAGACAAGCTGACCCTGGCGCAATTGGTCAAGTTCGGCTCCATTTCACAGCCCGGTTCCGAGCTTTTAAGGATTATTGGTCGTGTGCGCGGAAATATATTGATCTCCGGGGGTACGGGTTCTGGTAAAACCACACTGTTAAACTGTCTCACTGCCTTTATTGAGCGTGATGAGCGGATTATCACCTGCGAAGATAGTGCCGAATTACAACTGCAGCAACCCCATGTTGTGCGCCTTGAAACCCGCCCGCCAAATCTTGAAGGCGAGGGGGAAATCACTATGCGTGATCTCATTAAAAACTGCCTGCGTATGCGCCCTGAACGCATTATCGTTGGTGAGGTCCGTGGCCCCGAGGCTTTTGATTTGTTGCAGGCAATGAATACCGGTCATGACGGTTCGATGGGAACGTTGCACGCCAACTCCCCCCGTGAAGCCCTCTCGAGACTGGAATCTATGATCACCATGGGGGGCTATTCGCTCCCCTCTAGAACTATTCGCGAAATGATTGTTTCTTCCATCGATGTGGTTGTGCAGGCGGCCCGCCTTCGCGATGGTTCACGTCGAATTACCCACGTTACCGAGATTCTTGGAATGGAGGGGGAAGTAATCGTTACGCAGGATATTTTTCTTTACGAAATAATTGGTGAGGATGAAAACTCCAATATTATCGGCCGTCATCGTTCCACCGGCATAACCAAACCTAAAATTGTAGAAAGAGCGCGCTACTTCAATGAAGAATCGGCGCTGGTTGAGGCTCTTGAAGCTGCAAATGCAGAACTTGATCAGACAGGCTAGGAGAGGTCTATTATGTCACCTATTGTGCTTGGAATACTGATTTTTATATGCGTGGGAGCGCTGGGAGTGGCCTTTGTTCCCTCCATGGCCGGTTCTGGACGTGCCGATAAACGCATCAAGGCATTGCATGGATCCAGCCTTGGCAAGTCTGCGGCAGATAAATTATCCAAAGGCAAAGAAGATCGACGACGCTCGATGCAGCAGGCAGTTGCCGAGCAACTAAAGAGTAACGGGAAAAAGAAAAAACGCATTCCCCTGCAGACCCAATTGCATCAGGCAGGTTTGAAAATTGATAAGGCGGCCTTTATTCGCAATTCGATGATTTTAGCAATTGTGGTATTTGTCATATGCTTTATATTTGGTGCGCCCCTGTTGTATGCGGCCATTTTTGCCGTTGCAGGCGGGTATTTGCTGCCGCGCTGGTATTTGGGGCGCCGTAAGAAAAAATTTCAAAGAGCCTTTTTGCTGGAATTGCCCAACGCCGTTGAGGCAATTGTGCGCGGGGTAAAGACCGGTTTGCCTCTCAATGATTCTCTTCGCATCGTTGCCAAGGAAGCAAAAGAGCCCGTTCGATCAGAATTTGCCCACGTTATTGACGCTCAATCCATGGGCAAGGCCACAGACGAAGCGGTGGCATTGATTTATGAGCGGGTGCCGCTTTCAGAGGTCAATTTTTTCGTAGTCGTCATCAGCGTTCAACAACAGGCTGGCGGCAATCTTTCAGAAGCGCTGACAAATCTGGCGCGGGTATTGCGTGACCGAAAAAAAATGCAGGCCAAGGTCAAGGCCATGTCTTCAGAGGCGAAGGCCTCAGCAATGATTATTGGCTCGTTGCCCTTTATTGTGGCGGCATTGGTTAGCTTTGTAACCCCTGATTATCTTTTGCCTTTGGTGTCTTCGACCATGGGATATATTATGCTTGGCATTGCGGTGGTGATGATGTCTCTTGGCATATTCATCATGAACCGCATGATCCAGTTTGATTATTAAGGCCCATGGACAACAAGGATTTGGAGCGTGATATGAGCGCAAAGCATTCAGTTTCAGGAGAAAAAGCGCAAAAGGGGTTGTCCCCCTTCAAGGCTTTGCGATGCCAAGCTGTGCGATTTGCGCCCTATCCGAACCGGATGCAGCGGATTTGGGCCTTGAATGCGTTAAACCACGTTCATGGTGAAGGCACCATGGTGCGCGTTCTACCTGTTCATGGACCAAATACAACTGACGCCATGCCCGAAACCTTATTGTCCACTGGCCTTGGGAGCTGGCAATGAATATTCTCAATATGCTTAGCGATCCATCATTTCTCATTGCAATGTTTGCTGCTATTTCGGCGGCGGCCGTGGTATTTACTTTTGGCAGTCAGTTTTTTGATCGCTCAGAACTCAAAGGTCGCATCAAAAGGGTTGCGGTCGAGCGTGAACAAATGCGGGCTCAGGAGATGCAGCGTCTTAGAGGGCGAGAACAAAAACCCTCAGATATTGCCTCCCTTCGTGGAGCGCAAAGCGGAACCATGGTTAAAAGAACCGTGGAATCCCTGTCCCTTCGCAAAGCCTTTTTAGATGATAAAACCACTCTAAAACTGGCTCAGGCCGGATATCGGTCTCCCTCCCACCTAACGACTTATCTGTTCATGCGATTTGCCAGCCCGATCGTGTTATTCTTCGGGAGTTTTATATATCTGGGCTTTATAATTATGCCCGATCGGCCCATGTATCTTATTTTGCTGTACGCTATGACCATCGGTCTTGCCGGATCTTATTTGCCATCAATTTTGTTAAAAAATAAAATCATTAAACGCAAACAATCGATTAAAAAGGCATGGCCGGATACTCTGGATCTTATGTTGCTTTGCGTTGAATCTGGAATGTCTATTGAACATGCAATTCAGCGGGTTGCGCGCGAGATTGGCGAACAAAGTCCCGAGCTTGCAGAAGAGCTAACTCTAACCAAGGCTGAGCTTTCTTTTCTTGAAAAGCGCGCAAAAGCCTATGAAAATCTTGCAGCACGAACTGATTTGGATAGCGTTCGCTCGGTTGCAACAGCTTTGATCCAAGCTGATAAATATGGCACCTCGGTTGGTCAGGCCCTAAGGGTGATGGCGGAAGAGGGACGGGAAGAACGTATGATGGCTGCCGAGAAAAAGGCCGCTTCCCTGCCCCCTAAAATGACCGTGCCCCTGATTGTTTTCTTTTTGCCGGTGCTTTTTATTGTTATTATTTCTCCAGCAATAATTAAAGTTATGGAAAATGGCGGGATCGGATTTTAGGGGCTGGATATAGCTGCTTCTAATTCGTTCGTATGAGCTAAAACTTATTTTTCATGTAGCAATCCCTCAGGTCCTGAGATGGATCATTCCCAGGGCGGAACACCCTTCGGGCGGAACACCCTTCGGGCGGAACACCCTTTGGGTGGATGATTTTCCATATTTAATCTCTTAAAATTAGTCGCTTCAGAGCAATTCTCTTAAAATTCAAGGTTTTGATTGGCCCGAAAGATCGAAAAAACCTGTTATGCCATAATAGGAATTTTTGCTCCAGACCAGCGAGACCAAAAGTGCGAGTGCATTCGGGTCAAAAATTCGTTGCTTAGAAAAGCACGTTAAAAATCAATATATAGACAAACTAGGCAATTAAACATCACTATACGGTGTCTGAAAGCGTGTTGATGCGAGATGATTGACGGATGTGATTAACCGCATAGTTGACAAGCCCTTTAATTTTGGTCATACCAAAACAAGGAGTTTAAGCATGCATCACAAAATTTGTGCTATGAGTATGAGCTTAATTTGGCAACACACTGCCACTTCGATCCCAAGAAAAAGTCATAACATTAACGGGCAAAAGCGCGTCCAAACAAAGCCTTTGGAAGAATTTTTGTCTGGGGCGGCATTCAAAAACCTATTGCGCTTTGCTGGAATTCAAAACTACCGGAGCAATTAAAATGATCAATTTGAGCGAGCAGCTAACAGCGGTTGTGAAATGTAAATGAGTGATTTGGCATCAAAATCAAAATCAATTTTTTCATTTGGTCGCACAATATTTGCCGCCAGTGAAATCGGCATATTGTTTGTGTTGGTATTGCTTATTGTTGTGGTTAGTTTCGTTCAGCCAAATTTTGCTTCCATTGCATCCCTGTCAAACTTCGGATCGCGCGCTGCCTGGTTCGGGATTATCGGCCTGGGTGTAGTGTTTCAGCTATCCATGGGTGAAATCGACCTTTCAACCGCTTCAATTTATGGGCTGACCATCAACGTTGCAGCCATTGTTGTAGTGACTTTTGGGGTAGATCCCTGGATTGCTTCGGCGCTTGGAATCGGCGTTGGCGTTGCACTTGGTGCTTTAAACGGAATTTTGGCAACCGCATTTAAAGTGCCCGTTATCATCATCACGCTTGGAACCCTTTCAGCATTTAAGGGGCTGACATTAATCGTCTCCGGCGGCGGGTTTATTTATGGTTTGCCCAGAGAGCATTCGTTTTTCAAAATCATGGGTTCGGCTCCTCTTGGGGTGCCCATGGTTATTTGGGTATTTGCGCTGCTTACCATTGTGTTATCCCTGATCTACAACCACACACGATATGGATTTTTGGTGCGCTCTATCGGCTCCAATCCAAAGGCTGCCGAACTTAGCGGCATACCTATCGCACGGGTGAGAATTCAGACCCTGATGCTGACAGGGGGGCTGTGCGGTATTTCCGGAATGCTCACACTGGCGTTCTTTTCAACAGCTGATCCAAACCTTGGCACCGGATATGAATTGCTGGCAATTACCGCCGCCATAATTGGCGGAACAGCGCTTACCGGCGGCCGTGGAACGGTAATCGGGGCGGCTTTGGGCGCATTGTTAATCTCCGTCATCAGCAGTGGAATTGTGCAGTTTGGCATAACCGCAAACTGGAGTGTTTTTGTTACTGGCGTCCTGATTATCTTTGCGGTGGCAATTGATGCAGCCATTCGCAGAAGGCGGGATTCATAAATTTATGCCTGCATTATAAGAATTTACCAACAAACAGAACTACTTAACAGGAGGAACTAAAATGAACATTGTAAAAATGATTACCAGACTAACCGGAACAACCGCGCTCACAGCGGCAACCTTTATGGCTGCCACTAGCGTTGGCGTAATTGGCGCAACGGCTCAGGAATTTGATTGTTCTGAATTGACTGGCGCATCGGTTGTGCATTTTCAAGGTCCATATACCAAGCAGTTGGCCATGGGTGCGCAAGCTGCGGTAGAAGAATGCGGCGGGACTTATCGCTCAGCCGGTCCGGCAGCTTTTGATACTGCCGCTGAGGTTGCAGCTTTTCAGGACATGGTTTTGGCTGGAGCTGACGCTATTGTTGTTGTGGCTTTCCCCTCAGATTTTTGGATACGCCCGATTGATGAGGCGGTAAATAGTGGCGTTGTTGTATCAACTTTTGATGTTGAATCGCCCTCATCTCTGGCATCTTTGCATACAGCTCCCAAGCAAAAAGATCAGGGCGTAATGATGGCTGATGTGATTGCTGATGAACTTGATCCTGATGTATCGGGAACAATCGTCACCGGCATATGTTTGCCTGGTCTGGCATTGATCGAAGCACGGGTCACAGGTTTTGATCAGCGCATTGCAGAGCGGTTGCCAA
>VAPK010157730.1_pt1 | contig 10657 bp, 8 predicted proteins | sample 3395031 | NCBI WGS metagenome assembly VAPK01 (sample SAMN08290443, study PRJNA428436) | hydrothermal vent metagenome | isolation source: Deep-sea hydrothermal vent chimney 1 | place: Pacific Ocean: Juan De Fuca Ridge
AAGATACATTGGCCATAAAACCAGGTTTTCCAGAAACAAGACGAGCTATTTCCATAGAAATTGCTGAAGGTAAATCGCCCTCACAACTTGCTGTTATCCCTTCGCTGTTTAACCTTGAAAGTGCAACACACCCTGTAGTGTTAAGAGGTTTTATGATATCGAAACATCTCACTGAAATGAAATCAAGACTGTAACGGTCTATGATCTCCTTTAAGGCAATATAAAATTTGAATGCCTTTTTGACTTCTTCAAAGTTCACCTCAATTAAAGATTCTGCCGTATTAACAAAATCCGATGCAAGACGCTCTGCCTCTCTTTCATCTGCACTATTAAAAGATTCAAAGGATTCTTTAATATCAATATGCTTCACTTTTATTTTAAACATTTCTTCGAACGCTTCATCTGGATATGTGCTTGCAATAAGCCAATCTGAAGGCTCTCCTATTGTGCCTAATGTTTTCCCTGCAAGGGGATACCGCTTTTTTAAAAAATCATATGAGAGGTTTTCTATATCAACAAGTTCACCCCTGAAACCGTTGTTATTTAAAAAAGAAAGAATCTCAATTGCTGCAGGTAGAGAGTTATTGAATTTGTCAAAAACTAAAATATACGGCTGTGAAAACTCTCTAAACACTCTTTTAAATTGTGATTCTACCCCTCCTGTAATGATTGCAAACAAATTAATATTTGTCTTTGAATAATCATGAACTATTTCACATGATGAAATTTTTTTTCTTATCTTATTGAGAAATACCTCTATAGCCTCTTGCGGGCTTGTTTTGGACACAAGAGGAACAATACTTACTTTCACTTTCTGTTATCCTTTTAATGCCCCAGCAGTCAAACCTTGAACAATATACTTTTGGAATATCAACACCATAATTACTAACGGAATTGCTGCCAATGTTGATGAAGCCATAATCTGTCCCCAAGGAATTTGGCCGTGGAGTCCTTGAAATAATGCAATTCCTACAGGTATCGTTCTCGCGTGGTAGTCTGTCGTAAGCATTAATGCAAACATGAATTCATTAAATGATGCAATAAACACTAGTAGAGCTGTAGAAAAAACTCCAGGTGCAGAAATTGGAAGAATTACCTGAAGTAAAGTTTGTATTCTATTTGCTCCGTCTACCATTGCAGCTTCATCTAAGTTTTTGGGCAATTGCATGAAGTAACTAATTAATATCCATAAAGAGATGGGCATAACCCATGCTATATATGGAAATATAAGTACTTTGTATGTGTTTATCCACCCAAGTCTTGTCATGAGTTTAAATATGTATCCCACAATACTTATTTGAGGAAACATTGAAACAGCAAGTATACCAAGAGTGATCGCTGTTTTTCCTTTAAATTTTATTCTGGATATTGCATATCCCGCAAAACTTGCAATCATTACTGAAAAAAAAGTTACTATTATCGCAATAATCAAACTGTTTTTAAAATAATCAATTATATGCAAATCTTTTGATGTTATTATTTGCTTATAGTTTTGCAAAGTAAATATAAATGATATTTTAGAGGAGCCAAGAAAATCTGGATTCTTAGAAAAAGAAATAACAATCATCCATATAAACGGGATAAGGCAAATTAACACTGTTACTGCCACGCCTATAATTATAAATAATTTCTTTTTTACTTTATCGCTCATTTTCTTTTAACCCTCCACTAAAGTGTCCTACCTTCAAATAAATTACTGTAAAGGTGAATATTAAAAGAAAGGTAATTACGGACACAACTGAACCATACCCAAAGTCTCCCAGGATGTAGGAACGAAAGCCGTACATTGAGACAGAAGACGTTGAACCCCCAGGTCCGCCCCCTGTAAGGACATAGATTAAATCAAAAATTCTTAAGGAATCTATCGTTCTGAAAATCAATGCTATAACTATTACTGGCTTAAGCAGCGGTAGTGTAATTTTCCAGAATTGCTGAGAAAGTGAAGCACCATCAACTTTGGCTGCTTCATACAAAGATTGTGGAATTGCTTGTAATCCAGCAAGAAACAATATTGCCATAAACGGTGCTGTTTTCCACACGTCGGCTGCTACAATAGAAAAAAAGGCACTTACTGGTGAACCAAGCCAATTTATAGGACGAGATACGATATGCAAATGGAGTAAAACAAAATTAAGCAGTCCATAACTGTAGTTATACATTAACTGCCAGATTCTTGCAGATACAATTGTAGGAATAGCCCATGGGATTAAAACTACAGCTCTCATTAAACCCCGAAGTTTAAATTTTTCATTTATTACTAGGGCATAGAACATTCCCAAAATTGACTCCAATGTTACGGCAACAACGGAAAAAGCTACGGTAAAACGTAGTGATTGCCAAAACTGGGGATCTTTTATTAATCTTTCGTAGTTCCTAATACCGATAAATTTTGTGGGGGGCATAAATGTTACATTCCTGAAAAAACTTGTTACAAATGTTCCGATAACAGGAACTAGGATCAGCCCCCCTACGAGCAACAAAACAGGGGAGAGAAGGAGATAAGCTAACCCCTGTTCAGAGACATGTTTCCTAGACTGTATCCTTCTCTCCTTCATCATTACCTACCTTTAACTTCCACTTCCATATTGTTTAATAATCTGCTCAACTTCCTGTTGAGCTTTGTCAAGCGCTGTCTTTGGATCCATTCGCCCAGCTATTGCAGCATTTACATACTTCTGAATAACCTGACTCATTTTGGTGTAATATGGAACACTTGGACGTGGTATTGCGTTTACGAATACTTCTCTTAATTTCTCAAGATAAGGAGCCTTTTTCAATACCTCCTGATCTTTATAAACATCTTGTCTTCCTGGATTCCAGCCTAGATTCATTGCAAAACCTTTTTGAACATCGTAGGATTCAACGAATTTAACAAATTTCCATGCAGCTTCTTTATTCTTGGAATAGGTATTAATTCCTATATGCCACCCTCCAAGTGTAGCGGCACTTTGATGTCCAGGGAAATGAGGTAGTGGTGCTATACCAGTCTTTCCTTTTACTGGAGAGTTATCTGAGTTATGAAGTCCCCAAGCATAAGGCCAATTTCTTTCAAACATTGCATTTCCACTTTGGAAAGTCATTCTAACAGGCTCTTCTGTCATTTCTGTATATGTGCTGGGAGGTGAAATCTTGTACTTGTGGATGAGATCTGCCATAAAGGTAAGTGCTTGTATGTTATTCTGAGAATTTAACACAGGTTGACCATCTTTATTTAATATGTTTCCTCCATTACTTGCTATGAATTCAAGGAAATCACACACAAGACCTTCATACTGCTTCCCTTGCCAAACAAAACCCCAGAATTTAGGATTTTCTTTTCTTTCACCGTTTTGTACTTTTTCAGCAATTTTTACAAGATCCTGCCATGTTTGTGGAGGATTAGAAAAACCGTACTTTTTCAGCAGATCCGTTCTGTAGTAAAGCAAACCAGCATCAATGTAAACAGGTAGCGCGATTAGATTCCCCTTGTAAGTGTCAGCAAGGTCTAAAACCTTTTTGAAAAACACAGAGGTATCATAGTTATCCTGAGACACATAGCTATTTAGGGGAGCAAGCCATCCTGATGCGGCGAATTGACCAACCCATGCAACATCCATAAGAAATACATCTGGTGTAGATTCGTGACCACTTAACGGTGTAACAAGTGTCTGCATCCTCGTTGCTGAATCCATTGGTTGTCTTAAAAGATTCACTGTAATGTTCGGATTCTTTGCTTCGAATTCATTAATAACTTTGTGCCAGTAATCTATCTCCGATGGTGCGCCACCTACCGCAAATACAATAGAAACATTCTTTGGTGTCTGCTGTGCCTGCTGCTGGTTTTGGGAGGGAGTCGATGTCTGAGTCTGAGTTTTACATCCAACAAAAACCACCGAAATCATCATTACCACTACTAAGATGGTAATGATCTTCGCCATTTTCTTCATAGAAAACCTCCTTTCTTCTAAAAAAATTATTTCTTTCATCTTAACCCACATTTACTTCTATGTCAAGTGTAAAATAAAACTTTCTTAACACAACATAAAAATACAGAAATCCCCCATCACTATTAATCCAGTGAGTAATTACCTGTGTATAAAATCAGAATTTTATTTTTTTACCTCTTTAAATAAAGACAAATAATCACTTATATGGCGCGTTATAAGGAATTTTTTTGATACAGTTTCGTATCCATTTTTACCAAATGCTTCTCTTTTTAAATTATTTGCTAACAAATCATCTATCGCTTTCACACATTCCTCGTTTGATTTAACAAGATATCCGTTTTTACCGTGTTCAATTTGTATAGTAATTCCACCTACTTTACCTCCAATCACAGCACGTTTCTTCCAGAGTGCTTCTGAAACGGTAAGCCCAAAACCTTCCTTGATAGATTTCTGTAGAACAATCGTTGCAGCCCTTTGAAAAGCATTGACTTCCCTGCTACCTACACCATCAAGATTTGATAAAATAAAAAGATCATTATCTTCCCCTGCATGTCGAAGGGTTTTCTGGTAAAATTGCCACCCTTCCGGGTCATCTGTTGCCATGGAACCTATTAAAACAAGTTGAATATTTTTATACTTCTTCTTCAACTCTTTATAAACATCTATTACACCAAGGGGATCTTTCCATGGATCGAAACGTGAAATTTGAAGAATTATTGGTCTGTCTGGGTCAACACCAAATTTTTTAACGATATATTTTACTTCATCGTTGCTCAATTCAGTATTTTTGGGTGATAATGGATCAATAGATGGATAAATTATTTTATGATTCATTAAGGTACCCAATCCCTTTGCAAAGGAGTCCATGCTAAAAATTACCTTATCATATAGTGGAAGGAATCTTCTTACGAAATCTTTTGCTTGCGGATTTGGAAATGAAGTATCTATATGGCATCGCCATATAAAATATGTTGAGTGTGATTTAATATAAAATGGAAAAGCCATTGGTTGGGGATCATGGATAACTATAATATCGTATTTTTCATTAAATTTTTCAGCATTTTTCTTATTTACCTCCATATAGTACTCTATTTCTTCATTACTTAGGTCTCCTTCTTTTCCCTGGAGCATATTGTGAATCTTTTTTGTAATGTTAAAAAACTCTCTATCTCCATCCATAACAAACCAGTGCAAATCCACATCCATTGAACGACTTAACGGTACAATAGATCTAAACAGTTCAGCGACACCGCCACCAAAAGCAGTTGAATTTATAAAAGCGATTCTTTTGCCTTTGATACTTCTAGCAAGTCTTCTAAGATATTTCTCACTTTCCTCACTAAGATATTTTCTGTAGAGAAAAATATCTTTTTTCTCTACTACCACCTCTTTCATAACCTACCTCCACCGTAGATTTATTATTTTTTATTATACAACAATCAACTCATTATTCAACAGTTACAGACTTTGCAAGATTTCTTGGTTTATCAATATCAAGCCCACGCGATTCTGCAATATAATAAGCTAACAATTGAAGTGGTATTACAGAAATTACAGGAGAGAGTTCGTTGAGTGTCTTTGGGACGTAAAAGACTTTGTCAGCAACATCTTTTATCTTTTCGTACCCCTCACTTGCAATTGCCAGCACTTTTCCTCCGCGTGCTTTTACTTCCTTTATATTACTCAAAGTTTTTTCTCTAAGCGGTTCAAATGTGTCGATCGCTATCACAAGAGATTTTGGAGTAACAAGGGCAAGTGGTCCATGTTTCAATTCACCAGCGGGATAACCTTCTGCATGAACATAAGAGATCTCCTTTAACTTCAATGCTCCCTCAAGAGAAAGTGCATAATCAAGATTTCTTCCTATGTAAAATGTTTCTTCTATTGACTTCGTGGTAGCAGCGAATTCCGCTATCTCATCGCTCTGTTCTAATATCTTTTCCGCTTTTTCTGGTAATCTTTCAAATTCGTCTGCAAGCAGTTTTTCCTTTTCAGGAGAAAGTACACCCAACAATCTGGCAAGATAAGATATAACAAGTGCTATAACTTCCACCTGGGCTACGTATGCCTTTGTTGATGCAACAGCAATCTCAGGCCCCGCATTTATGTACACAACTCTGTCAACTTCCCTTGCAACAGAACTTCCAACAACATTTACTATTCCTATTGTTTTTGCACCCTTTGATTTTGCAAGCCTCAAAGCAGCAAGAGTATCTGCTGTTTCACCAGATTGGCTGATTACGAACACAAGTGTATGATCGTTAATTACAGGATTTCTATATCTAAATTCTGATGCTACTTCAGCCTCTGCAGTAATGTTAAGAAAATTCTCTGCAAGGTATCTTCCAACAACTCCAGCATGATATGCAGTGCCACAAGCAACAAAATAAACCTTATCAATACTACCTAAAAGTTCCCTCGTAAATGCAAGTTCAGGTATCTCTATTCTTCCATCTTTTACTCTACCACGCATTGCTTCACGTATAACCTGTGGTTCTTCAAAAATTTCTTTTAACATGAAGTGCTTAAACCCACCCTTTTTGGCATCATCAACACTCCAGGTAATTTTTTGAACCATTCTTTTAATCGGATTCAGAGAAAGATCGAATAATCTCACGCCGTCTTTACGGATCTCGGCAATATCACCGTTTTCAAGAATGATAATATCTCTCGTGTAAGGAAGAAGTGCGGGAATATCAGAAGCAATGAAATTCTCTCCGTTTCCAATGCCAACGACCAGAGGACTATCCTTTCGGACTGCAATAAATCTATTTTTTTCATCTTTACTCATAACACCAAGCGCAAAAGAGCCTTCCAGCATATTTACTGCTTTCTTAACGGCAACTAAAAGGTCTCCTTCATAAAAACTTTCAATGAGATAGGCAATCACCTCCGTGTCTGTTTCTGAACGGAAGTTATGCCCCTCTTTGACAAGCATTTTTTTGAGTTCAAGATAATTCTCAATTATGCCGTTATGCACTATTACAATGTTCTTACTTTCACTGTAATGCGGATGCGCATTTTCATCGTTCGGTGCTCCGTGAGTTGCCCACCTTGTATGGCCTATTCCAATCTTGCCTTTGAGATTGCTGTTTTTAAGTTTCTCTTCGAGATCTTTTATTCTGCCATGCGTTTTAACGATTCTCAAATCGTCACCGAGGATTGCAACTCCAGCCGAGTCGTATCCCCTGTATTCGAGGTGCTTCAATCCATCTATTAATATAGGCAGAGCCTCTTTATCACCTATGTAACCAACAATTCCGCACATTTTACATCTCCCCCTCAATTTTTTCTCTTATTCTTAATGCAACTCTTCTTATCTCATCTGGATCTATTCCTTCAACCATTATTCTGATTAAAGGTTCAGTTCCAGAAGCACGAACAAGAATCCTTCCCCTATCTCCAAGTTTTTTTGCTTCGTTCTCAATAAACTCTTTTATAACGTCCTTCTGAATAATTGTTTTATCTTTTACTCGCACATTTTCAAGAATTTGAGGATAATGTTCAATACCTTCGTGTAATTTACTCAGAGGAAGACCTGTATCAGAAAGCACCCGTAAGAGCATTAAGGCTGTTATTAAACCATCACCTGTTTTACTCTCTTCAAGAAAAATTACATGCCCTGATTGTTCGCCACCTATCACTGCATCATATCGGCGCATTTCTCTTAAAACATACCTATCCCCGACAGGTGCTCTAACAAACTTTATACCGTTTTCTTCGAACGCCTTAACCACGCCCATATTACTCATTACCGTGCCAACGACCGTATTGTTTTTTAATTTTCCCTTACTCTTCAAATACTTTGCTATGATAAGCATTGTTTCATCTCCGTCAACGGTTTTTCCTTTTTCATCAACAAACAGGACTCTATCTCCATCACCATCGTGAGCAATTCCAATGTCAGCACCGCGCTCCAGAGCAAATTTTTTGATTGTCTCAATGTGAGTTGAACCGCAATTAACATTAATACGAGATCCATCTGGCTCTGCACCAAATAAAAAAAGACGTGCATTTAATTTTTGCAATGTTTCAGGTGTGGTTCTGTACGTTGCGCCAAATGCTGTATCCACTGCTATTTTGAGTTTTGACAGATCCATTGGAAACCTGTTTACAAGATGTTCAATATAAAAATCAGCAAGAGAATCATCACGATAAATTTTACCTACCTCGTCACCATTGGGAAGATCTTTATGTAGATCTTCCACTAACTTTTCAATTTGAATTTCAGTTTCATCACTTAATTTAAATCCAAATCTGTCAAAGGGCTTTATACCATTATATTCCACTGGATTATGAGATGCTGAAATCATAATTCCGGCATCAAAACCTTTTTCAAACGTGAGAAGTGATACGGCAGGAGTGGGAATTATTCCTGCAATGACAACGTTACTTCCCGCACTTGCAACGCCTGCAGAAACTGCATTTCTAAGCATTGGTGAAGAGATTCTTGTATCCTCACCTATTAGAATCGCACTTTTTTCCTTAAACACTGAAGCAACAGCCCGTCCGATTTTAACTGCTACCTCAACCGTGAGTTCTTTATTTGCAATGCCTCTTGCACCATCAGTTCCAAAAATTTTTCTCATACGGAATAATTTTAAGGATAATGGAAAATAAATCAAGTTATTGCTTTTCCCACAAACTGCCAAGCATTATTCCCACAACTATCATAAAGAGACCAATCACCGTGGATACAAGGATTTTTTCTTTCAAAACCTCGTTTATAAAGAATAACGATAAAAATGGTGAAAGATAAGCAAAATTGGAAATCCTTGCAGGAGAGTTAGATAGTCTAAGCGCTTTCAGAAACAGGAAATATGTGATTCCCATTTCAAACATACCCGTATAAATTGCAGGAGCAATACCTCTTGCATCAATATTCGTAAAACTCCCTGTTAAAAAGAAGAGCAAGAATATATAAAATGTTCCAAATAGAAAATTAAAAAACAACTTTACCGTTTCTTTTCTCGGATCATTCAAATTTACAATCCAAAAAACTGCCCACACAAAAGCACTCAAAAAAGCAAGCATAACGCCCCAAACATTTACACCATTGGAAAATTGCATATGACCCGAGATTGAAATTATCGTAGCACCTACAAAACTTATCGAAATTCCAATGTAATTTTTAACAGATACTTTCTTTCCAAGAAAAATTACCGAAAAAACAGTTAATATAATAGGCCATGTGTAATTTATTGGTTGCGCAATCTGAGCAGGAAGCAAATTATACGCCTCAAAAAGTATAAGATAATAAGCGAAAGGATTTAGCAAGCCGTACAATGCTGAGTGCAAAATATCTCTTTTCTGTATCTTCCGGTTTAAATCCTTGAAGGAAATCAAAAAAAGAATAGCTGTGGAGGTAAGCGAAGAAAAAAGGAGAAATTGAATTACAGTAAGGTATTTAAGCGATATTTTAAATGCCGTTGCAACCGTAGACCACAAGAAAACGGCTACAACAATGTACACATAGGCTTTTTTGCTACCGTGAATCATACAGTATGCCCCGCGATAAGGCGGGGCAAATAAATGTAATTAGATCTTTAATCCCTTTGCAAAATCATAAACAAGCGGGATCTTCCAGCATTTTCCCATTAATGCATAGATAAGAGCTATAATTGAAACAATTGCAAATACTACATAGCAGATGTCTGCGAGTATTGCAATTATCGTCCCAACAAATGGAATCCAACTAAATATAAGTTCGATAAGCCAAACAATGATCTCTGCAATAAAGAGTGCAAGCCCTTGTCTTGCATGTTCCATAACAAATTTGCTATCTTTTTTTACAAGAAGAGGTATCAGAACAAGAATGCCAAGATAACTAATAGCTGCCAGGACTTTATTTTCGTCAATGTCCTTCTGGTCAAATCCCTTAATTTCTTCCATATTCCCTCCTTTAATATTTTTTTGAATTATACCTCATATTGATAAAATTCGCAAGGTAGAAAATCAATGCATCTTTCCTTTTCTGAACAAGATGTTCTCATATCTCAACTTACTGCTTGTAAACTCTTAACAAGCGATGTAAAATAAAAACATGAAAAGAATATTGTGCATAATGCAAAAAAATCCTGTGTATGCAATATTTTCTGCGCTACTAATAATACTCGCAGCGTTGTTTCCATACTATGTAAAAGATTATCCAGAGTTTATAAACTGGAAAACAATTATCACAATCGCAGGGCTAATAGTGATTACTACAGGTATAGAACACAGTGCAATGTTGGATAGTCTTACAATAAAAATGATTCACCGCTCTAAAAACGAACTTGGATTAGCGCTAAGATTTATTGTTTTATCCATAATCTTTTCTGCATTTTTAACCAACGATGTTTCGCTTTTTATTCTTATTCCAATTACTTTACAGGTTCAAAAATATATAAAAAATGATGTAGGAAAACTTATTGTATTCGAAGCAATAGGCGTGAATGTAGGTTCTGCACTAACCCCAATTGGGAACCCGCAGAATATTTATATCTTCCACAAATGGAACCTTAACTCTATTGAATTTGTATTAAAAATGATGCCAATGTTTCTAATTCTTTCTATAATCCTTCTCTTATTTGTCTTAGTTTCTTTTAAGAGAAAACCACTTTCTTATGTAGAGGGTGGTACTAAACAACGAAAGAAGAATTTTCCTCTATTTTGGGTCTCTATTATTTTTATAGTTTTTTATTTTGTGTTTCTGAATTCTGTGCTTGCCATTTACTTAATGTTCATCGCTA
>VAPK010048939.1_pt1 | contig 10656 bp, 4 predicted proteins | sample 3395031 | NCBI WGS metagenome assembly VAPK01 (sample SAMN08290443, study PRJNA428436) | hydrothermal vent metagenome | isolation source: Deep-sea hydrothermal vent chimney 1 | place: Pacific Ocean: Juan De Fuca Ridge
ATCGTTGCCACGGTAGAAACCGACAAGGCGATCATGGATGTGGAAGTTTTCCGTGAAGGTTACCTGTCCGGCCCGATTGCCGAGGTCGATGCAACGATTCCGGTGGGCGGGGCGATGGCTTATCTGGTTGCCAGCGCCGAAGAAGTACAGCAGGGCGGCGATGCGCCGGCTGAAACAGGTTCAGCGGATAGTGACGCCGGCGCCGAGGCGGAAACAGAAGATATAGCAGCTATGGATGAAGCGCCTGCTGATGCGCATACCATTTTAATGCCCAAACTCTCTGACACCATGACCGAAGGTGTCATGGTAAGTTGGGAAAAAGGGATTGGCGACAGGGTTGAACGTGGCGATGTGGTCGCCCAGGTGGAAACTGACAAGGCCATCATGGATGTGGAAGTTTTCCGTGGAGGCTACCTGTCCGGGCCTATGGCTGAGGTGGATGCGACGGTTCCGGTGGGCGAGGAGATTGCCTATCTGGTTGCCGAACCCGAACAGGTGCTGAATACGAAAAAATCGGCAAGCACCGCTAAACCCGCGATAGATAGCAGGCAAAAGGCCAAACCGGTTCCCGCCGGTGCGGCAAAGGCCAAGACCCATATCCCCGCTATGCCTCACGGTGCTACCCCGGCGCCACGGCCACAGAAAAAACCGGCCACGCCCTATGCGCGGCAACTGGCCGGCGCCCACGGTATCGATCTGAACAGCATTAGCGGCACCGGCCCGGACGGTACGATTATCGCAGCCGATGTACTCAACAGTAACGTGCAGAAGACCTCGACCAAGCGGATTTTCCAGGTGCCGGGCGAAGGTCGTGCGATGACGGCGATGGAAAAAGCCGTTGCGCACAACATGGAGTATTCGCTTTCCATGCCGCTGTTCCGGGTCACGGTCAATGTCGACCCGGCCGCCCTGAAAACAGCGTCCAAAGCCAAGGGCTTTTCTCTTACGGTGACCCTGGCCAAAGCCGCGGCGCTGGCGATTAAAAAGCACCCAATTATTAATGCAGTTTACCAGCATGAAGATCGCATTGTTGAGCGCGATCAGGTTGATGTTGGTCTGGCCGTGGAAACCGAAGGCATGGGCCTGGTGGTGCCGGTGTTGCGCGATGCCGCAAGCCGTTCGCTGGCCGAACTGGCCGCCGACTGGAAAGATCTGGTCGAACGCGCCCGTGCCCGCCGCCTGAAACCGGAAGAATATTCCAACCCCACCTTTACCATTTCCAATATGGGCATGATGGGCGTGGCCCTGTTCGATGCGATTCCCTCACCGGGCACCTCGGCGATTTTCGCTATTTCGACGCTGGGATCGCAGGGTATGCCGGTAACCATTACCGCCGATCACCGTATCGTCAATGGCGCCGATGCGGCCAAGTTCCTGAATACCTTCCGCGACCTGGTGCAGAATCCGAGCTGGCTGGATGGTTCCGCTGCTGCGGCCGTTTCTCAATCAGCTGCACCGAAAGCTGCCCGCTTTGAGTTTGAAATACCCAAAGGTGACTGGGACTATGATGTGGTGGTCATCGGCGGCGGCCCCGGCGGAGAAGACTGCGCCCGCGATCTGGTCGAACATGGCTTCAAGGTCGCCATGATCAATGATGCGCCGCTTCCTGGTGGCGAATGTCTATGGCGTGGCTGTATTCCTTCCAAAGCCTGGCGGGCGGCGGCGGATCGCATTCGTGATCGCGCGCATGACATTCATCTTGGCGTCAAAGGCACGACCAAACCCGTGCTGGACTGGAAAATAATGGAAAAAACCCGCCGCAGTGTGCTGGAAAAGCGCGGCGAGATGGCGTTGAATACTGACAAGGGAGTGAAGATCAATGTCATTCAGGGTTTTGCCCGCTTTATCGACAGCCACCATGTCGAGCTTGATACTGGCGGTAATCAGAGCGATCCTCACCGTCGCGCCATCCCCGGTGATGGCAGCAAGACCAGCAATATCAGCTTTGGCGTTGCCGTGATTGCCACCGGTGCACCGCCTTTCGTGCCACCGATTCCGGGTGCGACGGAGAGTGTCAAGACGGGGGGCGTGCTGACTTCCGATACCGTCTGGGGTCTGAAGGCAGTGCCCAAACGTCTGGGCGTGATTGGTGGTGGCGCTATCGGCGTCGAAATGGCGCAGATCTTTCAGGATTTTGGCGCTAAAGTGCAGCTATTTGAAGGCCAGGAACGGATTCTGGCCGAAGTCGAACCGGAGATTGCCAAACAGCTGACGGCTGTGTTGAACGACGATCCGCGTCTTGTGATTGAAACCGGGGTGAAAATTACCGAGATCAAGGGCAAGCCGGGCGAGATGAAACTGGCCTATGAAGGCAGTGATGGCAAGAAGCACAGTTTCAGTTGCGACTACGTCATTATGGCTACCGGCAAGCGCCCGATGCTGGAGCCGCTACAACTGGACAAGGTCGGTGTTGAAACGGAAAAGGGTGTCATTAAGGCGGATAATCGTTGCCGCACCTCGACGCCGCATATTTTTGCCGTCGGTGATGTCATCGGTGGTCTTATGCTTGCGCACACCGCCGGTCAGCAGGGCAGGGTTGCCGCCGCGACTATTTCTGGCGAAGACATGACCTATGATGAAAGCAGGGACTCCGGCGTGATCTTTACCCGCCCGGAAGCCGCCTTCGTGGGGTTGTCGATGGAACAGGCCAAAGCTCGTGGCATCGATGCCGCCGAGGTTAAAGTGCCCATGAGCATCGACGCCAAGGCCATGATTACCAACGAAACCCACGGCATGATCAAGATTGTGGCCGACAAGGCCAGTCATCGGGTTATCGGCGTGCATTTTCTCGCCGATCATGCGGATACGCTGATTGGTGAAGGGGTGATGATGGTCGCCGGCGAAATGACCCTGGAACAGGTCGGGCACGCCATTCATCCCCATCCGACCCAGACCGAGCTGTTCGGCGAACTGGCGCGGAGGCTGGCCTCACGCCTGCGCCGGGCTGAGAAGCGCAGGAAAAAATAGTCGTCTCTTTTTTTCGGGCGCTCTGGAAATTAACGCAGAGAACGCGGAGGCGCTGAGACGCAGAGAAAAATGTTTGTTTTTCCTCTGTAACTTTGAGTCCATGCGGGAAGAAACAAAAAGTTGCATCATTCCGGCTAAATTCATGCCGGAATGACATTATCTGTGGTTTTTCGTCCTCTATTTTGTCGCATCTGGTTTACACTTTGTTAAGCGTACTTCGTCCCGAATTCATGTTAAAGTTAGTAACCATTATTAATGGTTTTTCCTCTGCGTCTCAGCGCCTCCGCGTTCTCTGCGTTAAAATTTAGTCCTTTCATAGTCCCTCAATTTCATCATTCTGGAACGACTCTTGCATTTTTCCGGGCATGTCTGGAAAAACATACCTCTTAATCCCTCTGGCTTTTCTGCTGGCGCTTCCCGCTCGCGCGGGTTATCAGTTCTTCAAGGCGCCAGTGGAGGAATCTACCTGGACGGTGGAGGCGACGCCGATGATCTGTCGCTTGCGTCATTCGATACCGCTCTATGGCGAGGCGGAATTTATCCGGAAGGTGAAAGCTGAACTGGAATTTTCTGTGCATGTAAAACAGGCGGCTAATCGGCCTGAGTATGCGCGCCTGCTTTCTGAGGCGCCGGAGTGGAAGCATGTCGCTTTTGCCAGGGACTTTGGCAGTATTCCCGTAGTCGAAGGCAAGAAACCGTTTTATCTGAAAGACAACTGGGCGAAGCGGATGGCGGCGGAGCTGACAGAAGGTATGGATCTGCAACTTATCTATCGTGACTGGTCGGATGGCAGTGATGAAATTACGGTGACCATTTTGCCAGTTAATTTTCTTGAAGCCTGGATGGAATTCCAGGAATGTGAAAAACAGTTGCTCAATTTTAGTTTTGCGGATGTCAGAAAAACTATTATTCAGTATGGCGTGGGCAAGACCAGGCTGGGCAGGGATACGCTGCAGAGTCTGGATAAAATGGTTCGTTATATGAAAATAGACAGTGGTGTGCGTGGCGTGCAGATTGATGGGTATACGGACAGTAAGGGACTACAACGAGTGAACATCGTGGTTGCACGTCGGCGTATCAATGCTGTGCGTGATTATTTCCTTAAGCATGGTATCGACAAGGATAGAATCAGCACCCACGCTCATAGTGAACTGGAAGGTAAATTCAGTAATCGCACGGCAGCCGGGCGCAAAAAAAATCGTCGCGTAGAAGTGATGCTTATTCGTTGATTGGGCCTTCGTTTTAATCTCGAGGGTTTAATTCTCCCTGCTTGCTGTGATTAATATTGAAATTGAACCGCCAAGACGCCAAGAACGCCGAGTTTTAGTAAAATAATTCCTGGCGTACTCTGCGTCTTGGCGGTTCAGGTTGTTCTTCGATTAATACCCCATTTTTTCGCCTCTCCGTTGACGTTCCTGCTGTACTCTCGGTTTATGCCGCAAATCACGCTATAATTGCCAGCTTGTCCGGCCTGTGTCCGCGACATGCTGACATCCAGTTTGAGACCGAGGTTTTTTCCATGAGCAAAATCAAAAAAGTAGTGCTGGCCTATTCCGGCGGGCTTGATACATCCATCATTCTTAAATGGCTGCGCGACACCTACGATTGCGAAGTGGTTACCTTTACCGCCGATATCGGTCAGGGTGAGGAAGTAGAACCGGCGCGCGCCAAGGCCGAGGCCATGGGGGTGAAGGAAATCTACATCGAGGATCTACGCGAGGATTTTGCCCGCAACTACGTTTTTCCCATGTTTCGCGCCAATACCATCTATGAAGGGGAATACCTGCTGGGTACTTCCATTGCCCGGCCGTTGATTGCTCGACGTCTGGTAGAAATCGCCAATGAAACGGGGGCTGATGCTATTTCTCACGGCGCCACCGGCAAGGGCAACGATCAGGTGCGTTTTGAGCTGGGCGCCTATGCGCTGAAACCGGATGTTAAGGTGATCGCGCCCTGGCGTGAATGGGATCTGAACTCACGGGAAAAACTGATGGCCTATGCGAAGCAACACGGGATCCCGGTTGATTTCAACAAGGGCAAGAAGTCTCCCTACTCCATGGACGCCAACCTGTTGCATATTTCCTATGAAGGCGGCGTACTGGAAGATCCCTGGGCCGGGCCGGAAGACAGCATGTGGCGCTGGAGCGTATCGCCGGAGGCGGCGCCGGACAGCCCGACTGTTATCGAGCTGACCTTTGAGAAGGGTGACGTTATTGCCATCGATGGCAAGGCCATGTCGCCGGCAACAGTGATGGAGAGCCTGAACAAACTGGGCGGCGCCAACGGCATCGGCCGTGATGATATCGTCGAGAACCGCTATGTGGGCATGAAGTCCCGCGGCTGTTATGAAACACCCGCTGGTACCATTTTATTGAAAGCCCACCGGGCGATAGAATCTCTGACCCTGGATCGGGAAGCGGCGCATCTCAAGGATGAACTCATGCCCCGTTACGCCAGTGTTATTTACAATGGCTACTGGTGGTCACCGGAACGGCGGATGTTGCAGGAACTGATCGACGCCAGCCAGGAACATGTCAACGGCGTGGTGCGGCTCAAACTTTACAAGGGTAATGTCGTGATTGAAGGGCGTAAGTCAGAAACTGACAGCCTGTTCGATGAAAGCATTGCCACTTTTGAAGATGATGCCGGCGCCTACAACCAGCAGGATGCGGAAGGGTTTATCAAGCTCAATGCCCTGCGCCTGCGCATTGCGGCAAAAAGACAATAAGCCTGTGCTAATGAACGGGGCGCTGCTTACCTGCAACTTAATACCCCGTAGCTTGCTGCGGGGTAGTTTATTTAGAGCTTTCCTTATTTTGTCACTGCATCAGCGCTGATGATGGCCTGGCGGCCTTCCTGCTTTGCATAACTAATGAATTCATCAGCACTAACAGGTTTGCTGAAATAGTAGCCCTGGAAAATATCGCAACCAAACTCCATCAACATGATCAGCTGTGAGGCTTCCTCGACACCTTCGGCGATAACCTTAAATCCGAGAGTATGCGCCATATCGATGATAGATTTTACCAGCGCCGCATCCGATACGCCGCTTTCCATATTGTTTACGAAGCTGCGATCGATCTTCAGAATATCGACCGGGAAATGATGTAGGCGTGACAGTGATGAGTGGCCTGTGCCGAAGTCATCGATGGCAATCTTGAAGCCCATGTCTGATAAAGCCTGTAGATTTTCGATGATATGATCGGAATACTGGGTTATGCCGGTTTCGGTGATCTCCAGTTCGATTGACTCCGGCTTGAAGCCATGGCCGGTGCAGGCCATGGCGAATTCTTTGACGATATTTTTGGACAGGATCTGATGTGGCGAGACGTTGATGGCCAGTCGCTGAAAACAACCGGAGTCACATAAGCCTGCTTCATGCCAGTGGGCCATCTGTTCCAGGGTGCGTTCGAGCACCCAGCGGCCGATATCAATGATAAAACCCCGCTCTTCGGCAATACCGATAAATACATCGGGTGGAATATTGCCATATTCTTCGCTCTGCCAGCGCAACAGAACTTCAGCGCCGATGACCTGGCCCTGGCGATCCAGCTGTGGCTGGTATACCAGGAACAGTTCGTTTCGTTCGATGGCCTTGCCAATGGCCGCACCCAGAAATCGTCGGTAATCCGCCTGCTGTTCCATTTCCTGATTATGAAGCTGGTATCCGCCACGCGAATGCTTCTTGCAATGGGCCAGGGCGATAGCCGAACGCCGTAATAGAGACTCGGCATCTGTATCCTGCCCGTTGCCCCAGGCGATACCGATAGAACTTTCGAGAACCAGCTCATGCTGCTCAAATTCAAATGACGCCAGTAATTTCTGGTTGAGAGTCGCCGCCAGCTTGCCAATCAGAAGCTGGAGTGTTTCATCATTTTTATGCTGCTGCCAATAAGCGATTACAAATTCATCGGCGCCCATGCGGGCTTCAATCGCGCCTTTTATAGCTTTTTTAATGCGACGTGCGGTTTCACATAGAACGGCATCGCCGACGCGTCGCCCAAGTCCGGCATTGATCTCATGGAAATAATCAAGATCCAGAGTTAGAACAATAATCTGGTCATGCTTCGATCGTGATCTGGAAAGCATTTTCTCGAGCTTCTCGTGCAACAGAGATGCATTAGCGAGGCCCGTTATGTTGTCGTAATAGGCCAGCCGGTGGATCTTTTCTTCCGCAGCCTTGATCGGACTTAGATCGACAAACATCCCCGCATAACGTAGAACATCGCCAGAATTATTTTTCAGCGCAACAATATTCAACCATTCCAGGTATATCTCACCATTCTTGCGCCGGTTCCAGATCTCGCCTTCCCAATAACCCTGTTCATCGATGCTGCGCCACATAGTGGTATAAAAATTCGATCCATGCAGGCCGGATTTAAGTATTGCAGGGGTCCTGCCAATAACTTCTTCGCTGCTGTAACCCGATACTTTTTCGAATGCCCGGTTGACCCACTGGATCTTCTTGTTCTGGTCGGTAATCGTGACCCCATGAGAACTATGGGACAGGATCAGGTCAGTGAGCTGTTTCTCCTGACGTACCTGTGCAGTGTGTATCAGTAGTGCGATAACGCCGGCGAAATTCTCGAGTACCTGTACTTCACCGAGATTGTATGCATGGCCGGTATCGATATATAACACCATCACGCCCAGTAGTTGCCCTCGTAGTTTAATTGGTACTACGTAGTGGCCATGGTCACACATGCCTTCGTAATGGGTTTCATGTCGTTCATCCAGGCGGTCTACATGCAGAACTTCAACCGACTCCGCCACCCGGCCGCAGAGACAGTGACCATAGCTTACTTTGCTGCATGAGTTCTTTATGGGAGGGGAAAAGTTGACCTCAGAGGCAAGTCTTAGCTGCCGATTTTCCGTGTCTGCGAGAAAGACGCCGCCGGCATTAGTCTCAAGCCAGGGAAGTTGCAGGATGGTTTCCAGAATACTCTGTAATACTTCGTTGATGCCACTCTCATTGCCACTGTCGAACACATCAATGAGTTCAGCGTATTCCTGTTTTTCCTGCATTATTGTTGTCTCATTTTTCAGCCCTGAGTGGAGAGGGTTAGATTTATGCGTTTATTTTAAACTGGCTTACCAGATTTTGCAGTTCGGAGGCCAGCCGCGCCAGTTCATTGGCTGAGGCGGTCGTCTGTTCTGCGCCACTTGCCGTCTGCTCAGAAATTTGACTAATGCTGGTAACATTTTTGTTAATTTCTTCAGAAACTGCAGACTGCTCTTCAGAGGCGCTGGCGATCTGGATATTCATCTCAGTGATGGTTGCTACCGCCTGGGTAATGGCCTGCAATGACTCGGCAGCCTCCGTGGCCTGTTCGACGCCAGCCTGCGCCTGTTCGCGACTTTTTTCCATTACCTCCACGGCATTGTGTGAGCCGGTTTGCAGCTTCTCGATCATGTTTTCAATTTCGGTAGTTGATTCATGGGTACGGCTGGCGAGGGTGCGAACTTCGTCTGCAACTACGGCAAAACCGCGACCCTGGTCACCGGCACGGGCGGCTTCGATGGCGGCGTTCAGCGCCAGCAGGTTGGTCTGTTCGGCGATGCCCTTGATGACGTCCAGCACACCACCGATGTTCTCACTGTCATGCTCAAGTTCCTCGATAACGCCGGCAGCATTTTCGATCTCGCTGGCCAGTTGAGTGATAACATGAGAGGTACTCTCGACCACCGCCTTGCCGCCCCTGGCTTCGTTATCAGCATTGGCGGCAGCGCTGGCAGCGTTGGTGGCGTTACTGGCCACTTCCTGTACCGTCGCGGTCATTTCGTTAATGGCGGTAGCAACCTGATCGGTTTCATGGCGTTGACGCTCAACATTACTGGCGCTTTCCGTAGCGACTGAAGATACCTCCTCGGAGGCGGCCGCCAACTGGGTTGCGGCGCTGATAATCTGTTGAATCAGGGCGTTGAACTTTTCCGCCATCTCGTTAAACCGATGGGCGATCATGCTCATTTCATCACGGGCGCTAAGATTTACCTGCACGGTCAGGTCACCATCAGAGAGTTTTTCCGTGGCGTCGCTGATCTGTGCGATGCTCTGGCGTACCGAAAAATAGAAGCCAGTGAACAGCCAGGCGACCAGGGCAAGCATGGCCACGACGACACCGATGGCCATGATCAAGCTGTTCTGATCGGTCCTGATGCGCTTGACGAATAACCTGTCCAGTTCTGGCACCAGAGCGTCGTAGAGTTTGTAAGAACCGCTAATCGCCTCGGTGGCGGTATTAAACACTTTGTCACTACTGACGGAGATGGTCTCGGCATTTAACAATTTGTCATTTAACAGGGTCTGCATCTCACGAATGGCCTTGTGATTTAAATCAGTTGGGCCTTTCAGCTCTTTGCCGATAGCTGTATTTTCTTCATAGGCAACCTGTAGACCGGATCGGACGCTCCTGAAGTAGTTATCGATATTATTGGACAGCACCGCCAGTTTGACGTAGGCTTTTTTATCAGCAAACTTGCCGCTGGCTGCAACACTGGAACCCAGCGCACGTGCCTGTCCCATATTTTCCAGCATATTGGGCAGACTCGAGACCAGGACGTTACCCAGGTAATAACTGTCGAGTTTCGGATCCAGGGTGATCTCGGAGGTGTCGGCTACATGGCTCACCAGGTCCAGCATGTCGCTAATTATGGTGCTATGGACCTTTACAGCCTCGGCGGTTTTCATATTCATGGCGTTGGCCTTGATGCTCTCCCATTGCCGCATCAGATCATCCATGATCTCGCTGGTGTCGAGTTGTGCGCCCAGCCTGTCGTCAACCTTTTTGAGCTCGGCCAGTTTTTTATCAATGAGGACGCGTTGTTGCATAATGCGGTCTCTGAATTCTGTGGCGCCGTTTAGATAGGCCGCCATCATGCCGCGGTGCTGCTGGATGTGTTCGATGGACTGGCGCACTTCTTTTATATAGGTGAGGCCCCTGTGTTCGTGCTCGAGGAAGTCCACGTCCCCATTGATAGAGCCGATCAGGTTCAGGCTCAGGATCACCAGCGGGATCATCACTATCAGGAAAATTATCAGGAACTTAACCGGGTAGCGCACGCGATCCATCAAAAACATTGCGGGAGCGAATAAACTTTTCATGGTAGCTTTCCTTGTGTGTAAAGTCGTTCTTAATTATTGTTAATCACTGGCAAAGGTTGTCGATGGAACACGGTTACAGCGCTACTACGAGACAAGCCGACGGAAGTTCCTGGCACAGCAAAGATGCGATGCACAAGGGCGCTGAGGAAGATATAAAACCCTGACAGATTTGTTGCATAATCCTGAGGTTCATTATCGAAATCATATTATCCTTATAAAAGTTAATCTTCCCGCCAGGTTTTAATACCAATATAAAAATAAATGGTTTTAGACCAGATTTTAGTCTTTGTTCTGATGGTGCTATCGACCAATAAGCCTATAACTTTACCGGTGTTAAGAAAAAAATCGCGAAATGCGCCTACAGAAACTGCTGATAAATTACTAAGGAAGTTGTAAAAATTTAGCCAGGAAGATTTTGTCTGGCGAATACGCTGAGCTTACATATTTCGACAAAAGGCGGAGAGTAATCAGCGAAGGCCTGGCTATGAACGGTGAACCTTGATTTGTGGATTGGTATTCAGTAATTAGCCTTTCATCTCTATGGGTTTAATTCCCCACAGCTTGCTGTGATTAATATTGAACCGCCA
>VAPK010480978.1_pt1 | contig 10655 bp, 14 predicted proteins | sample 3395031 | NCBI WGS metagenome assembly VAPK01 (sample SAMN08290443, study PRJNA428436) | hydrothermal vent metagenome | isolation source: Deep-sea hydrothermal vent chimney 1 | place: Pacific Ocean: Juan De Fuca Ridge
ATTTTGCGTGCGATTGAGCTGAATGCGACCACTGTTGAGAGAAACAGGCGCGCGTTTGAGCTGGGCAGATGGGCAGTTGTTGAACCGGCGGTGGCGGCGAAGCTGCTGGAAGGCGAAGTGGTTGAGAAGCCCAGATCACTGGAACAAAAGATTGATTTCTTTGCCGATCATCTGGTGGCGTATCAGTCGCGCAGGCTGGCAAAGCGCTATCGCAAGCTGGTGGCGAGGTTCGATGATGCGTCGCTGAAAGAGGCGGTGGCGAAAGGCTATCACAAAGTACTGGCCTATAAGGATGAATATGAAGTAGCGCGCTTGCTGATCGGGACAGAAGCTAAGGCACGGGCTGAGTTTGATGGCGATCTGAAGCTGAGCTATCACATGGCGCCGCCGATATTGTCTCGCGTTGGCGCAGATGGGCGGCCCATTAAAAAACAATACGGGCGTGGGATGGAACGGATGTTTCCGCTGCTGGCTCGGTTTAAGCGGTTGCGGGGTACGCCGCTGGATCTGTTTGGATATTCGGCTGAACGCCGGGCGGAGCGGGCAGCTATTCGCAGCTATGAGGCTGATATGAAAGAGGTTTTGGCCGGGTTGTCTGCGGAACGGATGGCAGGCGCGGTGGCGTTGGCGGAATTGCCGTTGTCGGTGCGTGGATTTGGGCCGGTACAGGTCGCAAGCCGGGCGGTGGCGGATAAGCGGCACGCCGAATTGTTGGCAGCGTTTCGGGGTGTGGAACTTCGCGCTGTTCCTTAGCGCCTTACATGGGTATTGCTGCCCAGAGCAAGTGACATGAGGCTTATTATGGCTGTTGGGATATTTGATTCAGGGCTGGGCGGGCTGACCGTATGGGAGGCGGCATCAGCGCGGTTGCCGGATGTGCCGTTTGTGTATTTTGGCGACAATGCCAATACGCCTTATGGGGTTCGCGATGCGGATGACGTGTATGAGCTGACTAAGGCCGGGGTCGAACGGTTGTGGGCGGCAGGATGCGATCTGGTGATACTGGCTTGTAATACCGCGTCTGCGGCGGCGCTGCGCCGTATGCAGGAAAGCTGGATTCCAAAGGAAAAACGGGTGCTTGGTGTATTTGTGCCGCTGATCGAGGCGCTAAGTGAGCGCGACTGGGGTGACAATTCACCACCACGGGAAGTCGGCGTTCAGCATGTGGCGCTGTTTGCCACCCCTGCCACAGTGGCCAGCCGGGCGTTTCAGCGGGAATTAGCGTTTCGTGCCATAGGGGTAGACGTCGAAGCTCAGGCATGTGGCGGAGTGGTGGATGCTATTGAGGAGGGCGACATGATCCTGGCTGAGGCATTGGTGCGCAGCCATGTGGATGCTCTGTTGCGCAAGATGCCGGCACCGGATGCCGCCGTTTTGGGATGCACCCATTATCCGCTTATGGAACAGGTGTTTAGCGAGGCTTTGGGGGAGGGCGCAAAGGTGTTTTCGCAGGCGAGCCTTGTGGCCGAGAGCCTTTCGGACTATCTGGAGCGCCATCCAAACATGTTGGGACCGGGCGAAAGCTCGATGTTTCTGACCACAGGGGACCCGAGAAAAGTGACTGACAGGGCGACACAGTTTTTGCGACGACGGGTAGAGTTTATTTCCGCGTGACGCCGATGCGTCTTGTCCTATTTTTCGTGCAATTGGTACAAATGGTACGCATATATTGCACAATTCCTCTGAAAGTTGACCGATGACACATAAAATCGCCATCCTTGGAGCCTCTGGGTATACCGGCGCTGAGCTTGTCCGGCTGATTGCCACCCATCCCGAAATGCAAATTGTCGCGCTGTCGGGGGACCGCAAGGCGGGGAGGGAGATGGCGGATGTGTTTCCGCATTTACGGCATCTGCAATTGCCCAGGCTGGTGAAGATTGCCGAGATTGATTTTACCGGGGTGGATTTGTGTTTTTGCGCGTTGCCCCATGCGACGTCGCAGACGGTGATCAAGGAGTTGCCGAAAAATATGAAAATCGTTGATCTGTCTGCTGATTTCCGGTTGCGGGATGCTGAGGTCTATGCGGCGACCTATGGTGGAACGCATGATGCGCCGGAATTGCAAGCCGAGGCCGTTTATGGGCTGACGGAATTTTATCGCAACGAGATCAAAGAAGCACGGTTGGTGGCCGGGACCGGGTGTAATGCGGCAACCGGGCAGTATGCGCTTAACCCGCTGATCGCGGCCGGGGTGATTGATCTGGACCAGATCATCATTGATCTGAAGGCCGGGGTGTCGGGGGCCGGACGGGCACTACGTGAAAATCTGCTGTTTGCTGAACTGTCCGAGGGGTTCCATGCCTACGCCGTTGGCGGGGCGCATCGGCATTTGCCGGAATTTGATCAGGAATTTTCGCGCATAGCCGGGCGCAAGGTACACGTACAGTTCACCCCGCATCTGATTCCGGCGAATCGTGGCATACTGGCGACGGTGTATGTGCGCGGCGACGCCGGGGCGATTCATGCGGCTTTGGGCGAGGCGTACCGGGATGAGCCGTTCCTGGAAGTGCTACCGATTGGCACACACCCCTCGACGAAACACGTTCGGGGCTCTAACTTTGTGCATATCGGCGTGGTTGCGGATCGGCTGGATGGTCGGGCGATTGTAATCGCAGCGCTTGATAATCTGACCAAGGGGTCCAGCGGGCAGGCGATACAGAACGCCAACCTGATGCTGGGGCTTGATGAAACCATGGGGCTTATGATGGCCCCGGTATATCCGTGAGGGATTTGTAATGGCTGGCATGAAGGGGTTGAAGAAAACCCGCCGTATACAGGTTATACTGGTGGCTGTTGTGGCGCTGGCGCTTTCAACGGCAATGATTGGTTATGCGATGCGCGACGGGATCAATTTCTTTCGTTCACCTTCGCAGGTGGCCGAGGTCCCGCCGGGTCCAAAGGAAGTTTTCCGCATTGGGGGGCTGGTAGAGACCGACTCAATTGTGCGCGGAGTTGGGACGCAGGTCAGCTTTTCGGTAACCGATGGCGGGGCGACGATCCCAGTGGTCTATACCGGTGTGTTGCCGGACCTGTTTACCGAAGGCCAGGGCATGGTGGCGACCGGGCGGTTGGTGGATGGCACGTTTGTAGCGTCTGAAATATTGGCCAAGCATGATGAGACCTATATGCCCAAAGAAGTTATAGATGCCCTGAAAGAGCAGGGGATTTATGTGGAGCCTGCGAGTTAAGCAGCCGGATTGGGACGCCTATGGCGTCAGGTCTTTTGTTGGCCAACCCTGTCGGGTTGGCGATGCCTCCGGCGGAGGTATTTATAAAAAGAAGAAGATAGATTTGGCGGAGTTTGGGCAGCACCGTTCGGTGAGGTTAGTCTAAATTAACCCGGTATTAGCAAAGTGATACGCGAATTTTCACGTATTTGGACTTTGCTGCATGGAACGTATTAAGGCGATCGCCCAAGATATTGTGGCCCGTGAGGGTGGCTTTGTGAATGACCCGGATGATCCCGGTGGGGCGACGAAGTTTGGGGTAACGATTGGCACGTTGCGCCGGTTGAAACTGGACCTGACCGGGGATCGAAAGGTCACCACGGCGGATGTGCGGGCGATGACCCGTGATAAGGCGCGCGAGATTTACATTCGTGATTATTTTTATCGGCCAAAGCTTGATAAGCTGCCGGATGTTTTACAGGCTTCGGTGTTTGACATGTATGTCAATGCGGGGGGCAATGCGGTGAAGATATTGCAGCGGTTGTTGCGAGATATGGGGCATAAGGTGGCGGTGGACGGGGCGATTGGGCCGCAGACATTGCGCGCCGCGGCGTTGGCGTATGATGAGGCACCGGATCATCTGGGTGACGCTTACGGGATCGCGCGGCGTAATTATTATTACGCTTTGGCGGATCGACGCCGTTCTTCGCGTAAATATGCGCGGCGTCGGGATGGCGGTAAGGGGGGCTGGATAAAACGGGCCGAGGAATTTATTTCTGAACGGTATCATTTGAGCGAGGCGCAGCACAAAGCGAGGGTGTCGGCGTGGGGATGATCGGGGCGCTGTTTGGTATGTTGTTTGGTAATGGGCGCAATGTGGTAACGGACACGGTGGAGGTGTTTCGCGAAAATACCGAAGCTGCGGCGGTGCGCGAGGCGGGGTACCGTTCGGACGCCTTGCATCAGTTTGCCGCCGAGTTCGCGGTGCCGCGCAAGGGAATGTTTGATCGGTTCATGGACGGCTTGAACCGGGTGCCGCGCCCTATGATGGCGCTGGGGACCATTGGTTTGTTTGTCGCGGCAATGGTGGATCCGATCTGGTTTGCCAGCCGGATGCAGGGGATTGTGCTGGTTCCAGAGCCGCTTTGGTGGTTGCTCGGGGCGATTGTGTCATTCTACTTTGGCGCGCGCTATCAGGTGAAAAGCCAGGAATTTCAACGTTCAATCGCGCAGACGGTGGCGCGGGCCGGGGAAGTGGTTGGTAATCTGAGTGCTTTGGATGCCCTGGACGTTGGAACGGGTGCAGGTGAAAACCCAGCCTTGGATGACTGGAAGGCGGGGACATGACGCCTAGCATATTTATTAGTTTACTAACCGAGAACGGGCCGTGGGTGCTGTTGGTTTTCTACCTGTTGTACCGGGATTTTCAGAAGGATCAGGCAGTACGGGATGTGGTGAATAAGAACTCGGCTGTATTGAGCGAACTGGCTATTTTGATACGCGAGCGGCTGCCGCGCAAGTGAAGTTGTGCTGAGTGGCCAAGTCGGGGCCTGCGGCGCGAAAATTTTTGAAAAGAAAAAGGTGGGCGATGGCGAAGAAATTGAAAGAGGCGATTGAAAAGAACCGCATTGTGGCGGAAGAGTTGAACCGGGCTTTGCGGGAATGTCTGGAGGTGATCAAGGATGCGCCGGAAACCGTGGTTGAGGGGAGGTTTCGGGTATTTGAAGGTGGGCGGAGGACTGCCGGGCGGCGCTAGCACGCGGATATGTGACAATTGGTGCGCGTAAAATTGATCAACTTGCCCTTGCGTACCGGCGCTACTTGGCTAGGGTTCCGGCATGTTGAACGAACTTGGACATTTTGCGCTGATCCTCGCCTTTATGGTGGCGATTGTGCAGATGGTTGTGCCGATGGTTGGGGCGCAACGGCGAAACACAACGTGGATGGGGGTCGCTGAACCTGCGGCCTATGCGCAGTTTATTCTGATCACGTTCTCATTTGGCGTGTTGACCTACGCCTTTGTCACCTCAGATTTTTCGCTGTCCTTGGTGGTTAACAACTCACACACCGACAAACCGATGCTGTACAAAGTGACCGGTGTTTGGGGGAACCATGAGGGCTCGGTCCTGTTATGGGTGTTGATCCTGGCGCTGTTTGGCGCTTGTGCAGCGTTTTTCGGCAATGGATTGCCGGCGGCTTTACGCGCCCGGGTGCTAAGCATTCAAGGCGCGATTGGCGTCGCGTTCATTGCGTTTATTTTGTTCACGTCCAACCCGTTTTTACGGGTCGAATTTCCACCGCTGAACGGGCGGGGGTTGAACCCGCTGTTGCAGGACGCCGGATTGGCGTTCCATCCGCCATTTTTGTATTTGGGCTATGTCGGGCTTTCGATGTCGTTTTCTTTCGCGGTTGCCGCTCTGATTGAGGGCAAGGTTGATGCGGCCTGGGCGCGCTGGGTGCGGCCATGGACTTTGGCGGCCTGGCTGTTCCTGACAGTTGGTATCGCACTGGGATCCTGGTGGGCTTATTATGAGCTTGGCTGGGGCGGTTTTTGGTTCTGGGACCCGGTTGAAAATGCTTCGTTCATGCCTTGGCTGATCGCAACGGCCTTGCTGCATTCGGCGATTGTTGTTGAAAAGCGCGAGGCGCTGAAAAGCTGGACCGTGTTGCTGGCGATACTGGCATTCGGGTTTTCGCTGATGGGGACGTTTATCGTGCGATCGGGCGTTTTGACGTCGGTGCATGCGTTTGCCAATGATCCGGAGCGGGGTTTCTTCATTCTGATCATTCTGGCGGTGTTCATGGGCGGTGCGCTGACGCTTTACGCAGCCCGCGCCGGTGTTCTGGAGGCCAAAGGTGTGTTTGCAGTGGTCAGTCGTGAAAGCGCGCTGGTGCTGAACAATATCCTGTTGGCGGTGGCAGCGTTTGTGGTGTTTTTCGGCACCATGTGGCCGCTGGTGGCCGAGCTGATCTTTGATCGCAAACTATCCGTGGGCGCACCGTTTTTTGATGCGGCATTCACCCCGTTCATGGTGGCGTTGGCTGTTGTTTTACCACTTGGTGCGTTGTTGCCCTGGAAGCGGGGGAAACTGCGGAAATCGATGAAGCCGCTTTGGGGTGCATTAGCGCTTTCAATAGCCACCGGGGCGCTTGTCTGGACCGTGCAGACTGGCAGCTCAATTCTTGGACCGGTTGGTGCGGTGTTGGCGGTTTGGTTGATGGTGGGATCGGCGCTTGATCTTTGGTTGAAGTTGGGGCGCGGGGATCTGGCGTCAAAATTTAGCCGCCTGATCCGGTTGCCTCGCGCCGACTGGGGCCGGGTGATGGCCCATGGCGGGCTGGGGATCACGATTTTCGGTATCGCCGCGATGACCGCCTGGGAAGTGGAAGACATCCGTGTGGCCAAGGTAGGGGATCGGTTTGACGTCGCCGGGCTAACGATTTCACTGGACGAAGTGCGCCGTGAACAGGGGCCGAATTATTCGTCGATCATGGCCGATATAACGGTGACAAAGGATGGTCGCGTGGTAGCGCAATTGTCGCCGGAAAAACGCAACTATCCGGTGCAGCAGATGCCAACCACCGAAGCAGACATCGATAACGGCGTATTCCGCGACATCTATCTGGTGATCGGGGACCGGCAAGTTGGCGGTGGCTGGGCGGTGCGCACCTATGTAAAGCCGTTTGCCAACTGGATATGGGCCGGGGCGATTGTCATGGCGCTTGGCGCTGTGCTGAGCCTGACCGACCGGCGGTATCGCGTTGCAGCCGGAGCGCGGCGGCGCAAGGTAGTGGCCAAGGCGGTGCCCGCAGAATGAAACGGTTGCTATTGATATTGCTGTTGCTGGCCAATCCTGCGGTGGCAGTGCAGCCCGACGAAATTCTGGATGATCCGGTGCTTGAAGCCCGGGCTCGGGTATTGTCCAAGGGATTGCGCTGCCTGGTGTGCCGCAACGAAAACATCGACGAAAGCAACGCTGGTCTGGCACGGGATTTGCGTATTCTGGTGCGCGATCGATTGCTGGCAGGCGACGATGACATTCAGGCGCTGGCGTTCGTTGTTGATCGCTACGGCGAGTATGTGCTTTTAAAGCCAACCTGGAGCGGGGCCAACTTGATATTGTGGATTGCCGGTCCTGCAATGTTTCTTGGGGCTTTGGGTATCGGCATAACCTACTTGCGCCGACGTGAGCAGGCGGAGGCGCCCGAAAGCCTGAGCGAGGACGAAAAATCCCGTCTCGATGATTTAATAAACAGCTAACGTCAGGTTTCGCTTTCCTTGCGCCGCTAACTGCCTATCTTGGTTGCGAGTTTTTCTGAATTAGTGAGCCCCCGATGCAGTACCAGACCATCCGCCTTTCATACCGCAGCGATATTGCGGTTGTGACACTGAACCGCCCCGAAGTAATGAACGCGCTAAACACCCAAATGCGCGCGGAAATCCAGCACGCGGTTAAGGAAGCCGGCACCCAGGCGCGGGCGCTGGTGATCACCGGCAAGGGCCGGGCGTTTTGTTCAGGGCAGGACTTGGGGGATCGAGCCACGGCGGGCTCGGTTGATCTGGAACGCACCTTGCGCGACGAATACGAACCGATGCTGCGAGCGATATTTGACTGCCCAATCCCGACAATAGCCGCCGTTAACGGAGCAGCTGCCGGGGCCGGGGCAAATCTGGCGCTGGCGGCGGATGTGGTAATCGCGGCAGAGGGGGCCGTTTTTTTACAGGCTTTCACCCGCATTGGGCTGATGCCGGATGCGGGGGGAACCTATTGGTTGCCGCGTCAGGTCGGGTTTGCGCGAGCTATGGGGGCGGCGCTGTTTGCCGATGCAATTAGCGCCAAACAGGCGGTGGAATGGGGCATGATCTGGGAAGCGGTGCCGGATGATGAGTTCGCCGATCACTGGAACGCGCGGGCTTTGAAACTAGCAAGTGGACCAACGGTTGCCTACCGTAATATCAAAACGGCACTGCGCGGATCATTTGAGAATTCGCTGGAGGATCAGTTGAACCTTGAGGCGCGTCTGCAAGGTGAATGTGGCAATACCCGGGACTTCAAAGAGGGTGTGCTGGCATTCGTTGAAAAGCGCCCGGCGAAGTTTGAGGGACGCTAGGCGCGTATTTGCGACGATACCACTGACACGATGATAACAGTGCCGCCGATCAGGGTGGCGGTGGCCGGCGTCTGCGACAGGACCAGCCAGGCCCAGAGCGGGGCGAACGGCATTTCCAGTGCGGATAGCAGGGCTGTTTCCGGGGCAGGCAGGCGGCGTGCACCTTCAAACAAAGTGACAGATGCAAGGGCGAAAACCAGCCCGAAAAGTGTCAGAATCGGCAGCTCATTGCTTGCAGCATTAAGCGGTTCACCGAAAGCTAAAGCCACCGGTAGCAGAACCAGAGATGAAGCTGCGGCGGGAAGGGCGGCGGTGGTTTCGGGCCAGCGCCGGTAGAGCACTATGGTACATGCCATCATAAATGTCATCCAGAGGGCGAGCATATTGCCGGCCAGCCCGCCGCCCTGCAATGAGCCCCCGACAATGATGGCGACGCCGATAAGGGCGGCAATGCTGGCACCAATGATATATTTGCCGGGGTGTTCATTGATGAAAACCCATGCCAGAGCAGCGGATATGAACGGGGCGGCGCCGTAAATCAGGGCGACATTAGCGACACTGGTCAGTTTGAAGGCAGGAATGAAGGCAGCCGTTCCTGATGCCATTAGCAGGGTGGCCAGCAGGGCGGCACCGCGGAAGGCTTTGATTTCCGAGGTCAGTGTTCCACGTAGCGCCATATAGGCGAACGTAAAACCTGCCCCCGCCAAGCCGCGCCAGAAGATGATCCCCCAAGCATCGGTCTGCACGCCTTTGGCAAAGATACCGGCTGTGCTGAACACGATTGCGGACAGGATGACCAGCAAGACGCCTGTGATGTGTCGGGGGTATTGCGGCAATTGGTGGTGGCTCCGGTAGAAATTTTCACCTGACTACCGAACCTGTGCTGACACCGGGGTGGCAACAGTGTTTGATGACAGTGCAAAAAGGAGGGCGAAATGCGCAGAACGGATCGGCTGTTTGAAGTGATACAGATATTGCGGTCGGCAAAGGGACCACTGACCGGCGCAGAGATTGCCGATATGCTGGAAGTTTCCAAACGTACAATTTACCGCGATATTGCAACGCTGCAAGGGATGCGCACCCCAATTGAGGGTGCGCCGGGGATCGGGTTTGTGATCCGGCGCGGCTATGATCTACCGGCGGTGAACTTTGATGTAGAAGAGGCCGAGGCAATCACGGTCGGGCTAAGCATGATAGCGCGCACGGGTGACGCGGGGCTGTGGGCGGCGGCTCAGCGCGCTGCGCGAAAACTGAGCGAGGTGGCCCCGCGAAGGGACACGTTGATTGCGTCAAGTTGGGGCACTGTAGAGCCGGCTAACGTGGATATGACGGTGGTTCGTGGCGCGATACGCAGCGAGAGAAAGCTGTGGCTTCGATATGAAGACGCAAAGCAGCAGCAAAGTGAACGGGTGGTTTGGCCGCTGGCGTTAATCTATTACGCCGAAAATACCGTTCTGGTGGCATGGTGCGTAATTCGCAATGATTTTCGCCACTTTCGGCTGGATCGGGTTGCGGAGATATTGGTGCAGGAAGATCGTTTTGATGGCGAGGGAGCGCCGCTGCGTACCCTTTGGGAAAATACGCTTCGAGAACAATCCGTCACCACCCGCTGAGACATTGGAAATATAGAGCGCCCAAGGGGGCGCATTTCTTTTAGCCCTTACGGGCGATTTCGCTCTGCTCGGGGAGTATTTTTAAACAGAAGAAGCCGGGCGTCCCAGGGCGAAAAAGACGCTGTCGGACCAATGCCCGCCCACGCAGAATGTATCCTTTGCAAAGCCGCTCACATGAAAGCCCAGCCTGGTTAAAAACCGGACCGAATTCAGATTAAGCGGATCCACATCCGCCGTGATCACCGGCAAGTCGGTCGTGGCCCAAGTGTGATTGATGATGGCTTGCCCGGCTTCTGCCGCAATGCCCTGGCCCCAGTGGTCCGGGTGCAGAATATAGCCAATTTCAGTCCCGGTATGGATGCCGCCAAGTCCGATCACTGTGCCCGCGTGGTCAAAGACGAAATACGTGCGCGGTCCCGGTTTCCTGAGTTTTTCAAGGGACGGGCGGGTGTCTTCTTCGGTCTTATGGGGGAGGCTGGACCAATAGCGCATGGCTATCGGGTTGCTGAAAATGCCAAAGAGCGCCCCGAGATCGCTTTCTCGCGCCGCCCGTAAGACCAGCCTGTCGGTTACGAGGCGCATCAGCTGCTTACCTGTTCTCGACATCCACGTAATCGCGCAGTGTCGCGCCGGTGTACAGCTGGCGTGGGCGGCCGATTTTCATTGCCGGGTCTTCGATCATTTCTTTCCACTGCGAAATCCAGCCAACGGTGCGCGACACCGCAAATATTGGGGTGAACATCGACGTTGGAAAGCCCATGGC
>VAPK010476610.1_pt1 | contig 10653 bp, 7 predicted proteins | sample 3395031 | NCBI WGS metagenome assembly VAPK01 (sample SAMN08290443, study PRJNA428436) | hydrothermal vent metagenome | isolation source: Deep-sea hydrothermal vent chimney 1 | place: Pacific Ocean: Juan De Fuca Ridge
CCAAAAAAGCCAACTATCTGCATGCTGTGCTGGATATATTTTTTCTAATATCAGAAATATAAACCTTAGCACTAAACTGTGAAGCAAATAGTATGAATAGCTCATATTCCCTAGCCATCTCATAGGGGGAAATGAAAAAACCTGGGCTGTCATCCCAGATGATATAAAACACTCCAAACAGAAAATAAAGAATAGGCAATAGAGCAACGCAAATTTCCACCACCCATTTGCATCATATGCATTTAACAAAACTACGGCTGTAATTGCAATAATTAGAGCGGGAAGTCCAATGGGCGGTAATTTTTTAATTAATTTTGCTTCAGTTGTTTCAAATAGCAATATTCCCGAAGCAAACATTAGCAATCGAATATGCCCTTCATAAACTGCAAAATACCAGAAGAATAATATCGACCCTAAAAGAAAAAAAACCAAGCGGTTTAAGGGAGGCCATGACCGCAACCTAAATATTGCGATTAGCAAGGGAATGAATAAATAGTAAAAAAATTCGTAGCTCAAGGACCATGCAACCGTTATGATGGCATCTACTTCAAACAACCCTGGCAATAAGAGAAAATTTTGAATTACTAAAATCACTCCCTCCCAACCAGCAGGAATTTTTGATTCTCCAGGAAATAATGCCGATAATAAAAGATAAATGATAAACACGACAATGAATGTGGGATAAATGCGTTGAACCCGCCTGGCAAAATAGCTACCAAAAGATCTCTTTTTTCTAATAAGCATCCCATAAATCAAATATCCGCTCAATACAAAAAATAAATCCACACCCACATTACCAATATTTCGTACCTGTTCTGCTATTAAATAGGTCGTACTCCCTTCATTTACCCAAAGCTCCGCTAAAGTTACATAATGAACAAGAAATACTAGGAACACCGCGAAACCACGAATACCTTCCATAGATAATATTGCTTTGTGGGCGGCATGCGAAATTTCAAAGGTATTTCTTAACCAGTTCATTCTTATTTGGTCTCCACGATTTTCTATTTTGCACATAAGCTCATTACCAAAAGAGCCACAATTTTTTTAGATTGAAAAAATTGTAACGCCGCCGGCAATCAGCTACATACGAATGTAAGTTAACTATAACTCGGTAGCGCTAAAAAATAGAACCACCTTTGCAATTATTATTTGTAGCTGCGCAAGATAGCCACATAGTTAGGATGCGCCGCTCCGCTTCACTGGCGAATAATAACCTGCATTTACAGTAAATGCCAAAGAAATTTATCCTACCCAGGACTAGGTTTCTCTATACTATTTTTTCTGTCACTCCCATGAACACAACTTAGAAACTGACGACGGCCTCACTATCTACGCATTCATTTTTCTCCACTATCGCTCTACTGCAATTGTTAGTTATTCGCACGTTCATCTACGTCAAAACCTAACTATACTTCGCGTGGTCACGGATGCGGATTTTATAGTGCTCTTTCATCATACCAACTCGATAAGTAGGGCCTTCCATTACTTCATCTCCCCTCTCTGATTCGAACTGAAAAGAATATGGCTGATGGAAAAAATATTAGATATACCTTAATAGCAATATCTCCCAGCTGAGATTGTGATAAAATCACTTTGATGCTATAGCTATAAGCTAATGCACAAACTAAAACATTCATTTACACGAGGTAATATCTATTATGGGTTTAATGAAAAAACTGACATTGGCTGTATTCGTTAGCTTTGCGATGCTTGCAGTTGCGCCTACTGCAATGGCTAAAAAAGCCGGGAAAATTGAAAATAAATCGCCAGCAGCAACAGCTGAAGCAATCGATGAGACGATAGTACTAGTTGAAGAAACACTAAAAGCGATTCAAGATGATGCCGAAAAAGATGTCGTTATGAAATTGTTCAAAACTACAAAACAAAAAGCTAAAACAATAGAAAGCGCTGTAACATATCGTATTCGCGAAAAAGCACTAGGACAACTAGGCCGCGCGCGCAGAGAGTACAAAAAAGGGGAGCTGGAAAAATCAGAAGTAGAAGCTATAACAGCTAAAGCGGTTGTTGTTTTCAAGGATCTTAAAGATACGTATCATAACTTTAAAGGTGATTGAAGCATTGATAATGTTTCTCTTTTAGTTAATTAAGTTGGGCTCATAACCTTTTTGGTTATAAGCCCGATAATAAATAAGACCCTTCTTTATATTCTAATTACACCGCCCCCAAATAGAGGTAATGTCATAGAGAAGTTTTCACCATACGTCAGTTTTTGTTCCTGCAATATTCCCAAAGCAATTTTCTCACCCATGCGCAAGGACTCTATATAATCAGTAAAATAATGTACTCCCGCCCAATCTCGGCCAATGGAAATATTGGAGGCCAATTTATTAAGCTCCCCTTCCACGGTTAGAACACCTGGAATTTCCGTTTTGGTACTGCTTATGTCAGGGTTGGGCATTAACACATCAATAACTTCAAGACATTGCCCCTTTGCATCAGGAACGAATGCTTTACCAGGGTCACCTGCAACGGCCAGAGGGTGTTTATGGTCAAAAAAAGCTTTCAGAATTGTGACGCAAGCACCAGCAACCGTTGCGTGCCCAGCACCATAGGAAGGATGCATCGGTGAACCTTCACAAAATGCCATAGGAAGTAATCGGGTGGCCTCTTTATTTGAATTGTGGTCTTGATTCATAGCTTCAATGTCGCTAATAATACCGCAGTTTTTTAGTTCATTCAGCATCACCCCCAACTCTGGCGCTGAAGCCTTTAGTTTCTTGGCTTTATGCAATCGAGCAGCCAGTGCTTCAGGCCGTAATCGGCGATGAATATTAAATTTCTGATAGCGCACTGCTTTTAAAGCGCGCGTTGCCACTTCAGTGACTAATGTAAGAATATGAGGCCCACCAAAATGGGCAAAACCTTGCTGATGGTCTAAGTTGTCAGAGAGTTGAAAGGGGATGCCTGGATCGAAGGGAATGCCATTTCCTAACAAAATCAAGCAGGCATTCAAATAAGATTCATATAATGCATCATAATGAACATAAGTAGCCATATCGCGAGGTGTAGTTATAAATCGGCGTTTGGTGTTGTTATCATAGCTTTCTTGTCCGACAAGATTGGCACCATTTTGGACATCGAACCATTCGTCCCATTCAGTCATGTGATCATCTCCCTTACGGGCATGACGTACGCGTTGATCAGCTGTAATGGCACCGTATGAAATTAAGCCATCGCAAGCATGTCTTTCCTCATCATTGCCGTTTATTCCAGTATTTCCTGCCAGTAAAAATTGTGAAATGTACGGCCCAATGTTATCTCCGGGAGTTATACCGCGAAATACTGTATGAGACTTTAAGTTTATGCGCCGTCGGGATGACTCGACTGTATTGACAGCGATTTCCGCGCCAGAAAACCAATCCAACTTGTTAAGCTGATTGATATGTCTCTTAACCTTGGCTGCATCACTTTTTGTCGGAGTAGTTCCTAGTGCTATGGCAGTAAAAGGTATATCTCGCAGTAGCGCCTGAACATAAACCTCTCCCATTTCAGCGATTAGTTCAGTACTACCTAGAGCAGGAGCAGGAGGCATGGTAACCGCTTGAGCGTCAGGCCCTTCTAAATCAAAAACTTGCCCTGCACCCGCACTTTCCCATGCACGAATATCCGCTTTTTTTTCGGCATTTTTACCTTTAGGTAAATTACGTGCTTTAACTGATTTCCACTTAGGTAGGCAAAAAACACCATAGCAATTTTCAGAAGTTCCTAGCGGTGTATCACGAAAATCACGAGGATCTCCACTGTCAATACCCTTCACAAACTGTTGGAAATCATCAGGATTAGAAATTAACCCCGTATCATAATCATGGGGTAAGCCTTTGGTGTAACTAGCTAAATAATTTGGACTACACTTTTTTGACTGATCGTACCGAAATTTTTGTTCATCACCATTGGCAATGTGTTCTGGATGATCTCTACTTGCTGCTATTTGTGCGGCGGAAAGCCTAACATCTAAGGCCAATTGCCTTCTTGATTTGTTCATTTTCACTTCCTCGTTGTTTTGTAGTAGTTGCTTTCAATGTCTGTGTTAAGACACGTAGCCTACTCAATCAAATACAAATAGTCTGTGAAATATTACCTTTTGATTAAAACCTGGAAAAGTTTAGCAAATTTAAAATGCGAAGATTATAAAGCCAATATCATCCGTCGATAGCAGTACAATTTCCTAAGAGGACAGTGATCCTACCCAATTGCAACCGGACTTAGTTCAAGCGAATACCCGCATGCTTAGCTCTTGTTTACCATGAAGTGGTTCTGTCTTATTAAAAATAAGAACGACTGCAAAAGCGGTAAAATCGTCCATATCTCCCAAAACGCTCGTTAAATAGTTCACTATTCGGCTCAGTTTCTCAAAAATACGGGATGATTTCTCCACTTTTTTGCTTCGATTTTTTTTAAAAAATAGCCTCTAAAAACTATTCTTTAATCCATTCTTCCAAAGCAGCAATGATACTATTCGCCTGATCTTTACTGGAAATATTAAACTTTGATTTTTGCTGGTATTCACCGTTTCTTTTTTGATATCGGCGAATGGTGTATTTATCGGGACCATATTCTTCCTTGGTTCTATTCCAATCCTGATAACGATAAATAATAGTTGCCCAAGCGCCCTTGGTAAGCACTTTCTTATCCAGCTCTTTGACCGTTTCTATACCACCTTCTTCATACGTTACCGTTAATTCTTCTACAGTTTCAGCCATAATTTCTCCAACCTTAATAAATTATAAAAAATAGTCGATAAATAATGTCTTATCGGGACATGAAAAACTGACCAAATGCGCGACTACCATCACCAACGGTAATAGTGTTAACTACCTTAAGCAACTTGCTATCAATAACGGAAACTGTACCATCCATCCAGTTGGCCACATAAACATGGCGATCATCAGGATGCGTATCTATACCTTCCGGTTTTTCTCCTACTTGGATTACAGCAATCTCTTTCAAAGTATGTGTGTCAATGACAGAAACCGAGCTATCATCCTGATTGGTAACAAACAGGCGAGTATCGTTTAAAGCAAGCGAAACAGCATAGGGGCGATCTTGTACTGACACCGTAAAGGTAGCCAATTTTTTCAAATTGCCTATTTCTATCACTGTCACATCGTTACTTTCAACATTAGCCGTATAAAGCCGCTTGCCTTTGGCATCTACCGCTATACCAAAAGGGTGTGAGCCAACATCCACAGTTCGTTGAGCCACAAGGGTATCAAGATTAATCAGTGAAATAGAATTACTGATGCGATTAGCTACATAGAGCCATTGATTATCAGGGCTAACAACCATGCCAGATGGCGATTTCCCCACCACGATAGCTTTGATTAATTTGAAGCTATCGGTATCAAATATCGAAATCCTGTTTTCATACCAGTCTGCAACGAAAACACGTTGCCCAGTTTTATCGACAGCGATCCCCAATGCACCGTTGCTTGTTGTCACAACTCCAGTTTGCTTTAATTGCTTGCTATCAAGCACGGCAAACCCATTGCCTTCCGGGGTGCTAATATAAACTTGAGATTTAGGGTTATTTACTGCCACCCCAACCGGCTTACCTATGACAACTATATTTTTAACGACTTGCTGTGTCTCGGTATCAATCACCGAAACATTATTATCCAGTTGATTGCTGATAAAGGCATACGGCTCAGCCACCAATGTAGACTGAAAAAAAACCGTTGCAGACATAACCGCAACGGTTTTCAATACTGTCTTGTGAAAAAAATAGTTCACTTATCTTTTTATTTTGACAGTAACGGCTGACTCATCAGCGCTGGAATCAAATTTCTTTGCCAGACTGACTAAGCCAGCAGTCAATACAGTTTTGACAGCTTCATCGGCTGCATCTTCATCCAGTTCAGCAGGTGGGTTGTTGTTTAAATAGGCTCTGTAGTAAGTCGCAACCCATGATACTTCGGCTTCACCGCCATTATCTTTTACAGTGATGGTTGCTTGATAATTATTGACAGGCAAGACAGGGATATCTTCATCCTGACCTGAATGTTGAATAGTTTTTACTGTACTCATTTCAGTGATTTTGTACTTATAAGACATTTTGTCTTCTTTATAAGCCTTCAGCTCTTCAGTAATCTTGCCACCATCTTTCAATGTTAAAACACGAACAGCCCCTTTTTTATTGGTTCCATCGCCATCAACACTTTTGATGCCTGGGTGCCAGGACATATCATCATAGTTTTTGATCACTTCCCAAACTTTATCTGCAGATGTGCCGATTTTTATTGTCAGCGTTTGTTTTCCCCGGACTGGACCATGTGCATTAGCCACCGTAGCAATAAAGAAAAACAGGGCTGAAATGATTAACGTTATTTTTTTCATATTAAATTCCTAATTTCAGATCAATTACATAATGAGTTGTCAATTATATGCCAATTTCGCTAGTGCTAGAATCAGTAATCCATTGTTTTTGGCAAAAAATGAAATAATCCTAACTCCACGTTTGTCATTTTAAACGCCTGGACCTGAATTAATTCTGAATAAATCTTCTTCAGTTATTGAAAATTCTGCCATTTTTTCCCTCGCGTATTCGGCTAAAGCATCCAATAGATCCGTAGGTGCGTTGGGTTGGCTATTCATTTCCTCAAGTAGCGTCCAGTATTTTGCTAAAGCACTTCCTTCAGCCCCATCTTGACCTAAAAGCAATTTGTTACGACAAAAGGTATGCCAATACTCTTTTTCTTTATTATTGATGGTTTCCGAGAAATTTCTAGCTCGATATCGAAATAACATCTCCGGCAAGCGTGGATCTGCAAAATCTGGTGTCAATGTTGCTAAATCTTCTACAGCCATATTTCTAATTTGCGCCATAATGGCCTTGTCGGCATGATTAAAAAAACCGCCGCCATAAAGCATCAAGTCTGGATCACTTTCCTCTGCAAATAATGAGGTAGTAGTAAACACTTCATTCAGCTTCTCCTGTAAATCATCAGCCGCTTTTATTTTTTCCAAATGGGTAAAACTGGGTTCCATATCCATCTCTAGCCGTTCTGAATCTTGTTTGCGTAAAACCGAAAGTGGAGCAAGAATAGGGCATTTGTTGATATGTACCGTTTTCAATGGAATTCTTTCAACACCTTCTGGCAAATCAGCGGTCGCTGTAAAAACTCTTTGTTGAATCTCTTCTGCAGACAATTCCAGCAAAGGTCCTGGGTCAACAGCCAAATCATAGACGATGACTCCATTTGTATTTGTAGGGTGTTGAGCGATAGGCAAAACCACAGCAAGACAATGTTTACGAGCGGGATATTTTCCAGAAACATGCAATAAAGGTTTCATCGAGCCTAATTGTAATAACTCCAGAGCTTTTGTTTTAATACGATGTTGAAAGAAAAAATCATATAACCTAGGTTGCGCTTGTTTGATACATTTCGCAATAGCAATCGTGGCGTACACATCGGATAATGCCTCATGTGCGTCTAAATGCGCAATGTTGTTCGCCTGGGTTAATGCCTCAAGTCGAAAACTGGCCACGCCCTCAGCATTATTTGGCCACTCAATACCATCGGGCCGTAATGCCCGAGTTGCCCGCACAACATCAATGAGATCCCACCGAGAATTACCATTCTGCCACTCTCTTGCATAAGGATCATAAAAGTTACGATACAAAAGGTTACGTGTGACTTCATCATCAAAACGGATATTGTTGTAACCTAGCGTACAGGTTTGTGGTTGGGCTAATTCCTGATTAATCATGCTAATGAATTCTGCTTCACAAACACCATTCTGCTTTGCCATTTGTGGCGTAATGCCAGTAATCAGGCATGATTCTGGATGAGGTAGGCAGTCATCAGCGGGTTGACAAAAAATATTAATCGGCTCACCAATAATATTAAATTCCAGATCTGTACGAACCCCAGCAAACTGGGTCGCTTGATCTCTTCTTGGGTCTAACCCAAACGTTTCATAATCATGCCAAAAAAAAGTTTGCTTCGCCATCAATAATATCCTTTATCTGCATTTTCCAGAGAGATTTTCAAAACTTTTTGTGTTATCAACAAACCTTACTCCAAACCAGATTGATTTAATAGCTGATTCATTGGTAAGATATTAAATTATTCTTATTTATCTGGCCGATTTAGAATAACCAATTTTTCTTCAATCAGGAACAGTTCTAATACGTCATTTCTTCTGATTGTGCATCCAGATTCTATTACTGAATGATAACCAACTGAAATTACAATAAACTAAGTGCCAAAAAAACACCTATTAAGACCCGGATCACCTAACCCACATGGCGCAAAGGCCGATGAATACGGTGTCAATTTTTCTATTTTTAGCCGACATGCAACGCATGTGGAATTATTATTGTTTGAAAAATCAGACAGCCCCGAACCTTTCCAAGCCATTCAGCTTGAACCACAAATTAATAGGCTTTTTTATTCCTGGCATATATATGTAGAAGGATTAGCCGCAGGCGCATGGTATACCTGGCGTATGGATGGGCCTGATAACACATCGGAATCAGGATTAATATTTGACCCAGATAAGCATTTACTCGACCCCTGGGCTCGAGTAGTGAGCGATAAACTATGGCAGCGAGAATCCGCCTGTATCCCAGGAGACAACGGCAAGACTGCTCTGCGCAGTATGGTTGTTGATGAGAGTTATGATTGGGAAAGTGATCAGCCTCTCAATGCTAAAAGCGATAATGCCGTTATTTACGAATTACATGTGGGTGGCTATACCAATCATAATTCAGCAAAGGTACAGCATCCTGGTACTTTTTCCGGTCTTATAGAAAAAATACCTTATCTGCAGGAACTGGGCATTACCCATGTCGAGCTATTACCTGTAATGGCCTTCGATGAACAACATGTTCCCAGAAATACAGCCAGCCTCGGCTTGAAAAATTATTGGGGTTACAGTACCCATAGCTTCTTCAGTCCACATCCAGGTTTTTGTGTTACCCCAGAACAGGGTACTCATCTGACAGAATTTAAGGATCTGGTTAAAGCCTTACACCGTGCCGGAATCGGAGTGATTCTGGATGTTGTCTTTAATCATACCTCGGAAGCGGGTGTTGGTGGCCCAATTATTAATTTTAGAGGTATTGATAACAGCGTCTATTATCATCTTGATCCTGTCGATAAAAGTATTTACCACGACTATACTGGATGTGGCAATACAGTTAATGCCAATCACCCTATTGTCGCCAATTTTATTATTGATTGCCTTGAATATTGGGTCGCAGAGATGCATGTTGATGGCTTTCGCTTCGATTTAGCCAGTGCCCTGGCTCGTGGTGAAGGGGGGCATGTCCTACATGATCCCCCGCTACTTTGGGGTATTGAACTATCCGGACAATTAGCTAATACCAAACTGATTGCGGAAGCCTGGGATGCTGCAGGTCTCTACCAAGTTGGTAGCTTTCCTGGATATCGCTGGGCTGAGTGGAATGGTCGGTATCGGGATATTGTTCGCCGATTTATCCGTGGTGACAATGGCTTACTCAATGAGTTAGCAACCCGTTTAACTGGCAGCAGCGACCTATACAAAGGCCAAGGCCGCCTCCCTATTAATAGCATTAACTTTGTAACTTGCCACGATGGTTTCACCCTGAACGACCTCCTTAGTTACGAACAAAAACATAATGAAGCCAATGGCGAGGACAGCCGTGATGGCTGTGACAATAATCTGAGTAGAAACTATGGTGTCGAAGGAAAAACAGAAGATGCACAAATACTCTCTTTACGCCAGCAACAAGCAAAAAATGTCATTGCCATATTAATGATAAGTCAAGGAATACCCATGATTCTGGCTGGTGATGAAGTGCTCAATTCCCAGCAAGGCAATAATAATACATACTGCCAAGATAACGAATTGTCCTGGTTTGACTGGAGTTTGATTAAAAAGAATCGGGAAATGTTTCGCTTTGTCCAACTGATGATTGCGCTAAGAAAATCACATCCTAGTTTAATGCGACGACAGTTCTTGACAGGGGAAAACATCAACAACCGCGACATTAAAGATATAACCTGGTATGGCAAGGATTTAAATTCCCAGCCCTGGGACGATCAAGAGTCATCAATTCTGGCTTATACCTTAGCTTCTGTAGACCCAAGCGAAAATGATCTGCATATTATATTGAATATGACATCTGACACTGTGCATACCGAATTACCCAAAATTGCCAGGCAAAAGTGGTATAGAGCAGTGGATACTTCCCGAAAAGCACCCGAAGATATTTGCGAACCGAAACAACAAAAAGTGGTAAGAAAAAATACCTATTCGGTGCCTTCGCGAACCATTATTATTCTTGAGGGAAGAAAATCTAAGTTGGGGGCCTTTTTTAAAACCTAGCCGCAAGGTACTATACTAGCACTCCATCAACATGGGTTTGATAGATAGAGTCGATCAAACCCACATTTCCAGACACTAGGTGCTTAGGCTATACTTCGCACCACTACGGATATGGATTTTATAACGATATGATTTTTGCTAATAACAAAGATCTGATAGTCACGCATGGCAGCTACGTAACTATTTGAACAACGCAACCTACCGGAAAAATCAACTGATAAAAACCAAATGCGAAGCAGCGCCCTGCATAAAACAGGATGCTACAAAAAAAAGTACTATCAAAGTATTTTCCAATTAACAAATGAGTCTGAACAG
>VAPK011025651.1_pt1 | contig 10652 bp, 9 predicted proteins | sample 3395031 | NCBI WGS metagenome assembly VAPK01 (sample SAMN08290443, study PRJNA428436) | hydrothermal vent metagenome | isolation source: Deep-sea hydrothermal vent chimney 1 | place: Pacific Ocean: Juan De Fuca Ridge
GTGTGAGTTATTATGTGGATATTGGTCGCAGCGCCTATTTAGACCTTGCTGACGGCGAACATGGTTGGGCAGATGTTTTTGCACAAATCAGTGAACAATTTGTGACGTTGATGGACACTTTACTGGCCATACATTCTCTCGATGAATCACAAAATAGCTCTGAGTCTCAGACTTACCCATTAGATCCTCTCCTCGCATTACAAACATGGCAAGACACCCAAAGCCAACAAGCGTTAAAAATGCTACAGCAGCAAACAGGGTCAGATAATATTGTGGACTTGGGCTATTTTAAGACCAAAAAAGTACAAACCAAAAAAAATACGAAACATTGATTTTTTCTGTCAACCAAACCCACTCCTATACGTTAATATGGTAATTAACGTATAGGAGTTTAAATTTTGAAGCAGTTAGCAGCCCGTTTTACCTTATTTTTTGTCTTATTAATAAAAACCTTAAGCCCTCAGGCAAACGAAGTTGGCCTCAGTTATTCCAGTGATTCTAATAGCACCCAAGGTAACTCGCTCAACCTTGGCTTTGATGTGGGCGAGCAAACCCAACTTTATATGGGGGGTGGCGAATCGGTTATCAAAGATAGTAACGGCGAAATTACCACAACAAATTTCAATTTGGGGCTTAATGGGGTTGTAAGCAAACAGTTTGATTATGATCTTGGCCTTTCTTACTGGGGTAATGCCAACGAGCTGACCACAAAAACGTTTAGTTTAGGTGTGTCTTTAAATACTGAAAACTGGAGGTTTACGCTGCGTCCCGAGTTACAAAAAATTGCGCTTTATACTAAAAACTCACGCCGTCAGGTTAATATTGACAATACGGGCCTGTATAGCAGTGTTGAATATTTTGGTTTTGACAAGCTTGACTTTTTTTACGCCCACAGCCGTTATCGTTACAATCGGAATCTTGCCGTACTCAATACACGACTGGGTGAATTATTTTTTAGCAATACCTCGTTAATGTTAAGCGGCAGCTTCTTAAAAAGGCGTGATCAGGCAGAAGTGGGCTTTAGTCCGGAATCGGCCTGGTTACCAAAACGTATTGCCGTGTCGTATTCGAGGTCACTGATTGCGGTAGACAATAGCCACAGTGAAACTCTCGCCCTCAACCTCCGTTTTAAGCTATCTAAAACGATTGAACTTGAGCTGGAAGGCGGGCAGGTTCGCCCTGAATTTAGCACCGCATTAAACTATGGGTTGGTGTCGCTACGTTATGTGCACTGAAATAAACATTTAATCTGTTATAATTGTGTTAATTTGAACATTCCAGACAAGCACTTTCCTGCGTGGATTTTTAACACATGACAAAACAAATTAAAGCCGTCTCCCTTATTTCTGGCGGGCTCGATTCACTGCTTTCAACAAAAGTGATAATGGAACAAGGGATCCACGTTGAAGGGATTAATTTTTTTACTGGCTTTTGTGTTGAAGGCCATACCCACGCTATTCGCAAAAAAGATAAGGCCAAACCGAAGCGCAATAATGCCTTATGGGTTGCCGAACAGCTTGGTATTAAGTTACACATTATTGATGTGATTGAAGAATACAAAGACGTACTGCTAAACCCTAAACACGGTTACGGTAAAAACATGAACCCCTGCCTGGATTGCAAAGGTTTTATGGTTAAAAAAGCATTTGAATGGATTAAAGAAAACGATTTCGACTTTATTATTACTGGTGAAGTGGTTGGCCAACGTCCAATGTCGCAACGTAAAGACACCATGCCGGTTATCCAACGCGAATCGGGTGCAGGCGATTTACTGGTACGACCGTTATGCGCACAACATCTGCCACCAACCTTGCCAGAACGCGAAGGCTGGCTAGACCGTGACAAGCTGCTAGATTTTTCAGGCCGCACCCGTAAACCTCAATTTGCATTGGCCGACGAATTTGGTTTTGAAGATTATGCCACTCCGGCAGGGGGTTGCTGTTTTTTAACCGACAAATCGTATTCCCTTAAACTGGTCGACCTGTGGAAGCACCGGGGTAATCGTGACTATGAACTTGACGACATTATGTTATTAAAAGTAGGTCGGCATATTCGCCCTAACGATAAATTTAAAATTATCGTTTCACGTGAAGAAGGCGAAAATAAATTTATGGACGGCTATAAAAAACAATTTACCCATCTTTATACTAGTAACTTTCCCGGACCATTGGCGCTAATTGAGGGCGAGGTGAATAACGAGGACTTGGAGTTAGCCGGTCAGATTGTTGCCCGCTACAGCCAGGGGCGCGATGCCGAGCAGGTGGAAGTGACCGCAAAGCTGTTAAATCAAGATGAAATCGTTTTTAAGGTAGCACCGATGTTGGCCAGTGCCATTCCTGCGGACTGGTATGTTTAGCTTTTTCTAAGGCAAGGCTAAAGCCTTGCTTCCATAGCAAGCGCAATGAAAAAGAGCAGCACAATGAAAAAGGAGTTTCATTATGTACAAGAAAAGCAGCCATCACTTTAATGCTGCATCACAAAGTCATAAACATTTACCCCATTTAGATATTAAAAATCACTACCAGTTTATTACCTTTCGCACCTATGCCAGTGTCGATGCTTATCTAAAAAAACTTGCTCAACAGGCATTACCTACGTAAACAAAAGCAGCAGTTAATCGATGAATATCTCGATAAATCGACGCTGGGTACGGTGCTTAATGATGATGTTTTAGAGCTATTAAATACATTGATAAAAACACATGACTCCGTGTTATATGAGTTGATTGCATTTTGTATTATGCCAAACCATGTGCATTTGTTATTAAAACCCCTGATAGCTTTAGATAAAATGATGCAAAAGTTAAAAGGTGGTAGTGCAAAATTGATTAATGAAAGTCTAGGTACAATGGGGCGATTTTGGGCGGCGGATTATTATGATAAGTTAATCTGGGATGAAAGGCATTTTTCTGTGGTGTATGCCTACATTAAAAATAATCCATTGCTACTGGGCGAGGCTAAAGCCTCGGTTCCACGATTTTATGGTGTCTACGAATAAAGGAGCCGGGGCTTTAGCCCCGAAGGGAAAGAGCTGAAAAGGTAAAACCGATGCTGGCCAGTAAAATCCCGCCAGACTGGTATGTTTAGCACTGTATAAAAAAACGGCCCCTGTCTAATATAAACAGGGGCCGTTTTTTAATGGTGGCTAAGGTGTAGTGTTTAATACTCGGAAAATATCAGAGCTGGTATTGCCATCGCCACCCGTTGCTAGATTATCGGAATCGGAGCTAAACACCACATAACGGCCATCGGCACTGATAGCTATATTGGCGCTGCCACCACCAAAGCCTAGGCTATTGGCCTCAGTGCCATTTTTGTCCACATTAACCCGGATAGTGGTATTGGCTTGGGTGTCGCGTACAAAAACATCGGTCGCGTAATTGCCATCCGCCGAAATCAAGTTAGTGGCGTTTGATTGGAATGCCACATAACGGCCATCCGCGCTGATATGAGGTTCAAAACTATCTCCATTTACCTCGTTACCACTGTTGCTGACACTGACCCGGATGGTGGTATTTGGTTTTGATAGGGTATCACGAACAAAAATATCCGGCATTCCTTTGGTGTCGCCCGTTACTAGATTGGTAGCCGCAGAGGTAAAGGCGATATAGCGGCCATCGGCGCTGATGCTTGATGCGAAACTGTTACTGTTCGATTCTTGTGTGCCGCTATTGGGAACGCTGACTCGATGGGTGACATTCGTGACTGCTTGCATGTCATAAACAAAAATATCGATTGATGCATTGTTATCATTACCTGCTCCAATCAAGTTGGTTGCTGCGGATTTAAAAACCACATAACGGCCATTTGCGCTAATATGAGGTTCAAAACTATCTCCATTTACCTCGTTACCACTGTTGCTGACACTGACCCGGATGGTGGTATTTGGTTTTGATAGGGTGTCACGAACAAAAATATCGGATACTCCATTGGTGTCGCCCGTTACCAGATTGGTAGCACTGGAGGTAAATGCAATATAGCGGCCATCGGCACTGATGCTTGGATTTGAGCTGGATAAGTCTGTCGGAGTGCCAGCAGTACTCTCGCTTACACGGGTGATTTTGCCGGTTTGGGTGTCGTGGAGAAAAATATCGGTACGCTTATTGGTATCATTACCCGCACCAATCAGGTTAGTTGCGTCTGATTGAAAAACCACATAACGGCCATCGGCACTAATCGCCGGCTCAGTACTCTTGTCATCTCCCTGAACACCTGCGGTGCTCTCGCTTACCCGGGTGGTTTTGCCGGTTTGGGTGTCGTGGAGAAAAATATCGGTATAGTTATTGGTATCATTATTTGCACCAATCAAGTTGGTGGCGTTGGATTGAAACACCACATAACGGCCATCGGCGCTGGTATTCGGGGCAAAACTGCTGTCGTCGGCCTCGGCGCCAGTGGAATCCACCGATACTCGTCGAATAAAGGTTTCAGTGGTGAAATTACCCTGAAAAACAGTGGTTAAGGCATTGCCCGCAGAGTCGGTGATGCTAGTCGTCAGGCTGGCGGTAAAGTCCGTGCCGGGTTTTAAGGGTGCATCGGGGGTAAAAGTAGCAGTACGGGTGGCGGTGTTATAGCTAATCTTGCCACTCACTGGATTGGCGCCTGCTAAGGTAAAATTACTATTAGTAATGGTAGCGGCGTCCATATCCACATTAAAAGTCACGCTGAGCGTGGTGTTGGTTAATACGCCAGTAGCGCCATTAACCGGAGTGATTGAAACCACCGTGGGTGGTGTTGTGGTGACGGGGGTTGTTGTGGTGCCCGATGTGCTAGCCGGTGTTCCACCACCGCCTCCACCGCCACAAGCAGCCAGACCCAAACTGCTTAACAAGACAATGACATTTAATATCGTTATTTTTTTCATTATTACGCTCTCCCGAACACCTAAATCTTTAAATTGAGCATATTCTAACCAAATTGCTTGATTGTGGAATCACCCAAAAGGGTGAAACTTAAGGCTTTTATTTCTAGAATGGGTTAACCCATTTTGCTTTGAGGGCGAGTTCGAGATATTTATAGAAGATTTATAATATCGATTATTGTGAGTTCGTTTACCAGCTACGAAACGGGATTACATTTCATCCAGGCTACTCACTGGGGCGGCGAAGTGATCACCTTGATTATCGGTGCTATTCTTGTAATTGGCGACAGGCTGATTTCAATTATCCGTGGTGGCTCAGTTTAGGTAGGGCAACGTTGAATCGCTTTATAGCGTGGGCATATTTCTAACTATTTTTACCGCCATTATTATCTATGCACCGACCTTTCATGGTTTGTTCCTGGGGGTCGTATTAAATTTGAATAACGGACTCTGCACCAACGTCAAGCAAACGCTGTTGCAGGTGTTGAGCTTGTTTTTCGTCGGCATGTAACAACAATAGGTAGTGGCCGCTATGGATGGCATTTTCCAGTTCAGTGAGTTTTTGTGTTGGAATACCGAGCCTGTCCAAGGCCGTGCTGACACTGGTAACAGCGGCTGCACCGGCCATCACAGCTCCACCGGTGACTGCGCCGAGTAAGGCTTCAACGATGGGCCCGGCAGCCAGTAGTGTGCCAACACCGGGTACCAGAAAAACACCGGATAGTCCGATAAGTAACCCGCCTAATGCGCCCCACAGCGCACCTTGTTCGCCCCATACTTTTATGCGTTCCTGATTATTGCTGTAAACCACGCCAATGGGATCGTCACCCTCACTGCCGCCTTTATGCAACAGTGACAGTTGATCCATCGGGAAGTCATCTTTGATCAGTTCCTCTACAAATTGGCTGGCCGTATGCTTATTTTCAAATATGCCAATAACTCTAACGGGGTGATTTTGTTGTGTCATTTTCATTTTACTCCAATGGATTTTTTCAATGCGAGTTGATTATTTTCCTCGCCCAAAGAACTGTAAAGATCGCTGTAGCTGGCTAATAAAATTGTGATGCAAGGGTACGCTGTGGTCCAGCTGGCGATAGACCTGAACTTTGACAACATCGGTGACAAAGGCAGAAGTGAATGAATAGCCCCAGATAAGGGCAATTTCAGGCCAACTAATCGGCGTGATCAGGCCAAAGCCATAAGCAGCTAACACGGTAGCGGCGGCTTTAGTCACTATTACCGACCACACCATTACGGGAGCCGGCCAAGGGCGTTTCCAGAAATGTCCTTTGGTTCGGGCAACAAACAACACTAGATGGCCGGCAACCACCATTTGCAGAAAGACATAAGTTTGGATCTGGCTGATATCGAGTTTTAACCAGTCCATTGCTAAAAGTAACATCCCGAAACTGCCGATAACGCCAACGACACCCATTGCGGTGCCAACGGTAATAACTTGCTGCATGTCCCAACGCACCGGATTTATTTCCAGTACGGTTTTATCATAAGCAATGGTCATAATGGGCAGGTCGTTGAAAAAGGCCAACAGGATAATCATGAGTGCAGTGATTGGATAGAAGTCGAAAAAGGCCATCGCCAACACAACAAAAAGCATGATACGGATAGTCTCGCTAATACGGTAGATGGCATACGCATTCATGCGCTCGAAGATCCGCCGGGCTTCTTCGATAGCATTGACAATAACCGACAGCCCCGGCGCGGTAAGTACCAGATCGGCAGCCGCACGCGCAGCATCGGTCGCACCGCTAACGGCGATACCCACGTCGGCCTGCTTAAGGGCGGGGGCATCGTTGACACCATCGCCAGTCATACCGGTGATGTGATCCTGTTTTTGTAAAATTTTAACAATGGCAAACTTGTGCTCAGGGAATACTTCAGCAAAACCATCGGCTTTTTCTACCGCCTCAATGCTGCTTTTTTGTGCCACGTCATCATTGCCGTTGGGCAGGGCTTCGGCTCTAAGGAGGTTGCCCCCCAAACCCAGTTTAGCCGCTATTTGTTTGGCGATAGCAATGTTGTCACCCGTGACCATCTTCATGCTGACACCGTAATCTCGTGTTTGGGCAATGGTTTCTGCGGAGTCTTCGCGCGGTGGATCAAATAAAGAGAGGATGCCTAGAAAGTGCCAATTTGCTGCGCCATTGTCCTTGCGCGCCACACCGAGAGCGCGGTAACCCTGTTCGGCAAAAGCATCGACGACTCGTTGGGCACGAGTCAGTGCCTCGCCCGATAGCCTGACCATTTCCATAATAATTTGTGGCGCACCTTTAGCTGTTTGAAAGGTGTTACCGCTTGTATCTTGAAGAGTAGCCTCGGTGCGTTTATGAATGGGATCAAACGGAACGAAGGCAGTTTGGCGGAAAGTTGCAAACTGAACCTTGTCCTGCACGCCGTTGATAACAGCGCCATCGATAGCATCCTTGTTTTCTGCGCGTGACGCGAGTGCGGCGGCGAGCAGCACTTCCTGTTCATCTGCCGCCTGAAAAATTTCAGTTTTACCCAAGGTTAAGCGGTTCTGTGTGAGGGTACCGGTTTTATCCGAACACAATATATCCATACTGGCCATCTCTTCGATGGACTCAAGCCGGGTGACGATGGCCTTGCGTTTGGATAAAACCATCGCGCCCACGGCCATCGTCATAGAAAGGACCGCGGGCATGGCAACCGGAATGGATGCAACGGTGAGGATTAAGGCAAATTGGACCAGATCCAACCAAGGGGTGTGGCGGTGTAGCTGGACAAGAATCAATACGGCCACCAGAGCGATGCTTACATAAATCAGGTAATTACCAATGGTGAGTACGGCTTTTTGGAAATGGGAAATAGTCTTGGCCTGTTGCACTAAGCTAGCGGTTTTGCCAAAGCGGGTGTTGGCTCCGGTGGCGGTGACCTCGGCAACCACTTCGCCCTGTTTAACGATGGTGCCGGTAAAAGCGTCGTCACCGCAGAGTTTAGTTACCGGCAGGGACTCACCGGTGAGTGCGGATTGGTCGATACTGAGATAGTCACCTTCGACTAACTTAACATCAGCCGGGATCACATCGCCTAAGCGAATGCGCACTATATCGCCCGGTACCAGTTGCGAGGCATCCATTTCTAGCCATTGGCTATCACGTCGTACGCGCGCCTTTAAGGCTAATTGCTTCATTAGTGCAGTCACGGCATTGCCTGCGGTATATTCTTGCCAAAAACCAACGGCGGCATTGAATATGAGCAATGCAGTAATAATCCAGAAATCAGCCCAGTGTTGGACGAGTGCGGAGAGGATGGCGGCTACTTCGATCATCCATGGAATGGGGCCCCAGAAATAACCCAGAAGACGCCGTAAAATGGAAACTTCTTTTTCTTCCAGCGCGTTGGGACCGTATTGTGCTAGACGGTGATTGGCTTCTTCGCTGCTGAGTCCTTCAATAGTGGCGTTAACGGTATCGGTTACTTCATTAGCCTTGGCATCGATCATTGTACGTCTTCCCCTTTGAGGATGTGTCATTTATGTTAATAAACACGATGTTCCGGGTTAAACTTACTCCACTATTTTTTTTGCTTCTTTGATGAGCAGAGTTAATTCTCGTTGGACAAACCCGCGTTGGGTAATACCACGGTAAATCAATTCCAGTAACAGGCTGCCACTAAGCACGATGCAGGTGCCATAAAAACTATTTCGGTCCGTGTGCCATTGATAAGTCAATAGCAATACAAAAACAGCAGCGACGACCACAAAACCAAGTGCAATAATCAGAGGGTTGCCCCCATATTGGTTTTTTAATTTCCAGTGCGAGTAGAGCACAAAAAGATAAATAACCATGAATACGCCACTGGTGATTGAGGCGATCCCATTTAGATTAAACATAAGTGCAAAAACAATTCCCAGAGCGGCGGTTAAATAAAGTCCTTCACCGGTGCCGAACCATAACTTACGATTAAACTCTCGTGGCAATTCACCATCTTTCGCCAAGGCATAAGCCACGTTGGCTCCACCGAACAAGGTGGCATTAAGAGCCGATGCGATGGAGAACAAGGCACCGAGTGAAATGAGTAAAAATCCGGTTTGCCCTAAAAAAGGTTCAGCGGCAACCGCCAAGGCATTGTCCTGTGCTTTTATCAGGTCCGGAAGGGTTAAGTTTCCAACCGCAACCATCGACACTAAAATATAGACAACGCTAACGATCAAAATACTCAAATAAATTGCACGGGGAACATTTTTTTCTGGGTTTTCCATATGCTCCGAAGCATTAGTAACCAGTCCAAATCCCATATAAGAAAGAAAAAAGATAGCAATGGCGTTTAAACTGCCGGTTAATGCAGAAGGAGTGAACGAGGGAGTTATCAGGTAGGGCTTAATACTCCACACGCCCAACACCACAAATAACGCTAAAATAGAAAGTTTGATAACCACAATAACCAATTCAGCTTTGCCAACCGCAGAGGATCCCAATAGACCTAATAGCAGGAACGCGACAATCACAATGGCCTCAGTCGCCCCACTGGCAAATGCAGATGATTGTATGTGCAATAACGGCAATAGATAGCTAGCAAAGCCTTTAGCAAATAAAGCAATGGAAACAACATAGGTTAACCAGAATAAAATACTTAACGCGCCAGTGAGTACGCCATCCCCCATACCCTTTAGGATAAACTCAATGGGGCCGGCATCGGAAATAATGTGGCTGCCCAACTTGGCATAGGAATAGGCAACCAACAGGGCCACGATACCGGATAGCACGAATACTAATGGCAGGTTTGGCCCGGCTAAGCGCGCGCCCAATCCAAAGATTGAGAAAATACTGGCACCGACCATCGTGCCAACGGCTAGTGCGATGACTTGCCAGAGCCCCATTTTTTTTGGATTGTTAGAGTTGGGCATCGTTACCTCAAAGGCTAAATATAATTCTTTATAAAGTATTGAATATTTTGTTAGTTATGTTTTGCTTTGGTTTAAAATGTAGGCCAGTGCGGTGCGCAGAGACGCTAAGATTTTGTCATAGTCTTTTGTGGCAACGGGTTTGCGTTGTTCGATTCGGGACGATAACCGGATCTGTTCTTTGATAGCCACCTGTAAGGGCAGGTTGAGTACATCACAGCTAAGAAAATGACGGGCTTTCTTGAGTTGATCCATGGCATTCCCTTTTTGCCCATCTTGCAGAATTTCTTCGGCATGTATCACCGCGTTGCTAGCGGCATGGGCAGATGCATTATTGGGTAAACTCAGCAGGGTGCTGTGGAGCAACGGAAACCAAGTGAGTAGTTGGTCATTTTTTTCATTTACACGGGATAAAATAATGCTGTTGATGAGTAATGCCGTGCGTGCATTAACGCCTCGGCTAGTTGCCTGCCTTAGTGTGACTCCGGCGGCATTTAGCATGGTGAGCATTTCGGCACGATTGCCTCTTATTTGCGCATCGCGTGATTGCATAACAAATACCAGACTAGACGATAAATCTTCAGCCATTATTCGGAGTATATTGTTACCGGGGCAGTTATTACCCGGTGCTATTTGGGTTGGGCTTGCCGTTGCTAGCGATACGTTGGAAATCCACATCATTAGAATGAACAGGATAGACGGGTAGAAAATTCGTGGTTGGATCGATTGTGTCATTATTTATATCCTAAATGGTTACGAAAATAATGCAGTTAAAGCATAAGCTTTAGCATATTTACCGCCATGCTACGTTATGACTTATGACTTATGACTTATGACTTATGACTTATGACTTATGACTTATGACTTATGACTTATGACTTATGACTTATGACTTATGACTTATGACTTA
>VAPK010720556.1_pt1 | contig 10646 bp, 5 predicted proteins | sample 3395031 | NCBI WGS metagenome assembly VAPK01 (sample SAMN08290443, study PRJNA428436) | hydrothermal vent metagenome | isolation source: Deep-sea hydrothermal vent chimney 1 | place: Pacific Ocean: Juan De Fuca Ridge
CAAAACGACATCAGCATATTCTGTATTTTGAACTAATCTGAGGACGGTTTAGCTGTATTGCTCCAAGATCAAATGGGCACTTAAAAAAAAACAGGGGTTTTCTTGCTGACACTACTTAGCAACCACAGTCCAACCCGGGTGCGGCTATTTTCGAATCGCGGTGTTTTTAAAACGCGAATCGGAATTCGCGCCACCCGATTAACAAAAACCTTATTAAAACTGAATTTTTCTCAAAAAGATGAAGTATATTTATTTCAATATTGTGTCTAACGATTTAGAAGCGTATAGCACATTCAACCACAATTTAAAACGAATACCATGGCTGAAAAAAAAGATGATTTTTATGAGAAAGTAAAAAGGTTGGCAGAAAAGGCCGAAAACCTGATTGAAAACCAAGTCGAAAAACTGAAAAAAAGTGGAGTAATTGACGATGTCGAAGGATATATCAACAAAACCGGAAATTTTGTAGAAGAAAAAGTTGATCAATTTAAAAAGAGCGATATCCCCGATAAAGTGGATAATTTTGTAGAAAAAACAGAGAAAAAAGCTAAAAAGGTAATTAAAAAAGCACAAGTTATTGGAGATAAAATTTCTGAAAAGGTGGAAGATATGATGGATAATATTAAATCCCGATCTAAGCAAAAAGAAAACCAACCTTCGGGTGATGAAACAAACAAACCGAAAAAAATTTGAAGATAATTCCAATAGTGCAATTTGGAGATCGCCACACAAGGGAAAAAGGATTCCATCTGAAAGAAAAAGATGGAATCCGTTTGCACTTTAAAAATAGGCGATTCCATAAAAATCACAAAAAAACCTCAGAAAAATAAAGGCATCACAATCTATTTGTAAATTCAAAAAAAGTAGTAATTTGTTCTCTTAATAATAGACTTTATTATGATTAAAATAGTATATGGGCGGGATTTAAGATTTTTTCGATTACCAAGACATTTTTCTTTTGAGTAGCCGTAGCTACGGAAAATAAAAATAACGAAGGGAATCGGGAAAAGATAAATTTTGCCATACAATTTTAATTGAGATAATGTCTAATGAATAGCAAATTTAATAAAACCAAGTAATCGCAACTTTTTAATATGAACCAGAAAAAATTTGGAGCTTTTGCCGGCGTATTTACACCCTCTATTTTAACCATTTTGGGCGTTATCATGTATTTGAGGTTGGGCTGGGTTGTTGGGCAAGCCGGACTAATTGCAACCATTGTGATTATTATAGTTGCACACGTTATTTCAATAACAACCGGGCTCAGTATTACAGCCATTTCAACTGATAAGAAAATAAAGGCCGGCGGTCTTTATTATATGCTTTCGCGGAGTTTGGGATTGCCCATGGGCGGCGCTATCGGAATTGCCCTGTTTGTTGGTACTGCTTTAAGTATTTCGTTGTATCTGGTGGGTTTTACCGAGAGTGTTTTTGCCATTGATGGGATTCGCAATTTTTTAGGTATTGAAGGGACTATTAATGATACACGATTAGTTGCAAGTATCGTTTTACTATTTCTGGTAATACTTGCATTTATTAGCACCTCACTTGCAATAAAAACACAGTTTCTTATATTGGGCGCAATTGCAATCTCGTTGTTTTCAATATTTTTTGGCATTTTTTCGAATGTTGGACCCCAAACGATCGAAGTATCCCGGCTTCCATTTTCCGGGCACCTTCCGTTCGAAACTATTTTTGCCATATTCTTCCCGGCAGTAACAGGATTTACTGCCGGAGTTGCCATGTCGGGCGATTTAAAAAACCCAAAAAAATCGATCCCTATTGGAACCCTCGGGGCAATTTTTGTTGGGTTGGTAGTTTACATTGTTCTAACAGTTGTTTTCGCTTTTTTTGTTGACCGCGACTTACTTTTAAACGACACAAATTTCCTCATCAAAATTGCCTGGTTTTCGCCGCTTGTGATAGCAGGAATCTGGGGAGCAACATTATCGTCGGCATTGGGGGGAATTCTTGGTGGTCCCCGCATTTTGCAGGCAGTGGCAAACGACAAAATATTACCACGTATTTTTGCCCGCGGACAAGGCGTGAACAACGAACCACGAAACGCGCTTATCTTAACTTTTTTAATTGCTGAAGGCGGAATATTGATTGGCGAATTAAATGCAATTGCCGAAGTAGTTTCCATGTTTTACATTTCTGCTTATGGTTTTATAAACCTCTCGTTTGCATTAGAGAAATGGGCAAGCTCCGATTTCAGACCTTCGTTTAAGATACCGGGGTGGATTGGTATTATTGGGTTTGCAGCCAGTTTTATTGTAATGTTTAAAATGAACACCATGGCAATGTTTGCTGCCATGATTATTGTTGGGCTCATTTACATCGTATTAAAACGAAAACAATTCCAACTCGATTTTGGCGATGTTTGGCAAAGCGTTTATACTACACTCGTCCGAACTTCACTCCATAAAATTAACCAATGCGAACTGGAACAACGCAACTGGATGCCCAACATTATCCTTTTTAGCAGAGGTACTGAAAACCGTCCACACCTTCTCGAATTTGGTAAAAACCTGGTTGGAAAACACGGTTTCTTGTCCAACTTCGATTTGATTGAAACCAAAGATGAAAATGTAATATTTTCGAAACAACAACAATCGGTTAAAGATGAATTGAGTAAAGAATTCCAGGGAATATTTTCCAGAAGACAAGCGGTAAATGATATATACAGCGGCATAGAAACCATTGCACAAACCTATGGTTTTGCTGGCATTGAACCAAACACAGTAATGTTAAACTGGACAAAAAAGGGGCAGGATCCTAAACGTTTTGTTCACATGTTAAGAACCATTTCGAATCTTGATTTGAATATAATAATGGTTGATTACGACCGCACTGTTGGATTTGGCAAATATGAAACCATCGATATTTGGTGGCGTGGCGGCGGGCACAATGGTAATTTTGCCTTATCGCTAAGCAAATTCCTCTGGGCTTCGGACCAGTGGCGAAATGCAAAACTGCGGCTTCTGATTGTTAACCCCAACAACGATGCACGCGATAAAATTGAACGGGATACGAACGAAATACTCGAAAATATTAGAATAAATGCCGAAGTAAAAGTAATTAACAACCAAATTGAAAGGCGGACTTTTTACAAAATAATAAGAGACGAATCGATAAATACGGATCTTGTTATTATGGGGCTTCCTTTGATAAATGTTGGTACTGAAGAGGATTTTGTGAAAGACACTTCCGAATTATGCAAAGATATTGGAACGGTCCTATTTTTAAAAGCAAGTACACAATTCAAAGAATTATCAGTTGGAAGTACGCTGTTCAAAAAAGGAATTCAAAAACAAACCATTGAAATTAGTAGTATTCAAAAGACCGAGATTGAAATTCCAAAAATTGAATATACAAAACATGAAAAACTTAACGTTGAGTTGGCTACTCTTGAAACCAACATTAAAAATCTATTTAACCAACTAATCGACAATCACCAAAAAATCGATTTTCAGGCAAATAGTTTATTGTTTACAGAACTTGGCAAGAGGGTAAATATCGCCCTGGATAACTGGAGATCGGATCTGGATAAAAAAACACCCGAAGAATTTACTACAAATCAGACATCAACAATTGTCACCCGCCTCAGAAAACTGATTAACGAAGAATACAAAGATCAATTAGAAATAATTAAAGATCAGGATACAAAGTTTATTCAATTATATAAAGAAAAAACGGACCGGATTATAGAAGAACTTCCTCAAACCATCAATATTTATCTTTCTGATGAAGACATTAAAAGGGAGAAAAAAGATAAATTGGGAATTCGATTTTACAAATTCAAAAAAAGGCTAATTCAAAAAATCGATAAAAAAGAGATTAAATACACGGTCAAGTTAAGCCGGCTTGTTAAAAGCAACTTCCTCTCCCACCGTTACACAACTCTCTTAAACTATTTTTCGGGCTCGGGGCTACTTATTTACCAAACGCATATTTTGTTCAAGAAACTTTCGGAAAATATTTTTAAAACGATAGAACTGCTCGACAAACATGTACATTATAATAAAATAAGTTACGATGTTATTGACAAGGCACAATCGGAAATCGATTTACAGTTTGAGAACTTTCAGAAGCAAATTAACGAACTTCAACAAAACCTGAAACAAAAAACGCTTGCTGATATCGGCCATCAGTTGCAACAATTGATAGGGAAATTGAAAACTGCAAATCCAAACCGTTACATTAAATCGAATAACAAAATCCGCTCTTTTGAAAAGAGGGAATTAAAATTGGTGCAGTCCATTCCGGAACACAATTTAAAAAACTGGCTATTATTATCTAATCCACAAAGGCTTACAACACTGTTGCAATATTATACAGCTCAGTTGTCCGGTATTTTCTCGCAAAACAGAAAAAACTTTGAAGAGAGGATAAATAATTTATTTCAACAATTTTCCAAAAATATTGCTCAATCGACTGAAAATCCGGATATAATAATTCCTCAAACAACTATCGATTTAGCTATTTTGGAAAATACATCTTCAATACGCGGAATTAAAGAAAATACGATAAAACGTATCAACCAAATTTCGGAAAGATTGCCAAATCACCTGATAATTATCGACAAATATTCTGCCGATCGATTTGAAACCCTCCAGTTTAAACAACTTCAAAGTGTTGATATTTCGTTTTCGCACCTTATTGATTATGTCACCCAAAACGAAATAATAGAACCCTTTGAGATTTACATTTCGCAATTAATTGAAACGCTTGAGCAAGATTTCAACCGGATAAACGACGCGCACCGCTTGCTAAAGTTAAGCTTGAAAAAAGATGTGGCAAAAGAGTTGACAAAAGCTGAACAAAAGAAACAACTTGAAGAACAAAAACAGAAAACAAACAAAGCACTCGATATTTTACGTTCCAATTTTGAAATTAACGACAGAAATTTCACAGAAAAAATTACCACTGTTTTCGAGAAATTTCAATACCACAATTTTATTAATTTGGCCAACAACCAAAAACGATACACAAAAACTATTGAGTCGAAAAAACGGTCGAATTATTTTGCTAAAAAAATAAACAATACAAAAACAACAATCAAAGACAAACTTATTTCTTTGGTTTATTTAACAAGCAGCAGCACACTTGCCGCACAAAATTTTATTCAGGGCGATACTCAAAGTTTGTTCCAATCGGTAAAAAAGGAGATTGAAAAAATATCGCCAAACTCGCTGGTATTAAAGCAATTTCCGTATTATTACAAACAGCTATTTATAAATAAACAACATTTTTTAAGCGAATTTTGGGTGGGCAGGGAAACAATTATGAAAAGTTTCCTGAGTGTTTTGGCAGAAGATCAATCGGTTTCGAAAAGCGTGGTTTTATTGCTTGGCAACCGCAATTCAGGGAAATCGTTCTGGTTAAACCAAGCATCTTCATTAGCCCTGCCACAAACAAATATTGTTGTTGTTCAACCCACATACAATCAAACTATCGATGTAAAAAGTTTTAATAACAACATTAGAAAAGCCACGGGCAGCACTGGCGCAATTGAATCTGTTTTTAAAAATATGCAGCCCGGAACATGCCTGGCATTCGATGATCTGGAACTTTGGTGGAACCAAAAAGAAAGTGGTGATATCGTTATCAACCACCTTTTAAAACTCATTCAGGCATACTCTGGAAAGGTAAGGTTTGTGCTCTCGGCAAATTCAATCAGTTACGAGGCAATGAAACGCAGCACCGACCTAAAAAACCTTCAACCCTATATTTTTACTTGCAAACCCATGAATGCAAAAGAAATTGGAAAAGCCATTTTAAAACGGCATTATTCGGGGGGCATTCCATTGGGTAATATGAATAAGAAAAATGGCCGGATGAGTACGATCGAAGAAGCAAAGTTCTTTTCAAAACTCTTTCTGCTCAGCTTTGGAAACATTGGTTACGCCATGCAATTGTGGTTGTCGTCCATCGAAAAAATTGAAGATGACGAAATATTTATAAAAATGCGAGATCTCCCCGATTTGCGCTTTTTAGAATCGCTCCCTTCAAAATGGATAATAATACTGAACCAACTTATCATTCATAAAAGGTTAAACTTCAGCCATTTTGAAAGTAGCGATTATATTGAAGTAATTAATGAAATGTCGCGGAGCACAATCCTTGTGAAATCGGCAAAAGGTTACATTTCAATAAATTCGTTTATTTACCCGTATGTTTTAAACTATTTCCAACATAATAATTTGATTTGAGCATTATGGAATTATCACCATCTTATTTCAAAATAATCGCTTTTGTATTGCTTATTGCAATCATTCTGATTTCACTTAAAATCGTTAATTTTTTTGCAAACCGATTTCTGAAAAATCAACAATTCAGATCGTTTTGGAATAGATATTTTGGAGGGCTCGAATTATTTATCTGGTTGGTTTTTGGACTGTTGAGCATTGAATATTTTATTGTTTATAATAAAATTATTGCCATAATTATCGCGGTCATTTTCACCTTGATCCTTTTTATTTTTGTCTATTATTATTTTAAGGAAGTATTGGTGAGGATATTTTTTAAACTTACCACCGATATTAAAATGGGTGACAAGGTAAAAAACGATGAATTTGAAGGCAAAATTACTCACATTGGCTCGAACCAGTTAATTATTGAACGGACGGATGGTAGCGAGCAAGGAATTCCATACAGTAAAATTATTTTCAATCCTTTAATAAAACAATCTCCCTCGCCTTACCTGCACCGTTTTGAGGGTATTTTTATTGCACCGGTGCAATCCGACAGGAACAGTATCCAGAAACAATTGATTTCATTGTTACAATCCGATTTACGGGTGTCGGGTGCGGTTGAGCCAAAAGTTTCATTTTACGATCTGAATGAGTTGAACTATCAAATAAAAGTAATTGCATTTTTATTTAATCCGGCTGATACCGAAGCATTACGGGAATCGCTAAAAACTGTGCTGAGCGAATAGCTTACAGGAATTTTCGTTCCCTAATTTTGAATCAGTTTTTTAGAAAATGGCATAATAAACGATTTTTAATTTTTTCCTGTAATATATGGGAAAATAGAATCATTCGTTTTATTTGCCCATTCGGCAATTAATTTTCTGTGCCTATCTAATTCCTTAATATATTCCTTTTTATAGGCAAGATTATTCATTTCTCCCAGGTCGTTTTCCATGTCAAAAAGCTGTTCCCGGTTTTCTCCGTTATCGTAAATGCAATATTTATATTTTTTTGTACGAATCATTCTCCCGGTACCACCCAAGGGTTTTGCATTTTCGACAAACATGGTTTCTGAAACCACATATTCACGAGGTTTTGGTGATTTTCCTTCAAGAATGGGCAACAACGAATGGCCGAGCATTGTAGCTGGTTTTTCAACTCCAACAATATCGAGAATGGTCACCGGGATATCGAGTGCATTTGAAACCAGCTCCGGATAAACAAGGTTTTTTGTTTTTCCACTCCAGTTGATTATCAGCGGAACGCGTGTTACCTGGTCATATAAAACCTGTTTTTGGTTCCAATGTTGCATTGCCATTCCTTCACCATGATCGCTTGTAAAAATAACAACTGTATTTTCTGCATAACCACCTTCATTTAATGCCCGGAGAACTTTCCCTATTTCCGCATCAACTTTTTCAACTAAACAGTAATACCCCCACAAATACTGTCTCCAGGTTATTTCAGTCCATCCTGCCGTTGGATATTGTTTAAATGAGCTGTCATGTGCTTTTCTAATTGCTGAAGGTTCATCTTTAGGAACATCAAAATTATAGGGAAGTGGGGGTAATTCATTCAAATTAACAGGAGGTAAACCAATTGGACCATCGGGTAAATCTGTTCCATCGGCATCGGCCCGGGCTAACTGACAAATATTGTGGGGATTCATGAACGAAACGGTAAGGAAAAAAGGTTTTTTATGCTTTTCCAAAAGATATTCAACAGCTGCCCCTGCTTTTTTATTGTCAATTCCAACATTGTCGTAATTTGGATAACCTGCATTTTCCGGTTTCGTTCCAATGTGCCATTTCCCAAAATAATCGCAATCGTAACCTGCGCTGGCGACTAAATTTCCAAGCATCGGAAAATCGCCTTTGATCTTTTCACCATTTTTAACGGTGCCTATTTCGTGCGGATACCGACTTGTTTGCAAACTTGAGCGAAATGGCAGACAAAGTGGTTGTGTTACATAATTTCTTTCGAAGCGAATTCCCGAATGTGCCAGCTTGTCGAGCGAAGGTGTTCTCACATATTTGTTTCCGGCACAACTCATTGCATCAGCAGTTAGCTGATCCACAATAATCAATAAAACGTTTGAAGAGGTCGCCTTTTCATCTCCCCTAATTTTGTTTTCTGCATTACAAAAAAATACTGCAAAAGCGAAAAGAACAATTAAAACTTTCGTTAAATACTTCATAATAAAAAATTTATTTTGAATACAAGCCTGTATTTCCTTTTTCCAAAACCGGCATTAACCGCTCCACAATATCGGAATTTTCAGCAGCAATATTTTTTGATTCATTAGGATCGGTTTGGTGATCGTACAATTCAATTACCGGCTCTTGTTTCCTGAAATATTTGGTTAGCCGATACTTTTCTGTTCGCAGCGAAATACCCTTTCGATAATAACTGTAAGCCGTATTCCGCCAACTTTCATTATTTTTATTTTTCATTAAACCTGTTAAACTTTCGCCGTCTAACGGGTAGTTTGCCGGAGTACCGCACAACTCCATTAATGTAGGATAAATATCGGTGGTACTTACAACCTGCTGAATAGTTTCACCACCTTTATTTTTGGGCAAACGAATAATTAATGGGCTTTTTAGCGCCCGTTCGAAAATGGTGTGTTTTCCCCAAACCAAATGGTCGCCGAGATGCCAACCATGATCGCCCCAAAGAACAACAATTGTATTTTCTGTTAGTCCTTGTTTTTCGAGTTCAGCTAATATTTTTCCAATTTGTGCATCGGTAAAACTCACACAGGCAAAATAGGCATGGCGCAATTTTCGGGCGTACGCATCGGAAACCGGAGCTTCGAGCGAGGCTTTTTCTTCGCCCAGTTTGTACTGGTTAAATTCGCCGCTTTCGTGCAAGCTTGCTTTATTTACATTTTCGGGGATAAAAGGTGTTGGCGAAAGTGGCAATTCATCCTCGTTGTACAAATCCCAATATTTTTTAGGCGCGGTAAATGGAAGGTGCGGTTTAAAAAAACCAACTCCCAAAAAGAAAGGTTTCCCTTTCTTTTTCAATTCCCGAAGTTTTTTAATCGCCAGGTTTGCCGTTAATCCGTCAACGTAAGCAGTATCTGGCACATCGGCACATTCGTAGGGTTTTACCTCTTTGTTCAAAGTGTTTCTGTTGGTTCCGTTGGCGTACCCAAAAAAAGCGTTGTGCCCACTGCCCCACTTTTTATCGTCGAGCAACATTTCGTCCCAACTGTGCGGCAATTCCAATTTATCACTTTTAGGTTCCATGTAACCGTAAACATATCCGTCTGGGTGGTGACTTATTTTCCCAATGCCAACCGTGTAATACCCGTTCCTTTTTAATTGATGGATGAAAGTTTCGGGGATCGCTTTTTCAGGTTGTCCGGCAAGAGTTTCCGCCGAAATACTATTTTTCAGGTAAGCCACAGAAACCGGCAATTGCCCGGTAAGCATGCACTGCCGTGATGCTCCGCAAGTAGGAATATTTACAAAATGGTTGGTAAACAAATATCCGCTGCTTGCCAGTTTGTCAATGTTTGGCGACACAACGTAATCTTTGCCATAACATCCCAATTCGGGGCGCAGGTCGTCAACACAGATAAAAAGGACGTTTGGCTTTTGGCGAGTTTGCTCTTGTTTGATATTGCACGAACACAATAATAAACATAAAACAATAATAGAGGATTGAAAATTTAGCTGGTTCATTTTTTTTAAATTTTGATATTCAAAATTACCAATTGTAATGAACTTACTACAATCTAAATTAAAAATATTTTTCTTTTATTCCTCAGCATACCTAAACTGGTACTCCCCCCATGTTTTCATCGACTTATTTAATACCGCTTCACAATCTTGTTTTATGTTGTAACATTGCAGGCCAAATTTTCCTTTGTACCCGTTGTCTTTTAAAAACTTCACCAGTTTGTATGTATCAAAAGTTCCTTCGCCGAGTGGCTGAATAAGCTGATCCCAATCCATGTTTTTTGTATCGCCGGAATCGGCTCCGTTTATTGAAACCATGTATAAATACGGCAAAGCAGCGAGGGCTTTTTCTTGCCAGCCCTTTTCGCCTTCAACTTTTAATAAATGGCAGGTATTAAAAATAACGCCTACATTTTTACGATCGATTAATTTGGCCAATTTTACTGAATGAGCCGATGTTTCACAAAAATTATTTGCATGTGGATAAATGGCAATTTTCACCTTGAAAGGAGCTGCAAAATCGGCCAATTTCTGAATTTCCCTTGCAACAATTTTATCGCCTTCTGTTTTGTTGTCCTTATACTTTTCTGCAATCAGAAAAAGGGCAACCAATAAATCACGGTCTTTCGAATCTTTAATAATTTCTTTGATTCCCTCCTTGTATTCGATTTCTCCTTCATCGGTCAAAGTCATTCCCCAATAAATTTCGGGCATTTCAAGTCCCACTTTATCCAGCGATTTACGGCGTGCAAAATAATCA
>VAPK010050689.1_pt1 | contig 10645 bp, 9 predicted proteins | sample 3395031 | NCBI WGS metagenome assembly VAPK01 (sample SAMN08290443, study PRJNA428436) | hydrothermal vent metagenome | isolation source: Deep-sea hydrothermal vent chimney 1 | place: Pacific Ocean: Juan De Fuca Ridge
CCGCTGGAAGAATTAGACGATCGACTCAATCGAGCTTGGTCGCCCATTAGCCACATGAATTCCGTGGTTAATTCTGACGCACTGCGCGCCGCATACAACGCCTGTTTACCCAAATTAACAGAATATAGCACTGAGCTTGGTCAACACCTGGGCATTTTCAATGCGATTAAATCCATTGTCGATGGCCCTGAATTTGAAAAACTGGATTTAGCCCAAAAAAAAATGCTCGAAAATGAAATGCGGGACTTCCATTTATCGGGCATCGATCTGCCAGAAAAGCAAAAAACCCGTTTTAAGGAAATCAAACAGGCATTATCAAAACTCACCACTAAATTTGAAGAAAATATTCTCGACGCCACCCATGATTGGAACAAGCACATCGGCGACGAAAGCAAACTCGCCGGCCTACCGAGTTCGGCACGCTCCATGGCCAAACAAAGCGCACAACAACGTGAAAAAGACGGTTGGTTATTTACACTGGAATTTCCATCTTATTATGCGGTAATGAGTTATGCAGATGATCGTGCATTTCGCGAAGAAATGTACACCGCCTACGTAACACGCGCATCGGACCAGGGGCCGAATGCCGGTAAGTGGGATAACTCAAAAATTATGGTTGATATTCTTGGCTTACGTCACGAACTTGCGCAGCTGCTGGGCTATAAAAATTATACGGAATATTCATTTACTACAAAAATGGCAACGGACCCAACACAGGTGATTTTATTCCTGACAGATTTAGCCACACGTTCTAAAAAAATGGCCACCAGAGAACTTGAAGAATTAAGTCATTTTGCCCAGGAAACAGATGGCTTAGACAAACTACAATCCTGGGATCTGACCTATTATTCCGAAAAACTTAAACAACATAAATATTCCATCTCCGACGAAGACCTTAAACCCTATTTCCCAGAACAACGGGTTATTTCAGGTATGTTCAACATCGTCAATAAACTTTACGGATTAACCATAAAGGAATGTAAAAATATCGATAGCTGGCATGAAGACGTACGCTTTTTCGAAGTTTTTGATGCAGATAGCCAACTACGAGGACAATTTTACCTGGACTTATATGCGCGTAAAGACAAGCGCGGCGGGGCATGGATGGATGGGTGTATTTCGCGTCTACGCCTGCATGATAAAGTGCAAATACCCGTCGCCTATTTAACCTGTAACCTGACATCCCCCATCGGCACAGACCCGGCGCTATTTACACACGATGAAGTGGTCACGTTGTTTCACGAATTTGGCCATGGATTACACCACATGCTGACCCAAATTGATTACGCCAGTGTATCCGGCATTAGCGGGGTGCCGTGGGACGCCGTCGAATTGCCGAGTCAATTTATGGAAAACTGGTGTTGGGAACGCGAAGCCTTGGACACCATGGCAAAACACTACAAAACTGACGAGTCCTTACCCGAAGATCTCTATAACAGTATGAAAGCATCGAAAAATTTTCAATCCGGCATGCAAATGCTGCGTCAGCTGGAATTTGCAATATTTGACCTGCAAATGCACCTGGATTACCAACCGGAACCAAAATCCAAAGATAATTTTGTGCAACAGACGTTGAATAAAGTTCGTGACCAAATTGCCGTTATACAACCACCAGAGTTCAATCGATTTCAACATGGTTTTTCGCATATTTTTGCCGGTGGATATGCTGCTGGCTACTATAGCTACAAATGGGCAGAGGTACTCTCCGCCGATGCATTTTCGAAATTTGAGGAAAACGGTATATTCGACCGCAAAACCGGTCGCGAATTTTTAAATAACGTACTTGAACAAGGTGGCTCGCGAGATCCAATGGATTTATTTGTTGCATTTCGAGGCCGCGAACCAACAATCGACGCATTATTGAGGCACAGTGGTATTGCCGCTTAAGCCTTGAAGGATTTTATTCATGACAGATAAAAGAAAAGCCGTTTTTTATCCACTTTTTTACCCAGCCTCTCTCCTCTCACTAATCGGTGTGTTGGCTGCGTTCTCAGTGTCGGTGTCAGCACAAACAAAATATGTTACCGATAGAATCACACTTGAAATTCACCAAACCTCATCAAGCACCAGTACATTAATAGAACAAGTCCCCAGTGGCACGCCGCTTATCGTATTGGAAACAGATGGCGCATTTGCCAAAGTAGAAACACCGGATGATAAAACCGGCTGGGTAGAGGCCGCTTACCTAATGACAGAAAAACCCGCCCGACTGTTATATGCCGAGTTAAATGATAGATACAAGCAGAGTCTGACGCTAATTTCAGATTTAAGGGAGAACAACGCAGCGGCAAAAATATCCGATGAAGAGAAAGAAAGTATCGCCAGGATGCGGGCCGAATTAAAAAAGGCACGTGACAAAGTCAAAAATCTGGAAAACACATTAGCGACCAAAAACTTAAATAACAAAGCATCTACAGAAGACAAAAAAATACTGGAGACGCGTATCGCCGAACTGGAAAAAAAATTAGATGGAATAATTAAAGAAAATATTGACAACATTAACGAATTAAACACCCTGACCTCTAAAATATCAGAAGACGACTCTTTTTTTGATAATGATGCTGCCAACAATAACCACAGCACTGCAATACCACTGCTGTGGTTTCTTATCGGCATAGGTGCTTTTATGCTCCTCGGTGGACTCGCAGGCGCATCCATGCTCGATGCACACAACAGACGAAAACACGGCGGATTTCGAATTTAACATCAGATTTAACAATAGTTAAACCACGGACGCCTACAGAAATAATATGCTGGCGTCCGTGATTTAACCTATAATCTTTCCCCTTTCACTCGCTTTCCCGTATCATGTACCCCCATGAAATACAACGATTTACGTGATTTTCTCGACAAACTGGAAAAAGAGGGCGAACTCAAACGCATCACGCATGAAGTTGATCCTTACCTGGAAATGACAGAAATTTGCGACCGCACGCTACGCGCCAATGGTCCCGCCCTGCTATTTGAAAACCCGAAAAACAGCACCATGCCGGTACTGGGTAATTTGTTTGGCACGACGCGACGAATTGCCATGGGCATGGGCGAAGACTCAGTGGAGGCATTAAGAGAAATTGGCAAACTACTGGCGTTTTTAAAAGAGCCCGAACCACCTAAAGGCATGAAAGACGCGTGGGAAAAACTACCCGCGTTTAAGCAAGTGCTTAATATGAACCCAAAGATCGTTAAAAAAGCACCCTGTCAGGAAAAAATAATTGAAGCACACGATGTTGATTTATCGGCAATGCCAATCCAAACCTGTTGGCCCGACGATGCCGGCCCACTGATCACCTGGGCACTCGTTATCACCAAGGGGCCAACAAAGGAACGCGCAAATCTCGGTATCTACCGACAACAAGTCATCGCCAAAAACAAGGTGATTATGCGTTGGCTTTCTCATCGCGGCGGCGCACTGGATTTTCGTGAATGGCAGCAGGCACACCCGGGCGAGCCCTTTCCGGTTGCCGTCGCATTGGGTGCAGACCCCGCAACCATACTGGCTGCGGTGACCCCGGTTCCGGATAGTTTATCAGAATATGCTTTCGCAGGATTATTACGCGGCTCTAAAACACAATTGGTAAAATGCCTGTCCCATGATTTGCACGTACCGGCCACGGCTGAAATTATTCTGGAAGGTTTTATTTATCCAGATGAAACAGCACAAGAGGGCCCTTTTGGCGATCACACCGGCTATTATAATGAAGTAGACACGTTCCCGGTGTTTACAATTGAAAGAATCACGCAACGGCACAATCCAATTTACCACAGCACCTATACTGGCCGACCACCCGATGAACCTGCGGTATTGGGCGTCGCACTAAACGAGGTATTTATCCCGCTGTTACAAAAGCAGTTCCCCGAAATCGTCGATTTCTATTTGCCACCCGAAGGTTGTTCTTACCGGTTGGCGATTGTCAGTATCAAAAAACAATACCCAGGCCACGCGAAACGCATCATGATGGCGATTTGGTCTTACCTGCGCCAGTTCATGTACACAAAATTTATTATTGTCACAGACGATGATGTCAACATACGCCACTGGGAAGACGTTATCTGGGCGATGACAACACGCGTCGATCCCGCACGAGATGCTACGATTATCGAAAATACACCCATTGATTACCTTGATTTTGCGTCACCGGTCTCCGGCCTGGGGTCAAAAATTGGCATAGACGCCACTAACAAATGGCCGACCGAGACTGCCCGTGAGTGGGGTAATCCAATCACAATGAGTCAAGAAATTAAGTCACGTGTCGATGAAATCTGGGAATCGCTGGAAATATTTGAAAACGGTCAACAAAACCATCAACAAAAGAATAAATAGCGAACCATTCAGCTAAACTAACCAGATTTTTTCTGCTTAAATAAACAGTAGAACCAACAAACGGGGAAGTGTAAAGATGAGATCAATCATGGTACTGAATCCCAAAGGGGGCTGTGGAAAAAGCACCATTGCCACCAATATTGCCAGCTATTATGCGACCAAAGGTAAATCCGTCGCATTGGTGGACTTTGATCCACAAGGGTCCAGTATAGATTGGCTAGGTGCGCGCCCCGACAACGCGCCGCAAATCACAGGCATTGCCGCCTGGAAAGACGCATTCAAAGCACCGCGCAACACCGACGCTCTCATTATGGACGTGCCCGCAGGCGTCCACGGAAAAGAGTTAACCGCGCTGATTCGCCGTGCACAATCCGTTGTTATTCCCGTATTGCCCTCACCGATTGACATGCGCGCCGCGGCTAAATTTGTACATGAAATTCACCACGTAGGTAGAGTAGAGAAAAACCAGGTCAAACTCGCCGTCGTTGCAAATAGAGTAAAAGAAAACACGCTGGTATTCCAGATATTGAATAAATTTTTGAAAAAACTGGATATTGCGTTTATCGGCAAACTGCGTGATACGCAAAACTATATACGCGCCGCCGAACAGGGCCTGGGAATCTTCGAACTTGCACCATCATCTGTTTCTATCGATTTGGAACAATGGAACTCAGTCACACGCTGGTTAAATAGCAAGAGAAGCAAACCATAGAACGTCACCCGAATTCAGTTTATTTAAATTAAAAACGATTACTTCTTCTGACTGCGCGTATTTGATAATACAAAATCATAACCACAAGCCAGTTGCACCAATTTCAATTGATTTTCAATATTTTTAAATTCTGAATCAAGATCATCGACTGAATCCTGGTATGTCTGCTCTATTCCATCGCAATCCTCTCCCTGAGTATTTTTATAAGCGGGTTCAATATTACAACGTAACTTATCTTCGTGTTTTAGATTTGCGGCGTCAGCTTGATTGTTCGCATCACGCACCGTAAATTGCAACGTCTGCAGATCTTCGGCACAACGACTTATGTCACCAGTCCCGGTATTACTGCTTCCTATGTCGTCTGCCATGGAAAATCCGGTAAAAACCAGCAGCAATAAAAAGCTGAAAATAGTTAACATTTTAATCACGTATCCCTCCTGGAGCAGTTTAATTGAAGTAAAATATAAAAATACAAATAAATCAAAACGCAGGCCTTTTTGATGCTATGTTAAGTAATATGTTAAAAAATCTATATTGGGTAGTTTTCCTATTCTGTTCAGTTAGTTCCTGTAACACTAACAATGAAACGCCGGAACAACAAATTCAACAGTTTGTTAGTAGCGCAAAAACAATAGCAGAATCACGTGATATCGTCAGCTTAAAAGAATTGATATCCGAAAAATACGCTGATGATAACTATGCTTACAATGAGGGAAACAAACAAGCGCTGGTGCAGAAGGTGACTGGCTATTTCTGGCGCTATAAAAATATTCATATATTTACCCAAATAAATAACCTGACATTTTCTAATCCCAACAATGCGCAATTGCAACTCCTTGTCGCCATGGCAGACCTCCCCATCAATTCGATAGGTACGTTATTAAATTCAAAAGCCAGATTGTATCAGTTTGATATGACTTTGATACGTGAAAAATCTGATTGGAAATTACTTAAAGCAAGTTGGCGAACGGCAACGACTGATGATTTTTTTAATGATGAATAACCTAATCGTGATGAGTATAATTACTTATTGCAATAATGATTCTGGTATAACGGAGCAAATAGCCTCTTTAATTTTTTTAAAAGTCTCTTCTCGATAACTGCCTTTGCGATAGAGCAACCCTACTCGTCTATTTGGTTTTGGATCATTGAAGGCAATATACTGAATCATGTCTCCTTTTTTTTGTTTTTTAGGGATCGCAAGTTGCGGCATTAAAGTCATACCCATGCCTTCGCCCACCATATACCGTAGCGTTTCCAGGCTTGACGCATGAAAACGAGCATTCTCGTTCGCACCAGCCGCAGAACACACCTCCAACGCCTGTCCACGCAAACAATGCCCTTCTTCCAGCAACAACATCTCACGACCCTCAAGATCGCCAAGTGCTATACTGTTTTTTGTGGCCAGCACATCTTTTTGCGGCACCGCTAATTGAAACGGCTCCTTAAATAAATCCAGCTCACTAAATTCATTCGACTCTTCAGGCAACGGTAACGCAAGAATGAGTACATCTAATTCCGCGCGACGCATCTTTTCCAACAACGCTGCCGTGTGATATTCATATAACCAAAATTTCAATTTTGGATATTTTTTAGATATCTGCGACATAATGACGGGTAACAGATAGGGGGCAATGGTAGGAATGATACCGACATGAAGCTCACCGACCATCGGATCATGAAATGACGCAGCGATCTCGCTGATAATATTCACCTCAGCCTGTACTTTACGCGCTTGATCCGCAATAGCCCGACCTGCCTCAGTCATCATGACCTGGCGACTGGTGCGCTCAATAAGCAAGACACCCAACGTCTGCTCAAGTTTCTTTAATTGACCGCTAAGCGTCGGTTGACTCACATAACAGCGTGCGGCGGCTTTATGAAAGTGACACTCCTCGTCTAGCGCCACTAAATATTGCAAATCGCGTAAATTCATTGTCCTTGGATACCCCGCTAATTAATAGGCTATATCTATTAATATAATAGAAACAAACGATTTTAACAATCATTAATAGCGGCCCATAATAGCCCCAATACAAGCAAAACAGCACAGACAAATAACCTACTGAAGGAGATAAATTATGTTAAAGAATCGCGAAGGGCAAAACGTGCCAAGCGTCGTATTTAAAACCCGACAAGACGATGAATTCGTTGATGTTTCCAGTGACGAAATATTCAAGAACAAAACCGTTATTGTGTTCTCATTACCAGGGGCATTCACACCAACATGCTCTTCAACCCACTTGCCGCGTTACAATGAATTGGCAAATACATTTAAAGAAAATGGTGTAGACAACATAATTTGCCTATCTGTTAACGATGCGTTTGTCATGGACGCATGGAAAGAACACCAGGAAGCAGAAAATGTAATGCTGATACCCGATGGCAACGCAGACTTCACAGCAGGCATGGGCATGCTGGTTGACAAGACCGACCTTGGGTTCGGCAAGCGCTCATGGCGTTATTCGATGTTGGTAAAAAACGGCATCATAGAAAAAATGTTCATCGAACCTGACGTGCCCGGCGACCCATTTGAAGTCTCTGATGCAGACACAATGTTGCAATACATCAATCCACAAGCGGAAAAACCAAAGGCGATTACAATTTTTACAAAGCCAGGTTGCCCCTACTGCGCCAAAGCAAAGAAGTTGCTCAACGAGCACAACATGGCCTTTGACGAAATCAGTAGCGGACAAGATGGAAACTTACGCACAGTACGCGCCGTTTCAGGTGAATCAACCGTTCCGCAAATATTTATCGCCGGACGACACATCGGTGACTCAGAAAAACTGGAAGAGTATTTTTCAAATAGGGATTCGAGTTCGGAAATGAATGCCGCTTGATGTGTAATTGGCGCCAAGTCCCCAATCCCCATTCAGAAAATATTACTGGTGGGAAATGGGAGGCCCGACACGAGTAGTGATAAAAAATCAGTGCAAAAAAAACCGGGGTTCTTAACCCCGGCTTTTCTCTTAAAATGTAAAAAAGTAAATCATATAAAGTGAGTCTTTAAAAATTTACCCGTTACGCATGCACAATCATTAAAACAGCAACAGCAACGATGCAAAAAACATTAACAATACTTGTTATAGATTGTTCCATTAGAAAACTCTCCCCCAGTTTAAATGAATGAATGTCAATTCCAAGATATTAATTTTTGGCTAAATAAATAGGAACAGCGCTTAATACACATAAATTAAGCCAAATGAATAGCTTTGTGTTTTTCAGCCCACCACTAGCCAATAACGCCTTGATTTTAAATTACAATCTGAGGCGTCTGAATAATCTACCAAAACAGTCATGTAATTTGCAAGCACTATTTTAAAAGAAACTCAAGACTAAACTTGAGTTTTCATAAGGTTATTGGGGAAAAAGTGTTTAAACTGAAGCTCCTAGCTTAAAAATGTAAAATCATTCTTACTTGTCATATAGATAAATAAAAATGACTTACCGGGTTCTGTACTACACTTTTATTTTCTTGGTGACTCAGAAAAGCTGGAAGAGTATTTTCAGATATGAATTCGAGCTCGGAAATGGTTGTCAATACTATCAAAGGAGCACACGTTTAAAGACGAAAATCATTTTGCAATAGCCTCCAGTGCTCAGTAAGTAAAATTTTATGTGCTTCATTAGCCGGACTCTCTTTCAACGCGTTGGGCCAATATGTTCTGGCTTTTTCTAAAACGTCCAGAAGCTGCGGTGCAATAGCTTGCCATGGAATATCCGCGTTTCGCGCCCATGACTGAAAGTGATTTAAGTTGACATCATACCATGATTTAGTACCGCCCAGATTGAGAGCGAAATTAGTTTCGTTTTTTATGTATAGACGCGTTGTGACAATATCGTATGCTGGCGCCAGCCCCGGTGTGACACCGTCTTTGTAGATTAAACTCCAGTTTTTTAAATGTGCATCGCCATTCGCGAGCAGTATATTAACCAGCAAGCGACGTGCAAGTTGTTGTACATCATCTAACGGGTTGCCGCTGTACTGATAGAGTACACGCGCAATTTGTTCATAATTTGCACCCTGGTATTTGTCGTGAGGATATTTGAAAAGAACCTGGGCAAAATCTTCTGTGTGAATACGTCTATTATTTTCTCCCCGGTCAAATCGACGTATTGCATAGGCCTGATCTTCATCCGGTAAGTTAATAGGGGGCAAATTTTCAAGGTCATTCATTGTCACCATACGTATATCGGGTATGTCAATTCCGACCAAACTGGCTAATCTCATCGAAGTATATTCGTTTGCAGGTACGAATTTGTGGCGACTAGAAGGCGTCTTAACAATCCAAGATCCCAATTCACCTTGTTGACTGATTTGATATCGACCATCCTGGTTTTTCATAGAGAACTTCATTTGTTCTCCTGCGAGTGAAAATCGTTGTTGTTTTCCGATTTGCGAAACAGTAACAGATGTGACGTGGCTACGTTGTTGCAAAACATAATCAGGGATTTCTTTTGGCTCCATAGGCACTGCCATTAATGCACCAGGCAAATCACTGCCCAGTTGGGCTAACATAGGGAACTCATGATCCGGATGGATCTTGAGTATTTGCGCAAGCCATTGTCGAAATATACCTTCTGGTAACAGGTTTGAGAACACCGGGTGTAAGCGCTGCTGCTTGATCCACATCTCATCAAGTAGCGCTGTACTTTTGGGAAAGTCTGGATGAGCGGTGAGCGTCATCGTGGGGCGGTTGCCGCTATTGCGATAGACTTCATCAAAAACAAATATGCTCTTACCACCCTGATATCCCGCTAAGTAACCTGTGGTTTGATCGTGCAAGGTGATTTTTAATACTTCAACAGTTTCGTTAATCATGCTTTATCCCAGAATGTCTTTCCAGGGATCATCAGAGATTCTTGTTGGTTTTGAGGCGCGGGTTGTGTTGGTTTTGTTAGTTTTGTTTTTCTGAAGTAATTCTTTAACCTGTCGCAAATCTTCATTAGGCACTAACATCAGTTCAGCATTGAGTCCTTTGGCAATGAGTTCAAGGGTATCTAACCGGGGATTACCACCCGACTCAATACGTTGATATTGCTGACGATTCATACCGATTCGCAGTTGCATGTCTTTTTGTTGGCGCCCCAGCTCAAGACGTCTGGATTTTAATTGTGAAAGTAGTTTCATCATGTCGTCCTGGCAACCTGAAAAGCAGCATATATAGTGCTTTTTTATATTAAAGCAGTATTTAAGGGCATATTCAACAAAAAGCAGCATTTAAGCTGCATTTAGATTGTTAATCCAGATACCAGCATCCTAACCCTGATCACAAAACACTCGGCCCATCACTTCTCAAAAATAGAGCAACAAGCCAAGGTATATAAACTGGATATTTGCACTATTATTTCCCAGTACTTGCAAACAATATTGGCAGATACTCACCAAACCATGAAAACACTAACAACAAACCCAGAAACAGAAAATAGCGAGAAAACCAGGTCACCAGAATCTATACCGTAGCGGATAAATTGAGAGAAAAAGATAAATGCGGTGTTTAGGTTTCGTAATTAATTAAAAGCGGCGTTTGTAAAATGATATACGAAAAAATTGCCGTGTATATTTTTTATTGTTTACATTCATATAAATTGGAAGGACTGCTTACGAC
>VAPK010083163.1_pt1 | contig 10644 bp, 6 predicted proteins | sample 3395031 | NCBI WGS metagenome assembly VAPK01 (sample SAMN08290443, study PRJNA428436) | hydrothermal vent metagenome | isolation source: Deep-sea hydrothermal vent chimney 1 | place: Pacific Ocean: Juan De Fuca Ridge
GGAAGATACCAGGGATCCAAACGAATCACCCCTAGAATAACCAGTGCTAATACAGGAACTCCTCCCATAGCAATTGAAACCAAAGCTTTAAAATAATATTGCCGTCGTAAGCGCTTTAAAGGTCGCAACGCGATCCAACTTGAAGCGATGAGCATACAGATTAAAATTAAAATAGAAATCCGTGAGCTTTGTTGATTAAAAATAAAAATAAGCGCATAACCAACTAAAACCAATTGCGTAATCATTCGTCCCAGGGCATAAACAAGCGTACCAAAACCCAACGCCCACCGAATATAAAAAAACAAAACCACCAAAACAGGCAGAAGAATTAAAAAAAGATTAAAAATAGGAATGGCGTATATAGAAGTGTTCAAAGGGAAAATTGATGATGGTTTTCATTAATATATTGATACCGCATATCTTGTATTTTTTACAATGGAGCCGCAAAAAATCATTTTTCAGAGGTATTAGTCGACTTGATAAATTTGTCTGTACAATCAAAATTTATGTTTTAATTTGTTCCTGAAAGAGATATGCCGTGAACGGTTACTTATTTTTCTATCCCAAGAAGCTCCACTTCAAAAATTAACACAGCATTTGGGCGGATTACAGGCCCCGCGCCTCTTGACCCATAGGCAAGCTCAGAAGGCACAAAAAGTTTATATTTGCTACCAACATTCATCAGCAAAAGGGCTTCTCTCCAACCTTTGATCACCCCGGTAACAGGAAATATTGCGGGTTTTCCTCGTTTATATGAACTGTCAAATTCAATGCCATTGATCGTTGTTCCTTTATAATTCACTTTAACTTTGTCATTTTTTGCCGGCTTAGAACCATTGCCCTGCCTTAGAACTAAATATTGTAAACCACTTTGTGTTGTCGTGACACCATCTTTTTCTTTATTTTCTTTCAGAAAACTATCTCCCTCAACTAGATTTTTTTGCGCGATTAATTTATTTTTTTCAGCCGTTTTCTCCTTCATTGTTCCTGCGAATTCACTCAAAATTATCTCTGTTTCATGTTCAGAGATCAGAAGAGTTTTTCCATAAAACTGGTCATTAATCCCTTTTAATAATTGATCCAGATTGATCTCTTCTTTGACCGGTATTATGCTTCGGGCCATACTAACCCCTATAGAATAACTTAATTTATCTTTTTTGTTTTCGATTCCGCCGTTATTTGCTTTCCTGGAAGCAGCGTCGCAATTGGAAATGAAAAAACTTAGACAAAACAATAATGTTACTGAGAGAGTAGGTGCTTTCATAAAAATTCCTTTCTTAAATGATTTTTATTTTGATTTAAAAAATTATTACTTTTCTAATTCTTGACTACGATCTCAGATTCTAAATTAAATTCTTAATAGTTTCAATTAAAAATTCATATTTTGCAGATTTAAAAGTAGCGTTGCTCACATGGAGTTCATTAAGTTTGAATTGGTCGACATCTTCATCTTTATCACCTAAAAAAATCATTTTAGAAGTTACTTCATCCAACACACCTAATTTTTCAGCAACTTCATAGCCATTCATATCCGGTAATTTATCACGAATAACGACGACATCAGGATTTGTTAACCTTGCTTTCTCAATACCCTCATGAGCATTATTTGCAAATATTAAATTTTTAAATCCTGCTTTGTCTACATAATGCGCCATGAGTTTAATTTGTGTCGCGTTGTTTTCAATAATTAATACTTTGGTGTCAAATATTTCAATTTTTGCTGCTAAGCACTGAAATATTTTTTCTAATAATAATTCAACATTAATCGGCTTAACAAGATAATGTTTCACTTTTCTCAACTGAAAAATAGGTTGATTATTTGCATGAGCTGTTAATACAATTACAGAAGTTGATTGATATTTTACATTGTCTTTTAAATTCATCATAAACATATAACCGTTCATGATCGGCATCTCAACATCTAATATAATTAAATCAGGATTGACAGTTGGCAATAACATCAACCCTTCTTTCCCATCAAACGCGGAAAAAATTTCAAACCCTCTCTTCTCCAAAGCAGATTGAATGAGCTTAACATTGCCCCGATCATCGTCAATAACTAATATTTTTTTTGTCATAATTAAATTTATGTTCAAAATTTTAGTCGTCAGGAACTTCTCCCAAATCCTATTAAATAGCATCGCCCTATTTATTGCAAGATAATTTTATTAATGAACATTCGTAACCGTTCACGGCACAGGCCTTTCAGGCACGAATGTATTTGTACAATCAAAAATGAAATTGGTATAATTTGTGTCTGAAAGGCCTGTGCCGTAAACGGTTACGAATATTGTTACCCTTTTGGGATTTCAAAAGAAAATATAGAACCTCCTTCTTTTCGATTTTCCACCCAAATCCGCCCCTTATGGGTCTGAATAATCTTACGACAAATAGCTAAACCTAATCCTGTTCCCCCGGCTCCTGTTTTTGTTTTACTCGATTGAATAAAATCTTCAAAAACATCATTCAACTCATCTTCGGGAACTCCAATACCCTGATCCTTTACAAATACTTCCACAACCGCGTTTGACTCCTTCATGCCAACTTCAATCACCCCATTTTGCGGAGAAAACTTAATCGCGTTACTTAACAAATTCCGTAACACCTGATCAATTTTATGTTTATCAATAATTAACCTTGACTCAAAAGATGGCTTTAAAAACTGAATCGTAATATTTTTCTCAGAGGCCATAGACTTAACCATATCAGCAATATAACTTACACGCTTTTGAAGGTTTGTTTCCTGAAAATCAAAATCTATTTTACCGGATTCAAGCTTAGACAAATCTAACAAATCATTTAATAAATAGAGAAGAACTTCGCCACTCTGTTGAATCTTCTGAAAATAATCAAGAATTTTTTCTGAAGGCACGCGGCCTTCTTTTTCCACTCCAAACCCGGCGAAACTCAAAATTCCATGCAAAGGGGTACGAAGCTCATGAGACATATTGGCTAAAAATTCACTTTTAGCCTTATTTGCCGCCTCAGCTTTTTTTTGAGCCTGATATAAATCCTGCATACGGTTTTGCAACTGTTGAATAAGATTCCACTTCTCAACAAGGGAGCAAGCTAATTGACGCACCTCAATAAAATCAAAAGGTTTCTTCAAAATCAATAACCTGTCCGTTTGCCCAATGCGTTCAATAATATCTTCCCAGGAATAGTCCGAATAGGCTGTACAAATAACCACTTGTAAATTTGGATCTTCCTGCCAAAGATGCTCTATCGTTTCGAGCCCATCCCATCCCGGTGGCATACGCATATCCACAAAGGCTACCGCATATGGATTTTTTTCTTGTTGAGATTCCTGAACACATCTCAGACCCTCTTCTCCCTGAAACGCTGAAGAAAGATCAAATTGAACCTGCACTCGATCATTCTCTTTTTCGGAAGCAAAAAACGCGTTTTCTATTTCTTGTAAATTTTCTTTCACCTTATTTTCAGGACATAAAATACGTCGGAAATCATTATGAATATCCTCATTATCATCAATAACCAAAATGCGTTGTGTCTTGCTCCGCCTTTCTGCTTTTTCTTCATCCTGAATCCGGAAATCTTCTCCTTTTTTTTCCTGAGAAAAGTTGAGGCTTTCTTTTGAATGTTTAGGTAACTCTGGAGATAAATTATCTTTCTTAAAAGTAAACTTATGAACAGTTTTGATAAGCATGTCAAAATCAATCGGCTTGGAAATAAAATCATCACACCCGGAATTTATGCAGCGTTTTTGACTATCTAATTCTGCCAAAGCTGAAATAGCCACAATAGGGCTGGTATACCCATTATTTCTCAGCATTGCTGTCGCTTGAAAACCGTTTAAAACCGGCATCATCATATCCATCAAAATAAGGTCATAAGGCTCCCCCTTTTTTTGCGCTGACAAAGCCTCATCCACAGCAAACTGCCCATTATTCACAGCCGTCACTTCTGCTCCGGAATTACGTAAAATGGTTGAAATTAAATATTGGCTATCAATCGTATCCTCAGCCAAAAGAATACGACAGTTCAACCCTTCCCCCTCCACCATTTCCTCTAAACTTAAAAGACTTGAAAAAACCGATTGGGGTTTGTGTAGTATTTTTATCCCTTCCAGCCGACCCGCGTCAATTGTCACGTGAACCGTTGTTTCTTTTCCGGGCGTACTTTCAATTTCAATATCTCCCCCAAGATTAATCGCCAACTGTTTACTGCTTAACACCCCTAACCCTAAATTTTTAAATTTAGAAACTCCCCCTTGAAGTTCTATAAAATTCTGCTGTAATTGGGCAATATGTTCCGCCGTCATCCCTACCCCGGAATCAATAACATTAAACTGAATTAAAAATTCTTTTCCTCCATTATTTATCAACTGAACCGATAGACACACTTTTCCCCTCTTCGTAAACTTAATGGCATTACCTATTAAATTAATAAGTAATTTTTCTAAACGCGTTGGATCTGTCATAATAAATTTTGGTATTTCATTATCAAAAACAACATCAAATTTTAAATCCTTGGCATCCGCGTGCACCTTCATTAAAGAATATACGTTGTGAATAATATTAATAAGAGAAGACTTTTTACGTTCTACTTCAGATTTTTTTATATTTATTTCCGTCAAATTTAAAATATCTTCAACCACATTACGCAAATACTCTGAATTCCGACGAATCGTCTCAAGAGCCTTCCGATATTCCGGTGTCACATTCGACATTTCAGGACATTGCGAAATAATTTCTGCGAATCCTAAAATAGATGTCAATGGGGTTCGAATCGCGTAGCCCATATCGCTTAAAAATTCACTCTTTGACTGATTAATGGCCTCAGCGGCATTCCCGGCAACATTCAAATTTGATTTTAATAAGGACATCTGATCCCGCGTATAAGCCATTCCCTTGGCCTGACCTTCTACCATCTCTGCCAGCTCGTCCAACTTTTTCTGTGATTTATTAGTAATATTCCATTTATTATTTAAGGCATAAGAAAGCTGCATCAACTCAACCGGATCAAAAGGTTTTTTAAGAACAAATAAACGATCCGTCCCCCCTAATTTTTCTGCCATTTCTTCCAAAGAATAGTCAGAGTACGCGCTGCAAATGACCATCTGTAAAAAAGGGTCTTCTTTCCAAATATGCTCAATCGTTTCAAAACCATCCCACCCTGGGGGCATGCGCATATCAACAAAGGCCACTGAATACGGATTTTTTGTTTTAATGGACTCTCGCACCTTAAACAGCCCTTCCTCGCCTTGAAAAGCTGAATCCAATTCAAAATAACCGTTTTTCTTTTCAGTTTTTGTTGACTCTCTTAAAAAATTTTCTTCTGCATCTTTCAGATCTTCATTAACTTCATCCCTTTTCTGAAGAATCTTACGAAAATCATGGTGAATGCCCTTGTTGTCATCAATAACCAAAATGCGTCGATTTAATATTTCTGTCATATTTTTCCTTTATTTTTTTAAAAAATAGGAATATCCAATACAAAACTCGCCCCTTTCCCTTCCCCTTCACTCTCCACGCTCAGTGCCCCGCCTATTTCTTTTGCCGTCAACGCGCTGCTATGCAGACCAAAACCATGGCCATTTTTTTTTGTAGTAAACCCATGAGAAAAAATTTTTGTTAAATTCTCTTTTTTTATCCCCATTCCATTATCTCTGATTAGAACACGTACATGTGTTCCAGAAGATGATATTGACAAAATTAATATCCTCTTTCGATCATTAATATGATTTAACGCGTGCTTGGCATTTGAAAGTACATTAACAAAAATCTGCATAACTTTATGCCTGTCTATTGTAATAGAAGGGGTCTCCCCGTAATTACGCTCTAGTGTTATTTTATGTTTTTCAAAAGAAGCCCTGCTCATTCGAATGGAATCTTCCAAAACATCCTGAATAGACATAACCTCTGTCACTCCGGAAATCCCCGCGTAAGATTGCTGCATGTTGACAATTTCTTTAATATGATCAATATTTTTGCTGATAGCTCCCAACTCTTTAACAACGTCCTCTTGCTCATGAATTAAATGTTCACTGAGTTGAAACAAGTAGGGGATAAAATTTTTACCCTGATCATCCTCAGTCAAAAATTCGGCCATTCGCCCTGTCTGCTTCTGAAGAATTTTTGCCGCGCGACTTAAATCCAGGACCTTGGATTTTCGGATATTTTCAGAAACAACCGCCGCCGAAACATTAATACTATTGAGCACATTGCCTACATTATGGAGAATCCCCGTAGCCACTTCCGCCTTGCCTGCCTGATGCGACACCATCATAAATTCCTTGTTCATTTTTTCTTTTTCAATTTCCATCTTCTTCCGTCGCGCAATTTCCTTCTCCAGAATTTCATTTTTTTTCTCTAAATCTAAAACAAATTTTTGCAATTGAATTTTATTCTCATAAAGCTGTATAAAAATCCTCACCTTACCCAACAATATTTGTGGATTAACCGGCTTAAAAATATAATCCACCGCTCCTGAATCATAACCCTGAACCTCTCTGCTTTCTTCCCGATCAATGGCCGTAATAAAAATAATCGGAATATGTCTGGTTTTTTCCTCCCGTCTCAGGAATTCTGCCACTTCATACCCATTCATATCCGGCATTTGTACATCCAGAAGGATCAAGGCTAAATCATAATTTAATGACTGCTTCAATGCTTCGTTTCCGGATGTCACCTTAATTAATTCCGCGTTTTCCTTCTTTAAAATATTTCCCATCGCGAAAAGATTTTCCGGACGATCATCCACCACCAAAATTTTAGAAATATGATTATCTACACACATGTGGAATTAGTATTACCCTTCAACTGAAATATATTGCTCTTCCTGCTAACAGCCTCAAATTTCTCACTTTCCTCATAAAGACTCAAACCCTCTTCCCTTCCAAGGCAAAGAAATCCTCCCGGGATAAGGCTGTCTTTAAATAAGTGATAGACCCTATTATGAAGATCCCGATCAAAGTAAATCAAAACATTGCGACATATGATCAAATTCATTTCACTAAAAGTCTTGTCCGCGACTAAGTTATGATGCGCGAAAGTAACCCGGGATTTCAAGGACTGATCCATACGTACTGAACCGTATTTACAATGATAAAAATCCGCGAAACTTCCTTTTCCTCCAGCCTTTTGATAGTTAGCCGTATACATTTTCATATTCCTGATAGGGTAAACCCCTTCCTTCGCTTGCGCTAAAGCATCCCCATTAAAATCCGTGGCATAAATTTTCGTTTTATCATAAAGCCCTTCTTCTTTAAGCAAAATTGCCATCGAATAAACCTCTTCTCCCGTCGCGCATCCGGCATGCCATATTTTTATAAAGGAGTGTTTTTTTAAAACAGGGATGACTTTTTTACGTAACTCCTGAAAAACAGCAGGGTCACGGAACATAGAGGTCACTGTAATCGAAAGGTGGTATGCCAATCCCTCAAAAATCCTGGGATCATAAAGAATTTTGGGAATAATCTCAGAAATGGTCTTAAATTTTGATTCAGAAAAATATTTCTCAATGCGCCTTTCCACATAACCTTCCGCGTAATTACGAAAATCATATCCGTAACGCAACCGTACAGCTTCCAATAAAAGCCGGACCTCAATATTTTTAATGTCTCCGAGTTTCATAACATTAGAAATCGTTCAAAAATAACCTCGACAATCATGAAATAGGTGTTGTCGGGTTGAGATATATAGTTGTCGAGGTTATTTTGTGACAGCTCCTTAAAAACTCATTTTTTTAGGAATTTTATCTCTTACCAACCACAGCACTATAGAAATAAATACCCCTGTCAAAAGAAGATTTAACGCTAAACTCAAAACAGCCATTGTTACAGGAAGACCTGTGATGCCGCGTCCCATAGCTATAAGAAGAACTCCCGCCCCAACTTCCCCCCGGGGAAACATCGCGACACTAAGAGCTACACGCTGTTTGATTGTTGCCTCTTTTCGATAACATAAAGAAGGGAAACATTTGCCCAGATTGATTAACAGGGTCAATGCCATGACATGCAGAACAACCAGACCCAAAGGCACCTCCCCTATAGAAATTTTTGGAAGTGAACACCCTACTAAAAACATAAATCCGCCTTTTATGATATGATCCAAAACAACAGGCCACCCGCTATCAGGCTCTATATACATATGTTCATGTTTATGTTCAGAAGGCCTGTTTGGATCATGAGGATTATAAAGGAGGCATCCCCATACAAAAGCAGGCAGCAAAATTTCCAATTCAACGTGTGTTGCGTGTTCAAGGTACTTGCATAGAAATACTATGGTCACCCCATAACCCAACAACCATAATGTGCCGATTGGCATACGCAAAAAATGAAGCCAGCGGTAAGCTGCCATCAAAAGGCATATCATTATGACAACAACTATGATCAATTGAAGTTTAAAGCCTATTAACATTATTTGAATAGGGACTAGCAAGAGAATGGTATCAAGGTCATCAAAAATTGCTAAGATGCGCGCTTTACGAAACAACCATGTCGTTCCTAAACCCGCCGCTGCCAACATAGTAAAAAGGATTCCGGCAGAGGTAGGCGCCGCAAATCTTCCTAGCAAGGAAGCTTCTAATAGTCCCATTTTAAAAAACAGCATAAAGTAAACGACACAAATAACCCAGGGAAATGCCGCTGCTGTTGCCGCGACCACATAATCCCACCCATAATTTTTCAGATTATGTTTATTAAGTGTGAACTCCAAACCGACTTCGATCATAATATAAGAAAGAAGGATCATGGTAATCGTGGATAAAATATTTTCTATAGCCATCACGTTAAACATTTGTGAAACAATGACGCCACCTATTAAAAGAAAACTGTATAAAACAATTAAAAACATTGTTGCTCCACGAGTAGTGCAACTCATATGGATTGACGGTTTATATCCAAAGAAACTTATACCAAATTGAAAAACTACATCCGACAATCCGTATGAATTTAACTACTAGTTATTGATACAACCATACCCTCAACATTGAAAAAAGTTTTTCAATCTCTACCGGTTTGGTTAGATAATCACTGGCCCCGGATTCGATACATTTTTCTCTGTCACCTTTCATGGCTTTAGCGGTTAACGCGAGAATCGGAAGTTGGTTAAAACACTCTTGTTTACGAATTTCCTTCATTGCCTGAAATCCATCCATCACCGGCATCATGATGTCCATCAAAACTAAATCAATGTCCGTGTATTCAGATAAAACCTCTAATGCTTTTTGTCCATTATCCGCCATGAGAACCTCTACCCCTTTATGTTTTAAAACATGTGACAACGAAAAAGTATTGCGCATATCATCATCGACAATAAGAATTTTTTTATCCCTCAAAATGAATTCCGTGTCGTGAAGCATGCGAATTGTTTTCTGTTGTTCTTCCGGCAAATCCGCTTCTATTTTATGCAGGAATAACACTGTCTCGTCTAAGAGTCTTTGCATGGACTTAACATTTTTAATCACGCAATTTTCCGCGTATTGCTTTAACTTCTGATCTTCTTCTTTAGAAAATTCTCTATTTTCATGAACAACAATAATTGGAAGCTTTTCCAATTGATTTTTCTGCTGAATATGATCCAAAAATTCAAATAATGATGGGCCAAGCGTATCCGCCTGTAAAATCACACAATCACAGGGGTGTTCCCCCAAATGCGCATAAGCCGATTGAATATCACGAACACAGACAATATTCATATCTTTACTATCTAATAAAGAAATCATTTTCTCCTTCGTTTCCGGTTTTCCCTCCACAACAAGCAGATTCTTTATTTTCTTAATAATAAAGGTTTCTATTCGTTCAAAAGCCCCCTCTAAGTCCTCCTTATTAACCGGTTTAGATAAATAGCCGATGCCTCCTTTTTTAAAGGCTTCGGTACTCTCCTCAAGAGCTGAACTCAGATGGATTGGAATATGCCGTGTTCGCGGATCATTTTTCAAATGCTCCATAACCCCCCATCCATCAATTTTAGGAAGCATAATATCAAGGAGAATAGCGCGCGGCTTAAAATCCTTTGCCATCTTTAACCCTGATTCCCCATCACTGGCTGCCAGACATTTGAAACCCTTTTTACGTGCCATATTTAAAAGAATTTTTAAAAATTTTAAGTCATCCTCGATAATAAGTAACGTCTTGTCTTCCGGTCTAATATCATCGCGGTCATCCTGAATATCCAATAAATTTTCTCTTTCAGGCGCCTTTGCCTCAATATCCCGATCCCGTTCTAAAAAATGTCCCGCGGAATCCATTTCAAGAGGCGGGCTGAACATTTCGACAGGTTTCTTGCGGCGCTCTATAAAAAATTCCTCTTTTTTTTCTGATGAAGACTCCGGCAAATAAAGGCTAAACGTACTCCCCTTTCCTTCAATACTTTCTACCCCAATCTCTCCTCCCAGAATATCGGCAAATTTTCTGGAAATAGAAAGACCCAACCCTGTGCCTCCATACTTTCGCTGAGTGCTTCCATCAGCCTGCTGAAATGACTCAAAAATTATTTTTTGTTTATTTTCCGGAATGCCAATCCCATTATCTGCTACAGAAAACGCGATCACCTTGTCTCTTTCCAACCCTTTTCGCTGAAACTTTATGTCCTGATTCGGATGAAAAATATGAACTTTCACGTAGCCCCCCTCATCAGAAAACTTAAAAGCATTGGCTAAAAAATTCTTAAGGACTTGTCC
>VAPK010393983.1_pt1 | contig 10644 bp, 10 predicted proteins | sample 3395031 | NCBI WGS metagenome assembly VAPK01 (sample SAMN08290443, study PRJNA428436) | hydrothermal vent metagenome | isolation source: Deep-sea hydrothermal vent chimney 1 | place: Pacific Ocean: Juan De Fuca Ridge
CGTTAGCCTCATGCGGGCGGGAAACTCCCACCAACCTTAATACGCCCCCTCCTCACACACAACTCTTCTACAAGAGGCGACATCTATCCTGACACAGGGGGCCAACTGTTCACAGTTCCTGCGGGTAGCGCAGTAGACAATAGCGACACCGTCCTCCAACCGCTCGTCAAGCAGTTCCCGCACCCGGCTGTACTTGCCTGCCCCGCCCACCTCCTGGACTTCAAAGCGAAAATTTTCCCGTTCCACGGTGGACTCAAACAGGGTAAGTTGGAGGCTCAACTGATCCTTAAAATAATAAAGGATCTCTTCACGCACGTCTCCGGCGGAACTTCTTGTACTTTTTCGCCCTGCTCCTGATTGAACTCCCGGATGAAGCGGGCCGCATACAGATAATCGGTGCGGAAACCATGCCCCCATTTGGACAGGCAGTGGGCCTCATCAAAGACCCAGCAGCCAATCTGCCGCTGCCTGATGGCTGTGCGAAAGGAGTTGTTGCGCAACTGTTCAGGCGAAACATAGAGGATGCCCGCGTCTCCCATGGCAATCATTCGTAGAACCTCGCCCCGCTGGGGCGGAGTGAGCATCCCATACAGGGCAACGGCAGCCGGAGTGCCGGTATGATACAAAGCTTGTCCTCCTGGTCTTTCATCAGGGCCCGCAGGAGCGGAATGACAATAGTAAGCAGGCCGCGCCGCTGGTACCGGACCAGGGCGGGCAACTGGTAGCAGAGCGATTTACCACCGCCGATGGGCAGGATGGCCAGCAGGGAGTTATCCGCCAGTGTACATTCCACCACGGCCTGCTGCAGGCTGGTGCCGTCCTCCCGGGTCGGGGTGGGCCGAAAGGATTTAAAACCGAAAAACCGTTGCAACTGGCCGGTTGAATCATGAGTTTCCTGGCAGTAGGTGCAATAGGGGATCGGTACAGGGAATATCGCGCAGGGTGTGGAGGATGGATGAGACTTTCGGAAACCGATGCAGCACCCAGGGCGGCAGCACGGAACTGCCCCCGGCCACCCGCAGCCAGGCCAGGCAATACGGAAGAGCTAACCGGGCCCGGGGACAGGTGAACCAATCCGTCAGGTGCTCCAGCAGATCGGTTCTACAGACCCTGCCCCGGACAAGGGCTAAAATGATTTTTGCCGCCTCAGCCAGGGTGGAGATGGCCTGTCCGAAAGCAGCAAAATAATCGGCAATGCCCCTGAAATGCTTATCTACTGCAAAACAGTATTGGTACAGGGAACAGTTCCGCTTCCTGCTGCCGCAGCCGGGCAAACACTTCGTCCTGGTCAGCAAACAACTCTACAGCCAGCCGGGCATCGGCCACCGGGTCGTTGACCGCATCACGTACCAGCTTGTAATCCTTGACCAGCCGGTGATAGGGATTTTCCGGAAAGGCTAGGGGCGAGAGATACAGGGTATCGATCACCGGTTTTTGCAGCAGGGCCAGGTCCGGCTGCAGGACTTGCAGGGCAGGGATATCATGCCCCAGCAGGTTATGGCCGAGCAACACCTCTGCCGGAGCAAGAAAGACGTCAAGCTCGCGCAAGGCCTCCCGGCTTTTGCCCCTGCATTTTCGGGAAAAACTCTGTTCTCCCAGCAGCGCTCCTATGTCGTAAACATGCCCAGCCCGGTTAATCTCAAAATCCAGGCAGCCAATTACAGGGCGTGATTTTTGTTTTTTGGTCGGCAAGATTATGCTTCACCCCTGTCCGGAGAAGATGCAGGTATGTTATCGTAAGCAACAGCCTATTCCTTCAACTTGATATATAGCAGTCCTTCGCGAACCCGGATGGATTCCAACCAGTGGCTGCCCCCCCCCCCGGTCGCCGCCGAACTCCTGCACCAGAGCAATATTTTCGAGCCCGGCCAGCCAGGCATTGGGGGCAGAGACAGAGGCGACGGAGAAGAATCAACCGAACCGGCCGGTGATGTAGTCCTCGGTTTCCTGGTTGGCGGGATTGGTGAAGATGTCGACGGTGGGGCCGAACTCCACCAGTCTGCCCATATACATATAGGCGGCGTAGTCGGAGACCCGGGCGGCCTGCTGCATATTATGGGTCACGATGATGATCGTGAATTTGCTCTTCAGGTTATCGATCAACTCCTCGATTTTGGTCGTGGCAATCGGATCAAGGGCCGAGCAGGGCTCGTCCATCAGGATAATGTCCGGCTCTACCGCCAGGGCGCGGGCAATGCAGAGCCGTTGCTGCTCACCGCCGGACAGCGCAGTCCCCGGCTGGTGCAGCTTGCTTTCCACTTCGTTCCACAGGGCGGCGTCCCGCAGGGCCTTCTCCACCCGGTCGGCGATCTCGCTGGCACAGAACTTGTTATGCATTTTCAGACCATAGGCGATATTGTCGAACATACTCATGGGAAACGGCGTCGGCTTCTGGAAAATCATCCCGATCTTGCGGCGCAGCTCCAGAGCCGGCACCTTGGGATCGAGGATATTGACGCCGTCCATCATGATCTCGCCCTCGGTCCGGAAATCCTTATAGAGCTCAAACATGCGGTTATAGGTCCGGATGTGGGTGGACTTGCCGCAGCCCGAGGGACCGATAAAGGCCGTCACCTTCCGGGCGGCGATATCCAGGGTATTGTCGAACAGGGCCTGTTTGCTGCCATAAAAAAAATTAAGATGGCGGATAGACAGTTTGATCTCACCCATATCGGATGTAGAGCCTGACGCCGGGCCTGCGGGCTTCTTTTTTAACCCACCAATCATTTGTCTCAAGAGGTTCTCCTTTTTTTATGCAGCATAATACGGGTCAAGATATTCATCATCAGAACCGTCATGGTGATGAGAAAGGCCGCCCCCCAGGCCAGCGCGTGCCAGTCGTCATAGGGGCTCATGGCATAGTTGAACAGGATAACGGTGAGATTGGCCATTGGTTTGTTCATGCCGTGCATCCAGTAGGGATTGTTCAGGGCGGTGAACAGAAGCGGCGCAGTCTCGCCGGCCACCCGGGCCACCGCCAGCATGATGCCGGTACAAATCCCGGTGCCTGCGGCCCGGTAAATGACGCCGACGATCATCCGCCAGTAGGGCGCGCCCAGGGCCAGGGCCGCTTCCCGCATCTCCGGCGGCACCAGGCGCATCATCTCCTCGGTGGTCCGGCTGACCATCGGCAGCATGATGATGGCCAGGGAGCAGGCCCCGGCCCAGCCGGAAAAATGATGGGTTGGCTTGACCAGCACCAGGTAGACGAAGACGCCGATGACAATGGACGGCGCCGACACCAGGATGTCCGAGAGAAAACGGACCGTGCGGCCCAGGGGATTACGGCCGAACTCGGCCAGGTAGGTACCGGCCAGCATGCCGAAGGGCACGGCGATCAGGGCGGCCACCGCGGTCATCAGGGCGGTGCCGACGATGGCATTGGCCAGCCCGCCGCCGGCCATTCCGGGCGGGGCCGGCAGCTGGGTGAAAAATTGCCAGTTCATAGCCATCACGCCCTTGCGGGCGACATCGCCAAGGATCCAGGTCAACATGAACAGGCCGATAAAGGCCGCCAGCCCCGACAGAGTCAGGACCAGACCGTTGGTCAGGCGGCGGCGGGTCATGCGGGTCATAAGCCACTCCCGTTCCGGTTGCCGTGCTGCAGCCAGAGCTGGGCCAGGCCGAGGACAATAAAGGTGATCAGGAACAGCACCAGCCCCAATTCGATCAGGGACGACATGTAGATGGTGCCGTCTGCCTCGGTAAACTGGTTGGCCAGCGTCGAGGCGATGGAGTTACCCGGGGCCAGGAGCGACCAGGAGAGATGGTATGAGTTGCCGATCACAAAGGTGACTGCCATGGTTTCGCCCAGGGCGCGGCCCATGCCGAGGAAGATGGCCCCGGCGATCCCCTTTTTGCCATAGGGGATCATGATGTCCCTGACCACCTCCCAGGTGGTGCAGCCCAAGCCGTAGGCCGCTTCCTTCAGGGACGTAGGCACCATCAGGAAGACGTCACGGCTGACCGAGGCAATAAAGGGAATAATCATCAGGGTCAGGACCAGGCTGGCGGTCAGCATGCCGATGCCCATGACCGCCCCGGAAAACAGGGGCAGGAAACCGAGATACTCCTTGAGCCAGGGCTGGACATAAGTGGCCATCAGAGGCGCCAGTACGAACAAACCCCACATCCCGTAGACAATGCTGGGGATGGCGGCCAGCAGTTCAATCGCGATACCGAAGGGGGTCCGGAGCCAGGAAGGTGCCAGTTCCGAGAGGAAGAGGGCGATGCCCAGACTGAGAGGAACCGCGAAGAGCAGGGCGAGAAAGGTGGAGAGCAGGGTGCCGACCATGGGGATCAGGGCGCCGAACTGCGCCTTTACCGGGTTCCACTCCTTGCTGATCAGGAAAGAAAAACCGAACTTGTGGATGGAGGGCAGCGATTGCTGCCAGAGCACCACGATCATGGCAATAAAGATAATCGCGATGCCGGCCGCGAACATCGCAGTCAGGAAGCGAAACAGGACGTCGCCCCATATTTTGTTTTTTGTCTGGTTCATCGGCCTGACATGCTGTGCCGGCAGCGAAGTTTTACCTTCGATACCTTCCGGTTTTCTGAACACGAGGCGAACCGGGGAATATCCCCCGGTCCGCCTCGACAGTGAGCAACTCTATCTCGTGTCGCAAACCGGCTGCCGCAACCCCGGTTTGCAATGGTTCAAATATGCTCCATGTTTGGGCAAGCAGATCGTAAACATTCACCCGATCCCGCTCGAAGTCTACGCTTATCTGTTCACATTCACATATAACTCAATATAGCTCTCAAGCAGGCTTGAGCGAACCTGGGGCACTATCCAAACATTTACAGCTCATCAACAAGGGCCATTCCTGGGCAAAAAAACCGAATGTCTACAGCAGGTCAACGAATCCATAGCATGACCTGTGAGGCAGTCTGCTCGCCCGAAGATGGAGTACGCAGAACAATTACGTTTGATGGACTCGTAAAAAGTCATTTTATTTGTCATCCCCGCGCAGGCGGGAATCCATCATCCCTTAATATTACTGGATTCCCGCCTGCGCGAGGATGACGGTGTGATTAAGATTCAGGATTTTTACGAGACCATCACGTTTTATATGCCAGATTTTCATGCCGTCTTCAAGTATTTCCGTCGTCTATAGACACGGCATGATATCCTATTCCACTTAATTTTCAAGGCGGTAAAGAAAAGTGCGAGCCATCCCCGGATCATATCCGGAGACGACTCGCATATTTCGCTCTTATCTGCCCGGCCGGCGGCGATGCCGGACTGGCAGATTTAATTTAGGGCCAGATGGCATTGCCGGAGGGACCACGCAGTTCCTGGTGCCAGGTGTTTTCCACCATCTTAACTACGGCGGCGGGCATCGGCACATAGTCCAGGGCCATTGCGGCCCGGCCGCCGTTGCGGTAACTCCAGTCAAAGAATTTCAGAATTGCCTTAGCCTGCTGGGGATTATTCTGAATCTTGTACATCAGGATGAAGGAGGCCCCGCTGATCGGCCAGGAGTGTACGCCCGGCTGGTCGGTCAAGACCATGTAGTAGCCCTTGGCATGAGCCCAGTCGGCGCCGGCGGCTGCGGACTGGAAATTCTTGGCCGTCGGGGCCACGAAGTTGCCGTCCTGGTTCCGGAGCAGAACCGAGGCCATCTTATTCTGCAGGGCATAGGCGTATTCCACGTAACCGATGGAGCCGTCTACCTTGCCCACAAAAGCAGCCACTCCCTCGTTGCCCTTGCCGCCCAGGCCGACCGGCCATTGCACGGCCTTGTTGTTGCCGACTTTTTCCCGCCACTCGCTGCTTTTCTTGGTGAGGTAGTTGGTGAAGATCCAGGTGGTGCCGGAACCGTCGGCCCGGTGAATGACGATGATGTCCTCATTCGGGAGATTGAGGCCGGCGTTGTTGGCGGTGATCCGCGGATCATTCCATTTTTTGATCTTGCCGAGGTAGATGTTGGCCAGGTTGCTGCCGGTCAGTTTCAGCTGGCCGGCCCCGATGCCACGGAGGTTGACCACCGGCACCACGCCGCCCATGATCATGGGGAACTGCATCAGGCCGAATTTCTTCAGCTCGGCCGGTTTCATCGGGGCGTCTGAAGCGCCGAAGTCAACGGTCCGGGCCTTGATCTGCTTGATGCCGCCGCCGGAGCCGATGGACTGGTAGTTCAGACGAACCCCGGTCTTCTTGTGATACATGTAGGCCCATTTGGAATAGGCGGGATAGGGAAAGGTGGCGCCCGCCCCGGTAATGGTTGCCGCCGCTTGAGCCGTAAAGGAGAAACCGATCACGGCCGCTACCGCGATGAGGAATATCCTGAGGCTGCTTCCTGCTTTGTTCATTTTGTTACCCTCCACTGGGTTTTTTGTCTGCTGTGAAACGGGGAATCCGCTTCGCAAATTGAAACCAAAATATCTCAATCCAACCTGCCTGCCCTGGTCCCGCTCCCCACCCTGTGCCGGTGCGATTCGGCCAGACTCCCGTCAACAAAAAAAACAAACGTCCGGCAGGCTGGCTGTACATTTAGCCTCCTTATATTAGGAACAAGTTAGCAGATGATGAATAATTGATTAATGTCTCCCCAAAAACAAGGAATTGGGGGCGAGGGCCGGAGATCAGGAACGGGACCGGGCCACACACCAGTCAAAGGCGTTGCGAAACATCTGCAGCCAGGGAGAGACCGGCAAACCCTTCATCTCCTCAGGCAGCCAGTGCGCCTGCCACGGCAGAAAGGCCCGCTCGGGATGGGGCATCATGGCCAGGTGGCGGCCGTCCGGGGAACAGAGTCCGGCCAGTCCGCCCGGTGAGCCGTTGGGATTGAAGGGATAGGCCTCGGTCGGCAGGCCTCGGTCATCCACATAGACCAGCGGGGCCAGGCCCTCGGTCCGGACCCGCTCCAGAATCGACGCCGCCGGAAAGAGCAGCCGCCCTTCCCCATGATCCACGTGAATACCGAAGACCAGGTCCTCCATGCCCCGCAGCATAATGGACCGGCCGGGCAAAACCTTGAGCGTCACCCAGCGCGATTCAAAACGGCCGGAGACATTGCGGATAAAGCGCGGCTGTTCCTCCGCCTTGATTCCCTGCCATGGAACCCAGCCGAGCAGGCCGAAGAGCTGGCAGCCGTTGCAGATGCCAAGTGTAAAGGTGTCCGGCCGGTCATAAAAGGCCTGGAACATCTCCTTCAGCTTGTCATTGAAGAGAATGGCGGCGGCCCAGCCCTTGGCCGATTCCGGCACATCGGCATAGGAAAAACCACCCGCTGCGGCCAGACCGCGAAACTGGTCCAGGTTGATGCGCTCTTCAAGCAGATCGGTCATGGTGATGTCCCACGGCTCAAAGCCGGCCATGTAAAATGCCGAGGTCAGCTCGCGATCGGAATTGGTGCCCTCGTCGCGCAGGATCGCCACCCTGGGCTTGGCGACGCCGGCGAGCACTGCCGGCGGCGCCGGTTCCGGCGTGAAACTCAAATGATAGGCCGGCCCCCGGCGGTCGTAAATATTCTTTTTCTCCTCATCGGCGCAGGCCGGATTCATCTGCAGCCGTTCCAACCGGTAGCTGGTTTCCTCCCACCACTGCCGCAGGACCCGCATATCCTCATCCAGCACCACTTCATTGTTATAATGGATGATTACGTGCCGCTTCGCTGTGGTCGGGCCGAGATTCCGGCAGGGAATGCCCTGGTCTGCCAAGGCCTGCATCACTTCGCGGCAGTCCCGCTCCAGACACTCGACCACCAGGCCGAGCTCTTCGGAAAACAGGGCCTCAAGGGCTGAAGCGTCGCCGTCCAGCCGTATCTCGAAACCGCAGTCACCGCTGAAGGCCATTTCCAGGAGGGTAGTAATCAGGCCGCCGTCACTGCGGTCATGACCGGCGGAGATCAGCCCGCAGTCAATAAGGTTCTGCACGGCCGCAAACGTTTTCCGGAGCAGCAGGGGGTCATCCATGTCCGCCGACTCGCTGCCCAGCATGCCCAGAGTCTGGGCAAGGGCCGTGCCGCCGAGCCGGTTTCTGCCGCCGGCCGGGTCGATAAAGATCAGGCTGCCCGCTCCCGGATGTTTCAGATCAGGCGTCACGACCTTGCCGATATCGGCCATGGCCGCGTAGGCAGAAATGACCAGCTGCCGCGGGGACTTCACCGTCTCGTCCCCGACCTTGGTCGCCATGGACAGGCTGTCCTTGCCGCCGTCCGCCGCCATGCCCACGGCGATCATGGCGTCCCGCATGGCCCGGGCCGCATCGTTGATCGCAGCCCCTTCGCCGGGCAGCTTGGGCGCCCACATCCAGTTGGCCGAGCACTTGATCTGCTCCGGGTCCTTGATTTTTGCCCAGACCAGGTTGGTCAGGGCCTCGCCCACGGCCATGCGGGCGCCGGCGGCCGGATCGACCAGCATTTTAACCGGCTGTTCGCCGATGGCCGTGGCACCGCCGCTACGACTGAAATGACTCTGGGCGACCACGGCCACATCCGCCACCGTGAGCTGCAACGGCCCGCAGCACTGCTGCTGCGCAATCAGTCCGGTCACGGCCCGATCCACCTTGTTGACCAGAAACCGCTTGGAACCAACCGACACCAGGCGCAGGACATTATAAAGCGCGTCACGGACCGACAGGTCGTCCGGCAGGCAGAGCGGTGCGAGCTGCGGATCGACATGGTTGTCGGTAAAGGTTTTTTGCGGAATATGGCCCAGCACCTCGGCCAGTTCCAGGTCAACGGGGGTGGTGTCGTCCTGCGCATCGTGGACGACAAAGCGCAGGTCGCCGGTCACCTCGCCCAGGACCTCGCAGGCCACCTTTTCCCGGTCGCAGATGGCCTGGAATTGCTCGATATTTTCCGGCCTGATCAAAAAACCGTTTCGCTCCTGATACTCGGCCACGTAAATTTCCAGCACACTCATGGTGGGGTCGCCCACCCGGATATTGCGAATCTCGATCCGGCCGCCGGAATGCTCCACCAGTTCCTTGAGCACGTTGGCCGGGCCGCCCGCCCCCTGGTCGTGGATCACGTCGACGAGGGTCTTGTCGCCCATCTCGCTGCAGGCCCGGATGACCCGGTTCATCTTCTGCTCCATCTCGGCGTCGCCGCGCTGCACCGCGTTGAAATCCAGCTCTGAAACGTTTTCGCCCTGCAGCATGGAGGAGGCGGCGCCGCCCCCGAAGCCGACCCGGTAGGCCGGGCCGCCGACCTGGACGATGAGCATGCCTTTCAGCTCGGCGCCTTTTTGGGTATGGCGGTCGTCAATCTGGCCGATACCGGCGGTGAACATAATGGGCTTCAAAAAGCCCCAGCGTTCACCGCTTGCAAGGCGAAGGTCAAAGGAACGGGTGAAGCCCTGAATCAGCGGCTCGCCGAACTTGTTCCCATAGTCGGAGGCCCCGTTGCTGGCCTCGATTTCAATTTCCAGGGCCGAGGCCAGGTTGTCGGGACAGCTATAGCGGTTTTCCCACGGCAGTTCATAACCGGGAATGTGGAGACTGCCGACACAGTAGCCGGCAGTACCGGCGATCGTGAAACCGCCCCGGCCGGTTCCCTGCACGTCGCGGATACGGCCGCCGGTCCCGGTTTCGGCGCCGGGAAAAGGCGCGACCCCGGTGGGAAAATTATGGGTCTCGGCGGTGAGCAACACATGGTAACAGGCGGCGGCAGCAGTGAACGGCGACGGTTCTCCGGGAGTGGCAGGCAGGATGGTCCGGACATCACCGCCCTGAATAACGCTAGAGTTGTCCTTAAAGGCGACAACGCTGCCCTTGGAATTGGCCTTGAGCGTAGCCGTTACCAGATCGAACAGGGTCTCTTCCTGCTCCACCCCGTCGATGATCTGCCGGCCGCGGAAAAATCCGTGCCGCGAGTGCTCGGAGTTGGCATTGTTAAGATCCATGATCTCGACAATGGTCGGATTACGGTTATGTTTTTTGACAAAATAATCGTAGTAGAAATTCCGGTCCCGTTCGTCCATGGAGATCCCGGGAATCTCGGCCAGGGCGTCCGGCCCCTTGGTCTTCATGTCCACCTCGTAAACGGCCTCGGGCACAATGCCGGTCTCGAATCCGGCAAGGGGTTCCGGATAGAGACACTCGGTCATCCTGTCGTGGTTGGCGGCGATAAATCCCCGGAGATCAGCGTCCCCGGGCACTAGGTAGCGGCGGGAACGCTCCACCCTGGTCACGCAGTCCAGGCCGATGGCCAGGCAGATGGACACCATGTTGGAGGACCAGGCCGTGGCAAAGTTGAGCCGCGGCCCCACCTCGACCACCCGTTCTCCGGCCAGGTAAGGAGAATCAGATACGGTCGCCGCCAAAAAACCGTCTGCCAGCACCAGCCGCAGGCTGCTCAATTCCACAGCCGTCAGCGGCCGCGTGGCCTCCACGTTGAAACAGTATTCCCGGTCGGCATCAATTTTTCGATACATCTGTCTGACAGTCGTCTGCATGGTGTTGTCCTGATTGGTGGTCTCGTAAGAAGTCGTTTGATTTACCATCTCCGCGTAGACAGGGATGACGTCGTAGTATTATGGATTCAGTCTTTTTGCGAAATTGTCCTAATTGATGGAGTCGTAAAAAAAAAGTCCTAAGGGCCTGTAAGAAAATAACATGGGCAAGATTGCGCTCATATTTGGGTCAGATTTGGTTACGGTAATTGAGTAAAACCGCAGGCGTAGCAGGGCTAC
>VAPK010169984.1_pt1 | contig 10643 bp, 9 predicted proteins | sample 3395031 | NCBI WGS metagenome assembly VAPK01 (sample SAMN08290443, study PRJNA428436) | hydrothermal vent metagenome | isolation source: Deep-sea hydrothermal vent chimney 1 | place: Pacific Ocean: Juan De Fuca Ridge
AAGCTACCGCTGAATGTCAGTACCGTTTCACCCGTATGCAGGGTAATGGTCAGCACGGCGGCGCCGACCAGGGTGGCGAGGGACAGCAGGTAGGTAATCACCTTTTTGTCATCGCGCACAAACAGGTCTGCAAGCAGGATCACGCAGGTCGCTGCGAGAACGAACATCTCCGGAATCGCCGGCAGGAGATTCGGCATTTGAAAACTGCTAGTGCTCATCATAGTTTCGAGTGCATCACTTGTTCAATAAGGTGGTCGACCGTTGCATGCATCACATCCAACAGCGGCGCAGGCCACAGACCCAGTGCGAGCACGGCAACGGCCAGTATGCCTAAGAGGAAGAATTCACGCTTGTTCACATCCTTCAATGCGGCAACGTTGTCATTGGCAACCTCGCCGAAGATCACGCGCTTGACCATCCACAAGGTATAGGCAGCGCCGAAGATCAGTGTTGATGCCGCCAGGAAGGCGATCCAGAAATTGGCCTTGAAGGCGGCCAGGATGACCATGAATTCACCGACGAAGCCGGAGGTGCCGGGCAGGCCCGCATTGGCCATGGCAAACAGCACCATGAACGAGGCAAAGATCGGCATGGTATTGGCGACACCGCCATAGTCGGCAATCGCGCGGGAATGCATGCGGTCATACATGACACCGACGCAGAGGAACATGGCGCCGGAGATAAAGCCATGTGAAATCATCTGCACCAATGCGCCTTCGATGGCCATGGCCATGCCCTGCGTGCTGCCGGTATTTTCCATGATGGCGAAGATCATGAAGAAACCCAGGGTCACGAAACCCATATGCGAAATGGACGAATAGGCAATCAGCTTCTTCATGTCCTTTTGCACCAGGGCGACGAAGGCGATATAGACCACGGCGATGAGCGACAGAGTAATCATCAGCCAGTCGAGCTGGTGCGAGGCATCCGGCGTAATCGGCAGACTGAAGCGCACGAAACCATAGGTGCCCATCTTCAGCATGATGGCCGCCAGGATCACCGAACCACCCGTGGGCGCCTCCACATGCGCATCCGGCAACCAGGTGTGTACCGGCCACATGGGCACCTTGACCGCAAAGGCGATCAGGAAGGCGAGGAAAATCAGTGTCTGCTCGGTCATCCCCAGCGGCATGTTCTGCATATCGAGAATGCCGAAAGAACCGGACTGGATATACATGTAGATCAGCGCGACCAACATGAATACCGAACCGAGGAAGGTATACAGGAAGAATTTAATGGTGGCGTAAACACGGCGTTCACCACCCCAGATGCCGATGATCAGGAACATCGGAATCAGCATCGCTTCCCACAGCACGTAGAACAGGATCGAATCCAGGGCGCTGAACACGCCGATCATCAGGCCGTCCATGATCAGGAAGGCGGCCATGTACTGGGCGGGCTTGTATTTGATCACTTCCCAGCCGGCAATCACGACCAGGACAGTAGAGAAGGCGGTCAGCAGTATCAACGGCATGGAAATGCCATCGACACCCAGGTGGTAATTGATATTGAACGCCGGGATCCAGGTGACGTATTCAACAAACTGCATCTGATAGGTGCTGTTGTCGAAACCGGTCCAAAGTGGAATCGTCAGCAGGAGGGTCAGCACGGAAACGGCCAAGGCAATAATACGCGCCAGCGGGGCCTGCTCGTCTTTGCTGAAAAACAGCACCAGCAGGCCGCCGATGATCGGCGTCCAGATGACCAAACTTAGAAGAGGCAAATCAGCCAACATGCAACAAGACCTTTTTCTGTTTTCTTTCTATTTTCTTTTCGTTTGAGCTATACAGCCCGCTAGCCCGGCTAGAAACTCACTGCCAGACTGATCAAGGCCAGCAAACCGACAATCATCGCGAAGGCATAGTGGTACAGGTAGCCGGTCTGCACGTAACGAATCTTGCTGGAAATCCAGCCAACACTCTTCGCCGTGCCATTGACGAGCAGCCCGTCGATCAACTTGGTATCACCGATGTTCGATAACAGGCGCCCCAGCTTGCGTGAACCGCCGGCAAAGAAGCTGTCATTGAAGGCATCGAAGCCGTAGTTGTTCTCCAGCACCTTGTAGACGAGCGAGAGCCTGTTCTTGATCATGGCCGGGATATCCGGACGCTTCAGGTAGAAGAATGCCGCGGTCGCCACACCGGCCATGGCCAGCAGGAACGGCAGGGCCATCACACCATGGGCGAGAAAACCGCCAATACCCGTGTAATGTTCACCCAGCTGCGCGAGGACATCATGCTCCGGCTTGACGTTAATGGCGTCACCAAACATACCGGCAAACAGCATTGGCTCGATAAAGAAGGCGCCCGCAATCACGGAGGGGACGGCCAAGGCAATCAACGGCCAGGTCACCACTCTCGGGCTTTCATGCAAATGTTCCCGTGTGTGCTCATCCATGCGCTCCTTGCCGTGGAAGACCAGGAAGAACATGCGGAAGCTGTAAAAGGCGGTAATAAAGACACCCAGTACCACGGCAAAATAGGCGAATCCGGCGCCGGGAATCTGCGAGGCATGCACGGCCTCGATAATCGCATCCTTGGAGAAGAAACCGGAGAAACCGGGGAAACCGATCAAGGCCAGGGAACCGATCAGCATGCACCAGTAGGTAATGGGCATGTATTTTTTCAGGCCACCCATCTTGCGGATGTCCTGCTCATGGTGCATGGCGATGATCACCGAGCCCGCCGCCAGGAACAGCAGGGCCTTGAAGGCGGCGTGTGTCATCAGGTGGAAAATACCGGCGGAATAGGCGGAAACGCCCAGCGCCACGGTCATGTAGCCCAGCTGCGACAGCGTGGAATAGGCAATCACGCGCTTGATGTCGTTCTGGATGATGCCCAGCAGTCCCATGAACAAGGCGGTAATCGCACCAATCACCAGGATAAAGCTCAGCGCGGTCTCGGTCAGTTCATAGATCGGTGACATGCGGGCCACCATGAAGATACCCGCCGTCACCATGGTGGCGGCGTGGATCAGCGCGGAGATAGGCGTCGGGCCTTCCATGGAATCCGGCAGCCACACGTGCAACGGCACCTGCGCCGACTTGCCCATGGCACCGACAAACAGCAGGATACCGATGACCGTCAGCAGCGACCACTCGCTACCGGGGATGATCTCGATGGTCAGACCGGCCAGTGCCGGTGCGGCATCGAACACATCCTGATAGTCCAGACTGTTGAAATACATCAGCACCGCGGCAATGCCGAGGATAAAGCCAAAGTCACCCACACGGTTGACGAGGAAGGCCTTGAGGTTGGCGTAGATGGCCGTCTCGCGCTTGAACCAGAACCCGATCAGCAGGTAGGAAACCAGGCCCACCGCCTCCCAGCCAAAGAACAGCTGCAGGAAGTTGTTGGACATCACCAACATCAGCATGGAGAAGGTAAACAGCGAAATATAACTGAAGAAACGCTGGTAACCCGGGTCGTCGTGCATGTAACCAATGGTATAGATGTGCACCATCAGTGAGACGAAGGTGACCACCACTAACATCACGGCCGTCAGCGAGTCGATCAGGAAACCGATTTCAAAACGGATGCCGTCACTGACCATCCAGGTATAGACCGCCTGGTTGTAGACCGCAGCGCCATCAAAGATAACGTCCTTGAACACCAGCACAGACATGACAAAGGAAATGGCCACACCCGTGATGGTCACCCAGTGTGCACCACTGCGGCCAATCTTTTTGCCAAACAGGCCGGCAATAATAGCGCCGATCAGGGGGGCAAGAATGATGGTCAGATATACATTTTCCATTTTCTTTTCCGGATCAGCCGTTCAACGAATTGATGTCATCGACATTAATGGATCTGCGATTGCGGAACAGTACCACCAGGATGGCGAGGCCAATCGCGGCCTCGGCGGCAGCAACCGTCAGAATGAAGAACACAAAGACCTGGCCCGCGATGTCTCCCAGAAAATGGGAGAAGGCGACAAAATTCATGTTCACCGCCAGCAGCATAAGCTCCACGGCCATCAGCAGAATAATGACGTTCTTCCGGTTAAGGAAGATGCCGGCAACACTGATGCAGAACAGAATCGCACCCAGTATCAGAAAATGTGACATCGAAATCATGTAATTCCCACCCGCGGTGAGTTGTCTAATTGAGTTATCTAATCAATACCGAACGCCGGTTGATGGGCTAAGGAGGTGTGACAAAATAACTTGGACATCTTGCTTGTCTATCCTTCCGTTTTCCGCGTTGCACAAAGGGTTACATACAACGAGTATGCGCCCCTTTGTGCGCCTTGAATACGAAACGCTACCCTGCGCAATCTGTCCAAGTTATTATTGTCACACCTCCTACCCGACACAGGTTTTAATCGTCTTGTTTTTCAGTCGTCATCTTGACCAGGCGGACGCGATCCTTGCTCTTCACCCGCACCTGTTCCTCCGGCTTCATGAAGTTGGTCTTTACCCGTTTGCGCAATGTCAAAGCGATGGCGGCGATAATCGCCACGACCAGAATGACGGCGGCCAATTCAAAGGCGAGCAGGTATTCGGTGTACAGCACCAAACCAATTTCCCGTGTGTTGCTGTAGTCGGCGTCGCGAGGTGGTGGTGCCGGAAATTTATCCAGACCGAAACGCGCGGGCCCGACGATGTAGGCCAACTGCGCCAGCATGATGATGGCGACCAGCAGACCGACCGGCAGGTAACGGGCAAAACCTTCGCGCAGAACCGTCAGATTGATATCCAGCATCATCACCACAAACAGGAACAGCACCATCACCGCACCGACATAGACCAATACCAGCGTCAGAGCAAGAAATTCGGCTTCCAGCAAAATCCAGATCGCGGCACTGGTGAAGAACGCCAGCACCAGAAATAGGGCCGCAAATACCGGGTTGCGCACGGTAACGACCGCACCGGCGGAGAGCACCAATATGGTCGAAAATATGTAGAAAATTGTTTGTTCCACGCCTATACCATCAATTTGCGATTATCGATACTTAGCATCGGCGGCACGATCTGCCGCGATCTGCTTCTCAAACTTGTCCCCATGGGCAAGGAGTTTTTCCTTGGTCATATACAGATCTTCTCGCACATCACCGTAATACTCGAAGTGGCGTGTTTCGACGATGGCATCCACGGGGCAGGATTCCTCACAGAATCCGCAATAAATACATTTTGTCAGGTCAATGTCATAACGCGTGGTCCGGCGGCTGCCATCCTCACGTTCTTCCATATCAATGGTGATCGCCAGTGCGGGACACACGGCCTCACACAGTTTGCAGGCAATACAGCGTTCTTCGCCATTCGCATAGCGGCGCTGCGCATGCAGGCCGCGAAAACGCGGTGACATCGGGGTCTTCTCTTCCGGGTACTGCACGGTAATCTTGCGCTTGAAGAGATAGCGCCCGGTCAGCATCAGCCCCTTCATCAATTCGATCAGGAAGAGACTTTTAATGTAATTGCTAATCGTATTCATTCGTCTGCGTTTTCCAGTTAATCGAACCACGGCCCCACATTGCCGACAACCATCGCGGCAACGACCATCAACCATACGATGGTGATTGGAATAAACACCTTCCAGCCCAGACGCATGATCTGGTCATAGCGATAGCGTGGATAGGTCGCGCGAATCCACAGGAACAGAAACATGAAAAAGGCGGTCTTCAGCAACAACCAGTGAATACCGTTACCTAGCAACAGTGCCAGCCCACCGCCGGTCAACATGGACTCGGGTAAAATGCCTTCCAACGGTGACAGCCAGCCACCGAGGAACATCGCTGCAGTTAGCAGAGAAATCAGAATAATATTCGCATACTCTGCGAGGAAGAAAACCGAGAAGGTCATGGCGGAATATTCGACATGGAAACCGGCGACGATTTCCGACTCACCCTCGGCCACATCAAAGGGTGCACGGTTGGTTTCCGCCAGCCCGGAGATAAAGTAGATCAGGAACAGCGGCAGCAAGGGCCACATGAACCACTGGATTACACTGCCCTGCTGTGCGGTAACGATTTCACCCAGATTCAGGCTGCCGGCCGCCAACAACACGCCCACCAAAGCAAAACCCATGGCGATCTCATAAGAGACGATCTGTGCCGCTGAACGCAGCGCACCAAGAAATGCATATTTTGAATTAGAGGCCCAGCCGGCAATGATAACGCCGTAGACACCCAGCGAGGTCATGGCCAGGATATACAACAGGCTGGCATCAATGTCCGCAATGACCATGCCATCATCAAATGGCACCACGGCCCATGCCGCCATGGCAGGGCCAATGGTCAAGATGGGGCCGAGAATAAACAGAAACAGGTTGGCGTTGGTCGGAAGAATGGTTTCCTTGAACATCAGCTTGACGGCATCGGCGATCGGCTGCAGCAGACCGCGCGGGCCGACACGATTGGGACCGATGCGGATCTGGATATATCCGATGACCTTGCGTTCAGCCAGCGTCAGATAGGCCACGGCGCCCAGCAGCGGGAGCAGCAGCGCAAGAATCTTCAAAAGAATGATCAGCAGTGTTACCAGACCATCGGGCAGGAAACTTAGTGCTGACTGGATTGCCTCAAGCATCGATTATTCTCAGTCTTTCACGCAATATTCAAACACGCGTCCGAGCGACAGCCTGCAGGCTTTCGGCACGACGCACAATTCCATCACCGGCATAGGCCGGGGGATTACAGTATTCGACGGCAGAACCCAGCGACTCAGGGCAGCGCCATGAAATGCTGTTATCTGCACGGGTATCTCCCACCTCGGTGGATAGTTCGGCAAGAACCTCGGATGATTCGATAAATTCAAAACCATCACAGTTGAACAGATTACCCAGTACCCGCAGCACCTTCCATGCCGGACGGGAATCGCCCAGTGGTGGCACAACGCCTTCAAAGCTCTGCCAGCGCCCCTCGGCATTGACAAAGGTACCGGAGGTTTCGGTAAAGGGCGAGATCGGCAGTATGACGTCAGCATATGCCATCACGGCATCGCTTGAATAGGGGGTCAGACTAACGACAAACTGTGCCTTCTCCATGGCTTCGCGAGCGGCACCGGCGTCTGCGCACTCTGCTTCCGGCTCGGTGTTGAGCAGCAGATAGGCCTTCATGTCCGAATCCAGCATCTGCGCGATATTCTTGCCATTGACCGACGCGGGACGTCCCCCTGCCTTGCGGTGCGGCAAGGCACCTGCCTGCCAGGCACCGGCGCCATTGCCACCGGCGGGCAAATAGCCGGGACGGCTGTCAGACAGTTCCGCGATCAGCGTCGCAATACTGCGAATGGCGCTGAATTGTGCATCGTTGATCGCTGCCTCGCCCATCAGCACCGAAGTGGACTGGCCATTGAGCAGTGACTCGGCAATTTGGCCGTGCAGATCCGCAACCTCAACAGACTTGCTCAGCGCCGCAAAACCCTCGGGGGCAGTCTTGGCGGATTTATCCAGCAACGCCTTGGCAATGGCAACCAGTTCCTCCAGCATATTTGTGGAGACACGGCCAGCCAGCTGTGGAAAGTGGTAGGAAAAATCAGCGGGATTGACGCTGGAGATCTTCCCGCCACTCAATGCAGCCTTGCGCAGGCGATGGCCAATGATGGGCTGATCCCTGGACACGTCGGCGCCTATCAGCAGCACGGTATCGTTACGTTCCAGATCGCCGATGGCCTGTCCCAGCCAGGGGAAGGTCGGCGCCTCTTCCTGATCCGAAAAATCCGTCTGCTTGAGGCGATGGTCGATATTGCCACAGCCAATCTCACGCATGAGCTTCTGCAGCAGATAAAGTTCTTCCAGTGTGGAGACCGGTGAGGCAAGCGCACCAATGTCATCAGAGCCAACTTGCTTGAGGCCATCAACGGCACGATGCAATGCGGTCTCCCAATCGGTCTCCTGCCATTCGCCCTCGACCTTTATCATCGGGGCCGGCACGCGTTCTGCACTATTGAGGCCTTCATAGCTGAAGCGATCGCGATCCGACAGCCAGGTTTCGTTGATTTCTTCGTTTTCACGCGGCACCACGCGCACCACGCGGTCGCGCTTCACGTGTACATGAATATTGGAGCCGACGCAGTCATGGGGTGCAACGCTATCGCGCTGGAGCAGTTCCCATGCCCGTGCCACGTAGCGGAAGGGTTTTGAGGTCAAGGCACCGACCGGGCAAAGGTCGATAATATTACCGGACAGTTCGGAACTCAGACTCTGTTGCACAAAGGTACCGATCTCCATATGTTCGCCACGACCGATGCTGCCCATTTCACCGATGCCGGCGATTTCAGTGCCGAAACGCACGCAACGGGTACAGTGGATGCAACGCGTCATATCGCCGCCAATCAGCGGGCCGAAGTCCTTGCTGGGCAGCACGCGCTTACTTTCAGCATATTTCGAGACATCACTGCCATAGGTGAGGGCAACATCCTGCAATTCGCATTCGCCGCCCTGGTCGCAAATGGGGCAATCCAGGGGATGATTGATGAGTAGAAATTCCATCACGCCCTTCTGCGCCGCCACGGCCTTGGCGGAACGGGTAAAGACCTTCATGCCATCCGTTACCGGCGTGGCACAGGCCGGCAATGGCTTTGCCGCTTTCTCCACTTCGACCAGACACATGCGGCAATTCGCTGCGATGGAAAGTTTCTTGTGGTAGCAGAAACGCGGAATATTAATGCCCGCATCGTCTGCTGCCTCTATCACCATCGAGCCTTCGCGCGCGTGAATCTTTTTGCCATCAATTTCGATGTTGACCATCGTGATACTCGTACCGTCTAACGTGAAACGCCTTAGGCGTCCGCATCGACCATGCAGGATTTATGATCGATGTGATATTGAAATTCGTCTCTGAACTTGCGGACAAAGCTGCTTACCGGCATCGCCGCCGCATCGCCCAGTGCACAAATGGTTCTACCCTGAATCTTGCCTGAAACATCCAGCAGGAGATCCAGATCTTCCTGACGCCCCTGCCCATGCTCGATGCGATGCACGACGCGCATCAGCCAGCCCGTACCTTCTCGACAGGGTGTGCACTGGCCGCAGGACTCTTCGTAATAAAAGTGCGATATGCGCGCCAGCGCCCTCACCATGCAGGTGGAATCATCCATGACGATGACCGAACCGGCGCCCAGCTGTGAGCGGGCCTTGGAGATGGAGTCATAGTCCATGGTCATGGCCATCGCCTCTTCAGGCAATAGTACCGGCGTCGAAGAGCCTCCCGGTATCACCGCCTTCAGTTTGTGGCCGTCCCGAACACCGCCAGCCATTTCCAGTAACTCGGAAAATGGCGTACCCATCGGCACTTCATAATTACCGGGTTTGTTCACGTGACCGCTGACGCAGAACAGTTTGGAGCCACCATTGTTTGGTTTGCCGAGATCCAAAAACCATTGACCGCCATTTTTCAAAATAACCGGGACAGAAGCCAGAGTCTCGGTGTTATTAATCGTCGTCGGGCGGCCATAAAGACCGAAGCTGGCAGGGAAAGGCGGTTTAAAGCGCGGCTGGCCCTTTTTGCCTTCCAGCGACTCCAGCAACGCCGTCTCTTCACCGCAGACGTAGGCACCGCCACCGAGGTGGATATGCAAATCAAAATCGACGCCACTACCCATAATGTTCTTGCCCAGCAGGCCTGCGGCATAGGCATCATCAATGGCCTGTTGGAAACGCTCATAGGGTTCCCAGAATTCGCCACGAATATAGTTGTATCCTGCCGTTGCGCCGATGGTATAACCAGCAATAGCCATCCCTTCAACCAATTGATGGGGGTTATAGCGCAGAATGTCGCGATCCTTGCAGGTGCCCGGCTCGCCTTCATCAGAGTTACAGACGATGTACTTTTGCCCCGGTGTATTGCGCGGCATGAAGCTCCATTTCAGACCGGTGGGAAAACCCGCACCGCCACGGCCGCGCAACGCCGAGGTCTTCAGCTGATTGATGATTTCATCAGGAACCGTTTTCTCGGCAAGAATTTTCTTCCACACATCATAACCACCTGCACCCTGATAGGTTTCCAGCGTCCAGGGCTTATCGAGGTGCAGTGTTCTAAAACAAATTTCGTTGGCCATAAGGTTTAGTCCAACTGATCCAGTATTTCGTCGATTTTTTCGGGCGTCAGCTTGATATGGTATTGGCGATCAATCTGACACATTGGCGCATCCACACACGCACCCAGACATTCGACTTCTTTAAGTGTTATCCGGCCATCTTCGGTTGTCTCTCCCAAACCAATACCCAGGCGCTTGCGCAGGTGTGCAACCACTTCATCGGAACCGCACAACATGCAGGAAATATTGGTGCAGACACAAATCTTGTGCCGGCCGACCGGACTCAATTCATACATTGAATAGAATGTCGCAACCTCATACACCGCCATTGGCGTCATATCGAGGTAGTCCGCGATGGCATCCATCAACTCGGTGGTCAGGTAACCACCATTGTCATCCTGCATGATGCGCAATGCGGCCATCACGGCAGACTGCTTCTGGTCCAGCGGATACTTAGCGATCCACTGGTCAATCTCGGCCTTGCACTCGGCGGAGATCAAATCACTTTTTGTTGTTCCCATCTCGGTGACCATCAGCGATCAACTTCTCCGAAAACGATGTCTTGCGTACCAATGATTGCCACCACATCTGCCAGCATGTGACCACGGGACATTTCGTCCAGCGCAGCCAGATGGGCAAAACCCGGGGCGCGAATTTTCAGGCGATA
>VAPK010194045.1_pt1 | contig 10642 bp, 10 predicted proteins | sample 3395031 | NCBI WGS metagenome assembly VAPK01 (sample SAMN08290443, study PRJNA428436) | hydrothermal vent metagenome | isolation source: Deep-sea hydrothermal vent chimney 1 | place: Pacific Ocean: Juan De Fuca Ridge
CGCCGCGGCGCTCTTAAATTTTTCCTCAGCCTCTTTATTACCCTTATTGCGGTCAGGATGATATTTCATGGCCTTCTTGCGATAGGCCTTTTTAATTTCAACCGCAGAGGCAGTCGACGACACACCCAAGATTTCGTAATAATCCATATCTACTTATGCGTCACTTCCTGATGGAGATACTGCATTATCTGCTGCGGGTTCAGTTACCGCAGAGGTACCCTCTGACAATTCATCCGCCTTGTCCTTGTCGGCCGCCGCCCGGAGCGCCTCTTCATCGGCCCGAACCGCCTCTTCAAGACTTTTAAGATTCTCCGGCGTTACCTTACCGGCAGCAATCTCACGCAAGGTCATAACCACCTCCTTGTTCTTGCCTTCCACCAGAAACGGCATACCCTGCCGATGCTGCTTTAATCTGGCTATTGCCAGATGTATAAGGGCAAAACGGTTTTCACTGCCTATTAATTTCAGGCAGTCCTCAACTGTAATCCTTGCCATAGACCCAAAGCTCCTTTCTCTTATTCCAGAATCATATTCAGTAGCAAAACTTAATTAATATAATCTTTTTACCACCTTTGGCAACAAATTTTTGTTAGCGGCGCTCAGCACTGACTTTTTAACAACTTATCACACAACAATTGGCACTGAACATGCATTAAACAATGACGTTACTATCCATCACAATAATGGCAGGGTTAATTTTACCCGGTTACCCCTGTACGGCGAAAAAAGGCGGAAAAATATTCCGCCCTGCCGTTCAGGCAAAGACCTTTATACCGCAGCTCTCCGCAATTATCCACGGGCCGCGGAGCGGTAACATTTTCCAGGCCCGATTACCATGTCAATTTAATGGCTGAGAGCCATACTGGAGGTATTTCCTTGCGGAAGATATTATTTTATGCCCTGCTGCCGTTCATTATCACGGCCTGCACCGCCGGCGGCGCGTCTGTATCAGGGGGCGGTACAGGACTACGCGCCTTCTGGCCCCAGGGCGGAATTAACCGTTACCAGGCCGTAGTTTATCCCGCCTCAAACCCGCCGCCTCAAACCCTGATTGTCCAACCGATCAAGCCACAGGGGGATAAAAAACAATGACGACTTTATTTAAGCCTATGGCCGCCGTCATTCTGTGCTTCATGCTCAGTATTTCGGCCCAGGCCGCTGTTAATCAGGGCGTCTCCAACAACGCTTACGCCCTCGATTATCCCCAGCCCCTCCCCTCTGACTATGTATACCGCACGGAACGCCGCTCCCCGCCGTCCGCCAAAAACATATGGGATTATCTGTCATTTTTCACCTGGCAGCCGGCGGTCAAACAAAAGCCCCGATCCAGGGCGGCTGAATCCAGGGCCTTACAAAAACGCGTCGCCGATCTGGCCCGCCAGCTTACCGCCAACGCCGGAGAAAGTATCGCCGATGAATATGTCATCACCGTCAACACCTTTGTCAACCTGAACAGCCTGTATAAGACCTCGGATCTTGGCCGCTATATCTGCGAGGCGTTAATCGGCGACCTGCAGAAGGCCGGCATAGAGGTCATTGATGTCCGCAAAAGCGCCGGACTGATGATCAGACAGCAATACGGCGTCTACGCCCTCTCCCGGGACATGAATGAATTAAGCTATATCCATAATGCCCAGGCCATGATCGTCGGCACCTACACCTACGCCCATAACCAGATCATGGTAAACGCCCGCCTGCTCCGTAATCAAGACGGAATGGTATTGTCTCATGCCAGCCTGACCTTTGAGCTTGACCCGGTGACGAGACAGATGCTGGCCGACGAATCCAGCCCCCCCAAAGCGCCGGTGGCAGTGCGCATCAAAAAATTCGAGCCATAACCATAGGACGTAATGAAGATATGAAAATATTTAAAACTCCAGCTCCGGCAATGACCGCCGTTCTGCTCATCTCCCTGCTGCTTACCGCCTGCGGCCAGGCCCGCACCCCTCGAACCATCTCGGCCGCCAGTCCTGATTTCTTCGGCATCGGCGACAATCTGGCCCGGCAGTTAATCAACAACCGCCACCGTTCCCTTAACACCAGCGAAACCCTTATTTTCACCACCATCGTCAATCTTAACAATCTCGATCAGACCTCAAAATTCGGCCGGGCCTTGAGCGAGTCTCTCGCCACCCGTCTGTTCCAATATGGTTTTCATGTTATAGAACTTCGCAAGGCCGGAGCGATCATGGTCAAGGACAAGACTGGTGAACTGATATTAAGCCGGGAGAGCAAGGATCTGGGAAAAGAGCAGAAGGCGGATGCCATTGTGGCCGGTACCTATTCCCTGACCCCGAAATCCATCATCATCAATATAAAATTATTAGCGGCCGGCACCCAGGAGGTATTATCAGTGGCGGGGATGGAGTTAAACCGCAGCTTAAATATTAATTATCTGCTGGCCGACGGCGGCCCGGTGATGGACAGCCTTTCCGGGGATGAACACTTTTAGAGATTAACAAAATTCCCGTAATAAGCAAATGCTGAATAGTTATCAACTTATTTAACAAGGAGCCGTATGCGAAGATTGTTTTTATTTATTGTATTTATTTCGTTAGCCGGGTTGACGTCCTCCTGCTCCACAATAAGCCAGCGCCAGTCTTCAGCGCAGGTTACGGTGCAAAAAGAGGCGCCGGTGGTTTACATTCACCCCCTTGAGCCCCAGGCCTATGCCATGTCATCGGTGGGAATTCCGCCTTTCGACCTGGCCAGCGGCATTAACCCGCGTCTCGGAAAAGCCGCCGCCAGTATATTTCAGGATATTTTACTGGGACGGGAGACCTTCCACCGGGTTAAATTACTGCCTGAACATTACGGAAACGCTGAGGAGGCCCTGCGGGCCGGAAGACTGGAGAAGGTGGATTTAATTATGGCGGGCCGGATAAACTACGCCCTGGAGGGAACCGAGTTGGGCGGCTCACGTTTAGATATCTCAGTACGGCTCTTAAACACCCGCACCGGCAAGACTATCTGGCATATAGAACAGGCCATGGAGCAACCCATGGACTACCCCAGAACCGATATCCTGCACTCCATATTCACCGCCCTGCAGCCCCCCGTCATCCGCCGTTCCAAGGGCGCACCGGTAGTAGTCAATATGCTGGCCCAGAGCGCCGTTGACATGGCTGATGTCATGGCCGGAGCCCGCTACGTAAAAAGATAACAACCAAAAACAATTCTTACTTCTCAAAGGGGTTTTTAAGCATGATAGTCTGCTCACGACCAGGGCCGACAGAGACAATATTAACCGGAGTTTCGGTAATCTCTTCAATCCGTTTTATATAATTACGGGCCTTGACCGGTAATTCATCCACACTTACCACCTGGTCAATCTCTTCCGCCCAGCCCTGGGCCTCCTCATAGACCGGCCGCAGACGTGAGGTCTGGCGGATATTTCCCGGCATGGCGAACAACTCCTCATCGCCGTCACGATAAGAGGTGGCGATTTTTAATGTTTCCTGACCGCTCAAGACATCCAGCTTGGTAAGGGCCAGGCCGGTAATCCCATTCAGACGCACCGCGTCACGCGCCACCACCCCGTCCAGCCAGCCGCAGCGCCGCTTGCGGCCCGTAGTGGCCCCGAACTCACCGCCCTTCTTCTGAATCGACTCACCGGTATCATCAAAGAGTTCGGTGGGAAACGGCCCCTCGCCTACCCTGGTGGTATAGGCCTTGAGAATACCGACTACCGCGTCAATATAAACCGGGCCGATACCGGAGCCGATACAGGCACCGCCGGAGACCGTATTAGAGGAGGTCACAAAGGGATAGGTACCATGATCAATATCAAGCTGAGTGCCCTGCGCCCCTTCAAAAAGGATATTTTTTCCGGCCCGGCGGCCCTTATCAAGCTCCACGGAGACATTCTTGATAAAGGGAATCAGCTTCTCGGCATAACCCATGAACTGGCCGTATATCTCGTCAAATGACAGGGGGCCGGGGCCGCCGTTACCAAGAATCAGATTCTTTTCGTGGATATTATCGCGCAATTTATCCTTGAACAACTCCTCATCGCGTAATTCACCGACCTTAATCCCCTTACGTAAGATTTTATCACCATAACAGGGGCCGATACCCCGGCCGGTGGTGCCGATTTTTTTACCCTCTTCCATCTGGGCTTCACTGCTTAAATCGAGCTGCTTATGATAGGGCATGATTAAATGGGTATTCTCGCTTACAGACAGACGCTCCGGGGTAACAGTAAGGTCTTGAGCAGCCAGCCCCGCCATTTCATCGAGGAGAACAACAGGATCAAGAACCACGCCGTTACCGATAAAACATTTTTTGTCTTTATTGAGGATACCGGAGGGAATCAGGTGAAAGACAAATTTTTTGCCGTCCACAACCAGGGTATGGCCCGCGTTATTACCGCCCTGAAAACGCACCACGTAATCGGCATAACCGGTTAACAGATCAACGATCTTACCCTTGCCCTCATCACCCCACTGGGTGCCCACAACTACGACATTTGCCATTATACCAGCCTCTTAAATAGATAATAATAAACCGCTTATAGTAAGCAATTTGCGGCTTGCCCCCATATCCCGGCAGGAGCGGTGAGCTCCCATACGGACAATTACTGCCCGAATAAACAAGCTAATTGCGGCGCCTATAATAGCCAAGGCCCAGTAAAATGTCAAATTGTTAAGCAGCTTGACAGAAATAGCCAAATGACGTAATTTCAAAATTACTTTTTTTAATTTCTGCTTTGGAATATTATGTTTGGCATTGGTTTACCTGAATTAATTTTAATTATGGTGGTCGCTCTTATCGTTGTGGGGCCGGACAAACTTCCAGATCTGGCCAAGACCCTGGCCCGGCAGATAGTGGAGTTAAAAAGGGCCGCCAACTCCCTGAAAGACAGCCTGAACGAGGATGATGATCTGAAGCCCTGGGAGAAAAATCCCCTTGAACTCGGTCAGATCGAACATACTCCCCCCGATAGAGACAAAGCCGGGCCGAATAATTGGGTTCAAGACGAAACTGACCAGGAAGAGGACAGCGGCAAAGATGAAGCAGAGCTTGAGGGAAACGTTGAGCCGGCCGCCACGGGAAAGCCCGAACCGTCAACAGCTGCTGAAAGCAGCGTGGATATAAACACGGATGAGCCCCTTGCCGCTGACAATTCAGATATTAAAGAAACTAAAGAAACACCCGCAACAACCGAAGCATTAGAGCCAGCGGCAGAGAACAAGCCCCATAGTGATGAAGAAGATAAAATAAAGGCCGTGAAAGTAGATAAGATTGATGAATGAGGTCAATGATTATTTCCTCAAGCACCTGAAAGAGCTGCGCTCGCGGCTGATTGTCTCCTTTCTCAGTGTCGTCCTGTTCAGCACCGCCGCCTATCTTTTTATCCAGCCCCTGTCCCGCCAGCTGGTAGCCCCCCTCTTCCGGGCCGACCCTAAACTGGCAACCTTAGTTTACACCAACCTCACTGAGGCCCTGTTCAGCTATATCAAGCTCTCAATCCTGGTAGGGATAGCCGCGGCCTCACCGGTCATAGTATATGAGGCCTGGATGTTTGTCGCTCCCGGACTCCGCCGCCGCGAAAAAAGACAGATTTTCCTCGTTGTCTTCCTGGCCAGCGCCCTCTTTACCTGCGGTGTCCTTTTTTCCTACTTTATTGTCCTGCCTGAGATGTTATCCTTTTTCATGGGCTTTGCCCGCCAGAACCTGCGGCCCCTGCCCCGTTTCGGCCTCTACCTGACCTTCGTAGCCCGCAACGCCCTGGCCTTCGGCCTGGCCTTTGAGGTTCCCTTTCTCATGGCCGCCGCTGCTAAAATCGGTCTGGTGGACAGCAGGTACTTCCGCAAACACCGTCTCTACGCCTATATCGCCATGATGGGCCTGGCCATCATGTTGACTGCCGGCGACATGTTTTCCGCCCTCCTCCTCACCGTCCCTCTCGGCCTGCTCTACGAAACGGGCATCTGGATCGGCGCCCTGCTGGGCAAAAAGAAATCACCAGGTAAAGAACTTCAGAAAATAGACTAAAGGGCTTGTGACGAAATTTATTTATCAGTCATCCGCAGCATAGCCCAGGACAAATCGTCATCACGTCCCTGATAATTTTCATCCCGCCGGCGGGCGGCGAGGTGATCAATAATCTCATTAGCCAGAACCTTGCCCAGCTGCACCCCTTCCTGATCAAAGGAATTAATATTCCAGATAAAGCCCTGCATGACAATTTTAGTCTCATAAACCGCCATCAGCGCCCCCATGGTATAAGGGGTTAAGCGGTCAGCGAGAAGAATGCAGTTGGGGCGGTTACCGGCAAAGCGCCGATTGGGGTTGGCGTTACCGCGCCCCGTGGCCATGGCAAGTGACTGGGCCAGGAGATTGGCCAGCAGCTTCTCCTGGGAGGTAGTGCCCTGAATCTCCAGATCCTCCCCATATTGACTCTGCCGGAAACCGATAAACTCCACCGGCACAATAGTCGTCCCCTGATGGAGAAGCTGATAAAAGGCATGCTGGCCGTTGGTCCCCGGCTCACCCCAGACTACGGGGCCGCTCTGCCAGGCAAGGGGCTGACCGAAGCGGTCAATGGATTTACCGTTACTCTCCATATCACATTGCTGCAGATGAGCGGTAAAACGAATCAAGGCCTGACTGTAAGGCAGAACCGCCAGGGTATCACAGCCCAGAAAATTATGGTTCCAGATCCCGAGCAAGGCCATGAGCAGGGGGATATTGCGCCGAATATCCGGTTCCTCGGCGGCCTGATCAACCGCATGGGCTCCGGCCAGAATTTCAGAGAGCTGCTCAAAACCCAGGGCAAAGCCCAGCATCACCGCCCCCACCATGGAGGTAACACTGTAACGACCGCCGATATAGTCGAACATATAAAAGGAGCGCAGGTAACGGGCCGGATTATCCATGGGGCTGCCCTTGCCGGTGACGGCAATAAAGTGACGGCCGGGCTCAAGTCCGGCCGCCTTGAAAGAGGCCCGCACCAACTCCTCGTTAGTGAGGGTCTCCAGGGTAGAGCCGCTCTTGGAAACTACATTAACCAAGGTGCGGCTCAGATCCAGACCTTGCAGAACAGCGGCGGCGTCATCGGGATCAACATTGGAGATAAAATGAACCCGCCGCCCCTGAATTCTGAAGGCGGCCAGGGCGAGGTAAAGTGCTCGAGGGCCGAGGTCAGAACCGCCAATCCCCACCATTACCATATCGGTAAAGGATTTGCCGGCCTCATTGACAATCTCGGCCGCCGTTAAACCATCAAGAAATTCCTGTAATTTCTGAAGTTCCGCCCTGGCCTGAGCGCTGGCCTCTGGATGCAGAGGCTCATCTCCCAGATCACGAACCGCGGTATGAAGGGCCATGCGCTCCTCACTTTCATAACCATTTATCCGATTAACCACCTCGCCCCGCTTCATCCCCTTAAACTGCTCAATAACCTGGCTTTCATCGGCCAGATCCTGGAGGGCGGACAGGGTATCATCGTTAATCCTCTCGGTGGCGTAAAGCAGCTCAAAGTCATTCATCCGGCAGCAATACGAGGCAAGACGCCTGCTGTTCAAGGCATTGGGTTCTGTCAAAGAAAAGGGATTAAGGGCCAACTCCCGCAAACTGGCGGCTGCATTATTACTGGAAAAGCCATGATATTCAGTCATTTTTTCACCTCGTTTTTTTTGAAAAGCAGTTTAACCACTTGTTTTAATTGAATTAAATCAGCATCAACTATATTGCAATTATCCCCTTAAGCCTCTGGACTTAAGATTAAAAATCTTACAATCACAAAAAAACTATTTTAAATTAATGAGTTATAATATATTATATAACTAACTGTTTTTGTAAATATTTCAAGGCAACTACCGCAAATATTTAACAGCTCAACAGTTGTTATCAGTCTATAATTTTTTAATGGTTATGGCCAAGGCCTTTTATCCATAAATATTTTTATCTGACGCCTAAGCCCTCCCTCCCAACGGCGACGATTTCAACATAGGTGGCAAAGATGATTACTATCGCTGAACAGGATTTATTTAAGGCCTGCCGGGTATTATTTGGCGGTGAAATACAGATAAGCCGGGGGTTTCTGGAATATTTGCAGCTCAACGGCATAAAAACCGCTTACCGGCGCCGGGCGCGGGAAACTCATCCTGACATGTTAACCGATGTCGGCGAAGCCGCCATACGCCGGGGTGCCGATCTCTTTCAGGGAGTTCAGCAGGCCTATGAGAGTCTGAGAAGCTATCTTGACGCCCGGGAGCGGGGCCTGGCGCAGTTCCAGAGCCCGCCAATAAAGACGGCGGCTGCGAAAAGGCCGGCGACCAGACGTTGGCCGCAAAACCAGTCATGGGCTCAGCGTCCCCAGACCGCGAGGAGAAAACAGACCTCTCCCCGGCAGCAGTCCGGACAATCATCAGCCCGCCGCCCCGGCTGGACAGCAAATTACCAGCAAACTTCACCAAACCGCCGGATTCCGCCCCGCAAGCTGCTCTTCGGCCATTATCTGTTTTATTCCGGTGTTACCAACTGGCAGACCATTGTCAATGCCCTGATCTGGCAGCGCACCAGGCGCCCGCGCCTCGGTGAAATTGGTAAATCCTTTGGCTGGCTTACCTCCAGCGATATTGTCCACATCCTGAAATCCAGGCAGCTTTCCGATCCCTTTGGCTGTTCAGCGGTGAAACTGGGGTTATTGACTGAAAATCAGGTGCGGCTCATGGTCTTTAAGCAGCAGCGCCAGCAAAAAAAATTTGGTGAATATTTTGTTCAGCACAATCTGCTGACCCATAGTCAGCTTGAGCGCTTAATTAAAAATTTTCGCCTTCATAATATCTCCGTGAACATCAACCGCCGGGCCTCCTGACAACCACAAGCGCTTAGGAGCCTCCCCCTTTGATCTATACTAATTTAATATATTTTCTCATTGTCATCCTGGTGCTCTCAACCAACAGCGTCCCGGAACGGCCGCAGCTCCCGTTCTTTGCCGCCCTCGGCATTTTTGTCATTAAAACCATCATTTACCAAAGACTGTTAAAACGAATTTTCAGCTCACGACTCATCAGTGGCGCGAGTTACAGCAACGCTGAACGACGGGCCTCCATCCTGGCCATTGTCTTTTTCAGTATAGATATATATCTCTTAGATATTCAGTACTATTTCGGTCTGCTGCCCATGGCGCGGGCTACGCCTTCCATCATTGATTTAGGCGGTCTGCTGCTCTTCATGGCTTATCTAATCATGATGTGGGCCGCGGCGGCCGCCCCCTACAGCCGCCTTTTCAGCCAGGGCCATTCCACCAAAAATTTTATCAGGACCAATCTGGAAAGCAATCTGCCCATTATTCTCCCCTGGCTGATTTTATCACTGCTGGCTGATTTTCTGCGCCAGGCCCCCATTCCCCTGCTCAAGACAGTTCTCAACTCATCATGGGGAGAGCCGGTTATTTCGCTTTTATTTTTCATTTTCCTGGCCCTGACCTTCCCGGCCCTTATTGTCCGGATCTGGAGATGCACCTCCATGCCGGACGGCCCGGAACGCCGCCGCCTCGAAAGTTTCTGCCGGAAATACAAGGTTGGTTACAGCGACATCATGATCTGGCCCATGTTTGAGGGCCAGGCCCTCACCGCCGGAGTTATGGGCATTATTCCCGGCTGCCGATACCTGCTCATAACCCCTGCCCTGCTCCAGGCCCTGACCCCGGAGGAAATAGAGGCGGTAATGGCCCACGAGCTGGGCCATGTCAAACTTCGCCACCTGCAGATTTACATCCTCCTCTTTCTGGGCTTCGGGCTCCTGTCCCAGCTCTCCACCTATCCCATCCTCTATGTCCTGGCCAATTCCGATCTCTTCTACAAGATGGTGCATCTGGTCAACAAACAGCCGAGCCACGCCCTGACCACGGCCCAGACCGGGGCCATGTTCATCCTCATGATCGTCTATTTCAGATATATCCTGGGGTTTTTCATGCGTAATTTTGAACGGCAGGCCGATGCCTTTGCCCTTAAGGCCATGGGCAGCGCCGAGCCGCTGGTGCGGGTCTTCGACAAGATCGCCTGGCTCAGCGGTACCAGTCATGACCAGCCGAGCTGGCACCATTTCAGCATTGGTCAGCGTATTGATTTTTTACAGCGCTGCGAGGCCGATTCCAGACAGTTACATAACCATAACCGCAAAGTCTACGGCAGCCTGGCCGCCTATCTTCTGATTCTTGCCTTCTCCGCCCTCACCCTGTGGCAGATGCCGGATAACCTCATGACCGGAGCCCCGCAGGAAAAATACGCCCAGGCCGTCATCCAGCAGAAGATGGCCGATGATCCCCGGAATTTCGTCTGGCCCCAGCTCCTCGGTGACCTGAATTACAGCCGCCGCCATTATCAGGATGCCATCGCGGCCTATGAAAAATCCCTGCTCCTGAATCCGGACAACGCCGAGGTTTTAAACAACCTGGCCTGGCTGCTGCTCACCGTGGACATTCACAATATCCACAACCGTACCGCCGCCCTGCGTCTGGCCAAACGGGCCGCGATTCAACGGCCCACCCCCTACATTCTCGACACCCTGGCCCTGGCCTATTTTGCCAACGGCCATATTGAGCAGGCCATACAGGTCGAAAAAAGGGCCTTTGCCCTTGATCCCGCCAACCGGGCCTACTATATCAGCCAGCTTGAAAAATTTGCCCGCC
>VAPK011049457.1_pt1 | contig 10642 bp, 7 predicted proteins | sample 3395031 | NCBI WGS metagenome assembly VAPK01 (sample SAMN08290443, study PRJNA428436) | hydrothermal vent metagenome | isolation source: Deep-sea hydrothermal vent chimney 1 | place: Pacific Ocean: Juan De Fuca Ridge
ATTTGGATTAATAAAAACATAGCCTAACTGTGTTAAAGCATCACGTTCGTTGTAAAAAGTATAACTCTTTACTATTTTGCCATTTTTTATTTGATAAATGGTGTTTGCCCAAATAGTAAACTCTCCATTATCATCTTTGTAAACTATATGAAGTTCACCCCAGTTGGAAACCCATTCGCCTTTATTAACTCCGTCTTTTATCGTTACAGCAGCATTTCTGGATTTGTTATACTTAATACTTTTATAAAGTGTTTCTACATACAATTTCCAATTGGCTACTGCCTGAGTTTTATCAATGGAATCGCCTATAGAGGGACCAAATCCGTAATAACTATCATCCAATAATGATGACATGGTTTTATAATCCAGATCTTCAACAGACTGGATATACTTTTCAACTAATGCTATGTTTTGTTTAGTGTTGTCTTTTTGCAAAGAGCACCCAAAAACAAGCGGTATAAGAGCAAAAATTATTAATATTTTTTTCATAGATAGTATTTATTTATAAATATAGATTAATTGTTTATTTTATTAATTCAAAATCGTTTAACTGCCATGTTTTGTCAAACCAAGGCTCTAGAGGGCCATATAAGCGGAATAATACAAACCAAGCTTTTCCGGGAACTGTTTGTATCCAATTTATTTTTAGTTCTTCACTTGGAGGTTTAGGACCAAAGTAAAGATCAACAGATCCATCTTCATTATAAACCAACTTATCACGCTTATTATTTTTATTTGGAAAAAGATTATCGGTCTGTAATTCAGAACGTGTTTGTGGATCATAAACCACTACCGACCAGAAATCCTTAGCAGGAACGTCTGCTTCAATATGCAATTTATAATTATTAGCACCTTTTAAAATGTTACCATCATTATCTCTTGTTCCGAAAGCATAGTTAGAACCTATACCAGGAATTTTTAATGCCATGGCAGGTGTGTTAACCGTAGCAGAATAGAAAAATGCAGTACGTGCATCCATATTCCTACCTCTATGACCATCTAAATCTAACCAACGGTAATCGTCACCTATAAAGCCGGCATACCAATAATTATCTTCATACATATATGCCGCAGGATTTCTTGGTAATAATGAGACTGCACGTGCAGTAGCATTACCTACTTTGACCGATTCTGTTAATATTTTTTTCATTCTTGCATCCGGTGCAAAAGGCTCTCCTTTGACAATACCGATGGCTGCTAACTGACCTCTTAATTCAGGGTCAAGAAAATCGAGTGGTTCTCTATCAATTACTGCAGCAATCTCTTCATAAAAAGAGAAATTATTCGCATGAATCGTATTGAATTCTTTTCCTGAAATATTGATAAATTCCATTTCTTTACGTTTAATAGCTTTGTCAAGCGGATAAATCTTTAAACCTTCTTTCCACATTTTAGTTGCGCCATCTGGTTTACCATCCACTAAAAATCCACGTAAGACTACCCAGTTAGAATAAGATCTTGATTGAGCAATCCAAACATTACGTTCTTCACCTCTAACCATTGCTTTTACTGAATGATTATCTTTAAATGTATTTGGAGTTACTTTTAGGTCGCCTTTATAATCAGGAGGTAAAATAACATAAGTACCACCTTTCTTACGGTCAGGGCCCGGAGCTCCCATATCTACTACAAAGCGAAAATAGGCATCATCTAATGTTCCAGGACCTGCGCCAGCCGGTATCTCAATAACCATTGCACCATCTTTTTTCATATCGATAAAAGAAACAGCATAAACGGTTGTAGAGTTACCAGTTAAAAATAGCGCTCTTGAATCTAATAAATCTTCAAAAAGAGCTACTTTGTTATAAGCATTAGCCCCAATATCTGCCAAACCGGTACGCATACTTTCTACCGAAGCCATTGGAATGAAATTTAAGAATACATCAACACCTCTCATAAAATCAAGGTTGTCATATACTTTTTTTACCGTTTCTTCGGTTGGCATTCCATCGTAAAAATTAAGTGTACCTAATTGCTCCGTTTCAACAACATCAGGAGTTAAAATTTTGGTAGGAACATCTGTATTATATTTTGATAGAATTTCTTTATATTGATTTTTGTTTTCAGTTTGGCCAAACGAGGAGCTAAACATCATAGACATTGCTCCAATAATTATGGCAGATTTCATTTTCATTTTCATAACTTTATTTATTTTAGTATTTTCATATTGGTTGTTTTTAGGATATTATGGGATCCATTTCAATGTGAGTCCCAATTTATTCTGTTATTTTCATGATGAGTAAGAGCAATATCAATGTGGTTTCAGCCTCTGGTTACTGTAATGAATTAGAAAATGGAAAGATAAAGAAGTCGTGAATTGGCTATTTTTTATGAAATTACACAACAAATCATTAAAAAACAATACTCGCCTATCTCGACTTATTTAAGCTCTTACTTCATGGCTAATTCTGGTCGAACCCAAGATCCGTCTAGGTAATTCTCTTTTGGAAGATAAAGACGAATGATAAAAGTCCAGTCCTTAAATGTTTCCATATAATTATCTTGAGATGAATTGCCACCAAAATTAATGATTACAGAACCATCTTTTTCAGTTTTAGCAAACTGGGAATTAATATTATAAGTTTCTGTTACAGCAAAACCTTCTTTGTCATACACAGTGATTGACCAAAATGCCTTTGCAGGAACATCTTTTAATGTAAGCGATTGAGGAGCGTCTGATGTAGGATAATAATCTACATAAGCAGCCTGATCCTTAGTGAATCCACCCCAACCTACAGCTGTTCCACAGTTATGTTCTTTAAGAGAAGGTTCCCCTTTTTTACCAAAATATCTATCTGGGCTAATTTTCTCATCTTTAGCAATTGTTTGATATTTGGTTCTCATTGCTTTAAGTTCATCCATATCCCATTTGTGTGAAGCAACATAAGTTCCCTTTTTCTCTTGACGTATTTCAAGTGTTTCTTGAGCTTTATTAGCTAATGCTACATCTGCTGGATCTGTTACGTTTGCTTGGGTACGAACAACAACAATTGCATAAGGAGTTCCTACATTTTCTGCTGTAAGTAAATATTCCCCCGGCTTAATGAATGCATAGGGGTTATAATGTTCTTCTGAAATGACCCACATTGTTTGATAGCGATCTCCAATATCATTCATGATAAGGGTTGCTGGAGTTGATAAATCCAAAACGATCCAAGAATACATGGTGTCGTAATTTTTACGCATAACGTCTCTATCCTTTGGATTTGCTGCTTTTTTATTATGCATCCAAACTCCTACACCATCAGTACCTGTTGCTGTTGCAATTTTCTTCACAAATGATTGAATAATTGTTTGCGTTTCGGCAAGACCATAATTTTCATCTGTTACGGGAGTTACTGTGCCCTCTTGTTTTACAGTAGTTGTTTCTTTGTCTTTGCTATCTGTTGTACTGTTGTTACAAGCACTAAAGACAAATGCGAATACTGATAAGGCAATAATTAAATTTATTTTTCTCATATTTTTCTGTTTTAAAAAGAAGGAACTTATTTTTTATTAAAGTTCTTCTTCTATTATTATTTTACTTAACCAATTCTATTTCACTTGGTCTCCATGATTTTTCGATAAACGCTTTTTCGGGGCCATACATTCTTAAGATTACAAACCAAGATTTTCCCGGTATAGTTTGTAACCAATTATTTTCGAATCCTTTTGGAGCTTCTGGTCCAAAATACACATCGAAAGAACCATCTTCGTTTTGTTTAAAACCTTTGTCGTTACTACCAACTGTTGGGTAAGGCTGATCGGTTTGTAACATAGAACGAGTTTGAGAATCGTATATAGTCAATGCCCAAAAATCAGCAACAGGTACATTTGGTGGTAAATGAATTTTATACGTCTTTGAACCATCAAATACATTGTGTTCAGAATCTTTAAATGAGATACAATAATCAGAACCTCTACCTTCGTGTGGAGTTGCCATTGAAGGGGTTACAGCAGTGTATGTATAGTGAAAAAATACTCTTGCATCGGTATTGAAACCATGCTCATAGTTGAAGTAAACATTCTTATCTGGATAAGCCATTACCCATTCTGTAGGTACATCTTTGTAAAAATAAACCATTTTTAAATCACCAGTTGGGTAGTAGTTGTTCGATCTTGCAGCAGCGTTACCAATTGCTACTGCATCTGTAAGAATTCTTTTTTCTCTTTCGGTTGGATTAAACTTTTCTCCTTTTTTTATTCCAATGGAAGCAAATAAACCTTTTGTTTCATCATCTAACATTTCATCTGATTCTTCTTGAATAAGAGTATTTAGGTGTTCATAAAATTCAAAAGTATTTGGGTGAATTGTATTAAATGATTTTCCTGTCATATTAACATATTCAACAGGTTTTGGGTTGGCTGCTTCGGAAAGAGGATACACTTCTAAGTGATCTTTCACATTTTTAACCGCAACATCAACACCTTTTGATATATTACCACGCATAAATAACCAAGTGGCATAAGTACGTGGTTTAATAACGAAATAACCTTCAGGAATTTCTTTATCATATCCCGGAGGAAGTACAAGGTATTTACCACCTTTACCTTTGTCGGGGCCGGCCAAACCAACATCGCTAACAAAGCGGAACCATGCGTCGTCGAAAGCTCCTAACATCATAGGAGGAACTTCTACTACTACAGGTCCATCAGTTGTGTTAACATAAGGAAAAATGTATAGCGTAGATGTGTTTGCAGTAAGAAATAATGCATGAGAATCCATTAATTTCTCAAAAAGAGCAACTTTACCGTTTGCATCAACACCTAAAACACCAGGTCCTTTTCTTAATTCTTGTAAAGATGCACCTGGAATTCCTTTTAAAAATGCATCAACTCCTCTTGCTTTAAGCAAGAAATCTTGAGTTAATTCTGCAGTTTCTTTTGTTGGTACTCCATCGAAAAAGTGAAGTGTACCGATAGATGTTTCTACAACATCCGGAGTTGTAATGTTCTTTGGGATTTTTGAAGTGTTTTTATACTTCTTTTGTGCAGAAAGACTATTGCCAATAAAAACTATCATCGTGATAGCAATTATTATACTTAGTTGTTTCTTTAAATGTAATTTTACGATTATTTTCATAGTTTTTACGTTAATCTATTTGTGTTATTTATTAAATAATTATTTTTAATTTTTGGATATTAGTTTACTTAGATTCAGTTAAAATATTTGGTATAAAAATTATACTTGCCGATAAAAAATTACTTTTATAACGCTGTTTTGAACCATAATCCATTGAATATTTAGCACGTATATTAAGGCTTCCTGCCCATAGCCATACACCTACGCCAAACCCAAAATTACTTGTTTGGTCTCTAGCGTCAAGTTGCGTATCCTTCCACCAAAAATCATCTCCTTTATCGTCACTAACCTGCCAGTTATGTCCATTAATAATTTCCAACTCCAGCCATGATGTAACATATTGGCTAAACCCATACTCAATAGTGAAACGGTTGCCAGCTCTAAAGTCCGAATCCTTAATTGTTCCGTTTAACTCAAAAGTAGGCATAACAAAAAGTGCAGTAGCTTTTTCCATAAAGTAATAATATAATGGTATTTGAAACTGATGAGTCCAATATCCTTTCCCTATATTATCACTTGCACCGGTTTCGTATTTTCCTGTAGGTGCATAAACTGTATAGAAAAATGATATGTCAATTTTATCTTTTATCGACCAACCCAAACCCAATGGGATAAAGGAAATATCGCCAATACCACCTGCATTACCAGAAGACACAACCGATGTATCAGACATTTGCATATTCATCTTGTAATTTGATGTTAGATATGAGGGATTAATACTTGCCATATACCTTGCATTCAGGATTTTAAATTTTGAAGAATAAAATAGCACTGGTACATTTGCGTAACCGGATACTTGCTGATTAAGATCAAGCTTTACTGTACCAAATAAAGGATCAATTGATGAAAAATCTATTTCAAGACTCGAGACATCATTACCAAATTGATCGACATAAGAAGTACTATTATTCCAGAAATTATAATCAATAAATATTAAACCGGGTGATACCGGCGCCAGATCTCGTACATTCATCAAGCCAGGCTGGTATGAGCCTGCTTGATATGCGCTAATACGTTGGGCTGTTCCACTAGAGTAAGCCAGAAAGTCGATAATTAGAAATAGTAATACTTTTTTCATAAAAATGAAATTTCAGTTTATTTAGGTAACATCATCTGGATTTGGAAACGAGTACTAAAACCTCCATAATTATCAGGTCTTACAGCATTGTAGAAAACCTGTGCTTGTAGGTTAAAAGGAATCTTACCAAGCCTTACAACTTTTCCACCACCGCCACCAAATGGTACAACCCATTGCTGACCACTATCGGCTTTCCAATTTGCGGTTATTATTGGTGCCGAAGAAAGGTACCATCCTTTAGGGAAATTCATATTTATAAAATATTGTCCCAGAAAAGAATTTACATCAGAATAATCGTCGTTACCGGCAACCGACCAAACATTGCTAACTAAAAAACCATAAACGAATTTTTTACTCATTTTTAGCAATAAAAAAGTAGCACCAGTACTAAATTTATGTGAAGACACATCGCTGCTGGTTGGAATTACAAATACTGGTCCAATGCCCCAAGTTAATCCATTTTTTGAAGTTGGTGAATAAAACAAGCTCATATTAACATCCCCAATTCCTGTTGTTGCACCACTTTCTTTACTATAATCAGGTGTTGAAACTATTGGAATAATTGTACGCATAATAAGATGTCCGTTAAAGAAAGGTAATACCGGCTGTATATTCAGTACGTTTGAAGTTCTGTCGGAATTAGGACCATTACCAAAAGTAGAGTTATCCTGCAAAGGGAAACTCATCATATTAGCTAGTGGGTTTTGCGCCATTTTAGCAAGTTCTTCTGCTGTTTTTTCTTGCGCATATACATTTGTTATCCCTACGAGGATAAAAAGTGCAATATATAAGAGTGTTTTTTTAATCATTAGTTTTACTATTTAATTGGTTTGTAACTTCATATAATATTTCTCCATCGGCTCCCGAGGGAGGTTTTGTCCCTAGTATATTCGCCAGTGTACTGGCAATATCTTTGGGTTCTGTTTTTCTGACAATACGCTGTCCTTTTAAATTGCTTCCTGCAAATATTATCGGAACATAAGAATCGTACATCCAGGGTCCACCATGATTTACAGCAACAATTTCGCCATTAAAATCGTTAATAAAATATTGCGGTTCGAAAAGTATGAGGAGGTTGCCTGAACGTTTTCGATTAAAATTCCGCAGTGCTTTCCTATTTAGGTAAGTATCGGGTAGTTCGTTTTTCTGTAGGGCAAAACTCGAAACAGCCAGAGCTACTCCTTTTATGCCCATTAGTTCTTTGGCTACGGCTTTTTCCACCTCTTCCAGATCGAGCCCTTTTTCTTTAATAATTTTCTCGTTCAAATAAAGGTAGGGAGGAAAGAAGTCGTGAATCAGTTCCTGACCAATACCAAACTTTTGTTTGAGTGCTTGTATGGATGGCTCTTTGTCCCATTTGTCTGGCGATACATAACCAGATTCGATGCCAAAAGATTCTAAATATCCGGGAACATCGGGGCCACCATGGTCGGCTGACAATACAATTAGGGTGTTTTCAAGGCCTACTTTTTCATCGACAAAAGCAAATAAATTGGCAAGAGTGCGATCTAGACGCAACATATTATCTTCGGCTTCAAGGCTTGATGGTCCAAAAAGGTGTCCCACATAATCGGTAGAAGAAAAACTAATTGCTAGGAAGTCTGTAATATCATCTTTACCGATGTCTTCTGCTTCGATTAATGTTTTTGCAAAGTCAAGGGTAATGTCGTCACCAGCCGGGCTAAAGGTAAGGTAACTGCCATAATAAGCACTATCTTGTGAGCCATATTGATGTGGAAATGTGCGTCCAAAACCAGCCATGTCCATTTCCCATTCCTGATCATCCATATCGCCAAACATATAACTTGACTGCTTGTGCATTAACTTCCACGACTTATTATTATAGGTGTTGGGGAATTTGTCTTTGTTCCATTGTTTTACCCATTTTGGATATTCAGTGTAATAGTAGGAACTTGTGATAAACTCGCCTTTTGACTTGGAAAACCAGAATGCTTTTCCTGTATGTCCGGCAAGGGTAACAGCGCCACGGTCTTTTACCGAAACACCAAAAACTTTGGATTTTCCGTTGGTCATTAAAGTAAGTTCATCGCTGAAAGTAGTGGTAATAATATTTGCCGGTGAACGGCCATCAGTACCAGCAATCACTTGCGACTGATCAATCTCAGTACTTGCGTCCACATCGGCATTTTCTGTGAGTATCGGGTAACGTGAGTCTTCAATGTTGTAGATAAGTCGTCCTTTTTCGCGGTCGAACCACACATTGGAAATCATTCCGTTAACAGATGGGTCGGCACCGGTTGCCAATACAGTGTGTCCTACCACTGTTTCGGTATTGGCATGTCCGTAATGGGCATTGGCATACCAAACCCCTTGTTCTTTCAAATAGCGGAATCCGCCATCACCCATGTTTTTCATAAACTTTTCCGGCAAGTCGCCACGCAATTGGTCAACCGTAATTTGCAAAACCAGTTTAGGCTTACTTGATTGAGAATAAGAATTTACTCCCCATAGAAAAATTACATATATTACTAATAAGAGAGGTTTAATGTTCATATAATTCTATTGTATTAATTATTAACTTTTTCTTCTTTCGTTTTGGAGTAATTCAGACGTATTTCCCTTAAATTAGAACCTTTTTTATTGTATCCAATACCATGTACTATAACCTCAGTTTTTTCACCCAGTATCTTTATTGCTCCCGAAAGAATGCTTAGTTCGGTAGAGTGTAAAACGGTCGTTAATTGTCTTACTGAATTTAAATCAGCAATAATTGAAAATACCCCATCCACTTCTGTTATTAATACTGAATTACAAAGTTGCTTCAAATTGCTTTTAATGAAATCAAGTGATTGTGAAAACTCAAGATATTTTTCACTTTTGGGTTTAACTATAATTTCCAGTTTTATCATATTTTGATACACTTTCTACTACTAATCTATTTCAGAAACACAGTACAATAATCAAAAAGAATGCCAAAACAATAATACAGCACGTATTTATCTATATATCAAGGCATTTCAAATATATCGAACATAGATAAATATGATAAATAATAATCCAAATTCATTATATATAATGAATTTCATGAATAGTAATGACACAAATTGATAACCTTTTCTTATTGGGGGGGCAACTAAGTCTGAAAAAATCAGTGATAGGTTAGTTTTATTATATTGCAACTTCAGGACGCTCAATTTTTAGTTTTCTCATACGCGAGCGTAACGTTTCAGGGTGAATATCCAAAATTTTGGCTGCTCCATCCTCACCTCCAACTCGCCAAAATGTTTTTTCCAACACTTTTACTATATATTTTCTCTGAAACTCACTAAGAGAAACCAATTTCTCATCATCATCGAAACCTGGATTAACAAGTGGATCAACCACCAAAGAGTTTGTGGAGGAAATAATTACAGCTCTTTCAATAATATTTTCTAGCTCACGGATATTTCCAGGCCACGAATAAGCTTGTAATTGTTTAATAGTCTTACTAGCAATTCGATTTATCTTTTTACCCAAACTTTTATTAAACCTATCTACAAAATGTTTAACAAGCAAAGGTAGATCAGAAACACGATCACGTAAAGGGGCTATGGTAATTGGAAAAACATTAAGGCGATAGTATAAGTCTTTCCTGAACAACCTCTTATTAATCAGCTCTTCGAGGTTTCGGTTTGTGGCAGCTATAATCCTAACATTAACTTTTATTGTTTTAGGATTTCCAATTCTTTCAAACTCACCTTCCTGCAATACGCGCAGTAGTTTTGGTTGTAAGTTGATGGGAACTTCCCCAATTTCATCAAGGAATATTGTTCCGCCCTGTGCAAGTTCAAATCTTCCAATTTGTTTTTGTATGGCTCCTGTAAAAGCTCCTTTTTCATACCCAAACAATTCACTTTCAATTAATGTTGCAGGTAGGGTAGCACAGTTAACTCTAACGAAAACTTTATCTTTTCTATTGCTTTTGCTGTGGATTGCCTTAGCAAACAATTCTTTTCCGGTTCCGGTTTCGCCTTCAAGTAGTACTGTTGAATCAGTAGTTGCCACTTGTTCGATACGAAAAAGGCTGTGCATCAAAGGCTCACTTTCGCCAATAATTTCTTCAAAACCATGCTGACTTTTTATTTCTTTACGCAAATAGATATTCTCGGATTGCAGTTGATCTTTAAGTACCTGTAACTCAGTTATCACCTCTTTCAACTGATTCTCAGCATCCCTTAGTTTAGCGATACTAATGGCCATGCCAATAAAGTATTCCTGTCCATCAACAAACGAGTAGCTACCCGACCCTATATAAGGTAATGTTTCGCCTGATTTTGACAGAAGATCATATTCGACTGTTTGTTCATTTTTTTCAATAAAAATTCGGGTCATTGCTTCAAGAGTTTTTTGCCGGTCTTTTTCTGCAATAAAATCTGAAATATATTTACAACTCAATTCATCAGAATTATAGCCTAATATTGCCTCAACATTTTTATTCCACATAAGCATTTTACCTTCCTTGTTAAATACATAAGCAAGCTCAGGCATACCCTGTAATATGG
>VAPK010560819.1_pt1 | contig 10641 bp, 10 predicted proteins | sample 3395031 | NCBI WGS metagenome assembly VAPK01 (sample SAMN08290443, study PRJNA428436) | hydrothermal vent metagenome | isolation source: Deep-sea hydrothermal vent chimney 1 | place: Pacific Ocean: Juan De Fuca Ridge
CTCGCCCCCGATCTGGAAGTCCGCGCCGGAGATGTTCTGGCAATGATCGGTGAACGCGACGCGGTGGTCAGCTTTTCCTTTCACTTCGGGTTGGACCTGAAGGATGAACTGGAAGCATTTTCTGAACTGCTGGACCCAACATATTCCGGTTTGGCTGAAATCGTGATCTCGCCGACCTCATCCCTGGTTGGCGAATCCGCTCGGACCCAACGGTTGCGTGCGGCGCACGGTATTTCAACGCTGGCAATTATCCGAAGCGGTAAAGTCTATCGCGAAGGCCATGATGTACGCAGTGTGAAATTTGCCCCCGGAGATACGGTTCTGACATTCGCGGACTGGAACAGCCTTGAACGCTTTCAGGGAACCTATAAAATCGTTGTCACCAGCGAGCATCCCCACGAAGAAATCCGCACCAACAAGGTTATCCACGCGCTGGTATTCTTTGCTATCGCCATGGGCCTGGTACTACTGACTGAATTGCGACTATCGGTTGCGCTACTGGTCGGTGCACTTGGTATAATCATCAGCGGTGTGCTGGAGCCGGATGAAGCCTACGCCGCTGTCAGTTGGAAAACCGTGTTTCTTTTGGCCAGCCTGATTCCCCTTGGGCGCGCCGTGGAAACCAGTGGCGCAGCGGCATGGATCGCTGATCAGATTCTGACCGCACTTGGCGACATTGCGATATGGCAATTGCAACTGGTCATCGCGGTACTTGCCACTGCCTTTACACTGGTGATGTCAAATGTCGGGGCCACGGTGCTGTTGGTGCCGCTGGCGATTTCGATAGCCCTGCAAGCGGGGGCAAACCCGGCTGTTTTCGCGCTGACCGTTGCGCTGGCAACTTCGAATTCATTCCTGCTGCCCACCCACCAGGTAAACGCACTGATTATGGGCCCCGGTCACTATAAGGTGGCCGATTTTTTCCGCGCCGGTGGCATCATGACCATCATCTTCTTGGCGGTGCTGATGGTGATGATGCAGTTTTTCTACTAAAATCAGATGCATATTTCCAGGTTGTGAATTGATACCTGGGGTTGTTCTGGCTAACCTTAGGTCAGGAGACAATTCACAATGGCAGATGCCCGCCTGAATTTCAAAGAAATGTGCGCAGAGTTCGAGGTTACACCGCGCACGTTGCGCTATTACGAATATATAGAACTTCTCAAACCCGAAAAAGATGGCCGCAGCCGGTTTTACACGGCCCGTGAGCTGGCCCGGATGAAATTGATCATGCGCGGACGCCGGTTCGGTTTTTCGCTGGAAGAAATACGCCAGTGGCTGGAAATGTATGAGCCGGGTCATGCCGAAAACCAGATGGAAGTCTGGCTGGAAAACGCTGAGCGACAGCTGGTTGAGCTAAAAAAGCAGCGCGAAGAGCTGGACGAAACCATAGCGGAACTCGAAAATTTGAAAAATGTATCCGCTAAGAACATCGCCTGAATTCGTTATTTTCATCGGTAGCGTCGCTTTCTGGCGGGTTTTCCCCCAAATATAATTGCGCGTTCGCTAGCGGAACTTTGCGCAAAATTTCCCAAAAAGCACTGTGACGCCACGTTACGCTTACGTTAACGTAAAGCAGACTTGTAGACTGCCCCCAGCAACCCTCATCTGCGTTTCAACAAGCGCCGAAAGGAGGGCAAATTATGACTGATGGACTTATGACTATACGAGTGATGTGCGACACATTTGATGTAACACCCAGAACGCTTCGGTTTTATGAAGCTAAAGAGCTGCTGCACCCAATCCGTGAGGGCCAGAAACGACTGTTCACCAAACGTGACCGTGCGCGTCTTACGCTAATCCTGCGCGGCAAACGCTTTGGGTTCTCGTTAGAGGATATCCGCCAGCTTTTGGACCTCTACGATATGGCTGGCCAGCGACATACGCAGATACAGCGTACATATGATCTGGGACTAAAACGTCTCGACGAGATGAAACAACAATTTAATGAACTAGCTGAGACAATAGCAGAACTGAAAGAACAGCTTGCACTGGGTGAACAGTTGCTCGCCAATCAAGGGCAAAGAACCGCCGCCGCCTAACCAATTACCAAGGACAATATTATGCCAGTATATTCAGCGCCGACCAAAGACATGCAGTTCGTATTACACGAAGTTTTGGACATCACTGGCTCTGGCATACCGGGTTACGAAGAACTGGAACCCGATTTCACAGCGGCGGTGTTTGAAGAGGCCGGGAAACTAGCCTCGGATGTGCTGGCCCCCCTGAATGCCGTTGGAGATCGAGAAGGTTGTAAGCTGGAAAATGGGCTGGTGACGACACCAACCGGTTTCAAGGACGCCTATAAACAAATGCAGGCCGGTGGTTGGATGGGACTTGATCTTGATCCTGAATATGGCGGTCAGGGCATGCCCTACCTGCTTGGCACCGGTGTGGGTGAGATATTCGTCTCGGCCAACATGGCGTTCAACATGTATCAGGGCCTGACCCACGGTGTCTATTCTGCAATCCACGCCCACGGCTCGGATCAGCAGAAAGCAACCTATCTGTCGAAACTGGTCAGTGGTGTCTGGACCGGCACCATGAACCTGACCGAGCCCCATTGTGGCACCGATCTGGGTCTGATGCGGACCAAGGCCGAACCACAGGGCGATGGTTCTTTCAAGGTATCTGGGCAGAAAATATTCATTTCGTCAGGCGATCACGATTTGTCGGACAATGTGATCCATATGGTGCTGGCCAAAATCCCCGGTGGCCCTGAGGGTATCAAAGGTGTCTCGCTGTTTATTGTGCCAAAGTTTCTGATCAACGATGATGGCAGCCTAGGTGCACGCAACGGGGTGTCCGTAGGGGCGCTGGAAGAAAAGATGGGCATCCACGGCAATTCCACCTGCGTGATGAACTATGACGAGGCGACCGGCTATCTGATTGGTGAAGAACACAAAGGCATGCGCGCCATGTTCACCATGATGAACGAAGCCCGCATCGGCGTCGGCCTGCAAGGATATTCCCAGGCCTCTGTCGCCTACCAAAACGCGGTGATCTACGCCAAAGACCGTCTGCAAGGGCGTGATGTTACCGGTGTCAAAAACCCGGATGGCCCTGCCGACCCGCTGATTGTACACGCCGATATCCGGCGCAACCTGATGGACCAGAAATCCTTTATCGAAGGGGCGCGTGCGTTTACCTATTGGGGTGCGATGCTGATTGATCAGGCCAATAAACAGAGCGACAAAGACGCCGAAGGCCTGATTTCCCTGATGACCCCGGTGATCAAAGGCTTCCAGTCGGACAAAGGGTTTGAAATGGCCGTACAGGCGCAGCAGATCTTTGGAGGCCACGGTTATATCGAAGAACACGGCATGTCGCAATTCGCCCGTGATGCGCGGATCACCCAGATTTATGAAGGCGCAAACGGTGTGCAGTCGCTTGATCTGGTCGGCCGCAAGCTGGCGCAGGATGGCGGCAAACATGTGATCGCGTTCTTTGACATGGTGAAAAGCTATATCAAGGACAACGAAGAGAATGAAACGTTGAAGACAGATTTCTTAGAGCCGCTAAAAGCCGCCAGTAAGGATTTGCAGGCCGCAGCAATGTATTTCATGCAAAACGGCGTGAAAAACCCTAATAATGCACTGGCTGGTTCCTATGACTTCATGCATCTGTTCGGCCATGTCTGCCTGGGGCTGATGTGGGCGCGGATGGGCAGCTCAGCGATGAAAGCACTGAAAGATGGTGCCTCGGACACGGAATTTTATGAAACCAAACTGGCGACCGGGCGTTACTATATGGCCCGCCAGTTACCGGCGACGGGTATGCACCTCGCACGGATCACATCTGGCGGCGATCCTGTTATGGCCTTGGCACCGGACGCGTTTTAGTGGAAGTTCCTGCCAACATCGAGTGAAAGGACCACCATGGCAAAACGCTTTCGTCTGACCCGACGCTTTCCCTGCGCAATGACCGAGGATGGTTATCGTAAATTAAAGCGCTTTGCATCAGACGCCGGGCTAGACGAAGGCGAAGCCCTGTCGTTTCTGTTCGAAAACTTCAACAGCGTAATAGATGAGGAAAATCTGACCGCCAGATTGCGGTTGTTTAATTCGGAACTAGACGCGCGAAAAAGGTAGGCACTGTATGACCGGCGACCTCAGAATGCCTCCGGCGGAGGTATTTATGAAAAGAAGAAGCAATCAGGCAACCCCGCGCCAACCGGCGCAATTTGCGGGTTGTCGCGGGGTCTTCTCCTTTTGCGGTCATCGGCTCCTCAGCCTGTACCGCAAATCGAATTTGCGCCCACCAAACTTAATATTTCCTTACTTGCACCCCTTCTTCTTTTCACAAATACCTTGGGGGTGTGAGGGTGAACCCCCCGCTGCCTCGTTCCAACGGAGCACAACATGACCATTAAACTATACTGCATGGGCGAAAGCGGCAATTCTTACAAAGCGGCGCTGACGCTGGAACTATCGGACCTTGAGTGGGAACCGGTATTTGTTGATTTCTTCAACGGCGAAACCCGCACCCCTGAATTTCGTGAAATCAACCCAATGGGCGAAGTTCCGGTGATGATTGACGGCGATATAACCCTGTCGCAATCAGGTGTGATTCAGGATTATGTGTCATCCAAATCCGGCAAACTGGGCGGGCGCTCTGCAGCCGAGCGGCGCGAGATTTTGCGCTGGCAGTTCTGGGATAACCACAAGATGTCATCCCCGGCTGGCATGACCCGGTTCCTGATGAACTTCCTGCCCGAAGAGAAACGCCCAGCAGAGGTGATTTCTTTTACTCAAGCCCGCCTGAATTCAGCCTATAAGGTGCTGGATGATGCCCTTGCCGGACGCAGTTGGTTGGTGGGCGACGGCATCACCACTGCCGACATTTCCTGCTGTGGCTATCTGTTCTACCCGGAACCGTTCGGGTTTGAACGCGCCGATTGGCCCAATATCGACGCCTGGCTGACCCGGATATCCGAGGTCCCCGGCTGGAAAGCCCCCTATGACTTAATGCCCGGCTCGCCCAAAGATCGCGCCTGAAGGAGACAAATATGACCGAAGCCTATATCTACGACGCCGTTCGCTCACCCCGTGGCAAAGGCCGCAAAGATGGCAGCCTGCATGAGGTTACTTCGGTGAACCTGTCGGCGCAAATCCTGAACGCAATCAAATCCCGAAACAATCTGTCGGGGCACGCCGTCGAAGATGTGATCTGGGGCAATGTCACCCAGGTGGGCGAACAGGGCGGCTGTCTGGCGCGTTCGGCCGTTTTGGCATCTGATCTGGATGAAAGCATCCCCGGCCTGTCGATCAACCGCTTTTGCGCCTCGGGCATGGAAGCTGTGAACATCGCCGCCAACCAAATCCGCGGCGGCGCCGGTGAGGCTTATATAGCCGGTGGCGTGGAAATGATGGGCCGGGTCGCCATGGGCTCGGATGGCGCAGCGATTGCCGTTGACCCTTCACTGGCGATGAAAACTTATTTCGTTCCCCAGGGCATTTCTGCCGATATCATCGCCACCGAATATGGTTTCACCCGCGACGACGCCGATGCGCTAGCCGTGCAGTCACAAAACCGCGCCGAAGCCGCCTGGAAAGATAAACGCTTTGCCAGATCGATCATTGAGATCAAAGACCAGAACGGCCTTAGCATTCTGGACGTTGACGAATACATGCGCCCCGGCACCGACATGCAGGCCCTTGGCGCGCTGAACCCGGCATTTCAGGCCATGGGCGAAGTCATGCCCGGTTTCGACAAGGTCGCGTTCATGAAGTACCCACATCTGGAAAAGATCAATCACATCCACCACGCCGGAAATTCTTCCGGTATCGTTGACGGGGCGGCAGCGATTTTGATCGGTAGTCGTGAATTCGGGCAGGCAAATGACCTGAAACCCCGCGCCCGCATCCGTGCCACAGCCAAGATCGGCACTGATCCCACCATCATGCTGACCGGCCCGGTACCGGTGACCCAGAAAATCATGGCCGATAATGGCATGAATATCAGCGACATCGACCTGTTCGAAGTGAATGAAGCCTTTGCATCTGTCGTGCTGCGTTTCATGCAGGCGTTTGATGTTGATCAGAACGTGGTCAACGTCAATGGCGGCTCAATTGCCATGGGCCACCCTCTGGGCGCAACCGGCGCGATGATCATTGGTACGTTGCTGGATGAACTGGAACGCTCGGACAAAGAACTGGGTCTGGCCACACTTTGCATCGCATCCGGCATGGGTGCCGCAACTATCATTGAGCGCGTATAATGCCGGTTATCAATATTAGCGACTTGCCGGTGAACAAGGGCTCGGACGGCATCAGTTACCCGGCGCCATTCGACAAGGATTGCGATCTGTTTGAGGCGGTATCACTTGGTGATGGCGTTGGCCTGACCCAATTCGGTGTAAACATCGAAAAGCTGCTTCCCGGCGGCATGACCTCACAACAGCACTGGCATGAGAATGAAGATGAGTTTCTCTATGTTCTGACCGGCGTGGTGGTGCTGGTGGAAAATGGTGTTGAGACGGTTTTGAAAGAAGGGGTCGCGGTTGGCTGGAAAGCCGGTGAAGCAACCGCCCACCACATAATCAATCGCGGCGATGCGCCGGCGTTTCTGCTGATTGTCGGCACCCGCGCCGACAGTGAAACGGTGCATTACCCGGAAATAGACCTGCATTACACCCGCAACAAAGATGGCCGCGTATTCAGCCACAAAGACGGCACCCCCTACCCCGAGGAGCAAGCGGATGCCGAAGATTGATCTGTCGGCTGTTCCGGTCAAAACCGGTTCGGCTTACCCCGGCGCGCTTTCCGCGAAAATGGACGGGCGTGCGCAGCAGCGGGTTGGTGACGCAGGGGGTATTACCCAGTTTGGCGCAAATCTGGTGACACTGGCACCTGGTGCGCTTTCATCGCTTCGTCACTGGCACGAAAATCAGGATGAACTTCTTGTCGTCACCGCAGGTGAACTGACTTTGGTCGACGATCACGGCGACACGCCCTTGCGCGTTGGCGATTGTGCAGCCTTTCCAGCAGGCGACACCAACGGCCACCACATCATTAACAAATCCAGCCAGGACGGACAGTTTCTTGTTGTTGGCACCCACACTGAAACGGAAACCGGCTGGTATTCTGACGAAGACATGAAAGTCACGATTGATGCGGATGGGTTCAGCTTTACCCGCAAAGACGGAACACCCCTGAAGGGAGAAGAAAATTGACCGAATTTACCATGACCAAAGACGCCGATGGCGTCGCTGTAATCACCTGGGATGTTCCAAATAAATCCATGAATGTGCTGTCGCTGGAAGGGCTGGAACAGCTCGATGCGCTGATTGATGACGCCCACGCAGATGATGCGGTTAAGGGTATCGTCATTACCTCAGGTAAGGCGGATTTTGCCGGTGGTATGGATCTGAATGTTATCGCTGAAATGAAGAATTCGGCTGGCGATGATCCGGCCCGTGGGCTGTTTGACGGGATCATGAAATTCCACGCCTTTGAACGCAAGATTGAGCTGGCAGGCATGGATTTCAAAACCAAAAAAGGCGGCAAACCGACGGCCGCCGCCCTGCCCGGCACCGGGCTTGGCATCGGATTGGAAATCCCGCTGTCATGCCATCGCCGCTTTGTGGCTGACAACCCCAAGGCCAAGATTGGCCTGCCTGAAATCAAAGTCGGTATTTTTCCCGGCGCAGGCGGCACCACCCGGCTGGTGCGGATGATGGGCGCGATGGCCGCTTCTCCGTTGTTATTGCAGGGTAAAATGCTTGATCCAAAGGCTGCCAAGGCGGCCGGTATCATTGACGAAATCGTTCCGGCGGATGAATTGCTGGACAGGGCCCGCGAATGGGTTCTGAACGCCACGGACGCCGACATTATCAAGCCTTGGGACGCCAAGGGTTACAAAATGCCCGGCGGTGCACCGTATCATCCGGCGGGCTTTATGACATTCGTTGGTGCCAGCGCGATGGTTCACAGCCAGACCATGGGCGTCTACCCTGCCGCCAAGGCCATGCTGTCGGCGATATACGAAGGTGCGCTGGTGCCATTTGACACTGCACTGAAGATTGAGGCCCGCTGGTTCACGAATGTTCTGATGAACCCATCTTCGGCTGCGATGATCCGTTCGCTGTTTATCAACAAAGGTGCTTTGGAAAAGGGAGCCGTGCGGCCCAAATCTATTCCGGATCAGTCAGTGAAAAAGGTCGGTATCATGGGCGCTGGTATGATGGGGGCTGGTATCGCTTATGTGTCCGCCAATGCCGGAATTGATGTGGTTTTGATCGACCAGAAACAGGATGCCGCCGACAAGGGTAAGGCTTACGCTGAAAGCATTCTGGACAAAGGCATTTCGCGCAAGAAAGTTACGCCCGAAAAGAAAGAACAAGTGCTGGCGCGGATCAATGCCACAACGGATTACGATGCCCTCAAGGGTTGCGATCTGATCGTGGAAGCGGTGTTTGAAGATGTCGGCATCAAGGCCGAAGTGACGGCCAAGGTTCAGGCTGTTGTCGGTAAGGATTGCATCTTTGCCACCAACACTTCGACCCTGCCAATAACCGAACTGGCCAAGGCATCAAATGATGCGGAACAATTCATCGGCATCCATTTCTTTTCGCCGGTGGATAAGATGCTGCTGGTGGAAATTATCAAGGGAAAACAAACCGGTGACCGGGCCGTGGCCAAGTCTCTGGATTTTGTACGCCAGATCCGCAAGACCCCGATCGTGGTTAACGATGCACGGTTCTTTTTCGCCAACCGCTGCATCATTCCCTATATCAACGAAGGCATCCGCATGGTTGCCGAAGGGGTGGAACCGGTACTGGTTGAAAACGCCGCCCGCTTGGTGGGAATGCCACTTGGGCCGCTGCAACTGGTTGATGAAACCTCGATTGATTTAGGCGTGAAAATTGCCAAAGCCACCAAGGCTGCCATGGGTGACGATTACCCTGATGGCGCGGTGGATGAGGTGCTGTTCTGGATGGCGGACAAAGGCCGGTTGGGGCGCAAAACGTCCAGTGGGTTCTACGCCTATGACGACAAGGGAAAACGTACCGGCATGTGGGACGGGCTGGCCGAAAAATATCCAAATTCAGACGCTCAGCCAAACCTGACCGACGTGCAGCACCGCCTGTTATTTGCACAGGTTCTGGAAGCGGTACGCGCATTGGAAGACGGTGTGTTGATGGACATCCGTGAAGGCGACGTTGGCGCGATACTGGGCTGGGGTTTTGCCCCTTGGTCCGGGGGTCCATTCAGCTGGCTCGATATGATGGGTGCCGGGCAAGCGGTGGAAATCTGTGATGCGCTAACCAAGACCCACGGGGCGCGGTTCACAACACCGGCTTTGCTGCGTGAAATGGCGGATAACGGTGAAACTTTTTATGGTCGCTTTGGCGAAAGCGCCGAAAAGGCCGCCTAATAGCTATAGTTAAATCTAGCGATATCGTCGTGGCACATGCGCGCGACGATATCGGCGTCAGCGTCACTATAGTAGCCACGATAATCGGGGTTTCGGGGTGAAGAATTAACCCGTTCAATCTGATCCAGGGAAAATCCCAAATGGGCCTCAAACGGGACCAGATCATCCTGTAAATTCTCGATCCTTGCAAATAATTTACACCGCTCAACCCCGGCACTGTCTTTCACATAGCTTGGGTATGGCGCACCACCGATAGAGCTTTGAATTTGCTCATGACGCAGGAATTCGCCGAATTTCAACGCCTTGGCCAAGCCAACCGCAGGGTGATCAAAGCCTTGTAATTGCAGCCATCGATAATAGCTCACCATACGGTCCCAGGGGTTGCGCACCAGCGTCAGCACAAAGTAATCCGCCATCTCTGTGTCCGTAACCACCCCATGAATATCTGCCAGCCCAGAGTGTTTCCACAGCTTGCCCGAGCCTTGCAGAGCCTTCACACGCCCGCGCCGCCGCACCGCTTTTGGGGTATCGCCAATCAGGATGTCATCCTTCATCGCGCGCGCTTCCAGCGCCAATGCCAATGACGTGCCGCCAGTCTTGGGGATATGTACGAAAATATAGCGGCGTCCGCGCGAAATGATCATGGCCCGGACGCTAACCGAAATGCAAAAGGATAGCCACAAACCCCCTATGCAAATGCCTGCCGATCCCGCAATATTCGCCCCAGCAATTGGGAAGGATTACCATGGGCTGGCTGGCAGACGAAACCGGGTTAGACAAATGCGCTGCAAATTTTGTGCCGCTGACGCCGCTCTCACATCTGCGCCGCGCGGCCTATGTCTATCCAGGCCATGAAGCAGTGGTTTATGGCGACATTCGCCGGAACTATCAGCAATACCATGCCCGCGTGTCAAAGCTGGCTTCGGCGCTGACAATGCGGGGGATAAACTCCGGCGACGTTGTGGCAACCATCCTGCCAAATATCCCGGCGCAGGCCGAGGCGCATTTTGGCATCCCGGCTATGGGCGGCGTTTTGAATACCATCAACACCCGGCTGGACAGTGATACCGTCGCTTATATTTTTGACCATGGTGGTGCCAGAATGGTGCTGGTCGACAGCCAGTTCCTGCCCCTTGCTGAAGAAGCCATAACCAAGATGGCGGGCGCGGCGCCAACCATTGTCGAAGTAGCAGACATTGCCGCCGGATACCCTGCCTCTGGCAATCACATCGAATACGAGACCTTACTAATCGAAGGCGACGC
>VAPK010295020.1_pt1 | contig 10637 bp, 9 predicted proteins | sample 3395031 | NCBI WGS metagenome assembly VAPK01 (sample SAMN08290443, study PRJNA428436) | hydrothermal vent metagenome | isolation source: Deep-sea hydrothermal vent chimney 1 | place: Pacific Ocean: Juan De Fuca Ridge
CCTTATAATAGAAACACTCCTTACGAAATGGGCACTTTTTACCTAAACAAAGTTCTGTATCTCTGTTTATCTTGTTCCACACAACATCGCTAACATTAACATCAAGATCCGAACGGATACCTGTTCTTGTAGAAGACCGCCATTTGTGTATGCGTGTATAAGTTTGCTCATCTTCTTCAGAATCAAAGATACCATGTTCCAAATTCTGTGTAAGTCGTCTAATACAAAGATAATTTTGTGAACCAAGACAAAGAGCAAAACTAAAATCCATATCCAAAATATCACGCAATTTAGGAAGATCTCTTTTAAATAATTGTTCCTGAAGAGTCTTTGTATATGTAGAGATAACCACTCTTTTATTAGTAGTAGCTATCCATCTTATTAAAGGAAGAAGATAAGCAAGACTTTTCCCTACCCCTGTAGCCGCCTCCACTATTAAATGCCTTTTATTCAACAAGGCATTATTAACCGCCTCTGCCATTTGAATCTGCTGCGGTCTTGATTCAAAACCTTTAAAACTATCAGCGATATCTTCTTTATCTTCACCCAAAATTAATGAAAAAATGTTCATTTTTATATAATAAAACCATATTCTCATCCTTATTTCACAATTCAACCTTGTTGATTTGTGAAATAAGAGGGATGATAGCTATTTATTGTTGGTTACCTTATATTAATAACCGGAATTGGCTTTGCATTGACTCTAACTATTATATCGTCTGTTGCTCTACTACACTTAGTCCCAGAATTGTCATCTACGGTAAGGGATACATTATATACACCACTTTTTGTATAAGTATGGCTAACTACAGCTCCCTCTGCGCTGGAGCCATCTCCAAAATCCCATATGTATCTCAACATATCTCCATCACTATCAATAGAAGCGGTCGCATCAAACCGAACTGGATTACCTAAACAAACAGACATATCAGATCCAGCATCAGCTATAGGAGGGGTATTGACTTTAACATCAACATAAGCAGTGGCAGTGGAACATTTAGTATGTCTGCCATCGTCCACTATTACATTAACCCTATAATTTCCCCCTTGTTTATATTGATGTGTGATTTTAGGGCCATCTTGCGAAATAGTCCCGTCCCCAAAACTCCAGTAAAACTGCAACCTATCGCCATCAGGGTCAGATGCATCCGATGCATCAAATTGTATAGCATCACCTATACAAACTGTTCCAACATCTTTTATATTTACACTAGGAGAAGAATTTATTGTAACTAATTTAGTATCTCTTGATATAGGACAAGCTGGATTTAACTCATTTTGCAAAGCTAACACAGCCTGATATTTCCCAGCAACGTTATAGGAGTGAAAAACCTTTAATCCTTCAGCACTGCTTCCATCATCAAAACTCCATTTTGCTGATACCGTGCCTTTTTTATATATAAAAGAATTACTACCATCAAAGAGTATCTGTTCTCCAACGCATCCTACAACATCATCTCCTGCATCTGCTTTAGGTGCTTTATTTAACCTAACTGTTTGAAAATCTACTCCTACAGAACAATCCATTCCAGAATCATCCCTTACTATTAATTTAACATCATAATTGCCTATCTCCGAATACCGATGTGATACTTTAACACCATAATCCTTAGTACCGTCACCAAAATCCCATTCGTAACTTAAAGGATCATTGTTCTCATCCATAGAAGCAGATGCATCAAAAGAAACAACCATATCATTTGGGTCACTAACACATTTTAATATGAAATCTTTTCCTGCCTCTGCCTTTGGAGGAGCGTTAACATGAATAATTTTCTCTGTAGAATGACTATTACAAAAAGTCTCACTTTTATCTGTAACAGTCAATGAAATCTTATAATCTCCACCTTTCGTATAAATTTTTTTTACAACCTTTTTCCCATATGCCCTACTACCATCACCAAAATCCCACGAATAATCCAAATCACATCTAGTAGCACATCTACTTTTTTCAGCATTCATAACAATTTCTTTATTTGTACATACCATATCAGGCACATCAAAATCAGCAAAAGGAGGAATATTTACCTCTACCGTCTGGGTTGTAGTTGCCGTACAACAACCTTTATCAGAACTATCTGCAATGGACAAATGCACTGTATATTTCCCAGGTTTTTCATATACATGTGTTACTACAGGTTGTGTGCTTGTAGTACCATCTCCAAAATCCCATAAGAAACTTATATTATCGTTATCAGGGTCATATGAACCTGTGGCATCAAAAGTAAATTCATTGCACCTAGGACTCTTAATTGGTTGATTATTCTCTGCACTTGTAGAGTATACAGGACTACAAAAAATAATCAAAAAACAAAGAAAAATAAAAGATACTCTCCCTAACACTACATCCCCCCTTTTATCTTAAGTGGTCTTCTTTTAAATATCGTATTTAAAACTATTTTTATTATATTACATGTATGCTATCAGTTTTCCTTAATCTTGCCTATCATATAACTATCTTTCCTCGCAACTAAAGTTACATTTAAGATTTTATTAGTTAAATCCTGTTTTGAAGATACTTTTACACGAATATAGTTATCGGTTAGACCTGTCCATAAACCTTCTTTCTTACGTTCAAATAAAACCTTCTGATGTTTTCCAAGAAAGGAATCATAAAACAGTCTTCTCTTATATATTCCAATCTCTCTTAACATACGGCTACGAATATGGATTATAGAATCTGGCACTTCAGATGGGAAATTCTTACTTTCAGCAAAAAATCTTTTTGAATAACTGAATACATGGAAATAACTTACTTTGAGTTCTTTTATTCGTTCAAACGAACGATGAAAAATTTCATCTGTTTCAGCCGGGAAGCCTGCCATAATATCAATTCCTATGCATATACCATCCACAGTATTATTTACATATTCTATAAAACTACGAAATTCATCAAATTTATATTCACGCCGCATCAAAGATAATATAGTATCATCTGCACTCTGCAAAGGAATATGCAAGTATCTACAAAGTTTTTCACTCCCTGCGATTTTTTTAATAAGCGTTTTTTGAATAGTTGTAAATTCTATAGATGAGATACGTATTCTACAAAGACCATCAATCTGCTCTAATGCATCAATAACATCAACTAAAGTATAATTTTTATATTTATATTTACCGATATTAATCCCTGTTAATACCAATTCCTTATACCCCGCCTCAACCAATATTCGCGCCTCTTTCAATATATCCTCAAATTCTCTACTACGTGGTTTGCCTCTTGCATAAGGTATCTCACAAAACGAACAAAAACAATCACAACCATCTTGTATTTTAATATTTGCCCTGTTACGGCCATAATATTTACCCGTAATTGGTATAGTAAAAGGCTCCTGCTGAATATCCGGCACCACAATATATGGTTTATGTTGGGCCTGTCTCTCAGAGACGATGGTAACCAAATCCATTTTAGCAGCATTACCAACTATCCATTTAACATTTGGTAAAGAAGCCAATCTATCTTTTTGTGTCTGAGCCTGACAACCAATCAAAGCAATAGATGCCCGTGGATTCTCTCTTACTACCTTATTTACAATCTTTTTTGCCTCAGCATCCCCCTTCTCTGTTACCGTACATGTATTAATTACTACTATATCATCAGGACTATCAGTAAGTCTATAACCATTGGCCTCAAAACTACTACGGAGGACTGCTGTCTCACTTTGATTAAGGCGACAACCAAGGGTATAAAATGATACAGATCTTCCCATTTCTCCCTGCGTTCTCATAAATATTTTATAAATTTGTAAAATTTTCTAAAAAATTAAATGTAACTTTATTATAATTTAATTAAATAAAAATACCAGTAAAATAGTATTGATTAAAACACTATTTTTGATTTATATATAATTATTTTTTATATAGAATGGGAAAAATAGAAAGTATTAATATAGAAAAGGCTATAGTTCTTGCTCCTATGGACGATATTACGGATATGGCGTTTCGTCTGATTTGCAAGAAATTAGGAGCCGATATTGTATACACTGAATTCACCAGTATAGAAGCAATTATTCGTAAAATAAAAAGATCTATAAAAAGAATTCATATATCAGAGGAAGAACGCCCCATAGGAATTCAATTATTTGGTAGTTCTCCGACTTCTATGCAAGAAGCGATAAAGATAACAGAAAAAATGAAGCCTGATTTTATAGATATTAACTGCGGCTGCTGGGTAAAAACACATGTGGGGCGTGGAGAAGGAGCTGCCCTGTTAAAAGATCTTAAGGCTATGGAAAAGATATTACGTGCTGCTGTGAAGGCTACAGCACTGCCAGTAACAATGAAAACACGTTTAGGCTGGGATAAAAATAACATAGTAATATTGGAAGCAGCAAAGATAGCAGAACAGGCTGGGATAAAAGCAATTGCCGTCCATTGTCGGACACGGTCTCAGGCATATAAAGGAGACGCTGACTGGAATTGGTTAGAAAAAATAAAAAAAAATGTATCAATTCCCGTTATAGGCAATGGGGATATTGTAACCGTTGAGGATATAAAAACAGTATTTGACACAGGCTGTGATGCTGTTATGATAGGCCGTGGGGCAATATCCAATCCATGGATATTTACAGAGGCAAAACATTTTCTTAAAACAGGGGAAAAATTACCGCCTGCAACTTTACAAGAACGGATAGAACTATGTATATCTCACCTAAAACTCTCAATTCAACTAAATGGTTTAAGAGAAGGTATTCTGCGACTGCGTAAACATTATTCAGGATATCTTAAAGGTTTTCCATGTGCTGCACAATTAAGAGCTGAACTTATGCAACTTACGGATTTAGATTTGATAATAAAAAATTTGTACCAATTTATGGAGAAAAATACATCATGAAAAATTCTCATAAGGCTATCTCAATAAAAAATCTTACAAAATATTATAAAAATTTAAAGGCATTAAATAACGTATCATTAGAAGTAGACAGAGGTGACTTTTTTGCTTTCTTAGGACCAAACGGTGCGGGGAAAACCACTACTATAAATATTATTACAGGTCTTTCTAATTACCATTCTGGGGAAGTAGAGGTCTTCGGCTATAATACAATAACAGAGTACCTACAGACAAGAAGACTTATAGGATTGTGTGCTCAGGAATTTAATTTTGACCCCTTTCTTACCATACATCAATTATTGGTCTATCAAGCAGGATATTTTGGCATACGTGCCAAAAGAGCAGCAGCTAAAGCAGATGAACTACTAGAAAGATTCCAACTTACAGATAAACGGAATGTAAAACACCGAGCATTATCAGGGGGGATGAAAAAACGACTGCTTCTATGCCGAGCTTTAATACATGATCCTGAGATTATTATTCTGGATGAGCCAACAGCCGGATGTGATCTGGAACTAAAATTTCTCATATGGGATTATCTTACTCAACTTAATAAAGAGGGTAAAACCATATTTCTAACAACTCATTATATGGAAGAAGCAGAGAGGTTATGTAGTAAAATAGGGATAATAAATCATGGAGAAATTGTACGTATTGGGAATAAAAAAGAAATACTGCAAGATAAAGACCTTGAAACAGTATTTATGGAAGTAACTGGTCTGGAATAAACGGAGGATAAAAAATGATTACTAATCCTGTAGGAGTATTAACTCTCTCTAAAAGAGAAATATATAGATTTATTACGGTGGCAAGCCAGACTATATTCCCTCCGTTGATGTCATCGTTTTTATTTATGTATATCTTTGGTATTGCTATTGGAAGCCGGCTGGATTTTAGTTCTACAGGATTATCCTATCTTGGGTTTATAGTACCTGGATTAATGACAATGCATCTTATATCAAGTGCATATGAAAACACAAGTTCATCGCTGTTTATTGCACGATGGCATAACCATATACAGGAGGTACTGTTAGCCCCACTATCATATTTTGAGATGGTATTAGGCCTATTAGCCGGCGGCATTGCCAGAGGTATAATAGTATGTATGGGAGTATATTTGATATCTCATATGTTTACAAATATTACTATCTCCTATCCATTACTATTTTTATTCTTTATCTTAACTATATCAACGATATTTTCATGTGCAGGTATGATTGCTGCCCTGTGGGCAGAAAATTTTAGTATGCTTAATCTCTGGAACGTATATCTTATAGTCCCTCTTGTCCTATTGGGTGGAGTTTTTCATCCAATGTATATGCTTCCTGAAACAATTCAAAAACTATCAAGATTCAATCCTTTATTTTATTTAGTACAAGGAATGCGTTATAGTATAACAGGCGTTTCTGATGTTTCTATATGGATTTGTTTTACTATTGCAATAATACTCACTACTGTATTTTTTCTAATAACTGTTTACCTATTTAAAATTGGATATAAATTAAGGACATAATAATCATGGATAGCATTACTGTTAATGTAGCTTCACATACCGCTATGTTAATAGAAGCGGTCAGGGAAAAAGAAGATATTATAAATCAGTGGCTAAACTCATATGAACAAGGCAATCCCCTCCCTCTCTACTCATCTGTTGATATACGTGACTCTGGATATAAAATGGCTGTAGTAGATACCAATATATTCCCTGCAGGATTTAATAATTTATGTAAACATGGTATTCTTGATGCAATAAAATTTATCCGTAAGGCAATATTACAACGTATCCGCCATGGGAAAAATATTGTTATCATAGCTGAAGAACATACAAGAAATATGTGGTACCTTGAAAACGTTCGGGTACTGAAAACAATAATAGAAAAAGCCGGATTTAATGTAAAAATAGCTACCTTTCTCTCTGATAACCATCCAGTTTGTGAAGAAAAACCATGGAAGCTATTTACAACAGCAACCGGATACCCTATTAAATTATATTACCTTAAATGGTTACTTATGAAAGAAAGCCATGATATAGACTTAATTATCCTCAACAATGATCTTACATCAGGAATACCAGATATATTAAAAAATGCTGATATTCCTATATATCCATCTGCCAAGGCAGGATGGCATTCTAGAATGAAATCACAGCATTTTGAATATACGCATAAATTAATCTATGAGTTAGCTGAAATATTAAAAATCGATCCATGGCTATTGACCTGTCTTCATTCATCTGAGAAGGATATTGATATTAATAATGAAATTGACCGAACTAGATTGATGAAAAAGGCATCCGACTTATTAAAACAAATAGAAAAAAAATACCATCAATATAATATCATCGACAAACCATACATCCTGATTAAATCAGACTCTGGTACATATGGTATGGGGGTGATTCCTATAGAAGAAGCTACTGAGATATTAAAATTAAACAGACGCAACAGGAATAAACTTTATAAAGGCAAAAACTCAAAATTAATCCGCAACTTCCTACTTCAAGAAGGAATTCCTACCATCTACCATATTGAACAACAGGCCAGCGAGGTTTGTATATATCAAATAGATAATAATCTTATAGGCGGCTTTTACCGTTCGCATTCTATGAAAGGTAGCAGAGATAATCTCAACTCCCATGGCATGACATTTAAAAAAATGTGCCCTCATTCACAGGAATATAGTAGCTGTGGTATACGTCATGATGTAAATATCTTTGATATATATCGTATTCTCGCACGTGTAGCTGGCATTGCTGCCCATTGGGAAATAAAAGACTTAGAGCTAAAATCAAATAATACAGATCAGGAGAAATAAACATGAACTTCCTTTTCCTAATGGATGATCTTAGCTCTATTATCTATGAAAAAGATACTACATTCATGCTAATGTTGGGAGCAGACAGACGTGGCCATGACGTATATTTCTTACCCAAAGGCGGCATTATAAGAAAAGAAGGACAAACTTTCTTTCATACAGTAAAACTAACTCCCCAAAAAAATCCTCAAAAACCCTTTTGTAGGCATCAACCAATTACATTATCTGAAAACGAAACAGATATTATTTTTATCCGTCCAGATCCTCCTTTTGACGAGGAATACCTTATAAACACATGGTTACTGGATCTCATCAATAAGGAAATAGCAATCATAAACCATCCGGCTGGGATACGTAGTGTTAATGAAAAAATATGGATATCACAATTTAAAGAAATAACCCCCCCTACCTTTATTGGAAGAAACAAAAATGATATCCTTAGTTTCTTAGAAAAGCATGGTGAAGTAATTGTAAAACCAATCAATAGCTATGGTGGACAATCAATTTTTTTTATAACCAGAGCAGATACAAATACCTCTGTTATATTAGAAACAATGACTTCCAATTGGAGAAAAGATATCATCCTCCAGAAGTATCTACCAGAAGCGGAAAAAGGAGATAAACGTATATTATTACTCAACGGAGAAATCTTAGGAGCAGTGCTTCGTATACATAGCCCAAACGATCACAGGAACAACCTGTTCTGCGGGGGTAAGGCAACTAAAACAGTAATTACAGATAGGGATAAGAAAATAGTAAATATACTAAGACCATATCTAATTAAGCTGGGACTATATTTTGTAGGTATAGATATTATAGGTGATTACCTGATAGAAGTTAATGTTACCTCTCCTACGTGTTTGCAGGAGATTAACAAATTATATTCAGTGTCATTAGAAGACAAAATAATTCTCTTTGCTGAGGAATTAATAAAGAAACAAAAATCATAAAAATAGGCGGCCATATTAAAAACAGCCGCCTATATCTTAAAAAATACAAATTAAAAAACTATTCAGCAGTGTTGTCTGCCGAATAAACAGTATCCATGATAAAAGAATCGTCCTTATCTTGTTGATAATTCTGTCTATATCGATTTCTTAGTGCATCGCTGTCAGCTCTTTTATCTTTTCGTAATTTTCTTCGTTCTTTAAGGGAAGAGTTTCTATCCCTATAATTATTCCTTCTCTCTTGCCTTTTACTCCGTCGTTGTTCACGTTTATCCTGTGATTTTTGCTGTCTGGATTGATATCTCCTCCGCTGAAACTCTTTTCTATCCTTGTTCTGAATACGACTATAATAATTGTCTCTACTATAGGAACTACCAACACCTCTTCCATATCCGTATCCTCTGCTGCCACCATGGCTACCTCCCCCTCCATGTCCACCTCTAGCATACACTAACGGAACAGAATATAACGACAATGCACTTGACAACATAACAAACAACAACAATTTAATTTTACGATACATATTATTTCCCCTTTCTAAAAAAAAATAATATTATTACTTAATTTATTTTATAATTAATTTTATTTATCTAGCATTTTTCACCTCCTTTCCATTTTTTTACTTCTTTATCTTTCAAACTTAATTTTCTTTCTTCTACATTAGTAAACACATCAACTCCTATTTTGTTTCGTTTTTTTATATAAAATTCAACCAATATTTTTTGCATAACACACCTTTTTATGCTATAGTTGACATTATTATGTAACAAATAAATAAATATAAAAAAATATTACAAAGAATGAAAACTAAACTAAACAAAAAAAACACAAAAAAATCAATGACTGGTGCAGAGGCACTCATAAAATGCCTTGAAAATCATGGAGTAGAATACATATTTGGTCTATCTGGTGGGTCTGTGATCCCCATATATGACGCATTGGTTAACTCAAGAATAAAACTTATTCTTGTCCGTCATGAACAAGGCGCTACGCATATGGCAGATGGATATGCAAGGGTAACTGGCAAACCCGGAGTAGTTCTAGTTACCAGCGGCCCAGGTGCTACCAATACAGTAACTGGTATCATGACAGCCCAGATGGACTCTGTTCCTATGATAGTTATTACAGGACAAACTATAACCCCTCTACTTGGCAAAGATGCATTTCAGGAAACAGATACATTTGGTATAACTATGCCTATAGTAAAGCATAGTTATCTAGTTAAAAATACAAACGATATTCCAAGAATTATAAAAGAGGCATTTTATATAGCAAGTACTGGTCGTAGGGGACCTGTATTAATCGATCTGCCAAAGGATGTAACCGCAGGAGAATGTAGAGTATCCCTGGACCCTAAAATGGATCTACCCGGATATACAGTAAAAAAGGGCGTCAATAAGGCAGAGATTATAAAATTTGCCAAGATGTTTAAAGGGGCCAAACGGCCGCTCCTTTTGGTAGGACACGGTGCTGTATCTGCACGGGCAGATAAACAAATTAAAGCTCTTGCAGAAAAACTGAATTCACCTGTAACAAATACATTGCTTGGCAAAGGTGCCTTTCCGGAAACACATCCCTTATCTCTTGGAATGCTGGGCATGCATGGTACAGCGTATGCTAATAAAGCCTTGATAAACTGTGATCTTATATGTTCTATAGGTTGCCGATGGGATGATAGAATTAATGGTAACACAGATGAATTCTGTATAGGGGCAAAAAAACTCCATATAGATATCGACCCCGCAGAAATAGGGAAAATAATAAAACCAGATGGATACATTATAGGAGACGCCAAACTAGTCCTTGAGGAACTAATCAAACATGTCTCCCCTCTTGATACAGAAGAATGGTTAAAAGAGATAGATTATTATCGAAGGGAATTTCCATTAAAATATAGTAATGATAAAGGGGTTTCTGCACAATATGTAATAGATGAACTATACAAAATTACTAAAGGTAAAGCTATGGTATCAACTGATGTAGGACAGCATCAGATGTGGGCTGCTCAATTTTACCTTATTGATGAAAGTGGGAAATGGTATTCA
>VAPK010963722.1_pt1 | contig 10637 bp, 8 predicted proteins | sample 3395031 | NCBI WGS metagenome assembly VAPK01 (sample SAMN08290443, study PRJNA428436) | hydrothermal vent metagenome | isolation source: Deep-sea hydrothermal vent chimney 1 | place: Pacific Ocean: Juan De Fuca Ridge
TCGTGGTCGATTTCTTCGAACGACTCCGACAGATCGACACGATCGAGGAGGCAAGGGAGATCCTTTTCTCCCAGACATCGGCTTCCAACGCAAACATCCAAAAAGCGTGCCGCATCGCACGCCACTATCATGAAGGACAGTATCGAAAAAGCGGCATTCCCTATATCGTCCACCCCATACTCGTAGCCGCGATCGTCTCCTATTTCGGCGGAGACGAAGAGATGATCATCGCCGCTCTTCTTCATGATACCGTCGAAGATACCGACTGTTCGATCGAAGAGATCGAAAAAAAGTTCGGCGACGGTGTCGCCAGACTCGTCGAAGGACTCACCAAAATCACGGAAATCAGAGGCGAAGAGCTCGTCCCCTCCACTTCCGACGAAAAACTCATCACATCGGCCCTCTCCTTCCGGAAGATGCTGCTCGCTTCCATCCATGACGTGCGGGTTTTGGTGATCAAACTCTGCGACCGCCTGCACAACATGATGACCCTGGGAGCGCTCTCCCCGGCCAAACAAAAACGCATCGCAGAAGAGACGCTGGTCGTCTACGCTCCCATCGCCCACCGGCTGGGTATCTCCACGATCAAAAATATGCTCGAGGATCTGAGCTTTTATTATCTGATGCCCGAAGAGTACAAAAAAATCGACGACTATATCGCCAAATACCGCCAGCGATTCATGCTGGAACTCAACGGTTTCATCTCCCACATCAAGACATTGATGCTCAAAAACGGCTTTCTGGACGGTACCTTCTCCATCGAAAAACGGATCAAACACCACTACTCGATATACACCAAAATGCAGCGCAAAGGGATCACGATCGAAGAGGTTCTGGATCTTCTGGCAATCCGGATTCTCGTCAAGGAGCCGCTGGATTGCTACCGGGAACTGGGAATCATCCATCTCAATTTCAAGCCGCTGATATCCCGTTTCAAAGACTATATCGCTCTCCCCAAAGAGAACGGTTACCAAACGATCCATACGACCGTTTTTCATGAAGCTTCGATCTTCGAGGTACAAATCCGCACCTACACCATGCACAAAACGGCCGAACTGGGTGTCGCGGCACACTGGAAATACAAAGGCCATGAAGGGTTGGCCCCCAATCTGGGATGGCTCGACGAACTACGCACCCAAAGTGAAGCGGGGGAAAATATCGAACAGATGTACGAATTGGCTAAAAGCGATCTGTATACCGAAGAGATCTCCGTCTACTCCCCAAAAGGAGATGTCTTCACCCTCCCCCGCGGAGCCACGGTGCTTGATTTCGCCTATGCGATCCATACCGAAGTGGGCGATCATGCGACCAGTGCCTATGTCAACAAACAAAAAACCCCTCTTCTGACCGAACTCAAAAACGGCGACATCGTCCGTATCGTCACCGGGCGCGAACCGATCCACCGCTGTAGCTGGATTTCCTCCGTCAAAACGGCCAAAGCCAAAAACGCGATGCGCCAAAGCTGCAACCAAAAACGCAAGGAGCTCAACCACGCGACCGCTTTCAATATCCTCCTGGGCACTTTCAATATCAAACCGGAATTTCTCAAAAAGATCCTCGAGAGGGAGAATATGGAGAAAAATCTCTATAGAGCCGCCGTGGAGGTGGACTATCTGCAGGAGATCCTCTACAGACTCAAGAAGGTGATTTTGAAAGAGAGCAAATTCATCCCGATGATTCCGCCGTTTCGCAAATACGAGCTCAAAAAACAGCAATTCGACCATATTCTTCTCTATGCGGTACAAAACTTCCATCGGGTTCTTTTCGACTACTGCTGCCACCCCAAACAGGGGGACGAGATCGTCGCCTTCCGCAAAAACGGCGAAGCGACAATCCACCATAAATTTTGCAGTCACGCTCAGACACTGATGGACGAACACCGCCCAATGGTTTTCGTGACATGGACGACCGAAAACCCCAACCACTACAAACTGATCGTCTCTTTGGAAAACAAGAAGGGTGCTTTAGCCTCCTTTTTGCTATTTTTGGCTAAAATGGACGTCAATCTATTGACCATCGAATTGGCCAAAAGTGAAAATTCCCATGTCGATTATTTTGAACTGGTTGTCGATATTCCACCCGAAAAGAGAGAGAAAATCCTGAAAGAGACCAGCAAAAATTTCAAAATCATCGAATTCATATCGTTGGACGATGCCTATAAAACATAGCGGAAAGGAAACGAGATTGTCACAAATCGAAGAGGCGATGCGGGAGATCACCCGCGGTGTGGCCGAAATCATCGACGAAGAGCGTATTAAGAGCCTGTTGAAAAACTACTTCGAAAAGAACGAACCCTTCTATGTCAAGGCGGGTTTCGATCCCACGGCACCGGATCTGCATCTGGGGCATACGGTTTTGATCCAAAAGATGGCACTATTGCAAAAATACGGCGCGATCGTCCAGTTTCTGATCGGCGATTTCACCGGAATGATCGGTGATCCGACCGGAAAAAGCGAAACGCGTAAAAAACTCGACAAAGAGACGGTCCTCAAAAACGCCCAGACCTACAAAAATCAGGTTTTCAAAATCCTCGATCCCAAAAAGACGGAGGTGCTCTTCAACTCCGAGTGGCTCGAGGCGCTGGGCACCGCCGGTCTGGTCGAACTGACGACGACCTTCAGTGTGGCCAGGATGCTGGAGCGCGAAGATTTCGAAAAACGTTACAAAGCCCAGACACCGATCTCCATCAGCGAATTCCTCTATCCGCTGCTACAAGGTTACGATTCGGTCGTACTCAAGTCGGATATCGAGATGGGAGGGACGGATCAGAAATTCAACCTCCTGATGGGACGCCAACTACAGCGTACCTACCGGGTCGGCAAGGAGCAAGCGATCATTATGATGCCGCTTCTGGAAGGGCTTGACGGTGTCAACAAAATGAGTAAATCGCTCAACAACTATATCGGTGTCACCGAAGATCCCAATACGATGTTCGCCAAAATCCTCAGTATCAGCGACGAATTGATGTGGCGGTACTACGAATTGCTCAGCACCCGTACACTCGAAGAGATCGAAAGCCTCAAAGCGGAAGTGGCAAAAGGCGAACTCCACCCAAAATCGGTCAAGGAGCATCTGGCGATCGAGATCATCGAACGCTATCACAATATCGACAAAGCGCTCGCGGCCAAGGCGGAATTCGACAGGGTCCACAAACAGGGAAAACTCCCAACCGATATGCAACAGTATACACTCGAAGGACCCATCTGGATCGCCAAAGCGCTCGTGGAGACGGGCTTGGAGCCTTCCACTTCGCAAGCACGACGGGATATCAAACAGGGTGCTGTCAAGATCGACCGCCAAAAGGTGGAAGACGAACAGCTCAAACTCGAAGCGGGAGAATATATCCTGCAAGTCGGAAAGCGAAAGTTCGCTGCAGTAAAGGTATTATAGTATGGAACTCAAACCACTCAAAATCGGCAAATATACGATCAAATATCCCATTTTCCAGGGCGGCATGGGTGTGGGCATCAGCTGGGACAGGCTCGCGGGCACCGTCAGCAAAGAGGGGGGGCTGGGAATCATCAGCTCGGTCGGCACGGGCTATTACCAAAACGAAGCCTTCATCCAAAGAGCGATCGACGGACGCCCCTACGAAGCGATCAACTTCTACTCTCCCACCGCACTGATCGAGATTTTCAAAAACGCCCGCAAAATCTGCGGTGACGCACCTCTTGGGTGCAACGTACTCTATGCGATCAACGAATACGGCCGGGTGGTTCGGGATGCCTGCGAGGCGGGAGCCGATATGATCATTACCGGTGCGGGACTCCCCACCAACATGCCCGAATTCACGGCGGACTTCCCCGACGTCGCCCTGATCCCGATCGTCTCCTCCCCCAAAGCGCTCAAGATCATTTGCAAACGGTGGACCCAACGCTACAACAGGCTACCGGACGCGATCGTCGTGGAAGGTCCCAAAAGCGGAGGTCATCAGGGATTTACCTACGAGCAGTGTTTTATGGAGGAGTATCAGCTCGAGAATCTGATCGCTCCGATCAAGGAGGAGATCAAGAAGTGGGGAGATTTCCCCCTCATCGCCGCAGGAGGCATCTGGGACCATGAGGATATCGTCAAAATGATGGAGTTGGGGGCCGATGGCGTACAGATGGGGACCCGTTTCATCGCGACCGAGGAGTGCGACGCGGCCGACGCTTTCAAGCAGGTCCTGATCGACGCCAAAGAGGAGGATATCGAACTGCTCAAATCACCGGTGGGATATCCCGCGCGAGGTGTGCATACCAAACTGCTCGACCTGGTCGCCAAACGGGAAGGTCCTGCGATCAAATGTATCAGTAACTGTGTCGCCCCCTGCCATCGCGGCGAAGAGGCGAAACAAGTCGGCTACTGTATCGCGGACCGACTCTCGGACGCCTATCTGGGGCGTACCGAAACGGGTCTTTTCTTCACCGGCTCAAACGGTTACCGGATCGACAAAATCATCACCGTCAAAGAGTTGATGCACAAACTCGTCCACGGAGAAGATGATTAACCGACTCCTTCCGTTGCTTCTGCTTCTGAGCGTTTTGCTCTTTGGCAAAACTATTCAGGAGCAGGTATCCTCGCTGGAAAAGCAAATCCCCACTGCATCCAAGGCACAAACCGTCACGATTTTGCATGATCTGGAAAATCTCTATATCAGTGCCGTGATCGAAGGGGACAAAAAACAGATCGTCCGCATACTCAAGGATATGATCGCGTGCCAAAAGGCACTTGGACTCGACTCGTCGGCATATGAAAGAGAGCTTGCAGAGCTGCTTCCCCCTCCCAAACAAATCCATACAAAACCATCGAAATCCGGTAAAATGACCCAATCCCCCTCCACCAAGCCGGGCAGAATCCGCTCCATCGCCCTCAAAGACCATACACTCATTCTGAAATTCGACCACCCTATCACGACAAAAGCGATCCACCATTTTCAAATCCCCACCCCAACCAGCTACAAAGACGTCTACGATCTGGAAACGAATCTCTACTTCACTCCACCCACCCTCTCCATTCCAGGTATCGAAAAGATCAAAATCGCCCAGAACAGAAAAAACAGGGTACGCATCGTATTGCAGAACAGTTCGAGATTCACAAGCGATATGTTCATCCGGCAGGGAACACTTTTCATCCGAATCAATACCCCAGCCAGACCTCTTGTCTATGCGCCTCCACCGGCAAAATTCCAGCCTAAAAAATCGGTACCGCTCAAAAGAACGAAAAAAGAGCGTAAGCGATCCCCCACCACCGCTACATCTTCCGCGGCTGTCTATGCATCTTCCAAAACGATCGTGATCGATCCCGGACATGGCGGGAAAGACCCCGGTGCCGTGGGATACAAACGTTATCAGGAAAAAAAGGCGGTTCTCGCGATCGCGAAAAAACTCAAAACGATTCTCAAAAAGAGAGGTTATCGGGTCTATCTGACGCGCGAACGGGATACCTTTATCAAACTTCGCGATCGGACCCATTTCGCGAATGAAAAAAACGCCGATCTTTTCATCTCCATCCATGCCAACGCCGCACCCAAAAAAAAGCGCCTCTCGATGCGGGGAATCGAAACTTTTTTCCTCTCTCCCGCCAAGACGGAAAAAGCCAAACGAATCGCCGCCATCGAAAACAGAGAGGCGGGTATGCTGGGAGCCCTTTCAAAAGATACGCTACTAAGCTTTCTCAACCGCAACAAAATCGTACAGTCGAACAAACTCGCAATCGATATCCAGGGTGGAATACTCTCCTACTTGAAAAAGAAATACGAAGGAATCGTGGATGGAGGTGTGAGAGAAGCGCCCTTCTGGGTCCTTGTGGGTGCACAGATGCCGGCTGTTCTAATCGAGGTGGGATACATCACCAACCCCAAAGAGGCGGATCGGCTTTTCAATCCATTCTATCAAAAACGTTTCGCCGAAGGCATCGCCCGTGGTATCGACAACTACTTTCTGAAAAACAGATGATTACCAGGAAGAGACCGCTTTGAAATCGGAAATACCCGCTTTGTAAAGTGTCACCCCGTAACTGATCTGATTTTCGTCAACCGCTTCCGCAAAGAGCCGTCTGCCCTCCTCGCCGTTTAGCAGATAATCCAATCCAATCGAGGTGGAATACTCGATCCAGTCGAATCTCGGATTGTTGCCAAGAAGCAGATTCATATCCAGCAACCCAGGCTCCTCTTTCGCGATCGAATTGGCGATATAGAGTTTTTCCCGATCTTCCGCCTGTGTCAGCGTCAGCAACATCGGATTGTAGTTGATCTGCGTCGAGAGAATATTGTAGGGGGCGATATCATGAAACCGCAATTGCGAAACCATCAAAGCCGATTTGATGACCGACATATTCAAGAAGATGGAGGCATCGTCCAGTTTTTTATTGTTTTTGAGAATCGCACCCAGATTGCTCTTGATATTTTTGATGTTTCGCTCGTAAACGATCTCGCCGAAACTGCTGTTGTGGATATAGTTGGAGAGGCGATAGGCGATCGGACTGCCATCACCGAAAATCGCCACTTTTTTCGAAGCGATGGAGAGCAACGCATCGATCTGTTGCTTGTAATCGATCCCTCCAAAAAGAATGTTGTCTTCACCAAATTCCAGATCCTGGCGATTGACCGTCGGAATGAAAACGGTCATTTCCGTTTCGTTGGCGGCTATCGTCTCCGCTCCTTTTTTCGTAACAGGTGCGATGACGAAACGATATCCACCATCCCTGATCCGATCGAGTGTCATCTGCAGTCGTTCGACCGATTCGTCACCCGAATCGAACACTTCGAATTCGAAATCCCCTCCCCGTTTGATCAGATAGGCGACAATCGTATCGGCTACACTTCTGGCGTATTTACGGATCACCTTTTTGGGCACGAGCAAAGCCACTCTGACCGACTCCCCATTGTCGAAAGCGGAACCACCCAGTGTCATCGACGTCGTCTCGATGGGGATGATCACTTCGCCGATGGAAAGCTTTCTATTTTGCCGCTCGATAAAGGCTTTCGCCTCTTCCTGCGCTTTCAAAGCCTCCAAGCAGTCGCTGTCACACTCTGTGGTGATCTCTATTTTGGCTGGAAGCGGAAGCTGCATCAGCACGGAGCGCTCCCCCGCATTTGCGATCACAAACATCATTCCTAAAACAAACAAAAACTTTTTCATAACACTGCCTTGATTTTCAACATATCGAAATAAACCAGCTTTTTCGCGGAAGGGTTGCGCAGCAGATAGCTGGGATGAAAGGTCGCCAAGAGTTTTCTTCCCCCAAATTCGATGAATTCCCCTCTGATCCTGGAAATCGATCCGTTCAAATCGCCCGTGAGATAGCGGTAACTGGTCGCACCGAGCGCCACGATGATTCTGGGATCGACCAGTTCGATCTGCTTGTGCAGATAAGGCAGACAGGCGTTGGCCTCTTCGGGTGTGGGAACCCTGTTTTTGGGAGGTCTGCATTTGACGATGTTGGCGATATAGGTCTCTTCCCTTTTTATTTCGAGTGTCGTTTCGATAATTTTGGTGAGCAGTTGGCCCGCACGCCCTACAAACGGCCGGCCCGTCTCGTCCTCCATCTGTCCGGGCCCTTCGCCCACGAACATGATTTCGGCCCGGGGGTCCCCCTCACCGAAAACGACATGTGTGCGCGTTTTGGAAAGCGAACAGAGATGGCAGTTTCGTACCTCTTTTTCCAGCGCTTGCAGGCTGTCGGGCAATGCGGTCGTTTCGGGATCCGGCGCCGCGGATTGGGCGACATCGTCGAAATATCGATAACCGATCGATTGAAGTTGATAAAGATTTCGAAGTTTTTTCAGCCGTTCCAACTCTCTCATGAGAATATCATAGCCAAGGGGGGATTAAAGGCAGCACAAACGAAGCGTCCCTTAAAGGGCGCTTCTATGGGGAATCATTCCGTCACTTCGACCGTAACGGGCTCGCTCTCCCAGAGTCCATGCTTGGTACAGTAGCTTTGGGCGACGAGTTTCAACGTGTTGCCCGTCGGTACGATATAAAACGTCACTTCCACCTGACTCTTTTGATTTCCGAGCGTTCCGGGCAGAAAATCCGCACGTGCAAGCAGTGTTTCGCCGTTCCAGAGGGAGACGTTCGCGATGAAGTGGTCAAAATCGTCCGGATGCGTGTATTCGTTCCCGACTTTGACGGTAACCGCAAATTTCTCACCCTTTTTCGCCGTCGCATCACAATGGACAAACGGCGAGTGTCTATCGATATAATCTTTTTTCGCTTCTCTCTCTACGGTGTCGATATCTACATATCTGTTGACTTTTGGCATCTCATTCTCCTTCGATATATGGTTTGAATCACCATCATATCATAACTTTCGTTAAATTAGGATAAATTTTATCCTAATTTAACCACTAGACGAAACCGACCTCGGTGACGTTGTGTTGCATCCCCAGTTTCTGGGGTTCGATACCGAGTGCGAGTCCGACCATCTGTGGCAGATGCAGGATGGGTACATGAACGTCGCGCCCCATCTCTTTGGAGATGTTGTGCTGCTGGACATCCATCCGCAAATGGCAGAGCGGGCACGGAGTGACCATCGCCTCCGCACCGCTGTCGATCGCATCAAGCATCGCGTTTCCGGAGAGTCTGTTGGCCGTTTTGGGCGCTTGCAGTTCGACATGGAACCCGCAACATTTGTTTTTGTGTTCGTATTCCACATTCTTGCCGCCCAATGCCACGATCAGACGATCGATGGAGGTAGGCGTATAGGGATTCTCTCCACCGTTGCTTTGATGCTGGAGTTCGCTCGGTCGAATATTGTGACAGCCGTAAAACGCGGCGATCTGCAGATTAGAAAGTGGCTTGACCACCTTCTGGGCGATCGCCTCGATACCCAGATCGTCCACCAACGCATAGAGAAAATGTTTGACTTCGCTCGTACCTTTGTACTCCAGCCCCACTTCGGATAGCTTTTCGTTGACGGCGGCTTTGAGCTTCGGATCCTGATCGAGGCGCATCTTGGTCATCGCGGTATTGATCTGGCAAGTGTTGCAGATCGTCACCATCGTCAGCCCCTGCTTTTCGGCATAGCAGATGTTTCTGGCGTTGAGCACCAAAGAGAGCATGTCATCGAAATCCTGCAGATGGCTCGCACCGCAGCAGGAGGCTTCATCCAGCAAAACCAGCTCGATATCCAGCGCTTCGGCAACCGCGAGTGTCGATTGCAACAATTCGGGTGTACTCTCCCGTGCGGTACATCCTGTATAGAGTGCGTATCTCAGTTTGCTCATCATTTCCCCTTAAACTTCGCTGTTGAAACCGACTTGACCAGCGTTTTGATCTCGTCGAGATTTTTCGATTTAGGCATATTCCAAGGCAATACGATTTTCCCTTTCTTGTACATCGCAATCGCTTCGGGCACGTGTTTGAGCACGCCGATCAGACCTTCGGAGTATTTGACCAACTCCCCTTCGTCCAAAATACCGTGTTTTTCGATGGAGTGTTTGAATCCGACCGCATGGCGTACCGCCACATTGTCTTTGGCCATCCCCTCTTCGAATGTCTGGAGATGGAGTTTGGTGATCTTTCCGATCGGATTGAGCTCTTTGGGGCATGCTTCCGCACACTCGAAACACTTCACGCAATCCCAAATGCCGGGACCGATTTCGTTGACGGTCTCCAGCCTCTCCTTGTGAGCTTCGTCGCGCTTGTCGGCATTGAACCGCCACGTCAGCGCCAATGCCGCAGGCCCGAGATAATCCTCGTTCGCCTCGACGGCGGGGCAGGAGTAGTAGCAGTTGCCGCATTGGATACAGTAGTCGGCCTCTTCCAGCTTCTCCGCCTCTTCGGGCAAGACGATATTCTCCTTTTCGGGATGCTCGTCGACCTCGGTGCTCAGGAAAGGATTGACGCTGTTGTATTTGCTCCAGAAATCCTTCTTGTCGATCACCATATCCTTGATCGCCCGCGCCTTGTTCTGCGGCTCGACGACCAGCTCGTCACCGAAGATTTCCACCAGATCCATCACGCGATCCTTGCATGCGAGCGTCGCCTTTCCGTTGACTTTGATCGCACAGCTTCCGCAGATACCGTGTCGGCAACTTCTGCGATAACTGAAACTTCCATCATGCTCCCACTTGATCCGATTGAGGATATCCAGCATCACTTCGCCCGGTGTCACATCCATTTCGTACTCGATATAGTGAGGCAGATAGTCGGTTTCACTGTTGAATCGAAATACCTTGAAATTCACTTTTTTCGTCTCTACTTTTGCCATCGTTCCATCCTAATCCTTTCTCTCTTGCGGTTCAAACTTGCCAAGCGTCACGTCTGCGTATTCGAGCTTGATTGCGCCTCTTTTGCCCATCGTCGCGAAAGTGTGTTTCAAAAACTTCTTGTCGTCGCGTTTGGGATAATCCTCTCTGAAGTGCGCACCCCGGCTCTCTTTTCTCGCGATCGCCCCTTCGACGATAAACATCGAAAAATCAAGCATATGCCCCAGCTCGATCGCCTCCTGCAAATCGGTGTTGTACACCTTGCTTTTATCGTCTATTCGGATATTCTTGTAGCGTTCTCTGAGGTTTTTGAGAATCTCCTTCTGCTTTTTGAGAGACTCCGCCGTTCTGAAGACACCGGCGTTTTCGGTCATGCTTTCTTGTAGCTGCGCTCTGAGCGTCGGTACGTGCTCGGTACCGTTGTTGCGCAAAATCCACTCCA
>VAPK010358677.1_pt1 | contig 10636 bp, 10 predicted proteins | sample 3395031 | NCBI WGS metagenome assembly VAPK01 (sample SAMN08290443, study PRJNA428436) | hydrothermal vent metagenome | isolation source: Deep-sea hydrothermal vent chimney 1 | place: Pacific Ocean: Juan De Fuca Ridge
AGAAGGTAAAAAGTTAAAAAAAGGCGGCGCAGAAAATAGCGCAGAAGTTGAAACAGTCCCTTCTAAGGATAAAAAATAAAATGCGAGGTATGGTGCCGCCAGACCCACAAACAAAGGTTTCTAAACCTGAGTATGCGGTTGTTTATATACCCAAAAGAAGCCGGAAGCGCTTTGCAGCTAATTGCGTAGAAATAAAAAAATCCAAGGAAGAAGCACTTTCTGGTGCAAAAGATGATGATAAAAAATATGCCGCAATCGTTATAGGGCCTTCAAAATCATCTGAAGGGCAGTATATTTATTATTTGGGTGAGTGGTTGTAGTGTTGCTACTAACCAGTATGAATTATTTTGTAACTTGAGCTAATTGATCATTAGTAAATATCAAAGTAAGGTTTTGTTGTTTCGATGATTTCCTACCTTTGCCAGTGTAGTAAATATAATCCCAACGATTACTTCTGAAATTATCTTGCATTAAAGGATTGCCTAGTAGTGAGGCAACTTCTGACTTGCTCATGCCTTTTTTAAGTTGACTCACTGTTTCATTAGAAATTGAGTTACCCTGCTGAACATCCATTTTATAGACTGCACAACCTGATGTGATCAGTGAGAAAGCGATTATAGCGATTAATTTAGTCATTTTAGTATTATCGTATTGATGTTTTTGTTTGAGTTGGTTAATTATTCTACAACATGACGGGCTTATTCATTAGGCTTTTTTGGCATGAATGGAGCTTTAATCATATTAATTGGTAATTTGATGGCTTGATTAGTGAATAAACATCGAAATAGTGATATTTTCGCTTTTTCTTTTGTTCAATACGGGCGTATAATACGTCGTTCAATTTTTGGATCGTGCCTTACTTTTCGAGTGATCGTTTATAAAGGTTATGAATCATTTTGTTTTTATTAAGAGTAGAGCAATAAAAGTATGCCAAGTGTAAAGTTAAGAGATAACGAGCCTTTTGAAATCGCATTACGTCGTTTCAAACGTACCTGTGAAAAAGCAGGAGTAGTTGCAGAAGTTCGCGCTCGTGAATACTACGAAAAGCCAACATCAGTTCGCAAAAGAGAAAAAGCAGCTGCTGTAAAACGCAATATTAAAAATCTGAAGCGTGAAATTAACCGTCGCGTTCGCATGTACTAATAGCTTTTTAAGCTGTAGTACTTGATTTAAGGTTTTAAAAAAGATGTCTGCATTAAAAGATCGCCTCGTTGATGATATGAAGTCAGCAATGCGCGCGAAAGAAAAAGATCGTCTTATGACCGTTCGCACCATTCTGGCTGCGATTAAACAACAAGAAGTTGATACCAGGGAAGATGTTGATGAAGCTGGCGTGCTGGCGATACTCGATAAGCAGAGTAAACAGCGTCGCGAGTCTATCTCTCAATTCTCAAAGGCAGGTCGTGATGACTTGGTTGCGCAAGAAGAATTAGAGCTAGGCTTTATTCAAGAATATTTGCCCGAGCCTTTAAGTGACGCTGATGTTCAATCACTTATTAAAGAAGCGATTGATGCAACGGGCGCACAAAGCATGAAAGATATGGGTAAAGTAATGTCCCATATAAAACCCAAAGCTCAAGGTCGAGCAGATATGGGTAAAATCAGTGGTTTAATTAAAGCAGCTTTAAACTAGGCATACCTAAATAGCTTTATCTCTACTCTCTGATCTTCTCCTGAAACCTCCTAACAGGAATGAATAAATGTCAGAAAACAAATCATCAAGTACAAACCCATCGATATTAAAAAACGACCGTTTTTTAAGAGCACTACTCAAACAACCCGTTGATACCACACCTGTGTGGATTATGCGCCAAGCAGGGCGCTACCTCCCAGAGTATAAAGCGACACGTGCCGAAGCTGGTAGTTTTATGGACTTGTGTGAAAATGCAGATCTAGCCTGTGAAGTTACACTTCAACCATTAAGACGTTACGATCTTGATGCGGCAATTCTATTCTCTGATATTTTGACTATTCCTGATGCAATGGGTTTGGGGCTTTACTTCTCAGAAGGTGAAGGTCCAAAATTTAAAAATCCTATCAAAAATACGTCAGACGTTAAAAACTTACCAGTCCCTGATCCAGAAGATGAATTGCAATATGTAATGAATGCAGTTCGCACGATTCGTCGTGAATTAAATGGCAGTGTGCCGTTGATTGGTTTTTCGGGTAGCCCGTGGACATTGGCAACCTATATGGTCGAAGGTGGTACAACCAAAGATTTTGGTAAAGTAAAAGGCATGATGTTTGATGCACCTGAAACCATGCACCTACTGCTCGATAAAATTGCACAGAGCGTTATCACATACTTGAATGCACAAATCGCGGCAGGCGCACAGGCAGTTATGATTTTTGATACATGGGGTGGTGTGTTATCACCAGAAATGTACAAAGAATTTTCTCTAAGTTATATGCAAAAAATTGTTGCTGGATTAACTCGTGAAGCTGATGGTAGGCAAGTACCCGTTACATTATTCACAAAAGGTGGCGGGCAATGGTTAGAAATTATGGCAGAAACAGGCTGTGATGCACTCGGTTTAGATTGGACTCAAGATATTAGCGATGCAAAATCACGCGTGGGTGAAAAAGTTGCCTTACAAGGCAATATGGACCCTAGTACCTTATATGCATCACCTGAAGTGATCAAAAGAGAAGTGAAAAAGGTCATTGATGGTTTTGGAGAAGGCACAGGTCATGTGTTTAATCTTGGTCATGGCATTCATCAGCATATAGACCCAGAAAATGTGACTGTTTTAGTTGATGCAGTGCATGAATTTGGTGCTAAATAGCGCTTTTTAAAGCACACCCCCCCCTGTTTTTTGATCTATGGTTTAGCTATTTCTAGTAGAACATTGACCAAAAACTAAGTGATTCACTAAAAAAGTTGTTCTGGTATCTCAATCTGCTCTTGCTTTATGACTCTAATCACTCTTGTCGCAGGAGGTTCCGTGGCAGGGTTTTGATAGAATGCACCTGATGGCATAACTGCACTTCCTGGTGAGGGTGCAAGTGTAGGGAGTGGTAAGGGAGGAATTCCAAGCCCACGTCTTCTTTCATTTTCTCTTTGGGTCGCATGTAAACGTCTTCTATGGTTGTTCTCTCGTTGTTCTTGCTCACGACGAAATTTTTCTTCATAGCGTCGTTGTGTCTCTGGGTCTGCACTATCAAGAACGACACCTTGTTGTCTCTCTAAAAAATCCTCTTGATGCGCGAGCATATATTCTTGAATTTCTTGTTCGGTGGGTATTTGCCCTGGTGTTAATGCCTCGGTAACTGTCTCCAAAGTGTAGGCATCCGGTGGCATGCCTGTTTCTGCATCAAGTTCGACACTGATTAAACCTCTTGGTGCTTTCCAGCTGCCTTGCTTTGTCCCTTTTAAGGCTGTCTTCATGAAGTCCATCCAGATGGGTAGAGCAGCTCCTGCTGCGGTTTCTTTTTTACCTAAAGGTTTTATTTGATCGAAACCTACCCAAACCGTCGTTACTTTATTTGGGGTGAAGCCACAGAACCAAGCATCTTTTTGATCATCAGTTGTTCCTGTTTTTCCCGCAAGGTCTTTACGTCCTAATCGGTTTGATCTTGCGCCTGTCCCAGCTTGAGCAACACTTTGTAACATGCTAGTGATCTGATAATGCACATAAGGCTTCATGATACGTTTTGCAGGGTGGTTGGTTGTAATGTGTAAATTATTCCCTATTTTGGGAACAGTGATAGGGTCAGCATCAAAAATCACATTACCTTTTTTATCGACAATTTTTCGAATGAAATGGCTTTCAATTTTGTAACCGCCATTAGCGAAGCTGGAATAAGCCGTTGCCATCTCTAATGGTGTGGCGGAACCTGTCCCTAAAGAGAGGGTTAAATCAGCTGGCAATGCTCTTTTTTTAAAGCCAAATCGTTTGGCATATTCTAGAGCATAACCTAGGCCTATTTCTTGCAGTAGTCGTATAGATACTAGATTTTTAGATTTAGCTAAGGCTTTTCGCAAGCGCGTTGGGCCGCCAAAGTCGTGGCCATAGTTTTGTGGTTTCCAAGTGCTGTTGACAAGTTCAATAGGTTTATCATCAACGGTAGTTGCTGGAGAATAGCCTTTGGCTAGAGCAGCTGCGTATATAAAAGGTTTAAAACTTGAACCCGGTTGGCGTTTAGCTTGTATTGCACGGTTGAATTTACTGTAAGAAAAGTCAAAGCCACCAGCGATAGCTTCTATCGCTCCATTGTTAGGGTTCATAGAAACTAAGGCACCAGTCACTTTTGGAAGTTGGGATAGTTTCCAATTTCCTTTAGTATCTTTTTGTACTCGAATAATGTCACCTGCTTTAATAACACTGTCTACTAGCTTTAGTTTTTTCCCGCGACGATTTTCATCAATATAAGGTCGCGCCCATTTCATTGCTTTGAGAGTAAGCGTAATTGTTTTTTGTTGTTGGTATATGTTAACAGTCGCCTCCTTTTCAGTCGAAGCAGTTACTAAGGCAGGATAAAGTGAAGCGAATACTTTGTAACTTTTAAGTTTGGCTTGTTGTTTATCAGCAGATTTAAAATTATTGAGATTGATTTGATCTTCAGGCCCACGATAACCGTGACGAAGCGTGTATTTTATTAAGTGGTTTCTTAAGGTTGCGATTGCGTTATCTTGGGCTTTGCTATCAAGCGTGGTGTATATTTTTAAGCCAAGCTTATAGATGTTTTCTTCACCAAACCTTTTTATGGCATCGGCTCTTGCCATTTCTGCCATATAAGGCGCGTAGGCTTGGCTTTCTATTGTATGTACTTTCGCTGAGAGCGGTTCTTTAATAGCAGCTTGGTAATCCTCCGGAGATATATAGGATAAGTCCGACATTCTTTTTAAAATATAGTCTCGACGAATTTTTGCTCGTTTAGGATTAACAACGGGATTATATCGAGAAGGTGCTTTTGGGAGTCCCGCTATCATGGCACTCTGTGCCAGAGTAAGTTCATCTACTTTCTTACCATAATAAATTTCAGCGGCAGAGCCAATACCGTAGGCGCGTTTTCCTAGAAATATTTTATTAAGGTAAAGCTCAAGGATTTCTTCTTTACTTAACTCTGCTTCAATTTTTAAAGCCAGAAAGGCCTCACGTAATTTTCTATCCAATGTTCTTTCATTGCTAAAATAAAAGTTTCGGGCTACCTGCATAGTAATAGTACTAGCACCTTGTGTTACATGCCTGCTTTTGAGTGCAACAACTACGGCTCGAGCGATACCACGAAAATCTACTCCTTTATGTTGATAAAAACGTGAGTCTTCAATCGCTATAAAAGCATTGCGTAAATTTTGAGGGGTATTTTGGTAATTTACTGGGCGACGACGAAACTGACCAAATTCAGCAATGAGCTTATTTTCTTTACTGTATACCCGAAGTGGGAGCTGGAGTTGGGCATTCCTTAGCTCATCTACCGAAGGCAAATTAGACTGGTAGTAAAAGTAAGTTGCGGTAACAATAACAATACCAATTATTCCAATAGGAATAAGCGGTGCAATTAGGTAACGAATGAATTTAGTGAGGATGTTCATAGGAGGGAGATTGTACTCAATTTTTAAAACAATTATGAGACTCTTTGATAACTAAATTCTAGTTAAGTTCTGATAAAGTTTCTATTTGGTGGGTATGAAAGAAGTTAAGTTCAATAGTTTTAGATAAAACAAATACCGTCCGTCCTATGGATAGTGACTAATATCGATAAGGAAGTTAATATTACTTTCAGAACTTATAAGAGATTCACTTTTTTGGAACTCTTCTAATAATAACAACAATAAATAGGACTTATCTTGTGTTTTCCTTATCAAAGAAAAAAGGCGATCTATTAGGCATTGACATCAGCTCATCTGCCGTAAAACTTATTGAACTCTCTCGCAAAGGTAATGATTATCGTGTCGATAGTTATGCGGTTGCGTCATTGCCAGAAGGTGTAACTAGCGAGCGTGACATCAATGAAGCAGAGAAAGTAGGTGAAGCGATAAAGCAGGTTGTTAAAAATAGCCGAACAAAAAGTAGACGTTGTGCATTAGGCATTCCATCTTCAATGGCTATCAATAAAATCATAACAATCCCTGCATCAATTCCTGCAACTGAGCTTGAAGCTCAGATCTCATTAGAAGCAGAGCAATATATTCCTTATCCAATGGATGAGGTTAATTTTGACTATGAGGTACTTGGCCCCTCTGAAACATCTTCTGAAATGATTGATGTTTTGATTGCAGGTACTCGAACAGAGAATGTAGAAGTACGATTAGCTGCTGCAGAAATGGCTGGCTTAGATGTTGAGATCGTAGACTTGGAATCACATGCTGTTGAGTTATTGTTTAGAACAATGATCGACGACATGGAAAAACACGATGTTTTAGCCGCTGTAGATTTTGGTGCTTCAATGACTGGAATCAACGTTTTTGAAAATGGCAAAGTTGTGTTTTCAAGAGAGCAGGTTTTTGGTGGTAAACAACTTACACAAGAAATTTCACAGCGTTATGGTCTTTCATATCCAGAAGCGGGTCTAGCAAAGAAGAATGGTAATCTTCCTGAAGGTTACATTCCAGAAGTACTAGATCCTTTTAGAGATAATATGGTTAGACAGGTTCAGCGCTTCTTGCAGTTCTACTATGCTTCCACACAAAAAGATAAAGTCGATAAAGTTCTCTTGTCTGGAGGTTGTGCCAGTATTCCTGGTATCGATGAACAGATACAAGAAGTTATTGGTATTCCTACCGCATTAGCTAATCCATTTGCAAATGTAGTCTTGCATTCAAAAGTTAATCCAGCTCGATTTACCAGTGATATTCCAGCGATGTTAGTACCTGCTGGTCTAGCGTTAAGAGGGTTTTCATAATGTCAGGAATTAACTTATTACCATGGCGTGAAGCGGCTCGTAAACAAAGCCAACAAAACTTCGTCATGTCTATTGTAGGTGCTATTGCTGTAGGTGCTGTTGTTGTAGGCGCAGGCTACACTTACATGGAAGGGCGTATAGCCTACCAAGAATCAAGAAATGCTCACATCCAAACGGAAATAACAAATTTAGATAAAGCACTTGAAGAAATTAAAACATTGGATGCGAATAGAAAAGCTTTGCTTGATCGAATTGCGGTAATCGAAAGATTACAATCAACAAGACCGGGTATAGTTCATTTGTTTGATGAGATGGTTAATTCTTTACCTAAAGGTTTATATCTTACCAAGTTAAAACAAGATGGAAATAAAATAAAACTGGAAGGAAAGGCAGAGTCAAGTGCTCGTGTTTCAAGTTATATGAATCGTTTAAATGGTTCGCCTTGGTTGAAATCATCGGATCTTAATACGATTCAAGTTGATTCAAAAGGCGATAATAATTTACGCTACTTTAGCCTCAATGTTACACAGTTGCTAAAGTCAGGTGGCGAAGAGGAGGAGAAATAAAATGGCTATTGATATGAATGAAATAAACCAGCTGCTTAATGATCCTGCGAATGTATCGCTACCTATCAAAATTGGCGCTGTTGTTATTATATTTGGTCTTACATTGGTTGCAGGTTACAAACTAGTGATAGTTGATCAACTCGCAACACAAGAATCTGTGCAAGCAATTGAATTAGAAAAACGTAAAGTGTATGAACTAAAACAAGCACGCGCTAATCAATTACCTGCTTATAAAACACAGCTCGCAGAGATGCAGGCTTCATTTGGTGCATTGAAAGACCAGTTGCCAAGTGATACTGAAATTCCTGGTTTGATCCTTGATATTTCAGAAAAAGGTTTAACCAATGGTTTAGAAATTGAGTTATTTAAACCAAAGCCTGAAATTCATAAGGAGTTTTTTGCAGAGAAGCCAATTGAGCTAAAAGCAAAAGGGACTTATAACGAATTAGCAGGTTTTGTAAGTGATCTTTCTGGTTTGCCTAGAATTGTAACTATTAACGATATTAACCTAGAGCCTGTAAAAGAAGTAAAAACAGATGCAAATGGTAAAGTGAAGAAAACATCTATCGCACGTTTATCACTTCATGCAACGATTAAAACCTTCAGATATCTAAATGAAGAAGATGAAGCTGAAGAAGCGGGGAATTAAGAATGAATAATAATAAATACACACTTTCTTCAAAAGTTATTTACACTTGTTTGTTTGGTAGTCTCTTGACGCTGACAGGTTGTAATACAAGCACTGCTGATTTGGATGAGTACTTTATCTCACAAAGAGAAAAGGCACCTAGAGCTATTAAGCCTATACCTGAAGTAAAGCCTTATTTGCGTTATGCCTATCCTGCACATGAGAAAGATCCTTTTGATATTGCCATGCTTGCGCCTAATACAGGGCCAAAAGAAATCATTGATAATGGTGTTGCCATTGATGCTACGAGAGTCGCAGAGTTTCTTGAAGGGTTCCCATTGGATAGTTTGAAAATGGTGGGCACGGTTAAAAAAGACAACGTCCTTTGGGCATTAATTAAAATTCCAGATGGAGCGGTACAGAGCGTAAAGTCAGGAAACTATATGGGTCAGAATTACGGTGAGATCGTAACTATCAGTAGCACTAAGATGGAAATGAAAGAAACTGTATCTAATGGTTTTGGCGGCTATAAAGAAAGAGAAACATCTATTGTGTTGAATCAGCTTTAGATAATAATAAAAAATAATTAATTAAAAAACTAAAAATAAAAATAGTGAGTTATTAAAATGAAAATTATCACACGCACATTGCTAGGTTTAAGTTTACCAGCGCTATTGCTAGCGACAGGTAGCAGTTACGCGACTGCACGTTTGCAAACTGTGGATACTGCCATGCAATCTTCAGGTAAATCTACGTTACGCTTACATTTTGATAGTAAGGTGGGAATGCCAAAGAGTTTCACGATGCAGAAGCCTGCCAGTATTATTCTAGACTTCCCTGACACGGTTAGTGGAATGAAAGTGCGCAGTAAAAAGTTTAATGCTAAATCCGTAAAAGGTGTTAGGTTAGCAGGTGCTTCTAAAAAACTACGTGTAATGATTTCTTTAAATAAACTCACTAAATATACCACAAGCATTCAAGGTAATGATGTTGTGTTAACCTTTGAAGATAAGCAAGTAGTACCTAAAAAAGTAGCGCAAAAGCCTGTTGTTCAAAAACAAAATACAGCGGCGATAGCCAAAGCTGCTAAAGCAAGACAGGATGCAATAGCACGTCGTAAGCATGCAAAAGCACAACAAGAAGCTAGAGTTCGCAAGATTATGCGAGATCGCCAAATTGCTAATCAAAAGCGTATGGCAAAAGTACCTGAGTTGAGAGACCAAAATCTTGCGCCAGGTCCAGTTGTGAAGCAAAAGAGCGTTAAGCATCAAGCAGTTGCTAGTAATTATGTGGCACGTCCACGCGTACAAGCACCTTATCGAGCTACGCAAAAACGTGCAACTTACAGACCAGCAGCAAACATGATTGGTCCTGTCGATTTCCATAGAACACAAAGTGGTGGTGGTCGCGCAATTATTAAATTGCCACATCCATCAACAGTAGTAGAGACGCGTAAAGTTGGAAATGTAGTGATTTTAACATTGAAAAATGTAAAAGCGGCTCAGCCAAGAAAGCGTATAGATGTATTGGATTTTGCTACACCTGCTTCGTATTTAGATATATCTCGAAGTGGCTCTAATGTTGAAGTAAAGATTCTCACAAATTCTGCATTTGAATTTAATACGACTCGAAAGGGTAATGACTTTATTGTTAATTTAAACAAGAAACAACGTAAAATTACTAAGAATCCTTTAACAGCTAAGAAGAAAGTTTATAAGGGCAAAAAGTTATCATTAAACTTCCAAGATATTGAAGTTCGCTCAGTATTGCAGTTATTAGCAGATTTTACTGATAAAAATATTGTAGTGAGCGATAGCGTAAAAGGTAATATCACGTTACGCCTAAAAGATGTACCTTGGGATCAAGCGTTAGACATCGTACTAGAGTCTAAAGGTCTAGCAATGCGCAATAATGGTAACGTAATTTGGGTTGCTCCTGCAGTCGAGCTAGATGCAAAAGAACAGCGTGAATTACAAGCCTTTAAACGTAAACAAGCACTTGAACCATTAGTGACGGAGTATATTTCTATCAACTATGCAAAAGCATCTGATATGGAAAAGTTGGTTAAATCAGCCGGTGGTAAGGACGAGAGTTCATTATTATCAAGTCGTGGCTCTGTTACTGTTGATGATCGTACGAATACATTACTAGTGCAAGACACAGCGTCACGTGTAAGTGAAATTCGTAACATGGTTAGAAATTTGGATGTGACGGTTAGACAAGTTTCTATTGAGTCACGTATTGTGTTTGCGACAGATGAATTTAGTAAAGAGTTAGGCGCACGTTTTGGTGTGACGAGCTTTGGAAGCAACTTTGCAACAGGCGGTGGAATTGGCGCAACCAATGCAATGACAAATGATATAGTGGGTGGCTCAGGTTCAGTCGGTATTCCTAATGTTGTTGATCGTTTAAACGTAAATTTACCAGTCGCTGGTGCAGCGGGTAAGTTAGCATTGTCTTTATTGAGTAAAGATTTCTTACTAGATCTTGAGCTTTCTGCACTTCAAGCAGAGAACAAAGGTGAGGTTATTTCTACACCACGTGTTGTGACAGTTGATAAAAAGAAAGCAAGCATCGAGAAAGGTGTTGATATTCC
>VAPK010051688.1_pt1 | contig 10633 bp, 9 predicted proteins | sample 3395031 | NCBI WGS metagenome assembly VAPK01 (sample SAMN08290443, study PRJNA428436) | hydrothermal vent metagenome | isolation source: Deep-sea hydrothermal vent chimney 1 | place: Pacific Ocean: Juan De Fuca Ridge
AACATTGTCGAGTTTGAACAAAAGATCCTCAAAAAAGCTGGTAAAAAAATCGGGAAAACTGAGATTGCCGCAGGTAAAAAACTCGGCTTTTCTGACGCACAACTCGCCTGGCGGGCGGGCATACATGAGCTAGCGCTGCGGAAAAAACGGAAGCGCTGCGGAATCCTACCAGTAGTAAAAAAAATTGACACTTTCGCCGCCGAGTTCCCCGCTCGGACGAACTATCTATATCTGACCTACCACGGTGACACTTCCGACCAGATCACCACGACTCGGAAACCCAAAGCCGTAGTGCTGGGTAGTGGCGCGTACTGTATCGGCAGTAGCGTAGAGTTTGACTGGTGCTGCGTGAGCGCCGTAAACACACTGAAAAAACACGGCTATGAGACTGTCATGATCAACTACAACCCCGAGACAGTCAGTACCGACTACGATACTTGCGACCAGCTCTACTTCGATGAGCTCAGTGTCGAGCGCGTACTCGACATCACCGATATAGTAAACCCCCGAGGTGTCGTAGTTAGCACTGGCGGACAAATCGCGAATAATCTCGTCGGTAAACTCCACAAAGAAAAAGTACCCATCTTTGGCACAGCACCACACGATATCGACCAAGCCGAGAGTCGCGAAAAATTTAGCACCATGCTCGACCGACTCGGAGTAGACCAGCCTGAGTGGGCGGAGTTTGTCCACGACAATGAGGCACTACAGTTCGCTGAACGTGTCGGCTACCCTGTACTGGTCCGACCGAGCTATGTCCTCTCTGGCGCAGCGATGAGCGTGGCATTCAACCCAGATCAGCTACAGAGCTACCTCGCCAAAGCCACGACCGTCAGCACCGAAGCACCCGTCGTCATCACCAAGTTCGAAGAAAACGCCCGTGAACTCGACTTCGATGGTGTCGCTGCCGCTGGCGAGCTGACCATCTATGCTGCGAGTGAACATGTGGAAAATGCTGGTGTCCATAGCGGCGACGCGACGATCGTCCTACCACCACAGAAGACATACCTCGAAACACTGAAGCGAATCAAAGCCGTCGCCAAAAAGCTCGCCAAAGAATTAAAAATCACTGGTCCATTCAATATTCAGTTCCTCGCCAAAAATAATCGTGTCAAAGTCATCGAGCTCAACCTCCGCGCCAGCCGTAGCTTTCCTTTCGTGAGTAAAGTCACTGGTCACAACTTCATCGAGATCGCTATCGAGGGTATGCTCGGACATGTGAAGCCAAAAGCTTGGCGTAAGCAGCACTACCACACCCTCGACATCGACCACGTCGGGGTCAAAGCCGCACAGTTTAGCTTCAGCCGACTCAAAGGTGCTGATCCGACACTAGGAGTCGAGATGGCGAGCACAGGTGAGGTCGCCTGCTTCGGTACCGATATGTACGAAGCATTCTTGAAGGCGCAGATCGCCGTCGGCTTCCGAATCCCACGAAAAAATATCTTGCTCAGCACTGGTCCGCTCCAGAGCAAGGTGGAGTTCTTACCTGCTGCCAAGCGTCTCACCGAGCTGGGTTATCAGCTCTTCGCCTCACCGGGTACGAGTAAGTTTCTCAAAGAAAATGGTGTTACTAATACATTGGTGAATTTCCCCTTGACGAAGAAATCTCAAAACATTGCCGAGCTTTTGCCAGCTGGCAAGTTTGACCTCGTGATCAATATCCCAAAGAACTACCAAGCCGATGAGCTAACCAACGGCTACCTGATCCGCCGTAAGGCTATCGACTTTGGTATACCGCTCGTGGTCAACCTCCAGATCGCCAAGCTAATCGTCGAGAGTATCGACCGCTATGGTACAGGCGACCTACCGATCCGTGAGTGGAGTGAGTATGTCGGAGAGTAATTAAATCTAAAAAACCCAGCCGAAACTGAGGTACTAAAAGTAAGTGAGCGAGCATAGGCTCAAAGCCCGCGTAGTCTTTTGGCGCAGGCGGACCAGTGCCGCCGTAGCCAAAAACGAAGCTGGGCGTAAGCCAGAGCGAATGAAATCATCTACGGGGAGAAGGGTACTGGGGAGAGGGGCAGAGCCCCTTTCCCCAGAATAATCTTTCGTGCCATTGCCCAAACGGCAACAATCCGTAATTTAAGTGGGTGACCTTCCTTTTGGTCAGAAGCGCTTGTGCTGCCCCTGAAGGAATGTACGGTCACCCCAGATAGATAGGAGCGACTTGGCCGAAATGAGTGAGCGAACACGAAAGAAGTATCTCTACACTAGGCTCGAATTTTTAATTCGTCGAACAAACTGAATTGACTGAATAAATAATGTATTCGCTAGTTAACTTTGATTGTGATCTAACCACTAAATGTAGTGGAGAGATTGACCACTGCGTCCACTATAGTGATGAGTGGACCAAGGATTGACCACAGTATCCCTGTTTTAAACACATAATCCAAGGCAATTACGCCGAAAAGTACCGCTGGACCATACTGAAAAAAGACTACTCGTGCTCTCGGTGGTAGCAGTGGAGCGACGATATTACCACCGTCGAGCGGATAGACTGGCAGCAAATTGAAAACCATGAGGATCACATTGATGAGCAACATCACTCGCACGAAGTGAAACGCCATACTACCCGGATCTAACAAAAAGTTGATCGGTAGCGCCAGCAATAACGCCAAAGCAAAATTGGCCAACGGGCCTGCCAGCGCAGTCAAGATCTGACCAGCCCGGGGATTTGAAAAATTAAGTGAATTGACTGGTACTGGCTTACCCCAACCAAAACCAATAATCAAAAGTAAGAGCGTACCAACTGGATCAAGGTGCTTTAGAGGATTGAGTGTTATGCGTCCAGCATAACGCGCTGTCGGATCACCCATGTAGTTCGCCACAGCAGCATGCGCTGCCTCATGTACAGTGAGTGCCGCGAGGAAACCAGTCACCCAAGCAACTATTTCGAGTGGGGAGAGATCAAGTAGAAACATTTGCCAAGGTGTTTAGAAATCTGTAAAATCGTCCAGCTTAAAAAATTTTAGCATGAGTAATGTCTGTGATACCTGTGGCAAACGTCCACGCAGTGGCAATAACGTCAGCCACAGCAAACGCCACACCAAACGCCGCTTCCTGCCCAACATCATCTCCAAGCGTATCGAGGGCATCAAGCAAAAGATCTGCGCCGCCTGCCTACGCACGAGCAAGAAACCTGCGCGCACGCGTAAGATCAAAGAAGCAGCTACTTCCTCCGAGAGCTAGTAAGGTAAGCCCTGTCACAAACAAAACGTGGCAGGAGTGCCTCGTTTTTTTAACATCACAATCTAAAACGGAAGGGTGGCCGAGTGGTCGAAGGCGCACGCTTGGAAAGCGTGTGTGCGGGCAACCGTACCGAGGGTTCGAATCCCTTCCCTTCCGCCATGACAAGTTCTCCGCCACAGGGTGGAGATTTTGTTGTGGCAGGGGATTGGTGAGCACCCTGTGCTTGCATGGGTTCGACCTGCGAGGATAGCGAACAACAAGCCACGCGCAGTATGTGCTTGATTGTGAGCGACGCAGCAGGAGAGCGTAGCGACTATCCCTTCCCTTCCGCCACTAAGATTCGCCCCGCCTACGGCGAGATAACCTAGCTGGTGTCCCCACCAGGAGTCGAAGCTAGCTTTTTGATTGTACGGTAGCGAAGTCTGTACACGGGGCAGCCCCGATACGGTAGTGCTAATTCAAGCTTTGTACGTTTCCAGCTTCTATCACAGTAGGATTGCCAGCTAGAACACCCCCGCCTACGGCGAGATAACCTAGCTGGTGTCCCCACCAGGAGTCGAACCTAGATCTACCCCTTAGGAGAGGGTCGTTCTATCCATTGAACTATGGGGACAAATAATGCTTTGGCAAAATCCACCTCGTCTGAGGCAGTCTAATTTTTGATTAAAAAAACTGCCTTGTTTACTTCTGTGGCCTGAGGACAGCGAAGCTCATTTTCTCAGATGAGAAGTCTGACTTTTTGATCTTGAGTACACTCTCAGCCTCTGCTTCGGCAAACCCAAGTGCCTTGGCAAACTCTTTTTCTTCTCCAGCGGTGTAGTTCATCGGTACGACAAGCTTAGGGTCGATACCCTCGATCGTAGCTTGTACACCTTTGGTTGGCAGCTTGGCACTCTTACCAATATTGACGAAGAGCAGATCAACGTTGCCAATCTTTTCTTCTTCGGCTTCTGTGAGCGGCTCGGCAATATTGTCAAGGTGGACGAGACTAATGTCGTCGTGAATTACTTTGACTACACGAGCGCTACGCTCCTTGCCAACTGGGATTATCATCACCATCACACCACTAGCCTCGTATTCACCCGGCCAATCAAAGACTGACTGATCCTTGCTTGCCTTGATCACATCGTCTTCACCAGCGGCAACTACAATCTGCTCAGCACCGACCTGCGCTGGAGCGAGGCAGAGAGCGACTGTCGTGCGATCACCCTTGAGTACGAAACCTATCTTGTCTTTGTAAGTAATTTGCATGGACACGAGTTTAGATCACTGTGGCTGCTTCGTAAAGCAGGTAGCGAATGCAGCGAAATTCGCTCGCTCGGCGACAGTGATCTGACGAAAGCCTGCACGCCTAGCAGCACTCGCTGCGACTGATCCCAGACAGACTACTGGCGGTAGTTTGGTCAATTTCAGCTTTTTCAAATTCTGAGCTAGTGCTGCTACCCCTGCTGCACTCGTCAGACCGATAGCATCGACTGGTTTGGTAAAAACTTTTTTTAATCGTGAGACAGGATAGCTGATTGGCTTGGCTGTGTAGGCTTTGAACTCTCGAACGACTACACCACGCTTTCGCAACTGCCGAAAAAATCGCTCGTCTGTCTGACCACCAGAGTACAGCCAGACTGTTTCACCTTTTTTTATTGGTAAAGTTTTTGCCAACTCCAGCGCAGTGAAAGTCTGAGGTGTAAATGCAACAGCTATGCCTAGCTCACGGACCAAACTACGCGTCGCTGCGCCGACTGTTGCGATTTTGGTAGTTTGAAGTTTTTTCAAGCTCAGGCTGGTCGCCCGCACGGCACTCTGCGAAAGTAACACAAGCCAATCTGGCTTAGTTTGGAGTAGTTTCGGTTTTAGCGATGTTATCTTTAACTGGGGCAAGTGAACTAGCTGGATTTTTGCTGCTCGTAGAGCAGCTTTCAATTCGTCGGGACGACGACTCGGGTGAGTCAGCACTACACGCATGGATTCTATTTTTGCTAGAATAGTGGAGTAATGCAAAAGCTTTTTTATATTCGTCTCGCCAAATGGGATAAAGCTCTCGCTCAAGCTGCGCTCGAGCAAGGTGCTGATGCGCTCGTACTACCTGAGGGTCATGTCAAAGACGTCGCGAAACTCGGACTCATCACTGTAGTAGCAGCCGACGGCGATCAGATACCTGACAAAGATATCCTCGACCTCACGATCGAAAACAAGGCTGACGAAGAACGTGCTGCTGCTGCCAAAGTTCCTGTCATCATTCGCAATACGAACTGGACTATCATACCGCTAGAAAATCTAATCGCCGCAGGAGCGACTATCATACAAGGCGCTGATGATACCGAGCAAGCTCGGCTCGCGCTAGAGACGATGGAAGTCGGCGCAGCTGGCGTGTGTTTAAACCCAAAGACAGTACAAGACATCATCGACGTCGCAGCGATCGTCCGCGAAGCAAATAATGAAAAACTCGAACTCGTCACAGCAGTAGTCGAGAGCATCACACCAGCTGGCGTCGCTGATCGAGTCTGTATCGACACCACTTCAATCCTCGCACCCGGACAAGGCGCACTCGTCGGTGATAGCTCAGCTGCGATGTTCCTCGTACACAATGAAAACGTCGAAAACGAATACGTCGCTGCCCGACCTTTTCGAGTCAATGCTGGCGCAGTCCACGCCTATGTCCGCCTACCCGATGGCAAGACTAGCTATCTCAGCGAGATGAAAGCTGGTCGCCGTGTGATTGCTTGTGATCCCGAGGGTAATACATTCCCCGTGACCGTCGGTCGCGCCAAGGTCGAACGTCGCCCCATGCTACTGGTGAAGGCTAAAGTAGAAAACAAAACCATCTCACTCCAGCTTCAGAATGCCGAGACTATCCGCCTAACCAAACCCGGTGGTGGCTGGATCTCCGTCACTCAGCTCCAGCCCGGTGACGAAGTCCTCGCCTACACCGAAGAGGCCGGTCGACACTTTGGCATGCGGGTAAAAGAAACCATCACCGAACAATAACTGTCTACCAGACATTCTCAGCCCTTGCTAAGTAGTTTTGGAAGTGCTATTTTACGTCTAGACATGTCCGTCAGCCAGTATTCAGTCTCGCGTGAAGATGCCGCCGATCAGCTCGGTGTGTCTACCCGTACACTCGATCGCTGGCTACGCTCTGGTAAATTGAAATACAAAACACAGGGTCGTGCGATCTTTGTCCATGCTGGCGAACTAGGACAACTAACCGTAAAAAAACCCAAAACTAAATCAGAATCACACAGTAATGCTACTGCCGAGCCGCGAGCCGAACGTATCACAGTCCAGCCCAGTAGTGAAGAAAAGGTCTTTCAAAAACTCTACGAAGAAGCTAATACAGACCTCAAAGCTAAGCAGGAGAAGCTTGAAGCTGCCAGCTTTCGTGTCGGTCAGCTAGAAGCACAAGTAAAGGCCTCCGTGCCACTACTGGAGTACAAACAACGTGAAGATGAACTCCAAAAAGAAACCGCCTCACTCAAAGATAATCTCAATGCGCTAAAAATAAAAAACAGCGTGCTGCTAGTTGGCTTCGCTGTCATAGCTGTCATTGCACTCGCTCTCGGAGTCGGACTACTACGCTAAACCAACCTTCTATCGAGAATTGCTAGCTTTACTCTTCCTCCGCCTTTTTGAGCACGTCCTTGAACCGCACATACTCTGTGATGCGCAGACCAGTATAACGACCCAACATGATATCTGCCCCGATGAAGATAAACACTATCTCTGGTGTCGCCAGCATGAGTGTCCGAAAGGCAACCCACTGACCTACGATGAGATAACAAACTACCGCGACAAACGTAACCTCTATGGTCAGCTGTACAGCTGAATAAGTGCCTTTTTCTGTCTGCACAGAGGCAAATCGCTCGGCAAGCGTACCCATAATCAAAATCGGAAAAACAAAACTACCAATATTCGCTCCACTGAAATTCGTCAGCTCTGTCAAAGCAGCAACAGTAAACAAAATCGCCAATGCTACACCAGTCAGCACTAGGGCCATCCGTGGCGTATAGCTCAGTCGATAGTGTCGCAGCAGTCGACGCATGATTGTACTAGCAATAATCACAACGAATAAAATCGCAATGCCAAGCCAAATACCGAGGATCAGAAAAGAAAGTGTAATCACTGAAGGCGTATAAACTCCGAAAGTTGTAATGCCTACGACTTGTTTGAGAAACGCTACAATCGTCGCAATCACCGGCAACATAAGTATCAAAAGCAACATCGAGGCTGGTATACCCTGACTGAGGAGGCGATTGACAATGAAAGAAAGACTCCAGAGTGGATTGAACTCTGCTAAACCCGAATCGACAATCATAGCAGGGATTGCCTGATCGGAGAGTGTAGTAGCCGTATCAGAAGTATAGCCACGGAGTATCAGCTCACGTAGCGCATCGGCACGAGTAAGGATAATCTCCGCTGGCTCGAGCGTCGCAAAAGTACTACGAGAAATTTGAGCGAGGTCAGCTAAATTACCTTCACTGATGACAGCGATCCTACGACCACTGAAATCAAATGAGTCGATTTGTTCGTGAAAAAACTGAGTCAGAGCACTGAGTCCTCCACTGCCCTTCGTCCAAAGCACAATTAGCTCAGCATTTGCCAGTGCTTCGGTTTTTTCTTGGAGAGCAGTAATGATGGAGTTTTCACGCGTAAATGTCGTACTATAACCCCGTGCCACAGCAAGCAAGATACCTTCTGCTCGGGCAGCTCCTGCCAATGCCAAGAGTTGGTTTTCCTTATTCGAATCATCGGCGACCAGTAGCACCGCACGCGCATAGGCAAAGATCGGGAAGGTCACCGTATCTGTCTCGCTACCTACTCGTAGATTTAGCGTCACATCATAAATCCCTGGCTGGCGAAAAACATGTACCACCTCTTCACCTGTATCAAAAGTACCATCACCAAAATCCCAATTATAAACTGCTGGACGTTCAGGGTTGGGATTGTAGCTACGCGCTGCATTGAAAATAATATTCTTACCTGCTCGGACAGACTCCTGCGCAGAGACGACCGCCTGTAGCTCATCTACAGCTTCGGGAGCGCTTTGAACTAAGTCAGTCGGGGTCGACACTGTCTCGGTCAGTGAGGTCGCCAGCGGCGCACTATACGCCCCCAGCAGGGCAACACCAAACACCAAAAGCAATCGAGATATAATGTGTAAGCGCATTGCTAAAATTTTAAATTATTAAATACACCTTAGCGAATATAAGTCAGGTACTTGCGATAGCGTGCTTCCTGCCCACTGACCGTATTTAGGTATAATTCTCGTAATTGAGTTGTAATCGGTCCAGCCTTGCCGTTACCGATCTTTTGGCGGTCGATCGAACCGATCGGCTGGACCTCGGCAGCTGTCCCGACGAAGAAAACCTCATCTGCTGCGAGCAAGGCTTTGAGTTTGTAGTCGCCCTCTTTGACTTTGATTTTCAGATCTTTTGCCAGCTGGATCACAGTCGCGCGAGTGATGCCGTTTAGAATTGTACCGAGACGAGGAGTGTGGAGCACTCCCCGCTTGAGGAAAAACACATTTTCACCAGGACCCTCGGCGACATAGCCACGATAGTCGAGTAGCAGCGCCTCGTGATAGCCGCTTTTTTGAATCTCGAGACTGGCTAGGATACTGTTGACATAGTGTCCACAGACCTTGGCATCTGCGACGAGCGAACGTGGGTGGATACGGATATACTGAGAAGTCTTGACTCGGATCGGCTCACCACCGAGATAGCTACCCCACGGCCAACACGCGATCGTAACCTCGACTGGCGCACCGACAGGGTTGAGACCCATCTTGCCATAGCCGAAGTAGGCGAGCGGACGGATGTAGCCAGACTGGACTTTGTTCTTTTTGACAGTTTCGACTATCGCATCGGCAATTCTTTTGCGCGAAAAAGGGATTTTCATCGCCAGTGTCTCTGCAGAGTAGAATAATCTTTCAACATGCTCTTTCAGACGGAAGATCGCCGGTCCGCGCGGTGTCTCGTAAAAACGAATACCCTCGAAAACACCAGAACCATAATGTAAAGCATGGCTCATCACGTGTGTCGTTGCCTTCTCCCAGTCGACTAGCTTACCGTTGAACCAGATCTTTTGGGTGATTGGAAACGAAGCTTTGGGTAGACGTGGCATTGGCGAAGTAGGCTAAAACAGAGCTTTATTTTAGCAGGAGTCCAGTACGTTGGGAAGTTCAGGCGTGACCAGCGCTAGATCTCTCATCGGGCAATAAGATCTCCAAACGCTGACGTACTGCTGCTGGTAAATTTTGCTCGTTCAAAATTTCTGCTATGAGGTCTTGATGCTCGACGCTCTTTGGGTTTAGACCAGAGATTTTCAAACCTGCTGTGTCCTGCCGCCAAACACCAGACTGCGTCAGCGCAATGCGACCATTGGCGCGAATAACCAAGATCCCATCTGACATAGACATACCTCTTTCATCCGTAGTCTCGCCATATTGTTCAAAAACAACCGTAATATCTCTTTCTGGCTCTGCGTTGTTTGTCTTTGGAGACATGAGTCTGGAGATTAAATCAAACTTAAATTAAACCTCTAGCTCTGATTTGGCAAGGATAAAACTCCGAAAATTAGGAATTATTATTTACTTTGCTGTTTCCAGTAGAGGATGTTGTAACCTTTTACAAAAGCTTCAATGCTCGCCGTGATAATGTCTGGTGAAGTCGCTGAGGCGATCACTGACTGACCTTGCTTGTCATGTAGTCGCATCTTCACCTCGGTCGTCGCAGCTGTACCCTTGTCATCGATACGTACAGAATAATCCGTCAGTCGAATATTTAGCTTATCTTGATTTTTGATAGCTGTCCGTAGGGCATTGAGTACCGCATCGACCGGACCTACACCTTGCGCTTTGGCGTGGCACTTCCTACCTGCGAACCGCAGCCAAACGGTAGCCTCAGGTGGCTTGGTCTTGGTGACTTGGAGATCGTAATCCAACACATCCAAGATACGTGTCTCATACGTTAGATCGGTCAATGCGTCCTCCAGCAAGTGCTGTAGATCAGCCTTGCCGACAGATTTACCCTTGGCGAGGAATGCTCCGATCGCAGCTCGTACCTCGGCTAGGTGAGTTTTTTTGAGACTTGCGTTGAACTCTTTTTTTATCACTACGGCTAGTCGTGCTGCTGTCGGCACCTTGGTAAAGAGTTGCCTTTCTTTTTCGAGATAGCCAGACGCACGGATCGCATAGAGCTTGTACTTGAGGAAGCGATCAATCTCACTACTGATTGGCTCGACACTCGGTGGAGTTGGGTGTGCTCTTAGCGCGTTCTTGGGGTCTTTGAGCCCAGCACCTGTCGCCACTAGTACGACTGTATCGGTCGGCTGAATCTGTTTGGACTTTTGGAGTTGAACGACTGCTGCCAGCGGCAGCGCACCAGACGGCTCGACAAAGATCGCTTCCTCGGCACCGAGTGAGCGATTGGCTGCAACGACCACTGTA
>VAPK010363919.1_pt1 | contig 10632 bp, 12 predicted proteins | sample 3395031 | NCBI WGS metagenome assembly VAPK01 (sample SAMN08290443, study PRJNA428436) | hydrothermal vent metagenome | isolation source: Deep-sea hydrothermal vent chimney 1 | place: Pacific Ocean: Juan De Fuca Ridge
ACCAAGCCTGCTAATAAAGGCCAACGTCGTAACACCGGACGCAGCAATCGTCGCAGTGGACAGCAAAACCGTCGTCCAGGAAATTCACAACAACGTAATAAGCAGTCTGACAATAAGCAAAAGCAACAACAAGCTAACAAATCTGCAGAAGCTCACGATAATCGTGATGTAAAGGCTAAAACTAAAGATAAAGATAAACAACAAAATAAACCTCAAGACAGCCAGCCACAAAGTCGTCGTGGTAAACGTGGTGGTCGTCGTCGTAGTGGTGGTGGTCGCAATCAAAACGAGAACGCAAAGGCAGAACAGCAAAGTACTAATGAAAATGTAACAGCATCTCCAGCAAAGCCTCAAGCTAACGAAGCCGTAGCAGAAAGCAAGCCTGCTCCAGTAGCTGCAGCACCACAACAAAATAATGCAGTTGCGGCAAAACCTGCTGAAGTAAAATTTGAAACACCCGTGTTTCATGAAACACCAAAACCACAAGTACAACAAACTAAAGCTAAAAAACCTGCACTAACGCAGGTTGTCACAAAATCTGTTGAGAAAAAACCAGCAGAACAAAAAGTTGAAGCAGTAAAACCTCAGGTAGTTAAAGAGGCGCCTAAGGAAGTTGTACCAACAACTCCAGCATCTGCTGCAAACAAAGCTGACTTACAACAGGTATTCACTAAAGCAGATGACTAAATAAAAAAAACTCTGCAATAGTTAAAAAAAAGCCCCGTAGCAATTAAGTTACGGGGCTTTTTTAATGAGTAAAAAATCAGTATTTTTTTATGATGCTTTATCTAATCGATGCATCATACTCACCAACTCTGCTTCTGATTCACTTAACCCACAAACATTTACAATGTCTTCAGTGCTTGCACCAGTTTGTGCCATACGAATAGCTTGCTCATATGGCTGACTTGATGAGTTATAGTATTCAACAGGAGTTGCATCAGCAGTGTTATAGACTGCTGGTTGTTGTTCTTGTGTGGGAACAACAACAGGACGTTTACGTTGATGACGTTCTATTTCTAAAACTCGTCCACCTACCCCTACCGCTGCATTTGCTAATGCACGTAAATCACGCTGTAGCGATTGCATAGATAGCAACTGATTTTGTTGTTGTATTCTTTGGTGCTTAAAAGCAAATAAACTCATTACTAGTACAACAACAACGGAAATCATTAACCATTCAGTAATTGTTAAAATATTGAAGAATTGAGTAAGTTGTTCCATGAGCTTTCTCGCTATAATTAAAGTTTATTTTTGAGTAACAAGTTGTCAGGCATATTCGTCAATATTTTTTCCAGGTCCTTCTTTTGTTACTTCACTTTCATTTTTATGTTTTTTAGAATGTTGCTGATCTTTTGTTGATTTGTTTTTGTGAGCAGACTTTTCTATTGGCCGGCTTGGAGGGGCTGGCCATAAATTTGTAATTTTATCAGATGTTCCTATATCAACCATTTTCCTTTAATGGCAATCGCATTGCTTCAGTTACAACGAAGCAACATCCTGCCATTCCTCTTCGGAAAGTAATTTATTTACATCAACTAATATCAATAATTCATTTTCACGGCTTGATACACCTTGAATATATTTTGAGCTTTCATCATTGCCAACATTAGGTGCAGTTTCAATTTCAGATTCTTTTAAATCAACAACTTCTGCAACACTATCAACTAAAATACCAACAACATTATTATTTGCTTCTACTATAACAATTCTTGTTTCATCATCATTTTCTATTTCAGGCAATCCAAAACGTCGGCGGGTATCTATGACAGTAACAACATTGCCACGTAAATTAATAATACCCAATACATAATGTGGTGCACCAGGAACAGGAGCGATTTCCGTCATTCGCAACACTTCCTGAACTTGCATAACTTTGATGCCGTATTTTTCATTTTCAAGATGAAAGGTTACCCATTGGATAATTGAATCATCTTTTTCTTCAACCACATCATTCATTTATTACTCTCCTATTTCCACAGGTTTAATACGTCATGGTGCCATTTTTCTGGCGTATAGCGACCCTACTTAATATTAGTGCATTTACTATGCCAAATCTTCTGCTGATTGCCCTTTTTCAAGCATGGCCGAAAAACCTTCACTGTTTAATAATGCACACATATGGTCAATGACTGTTCCGGCTAACCATGCACGTTTTGTCTTTGAGGTACGCCAACGCACTTCTTCTGGCTCTAAAGTAATGACTTCGCCAATTTTATCGCAAGCAAGACCCCAACGATAATCATCAATCAGCACAATATGCTTTACCCGCTCTCGGGGATCATCACCAACAAGTTGTGATTGCTTAGTTTTTGGTAAAACCATTTTTGCTGTATCAATAACAGCAATCTTATAGTCTAAATGTTGCAATATTCCCATGTAAAAATCGGCACTTCCGGGCATTTCAGTTACCGTTTCTTTCCATTCAATTACCCCGGATAGTTCGATAAGAGGTACTGCCAGTTTCAAGCCTGCAACTTCAAACAATAAGATTTGAAAGGGATCTCTCGCCCATTCCGGAATAGACGAGCTATTAGATATTTCTTCCTGAATTTCAACTTTCGTTTCAACTACCGGTTCAACGATTGGAGATATCGTTATTGGTGCATCCACTTTAACTTCAACTACAGGAGCAGAAGCTTTAACGACTGATTTATCCAGCTCGGGAACATCTTCCGTTTCACGTAAAAGTGAGTCCAGAAATAAAGAAACCGCAAGTTTCTCATCAACAAGAGTATTGGAGTTAGATGACATATTAGGAGGTTACCAGTTTTAGATGTCGTTCTTGTTGAGAATTAAGTAAATACGCCAACAATGCTTCATAAGCCTTTGAGCCGCGTGTTGATTTATTCATCATTGATATAGGAAGTCCTCGATGACTGGCTTCGCGAAACTGGGTATCCACAGGGATCACTTCACCCCATACTTTATCAGCATATTTTTCTCTTAATGCACGTAGACTATCTAATGATGCACGAGTACGACGATCAAACATTGTTGGTACTATTGTTGATGGCAAGGGTGTTTTTCTTGATTTTGTAATCATATCCAGGGTGTGCATCATTCTATCTAAACCTTTCAAAGCTAAAAACTCTGTTTGTACAGGTAACAATAAACGATCGCATGCGGCTAATGCATTTACCATTAAAATTCCTAACATGGGTAAACAATCGATCAAAACATAATCAAAATGTTGTTCTAATGTAATTAATGATTTTTTTAGTACAAGCCCCATCCCTTCTTTTGTTCCTAACTGCCGATCCAGAGTTGCCAAAGCTGTTGTTGCAGGAAGAAGTATTAACCTTTCGACTTTTGTTTTGGTTAAAACAGAAGAAACATTTTGGTAGGAAAATTCATTAAATTGAAATAACGAATATATACTTTTTGGCATATCATCTGGATCAAAACCAAAATAAGAGGTCATTGAACCTTGCGGATCCATATCTACCAGCAATACGCGTGAGCCTTGTGTGACCAAATGGCCTGCAAGTGATACCGCGGTGGTTGTTTTACCCACCCCACCTTTTTGGTTGGCGACTGCCCATATTTTCACAAAGCACCTTCCGTACTCACTTTTTCATTGATTGATGATACACCTTCTCTTTCAGCTTGGCCTATATCTCGATCAATTTCTACTATACGGCGTGCATTTTTGTCTGCCAGGATCACTACTTTTACCCGACGATTACGTACTCGTCCTTCTGCAGTTGAATTACTTGCAACAGGACGAAATTCCGCATAACCAATAGATGATAAACGCCGGGGGTTAACCCCATAACGCGTAAACAGATGAACGACACTTGCAGCCCGTGCCGCAGATAGCTCCCAGTTAGATGGAAACAATTCATTATTAATCGGAAGATTATCTGTGTGCCCTTCAACATCAATTGAATTAGGTAGTTTTTTTAATACACCTGCCAACGCTCTTAATGCAGGGAATGCTTCTTCTTCTAATTCAGAATCAGCACTGGAAAATAAAATCTTGCTGTTCATTTCAATTTCGACCCAGAGTTTATTCTGTGTTACTTTTATTAAACCCTGTTCAATAAGAGGTTGCACAGATTTACTGACCGTTTCAGCAATTTGCTTCATCTCACGTTCATAGGTGCGTTGTGATTTTGATAAAATTTTTATAGGTTTAATAACTTCGATAGAAGGTTTAGAGCTACTGACAACTTTATTTTCTTTACCAATTTGTATCGGGTCTGGCGACTTAGGCGCAACTTTAAATGCTTCTGTCATGGTATCTGTAAGTACTCGATACTTACCTTCATTAACAGAAGACATTGCATACATAACAACAAAAAAAGCAAATAAAAGTGTCACAAAATCAGCGTATGACACCATCCAGCGATCGGTATTATCTGATTCAAGAGGAATGGGCTTTCTTTTTCTCATAATTCATACCTGATAATAATCAGCGCAAGAATCCTAAAAGTTTAGTTTCAATATTTCGTGGGTTTTCACCTTCAGCAATTGAAACCAATCCTTCAACTATCATTTCATTAAAATGGGCAGAACTAACAACAATACTTTTTAATTTATTGGCTACAGGTAATAAAATAAGGTTAGCTAAAGCAACACCATAGATGGTTGCAACAAAAGCGACAGCGATGCCACCACCAAGCTTACTTGGATCAGATAGATTCCCCATTACCTGAATCAAACCTAAAACTGCACCAATGATACCAATGGTAGGACTATAGCCACCCATGCTTTCAAAAACACGCGCAGCATGAAGATCAAAACTTTCACGAGTATGTATATCAACTTCCATAATGGTACGTATTGCTTCAGGCTCACTACCATCAATAAGTAATTGCAACCCTTTTTTTGCAAAAAGATCTGTTTCAGATTCTTCAAGATTTTCTAAACCTAATAAACCTTCACGTCGTGCGATATTACTCCAGTTAATTATTTTTCGTATAGCTGCTTCACTATCAAATTGCGGTATACTAATTGTCCACCACAACATTTTTATTGCTCTTGCAAAAACCATCATCGGTGACTGCAACATAACTGCACCTAATGTGCCACCAACAACAATTAACGCTGCAGGACCATTTACTAAAGTAGATAGCACTCCACCTTCCAGGTATTGCCCAACTAAAATAGCGGAGATACCTATAATTAAACCGAAAATTGTTAAGAAATCTATTTTCATATTCGTTTAACTATGGCTTGTGAAAAATCATTAATATTTAATATTTTATCTGCTAATCCTGCATCAACAATTGCCGCAGGCATTCCGTAAACCACACAACTTTCTTCATCTTGTGCCCATACTTCAGAACCTTGTGCTTTTAACATGCGAGCACCTTCACGGCCATCTGCGCCCATTCCGGTTAAAACAATGGCTAATGTTTTAGCCGGATATACTTTTGTAATAGAACGAAAGGTAATATCAACAGATGGTTTATAGGTTAAGCTAGGTTCGCTGTCTATAATGCGAACGACAGCATTCCCTGCTCGACCATCTATTAACATTTGTTTTCCACCTGGTGCTAACAATGCCAGCCCCGGTTTTAACTGGTCGCCATCTTCTGCTTCTTTAACAGAAATTTTACAAAGTTGATCTAATCGTTTTGCAAATGCGGGAGTAAACGTTGCAGGCATATGCTGGATCATAACAATAGGTTTTGAAAAATCTGCAGGTAAATTGACCAAAACATTTTGTAGTGCTAATGGTCCTCCTGTTGAAGTACCGATAGCAACTAAATCAATACCACCTGATTTTGTTATTTTAACTGCAGCTCTTTTTACAGCTGCGATTGTTGCTGCCGGCTTATTTCTTGGTGAAATTTTAGCCGCAGGTATAATTTTTCGTAGTGAACTCTTTTTTTGTCCAATCGTTCGCACACGCTGACAAAGTAATTTTTTTGCTTCATTACGATCTTGAGATATATCTTCAAAACGTTTGGGTAAAAAATCCAAAGCACCTGCTTCAAGCGCATCTAATGTTGCTTTTGCACCATCAGTCGTCAGTGACGAAAACATGATAATAGGTGTAGGATTTGATGCCATTATAAGTTTTGTTGCTTTAATACCATCCATAACAGGCATTTCAATATCCATGGTTATGACATCAGGTTTAAGTTCGGCAGCTTTGTCGATCGCTTCCTGTCCATTAGCAGCATCACCAACAACAGTAAGCAAGGGATCTTCTTCCAAAATTTCTTTTACACGACGCCGAAAAAAACCAGAATCATCTACAACCAGTACTCGGGTTGTCATTCACATATCCTCTTTAAAATTTTTAATCATTAACTTTAGTTTAGTTTAGTTTAGTAAACTAAAAATCAAGCATACATTTTCATTAAACCGGGAATATCTAAAATAAGAGCAATACCACCATCACCCGTTATAGTTGCGCCTGCTAATCCGGAAATCCCATGCAACATGGCACCTAATGGTTTAATGACAACTTCTTCCTGCCCTATTAATTCATCAACAATAAAACCAACTTTTTGGGTTCCAATATGAACAACCACAACATGACCCTCGTTAGGTAATGGAGCATTACTTTCACCATTAACAAGCCAATTATTTAAATAATATAGAGGCAGTGTTTTTCCTCGAACAAGAACGACACGCTTTCCATCCATAACATTTGTTTTGGTAAGGTCTAAATGAAAAATTTCATTTACATTCACTAAAGGCAAAGAGAATAATTGTTCTTTAAGCCTAACCATTAATGTTGACATAATAGCCAGGGTTAACGGCACTTTAATACTAATAACTGTACCTTTACCTAATTCAGAATCTATTTCAATCGAACCGTTTAATGATGTTATGCCGGTTTTAACCACATCCATACCAACACCACGACCTGAAATATCAGAAATTGCCTCTTTGGTTGAGAAACCCGGAGCAAAAATCAAGTTATAACAATCTACATCCGTTAATCTGGATGCAGATTCTGCATCATGTATACCTTTAGTAATTGCAATATTTCTTAATACCTCAGCATCCATTCCGGCACCATCATCAGTAATAGAGAGTAAAATATGATCCCCTTCCTGTGATGCTGATAAGGTCACAGTACCTTGACGGGGCTTACCTGATTGTTCACGAATATCTGGCATTTCAATACCATGATCAACTGAATTACGAACTAAATGCACCAATGGATCGGCTAAAGCTTCAACAAGATTTTTATCCAGATCAGTATCTTCGCCAATCATTTCCAGGCGAATATCTTTTTTCAGACTTCGTGCTAAATCTCGTACTACTCGCGGGAAACGACCAAATACCTTTTTAATTGGCTGCATTCGTGTTTTCATTACCGATAACTGCAAATCGGCTGTCACTAAATCCAGATTTGCAATTGCTTTTGTCATTTCTTCACTTGAAGTATCTCCACCCTCTGATCCTAAACGTGAAATACGATTACGGACTAATACCAGCTCACCAACCATATTCATAATTTCATCGAGGCGACTTGTATCAACACGCACAGATGTCTCTGCAGCAGGTTTAGTATCTTTTGTAGTTTTCTTAGGTGCTGTTTCTTTAGCTGCAACAACAGGCTTTTCTTTTTTTACTACAGCCTTAGTTTCAGGCTTAGCATCTTCTTGTTTTTGTTCAGATGTTTTTTGTGCATCTGGTTTTTGTTCACCAGAGCTGGTCGAGAAGGAACCCTGACCATGAAGATCATCTAATAATGCTTCAAATTCATCTTCTGATATTTCATCATTCTTTTTATTTTCTTCGTAACTACTTTTAGAGGCTGTATCTTGTGCGGAGAACGAGCCTTTACCATGAAGATCATCCAGTAAAGCTTCAAATTCATCTTCTGATATTTCATCGTTCTTTTTGTTTTCTTCGTAACTACCTGAAGCAGGTTTGCCCTCTACACTTTCTGCATGTTCGCCTTTACCATGTAAATTATCCAGTAATGCTTCAAATTCTTCATCCGTAATTTCATCTGATGATGATTTTTCTTTTTTATTAGCCGCTTCATCAAGCATTGCATCAAATTCATCATCAGATATATCTTCTGACTCAACAGAACTTTTTACTTCTACAACGTTTTCAGCAGTTGTAGCATCACCTGAAATTATGCTTTCTAATGCAGTTAACAATGATTGTTCTGCTGCTTGCGGTTCTTCCCCACTACGCAGAGCATCAAACTGATCATTTAAAACATCCAGTACAGGTAAAACGGTATCCATAAGATGATTATTAATTTTCAATTCATCATTACGTAACATATTGAAGATATCTTCAGTGCGATGACAAATCGCAACCATGACATCGATCGTAAGAAAACCTGCCCCACCTTTTATGGTATGAAACCCGCGAAAGACTGCATTTAATAATTCTGAATCATCAGGACTATTCTCAAGTTCTACCAGCTGTTCATTCAGCTGTTCAAGAATTTCTCCTGCTTCAATCAAAAAGTCCTGTAGTAGTTCATCATCCATAGTCGTTACTTTCCAACATTATTAATTAAAAACCTAAACTTGATAGCAAGTCATCAACTTCATCTTGCCCTGACACTGTATCTTTATGCGCAAGCCCGGGAACGGGAGGGCCGTCCAGTGTAGATGCATCATCTTTAGCAGATATAATTTGAGGTACCCCTGTTATTTGAATTAGTCCAACCAGTTTATCTTCAACCTCTCCAACAAGATTAATGACTTTCTTTATAATCTGTCCTGTTAAATCCTGATATTCCTGAGCCAGTAAAACCGAAGTTAAATGATCTTTTACTTTTGCTATTTCATAAGTGCTAACAAAAAAATCGTTAATATCTCTGCTTAACTGACGAAATTGATCCGCTGATAATTCACGATTGGTAAACTTCTGCCATGTAGCATGCAATTCTAATGCCTGATCATTTAAAGAATTGCAGATAGGAATTGATTCTTCGACAGCTTCCAGTGTTTGATTTGCTGCTTCATCCGTTTTTGAGATAACATAATTTAATCGCTCTCGAGCATCCGGAATACTTTGCTCAGCCATAATATTGATAGAGTCATCCATGCCAAAATTAGAAATGGCATCGTGTAGTTCACGGGTTAATTTACCCATATCCTGGTACAATTCAGTTTCACGTATAGAGGTTAATTCATCAATTATCTCAATCGCATCAACTTCATTACCGTTTTCCATGCAAACTAAAAGATCTTTTACACGAGCAATATTGTCATCAGTAATAAGTTCTTTTTCTTCAACCATGATTAAATAATCCCTAACAATATTAACCGAGACGTGCAAAAATCTTTTCCAGCTTTTCTTTTAAAATTAAAGCTGTAAAAGGTTTTACGATATATCCATTAACTCCTGCCTGAGCTGCTTCAATAATCTGCTCTTTTTTCTGCTCGGCTGTTACCATGAGTACGGGGATATTTTTTAGAGTTTCATCACTCTCTGCGCGTACGGCTTTAAGCAGATCGATACCTTGCATTCCAGGCATATTCCAATCTGTTACCAGCAAATCATATTTGCCTGTCTTTAACATTGGTAAAGCCGTTAAGCCATCATCAGCTTCATCAGTATTATTAAAGCCCAGATCACGCAGTAAGTTTTTTATAATTCGTCGCATTGTAGAAAAGTCATCTACAACAAGAATTTTCATTTCCGTGTCCACAAGTTATCCTCCGCAGTACACATTTAAATTAATGATCCATATAGACATCACTATTGTTATATTTGTTATCGGCCAGTTTTGGAAATATCTTAATTAAAAGAAGGGGTAATCATTAAATAAATGGAATTTTTATTAAAAAAAGGAGTTATAAAATTATTTCGAGGGAATTGTACATTTATTCAGCAGTATCGTGAATAAAAGTATGGATATTTGATATTTATTGAACTTAAAAACGCACTACAGCAAAACTAATCGACTCGGTTAGACATTCGAGATTGTAAACGAATAATCGCCTGACTGTGAATTTGGCTTACACGAGATTCACTTACCCCCATAACAGCACCAATTTCACGTAAGTTAAGCTCTTCATCATAATAAAGCGCCATTACTAATCGTTCACGTTCTGGTAAACCTGCAATAGCATCTGATAATAAACGCTGCAGATCATCTTTATGCATACCATCTAGAATACCCGGTGCATTGTCTGACATGCTATCGAGCATCGTTTCACCGGTATTAATACTGGTGTCATCAACACTCAATACTTTATGATAACTGTTATCCTGGAGAATTTTGTAGTACTCACCTAAACTCATATCAAGAGTCTCGGCAATTTCTATATCACGAGCATCACGACCATGTTCATTTTCTATAATACGTACCGCTTCAGCAACTTCTCGCGCTTTACGATGTACTGAACGAGGTGCCCAGTCATTTTTACGAATTTCATCTAACATCGAACCGCGTATACGAATACCAGCATAAGTTTCAAAGCTTGCGCCTTGCGTTTCATCATACTTTCCGGTTGCTTCCAATAAACCAATCATGCCCGCTTGAACCATGTCTTCAAGTTGAACGCTGGCAGGTAATCGATTAATTAAATGACATGCAATTCGTTTAACTAAAGGCGCATGACGTTCTACCATCTCGCTAGTATAATTAGGTTGTTGCTGTGCGTACGCTGCTATGCCATTCATGGCTTAACCTCCAATGTTGTTCCTGATACTAACCTTTCCACAAAAAACTCAAGGTGTCCA
>VAPK010483406.1_pt1 | contig 10627 bp, 9 predicted proteins | sample 3395031 | NCBI WGS metagenome assembly VAPK01 (sample SAMN08290443, study PRJNA428436) | hydrothermal vent metagenome | isolation source: Deep-sea hydrothermal vent chimney 1 | place: Pacific Ocean: Juan De Fuca Ridge
ATCTTCGGGCTGCATTTTCTAGGGGTTTTCCGCATTAAATTCCTTGACCGCGATATCCGGGTGGACGCCGGTGACAGGGGCGGGTCTGCTTTTGGCGCTTATATTCTGGGCCTTGCCTTCGCCTTTGGCTGGACCCCGTGCATTGGGCCGCAACTGGGGGCGATCCTTTCCCTGGCGGCGGGTGAGGCGTCTGTGGTGCGTGGCACCACGCTGCTTGGTATCTATGCGGCGGGGCTGGGTATTCCGTTCCTGCTGGCGGCGATTTTCATCCAGCGCTCGATCAATCTGATGAACCGGCTCAAGCCCCATATGGCCAAGATTGAAAAGGGTATGGGGGTGCTTTTGCTGGTTGTCGGTGTGGCGCTGCTGACCGGCGCCTTCAGCACTTTTTCCTGGTGGTTGCTGGAAACTTTCCCGGCGCTGTCGGTTCTTGGTTAAACCGCTTCGACAATCCCTAAAAGTCGGCTAAGCATACCCCATTAGTTTGGGGTATGTATGAAAGACGCTCAGCCAGATAGTGTCCAGAACCGCAGGGTGTTTTATATCCCCGGCTATGACCCGCATCCGCCAAGGCGCTACCGCGAGCTTTATCGTAAACAAAGCGCTGAGCAGGCGGAAATTTCCGGTTATAAGATTGCGCAAAAACACAGAACCGGCAGTAACGGATATGGTTGGTATGTGGCTGCAAAAATTGAAGAACAGGTCGTAAGAACTGAATACGACATTTTGGTTTGGTCCGATCTTGTTCAGAGTTCAATGAGCTCGGGTATCGCGGCGACCTATCTGCAACTTTTCCAAACAGCGTGGATATACATTTCCAGCGGTGCGATGCGTCGTCTGATGTGGTTGCGCAAGGGGCCGATTATTGCTGCGTTTTATCCGATTGGGGTTTTATTGGCGCAGGCATTGCTGGCTTTACTGGTGGCATGGATATTGGGTTCGTTGGTTTCAAAGCTCACTTTCTCAGGTGTTGGTTGGGTGATTGCGCTGCCTGTCATTGTTCTGATCCTGCGTTGGTTTCATAAGAATGACGGAAACATCCTGGCCTATTACCTGATGCACGACTATGCGTTTACCGCCCGGTTCAAGGGGGAAAACCCGCCGGAACTGGACGCGAGGATGGATGCGTTTCGCCAGCAAATTACCAAGGCAATGGTGTCGGATGTCGATGAAGTGTTAGTAGTTGGCCATTCTTCCGGGGCGCATCTGGCTATAACTATTCTGGCTGATCTGATCCGCGAGGCTGTCACAAAGCCCCAGGGACCAGAACTTGCGTTTTTGTCCCTTGGGCAGGTCATACCGATGGTTTCGTTTCTGCCGCGTGCCGGACAGTTGCGGGCAGATTTGCAATACCTGTCAACCTCGGACAAGCTGACCTGGGTGGACATCAGCGCGCCGGGGGATGGGTGTTCGTTTGCGCTTTGTGATCCTGTGGCAGTAAGTGGGGTGGCCGCGAAGGGCAAGCGCTGGCCGTTGGTCCTGTCAGCGGCGTTTAGTCAAACACTGAGCCCGGTGCGTTGGAAAGCGTTGAAACGACGCTATTTCAGGCTGCATTTTCAGTATCTCTGTGCGTTTGATCAACCAGACCACTACGATTATTTTCAAATCACGGCGGGGCCAAAGACGTTGTCAGAACGTTACAAAGGCCGCGCCCCTTCCAAAAACCGGATCGATGTGGCGGCCTCACCCTATTCGTCAACGCAGTCATGAAACCGCCAAAACCAAAACCCCGCCCCGATAAGGTATCGCTATGGCGATACATGCAGATGTTTCGACGCGATATTTTGTCGGCGCAACCTGAACGGCTGTACCGGGCCAAAATGGCCGAATTCCGCACACCGTTTTTTCGATCCTATCTGATCAATCAACCCGATTTGATACGCGAAGTTTTGAAAGAAAGGCCGATGGATTTCCCCAAATCCACACGCGTTGGTGAAGGGTTGCGGCCCCTGTTGGGAAACTCGGTATTTCTGACCAATGGCGAGACATGGCAGCGCCAGCGCCGTATTATTGACCCGGCCTTTGAGGGCGGACGTCTGCGGGATGTTTTTCCGGCGATGCGGGCGGCAGGACTGGACATGGTAACGCGGATGCAGGGGCAGACCGCAGAGCAAGAGATTGAGGAACTTACCAGCCATGCAGCGGCAGATGTAATTTTTCGTACATTGTTTACGATCCCGATCACCGATGAAATTGCCGGGCAGGTATCTGAGGAGTTTCGCAAATACCAACGCTCGCAGCCGATTCTTAATTTAGCGGCGTTTATTCCGATGCCAAAATGGCTGCCGAGATTTCACAAGTCCGGTGTGCGCAAAAGCGCCCAGATTATCAGGGGGTTGATTACAGAGCTGACCAAGCGCCGAATGGCTGAGATCGAGAATGACACGGCACCTGACGATCTTGCCACCAAGATCATGACCCAGAAAGACCCGCAGACCGGACAGTGTTTTGCTGTGGACGAAATGGTTGATCAGGTGGCGATATTTTTTTTGGCGGGGCATGAGACAAGCGCGTCGGCGCTGGCCTGGGCGTTGTATTTGCTGGCCTTGCATCCAGAAGCGCAAGCGAAAGTCGCTTCGGAAGTTGCGAGTTTGCCTGACGTACCCGTGTTTTCGGACCTCTCGAAGTTGAAATATACCCGGGATGTATTTCGGGAAGCCCTGAGGCTTTATCCGCCGGTGCCAATGGTGGTGCGAGAGACTACGCGCCCGGAAGTATTCCGTAAACGCGCTTTGAAAACCGGGGCGCAGATTGTTATCAGCCCCTGGCATTTGCATCGCCATGAAAACCAGTGGCCGAAGCCAGACGAGTTCGATCCTGGTCGATTTTCCAGCGAAGTCGGAAAAAAATGCCTGCGTAACGCGTACCTGCCGTTTTCCAGCGGCGCGCGGGTTTGTCCGGGGGCATGGTTCGCGATGATTGAGGGGCCATTGTTTCTGGCGCTCTTGGTGCGCGCGTTTAAATTTTCGACGGTTTCGGGGAAAATACCGGTTCCCGAGGCACATCTGACGGTCAGGGCGCGGCATGGGATCTGGTTGCGGATTGAAGCGCGAGGTTGATAGTTTAGCGGAAGACTTTTCAGAAAAGTCTTCTGAAAATCCTTATGAAGGATTTTCTAGCAGATCAGCGTTACTGGCGCGTTATTACAAAAGATCACAAACTGACCGGAATTTTCCACAACATGAAAGCCACGTCTTTGCAGTTCAGCCAGAAATTGCGTTCGCCCAACAATGCGTTCAACATCACGGGAACTTCGCCGGACCACACCACCGGTGCAGGCGGTTTTGGAACTGAAAAGTTGTAACATCCAGACGTCGGCTGGCAACAGGTTGCGGGTTTGGCTCATGCACAAACACTTGACTTAGACTAGTAAACCGCTGGTTAATCTTGGGTTTGATAATACCGCAATACAAAGATCCGAATGGCCGAGGCCAAACCCGAACTCACCCCGCGATCTGCGTCTATTTCCGCTGCCAATTCGTTAATGGGGCGGCCCTGCATGGCCGCAATATCCCGAAAAGCCCGCCAAAATTCGTCTTCCAGCGAAACACTGGTGCGATGGCCCTTCAGCGTCAGCGAATGTTTGACGGGTCGTGCATTCAAGACTTGGGACCGATCATTTTTTCGGGGCGCACCACGCGTTCAAAAGTTTCTTCATCGACAAAGCCCAGAGCGATAGCTTCTTCTTTCAAAGTGGTGCCATTCTTATGGGCGGTTTTGGCGACTTTGGTGGCATTGTCATAGCCAATAGTCGGGGCAAGTGCTGTAACCAGCATCAGCGATTCACGCATCAGCTTGTCTATCCTTTCACGATTGGCCTCAATCCCAACTACACAATTGTCAGAAAACGCAACACTCGCGTCCCCCAGCAACTGCATAGATTGCAGCACGTTATAGGCCATCATCGGTTTGTATACGTTCAGTTCAAAATGTCCTTGAGAACCGGCAAAGCCCACGGCGGCGTCGTTGCCGAATACATGGGCACAAACTTGCGTCAAAGCCTCTGCCTGTGTTGGGTTGACCTTGCCGGGCATGATTGAGCTGCCGGGTTCGTTTTCAGGCAAATTCAATTCGCCCAAACCGCAGCGAGGACCAGAACCCAGAAAGCGGATGTCATTTGCAATCTTGAACAGCGACGCCGCGACGGTTTTCAGAGCGCCCGACATTTCCACCATCGCATCATGGGCGGCGAGGGCCTCAAATTTATTCGGCGCTGTGACAAAGGGCAAGCCGGTGATTTCGGCCATGTTGGCAGCAACGGTTCTATCCCAACCTGACCGCGTGTTCAGCCCGGTGCCCACAGCCGTGCCACCCTGTGCCAGCTCGTAGATATGGGTAAGGGCGGTTTTAACCCGCTTGATCCCCATGGCGACCTGGTGGGTGTAGCCGGAAAACTCCTGTCCCAAGGTCATTGGCGTCGCGTCCATAGTGTGGGTGCGGCCTATCTTGATAATATCGTCGAATTCGCGCGTCTTGGCTTGCAGCGCCGCGTGCAATTTTTCCAAACCCGGCAGCAGCACATTATGCGCCGTCACTGCCGCCGATATGTGCATAGCGGTTGGAAATGTGTCATTGCTCGACTGGCCCATATTGCAGTGATCATTGGGGTGAACCGGGTCTTTTGAGCCAACCACACCACCAAGGATTTCTATAGCGCGGTTGGCGATGACTTCGTTCGCGTTCATGTTGGATTGTGTGCCAGAGCCGGTTTGCCAGACCACCAGCGGGAAGTTTTCATCCAGCTTGCCGTCAATCACCTCGCCAGCCGCCTGAATGATCGCGTCGGCTAGTTTTGCGTCTAATACGCCCGCGTTTTTATTGGCGATTGCGCAGGCTTGTTTGATTACACCAAGCGCGCGCACCAGAGCGACGGGTTGTTTTTCCCAACCGATCGGGAAGTTTTTCAGTGAGCGCTGCGTTTGCGCTCCCCAGTATCTGTTGGCGGGAACATCCAGTGGGCCGAAGCTGTCGGTTTCTATGCGGATACTTGCCATTCCTGAACTCCCCTGATTAAGACAAAGGTGTTGTGACCTGCTTGGGGTGGGAATTCAACCGCATCCAGGCGGAGGCTGCGGTAATGTGGGACAGTTCTAGGCGATGAATATGGCGGCTAAGCTATTTGCGGAAACTGTCCAGACTTACAACTTCTGCATCTTTGTGTGGGTCATCATCAGTTGCGCCATGGGTGTCTTGCTCTGGCGCTGAACTGGCTGTGGCTTCATCCAGCTGAACCAAGTTTTCATCATCCCCGGTTTCCTGGGTTTCAAACCGCAATCCAAATTCCACTGAAGGGTCAACAAAGGTCTTAAGCGCATCAAACGGGACGTAAAGAGGTTCTGGATTGTCGCCAAAATTCAACGTGATAGCAAAACCAACATCGCTCACCACCAGATTGTCGAACCAGTGCTGGACCACAATTGTCATTTCTTCGGGGTAGCGATCTGATAACCAGTCGGCGATTTCCACGTCGGGGTGGGTTGTGTCGAAAGTGATGAAAAAATGATGCTCTCCAGGCAGGCCATCGACAGCAATGCCTTCCAGAACTTCCTGGATAAGGCTCCGCATGGCGCGGTGCATAAGGTTTCCGTAATCGATGGAGCGGGTCATGGCAGATCCAGTTGGCAGTTTTCCCAAGTACAATACAAAGTTACCGGGTGAAGGAAAGGGCGGCGGGTTAATTTCATCTTGATCTCAGTTCAGGGTAGTGTTGCTATTTACGATGTGTTGAAGCCAAAGGTAGACCGATGACGTTAAAGCCATTCATGATTCGCAATGAAAACTATGTTGAACGTACCCAAAATAGTTTTGCCCGTCAGAAATTCATGGTGTTTCTGGAGGCTGAGCTGGCAGAGGTCGGACCGGGCTCAGTTGAAATAGGTTTGGATTTTCAGGCGGGGCTGTCGCAACAGCACGGGTATTTCCATGGCGGGGTTATCGGAGCCATTGCCGATAACGCGGGTGGCTACGCGGCGTACACGCTTTTGGCGGCCTCGGATTCCGTGCTGACGATTGAGTATAAACTAAACATCATGGCACCAGCCCTAGGTAAAAAGCTGATCGCCCGCGGACGGGTATTGCGGCCTGGGCGTCGGGTTTGTGTCTGTCAGTCAGATGTATATGTGGAAAAGGATGGGAAGGAATTGTTGTGCGCAACGATGTTGGGTACATTCATGGTTATGGCTGACCAGGCGGATGATGCAAGTGGACGGTGAAGTCGGTTTCTGTGTCCGGCACCAAATTTCGTACACGGAAAAATGAAAACTCCGATAGAGGTTCGGTGATCCTGTTTCGAGAAAATCTTGCATAAGCCCGGCCTGTTTGATCAGGTAGCCAAAAAAATCTTCCCAAAAATCACAAATTCATATATGTATAGCTTTCAAGTTATCGCTGCTAGCGACACAAACAACAAATGGTTGGGACTACCAATTGGTTGCGGGTTGTTTGGTGGTGCAGACAGTAGTCACTGGGGGAAATACAATGAAAAGAACGACAAGTCGTTATGCAGCGGGACTGGTTACACTTGCTTTGCTAGCCACCGAATCCAGCGCAACAGAAGGCTATTTTGCGCTTGGTTATGGCGCCACTCAAAGGGGCCAGGGCGGTGCAGGTGTTGCGCAATCCAGTGATGCAATGTCGGCAACAATAAACCCGGCAGGAGCAGCAGATGTAGGTCGTCAGCTGCAATTGGGTCTGGAATTTTTTGTTCCTGACAGAGGTTACCAAGGAACCGGAACAATTTTCGTGCCATCAGGCGATATACGAAGTGACGGCAATCTATTTTTGGTACCAAATTTTGCCTATAACAAGCCGCTGAATAATGGTGCGGTACTGAACTTTGCGATGTATGGCAACGGCGGAATGAACACAACTTTTCCGGACGGGCTGGGTGGTTGTGGTTCAGTATTTTGTGGCGGACCAGCTGGCGTTGATCTAAGCCAGCTTTTCATATCTGCCACCTATGCGAACCGGTCTGGCAATTTAACCTACGGAATTTCGCCAACCGTTGCAGTCCAGGCATTCAGTGCCACTGGTTTGGCGGCATTTGGCGGCATATCAGTTGATCCGACCAATCTGAGCGACAACGGCATGGATTGGTCTTACGGCATTGGGTTGCGCGCAGGTGTGCAATACGATCTGTCGCCAACGATGCGCGTAGGTATTTCAGGTCAAACCAAAATCAACATGTCAAATTTTGACAAATACGCCGGTCTGTTTGCCGATGGTGGTGATTTTGACATTCCAGCAACAGTGACTGCCGGGCTGGCATGGGACACGCGCCCGGATCTAACCCTTATGGCTGACGTTCAGCATATTTTTTATACAGGCGTTGGTGCAATTTCGAACGCCGGAAACGCCGGAGCATTGGGTGCACCAGGTGGTGCAGGATTTGGCTGGGACGACGTAACAGTTTTGAAACTGGGGGCCGAATGGCGTAAAAATAGCCAAATCACCTGGCGTGCCGGCTATGCTTACGCAACAAATCCAATCGGCCCAGAGGATGTTACTTTGAACATCCTGGCACCGGGACTGGTCCAACATCACTTTACGGTAGGGGGTAGTTACAAAGTAAATCAGCGCGATTCGCTGGACTTTGCCTTAATCTATGTGGCTCCTAATTCCGTAATTGGCGCAGAAACCACTCCCACTGGTCCTACACCTGGAACGATTGAAATCGACATGAAGCAATTCGCGGCAACAATTGGTTGGACCCGGAACTTTTAACGCAGCCTTCGCTGGTTCGCTTTGACATCAGCTAAAAGATGTCGGGCGGGCTGCGGATATGGGGAATTAAGTGCAGGCTTCTGTTGCCAGGTGCCTGCGAACCCCGCCTTACGCGGCTAGGCGCAAGGGCTTAGTTTTCAGCAAACTCGTACTGCTTACGCAGCAAGAGCCATAGCTGGAGCTTTGTTGTCATTTGCAACTAGCTTTTGTGTACCGATAACGGTGGTAACTCACCGAAACAAAGCAAACCCCTTTAGACGTTCGTCGATCCTGTTTCGACCCCATGACCGTCAAATGAACGGGTTTTGGTGGAGTCGCCGGGTACCGCCCCCGGGTCCGATCCGCTTATTGCGAGCGCGTTTATGTCCATAGTCTCCTAAGAGACATTTGGAATATAGGCGGTGTGGGGTGTTGGTTCAAGCGTTAGCTTTGATTTGTGGGTTGCGCGCTTGGGCACGCGCGCGGTGTCTGCGGTGCGAGAATTTGGAAAAAGAAGCAGGGGTTGCGGGTTCGCATAGGGGCAAACTGTTTGACAATTGATTTTGTCAGGCAGAACAATGTGCGCATGTTAACTGAACAAGTATTCAATTCGTGAGGGATATGTCGGAGCGCAGCATCAATATACTGCCAATGCGGGCTGTTAGGTGGCTTGGGTTTTACGGGCTTGTTCTGCTGGCCTGGTGGGCAATCTATAGCATGTCCCGTGGAGACGGGTATATTTGCGGGCCAAACACGGTGAAATTGCTGCCTTTGGGCGGGTTTTTAGCGCTCTATTCCATGTGGGCGGTGATGATGGCAGCAATGATGTTACCGACGATTGTCCCGACGCTTCGGACATATGATGAATTGCCGGTGCGTGCGGGTGCCGGTTCGGATGGATGGTTCGGTATTGTTGTCGGTTATGGGTTGATCTGGCTTGTCGGGGCAGGTGTGTTTGCCGGGTTGCAGGTTCTGGCGCTGAACAATGGTATTGTAGATCTGACCGGTGTTGTAACCTCGGCGTGGTTGGCGGCAGCATTGTTCCTGCTTGCCGGTTTTTGGCAGTTCAGCCGTACCAAAGAGATCTGCCAGGACGCCTGCCTGTCGCCTATGCAGTTCTTCATGACCCGCTGGAAACCGGGGTTTTCTGGCGGCGTTCGCATGGGCGGCGAAGTTGGTATTGCCTGTGTGGGCTGCTGTTGGGCGATCATGGCGCTGGCCTTTGTTGGCGGTGTGATGAGCTTGCTGTGGATGGGGCTGGCGACGGCTTTTATGGTGTTGGAAAAGTTACCGGAAATTGGTCAACATACCCGACGCCCTGCCGGGGTGGCGTTGGTTGTTATGGGCGGGTTTGTGGCGTTTCGTGCAATTGGGATAATTTAGGAGAGTATGATGGGAAAAGCTGAGAACATTGAACATCCGATGCGCCGTGTTCAAAACCCGACCGATTGGTCGATTAAAGGTGAGCTGTTTCTGAACTGCAACTGCACCGTCTTTTGCCCCTGCGTTGTATCCCTTGGCCAGCATCCGCCGACCCATGGCTATTGCCAGACCTGGATGGCCATCGCGATTGATGAGGGGCATTTTGAAGGGGAAGACCTTGGCGGTCTTAATGTCGGGCTACTGGTGGATATTCCGGGCAAGATGGCCGAGGGCAACTGGAAGGTTGCTGTCTATGTCGATGATAAGGCCAGTGATTTGGCATATGATGGTCTGTTGAAAATTCTGTCGGGTGCGGCTGGCGGTACCACTGGATTGTTTACTATGCTGGTCAGCGAAATCATTGGGGCTGAGCGAGAAAAAGTTGAGATTACCCGGGAAGGTACCCGGCGCTCGATCACCGTGGGGCGCAAAATTCAGGGCGAGATCGAAATGCTTGCCGGGGCTGACCCAAGCCAGCCAGTGGTGATGACCAATACGGGGTACTGGATGGGCGCGAATGTGATTGCAGCGCGGGGCTTGCGCAGCCGGGTGCGCGATTATGGCCGGGTCTGGGACTTTGCCGGCAAATCGGCTGAGATATGTGCGATTGACTGGGGTGGGAAAGCGAAATGATTACCGCCGCATATTGCAAAACCATGGCACGGTATAATCGCTGGCAAAACCAGAGCCTGTATCGAGAGGCGGATGGGATTAGCGAGGCCGAAAGGCAACTGGACCGTGGCGCGTTTTTTGGGTCAATCCAGCAAACTCTTAGCCATATCCTGTGGGGTGACTCTATGTGGATGTCTCGGTTTGATGGCTGGACGCCGCCGGATGTACAGATCAGCGAAAAAGGCCGGTTCACGGTCAATTGGGATGACTTGAAGGCGATGCGCTATGAAGCCGACGCAAAGATCGCAGATTGGGCCGGGCGGATCACCAACGATGAACTAGGCAGTGATTTTACCTGGCAAACAAGTTTCGAAAAGATCGATATGACACATCCTTTTGGTCTTTTGGTCATGCAGGTATTCAACCACCAAACCCACCACCGGGGGCAGGTGCATGCTATGCTGACGGCTGCCGGGGCCCATCCCGATCCAACCGACTTGCCCTTCATACCAGACGAATCCTAGGAGTAGAAAATGTTCAAAGCACTGCTTGTTGAGAAAGACGAAAACGATGGTTTTGTTGCTTCGGTTCAGGAACTGGATGACGGGCGTTTGCCCGAGGGCGATGTTACCGTTGCAGTGGAGTATTCCACGCTAAATTACAAAGACGGGTTGTTCATGGGGGGGCCGGGGGGGCGCTTGCAGGTTACTCCGCATGTGCCGGGTATTGATTTTGCCGGGACAGTCATTGGATCAAGCGATGCGCGCTACAAGACCGGCGATCAGGTTGTGCTGACTGGCTGGCGCGTGGGTGAGACCCATTGGGGCGGATTTGCGCAAAAGGCGCGTGTCAATGCTGATTGGTTGGTGCCGCTTCCAGAGGGGTTAACAAC
>VAPK010669867.1_pt1 | contig 10627 bp, 6 predicted proteins | sample 3395031 | NCBI WGS metagenome assembly VAPK01 (sample SAMN08290443, study PRJNA428436) | hydrothermal vent metagenome | isolation source: Deep-sea hydrothermal vent chimney 1 | place: Pacific Ocean: Juan De Fuca Ridge
ATTGCGCTTTATTATTTTCACGATAACCGCAATAATGAACTGTAGTTGTAAGCGCAATAATGCGCTAAGGTTAAGTGAGAAACGAAGCGCCGTACGCGGACTGCGGATGATTACCTGACCGAAATACTAGAAGGAAAGGGCGGGATACGCATTTTCAGAACAGCGGAATGTTCAGGGGAATTATAATTAATTTCATTCGCCCTGAAGTCCTTCGGCTTCGCTTATGAGAGTCCTGACGAAAGCTCGAAAGGTATGGTATGTAAGGGAAGCTCTGGTTAATTCCGTTCGCCCTGAGCCCTTCGTCAAGCTCAGGAGAACCTTGTCGAAGGGCTCACCACGAACGGCGGAATTAACCAGAGCTTCCTAAGGTTATAATTTCTATAGTTTCACAGTACAGTATTGCCCCGTTCATGGTTCGACAGGGCCCTCCTGAGTTTGACAAAGGGTTCATCAGGAACGGGAGAATAATTAGATATTCCTTAGGTAACAAGCGGGAAGTATGCTTATGAATGTTGATCGATCTCCACGTTTCGTTAGTCGGCTTACCCGTGACACGCTGGCGCTTATCATGGCGGGCGGGAGGGGTTCCCGGCTCAAACATCTTACCCAGTGGCGAGCCAAGCCGGCAGTGCCCTTTGGCGGCAAGTTCCGGATTATCGATTTTCCCCTTTCTAATTGCATCAATTCCGGTATTCGCCGCATCGGTGTGCTAACCCAGTACAAAGCGCATTCCCTGCTGACGCATATTCAGCAGGCCTGGGGACATTTGCGCGGTGAGTTTGGTGAATTTGTGGAACTGCTGCCAGCGCAGCAGCGCATTGCTGCGTCCTGGTATGCGGGCACGGCTGATGCGATTTACCAGAATCTGGATATCATTCGTAGCCACCGTCCGAAATATGTTCTGATCCTGGCTGGTGATCATATTTATAAAATGGACTATGGCGAGATGCTGGCTTTCCATGTGGAAAATCAGGCGGATATTACCGTTGGCTGTATTGAAGTGCCGCTGGAGCAGGCCAAAGCTTTTGGTGTGATGGGGGTTGCAAAGGATAGCCGTATTCATAGCTTTATGGAAAAACCGGATGCGCCGGTATTCATGCCGGGCAGGGAAGATACTGCCCTGTGTTCCATGGGTATTTATATTTTCAATACGGAGTTCCTGTTTGAACAGTTGATCAAGGATGCCGATATGCCCCAGTCGAGCCATGATTTTGGTAAGGATATTATCCCCTCGGTCATAGAACGTTATCGCGCTTATGCCTACCCGTTCCGTGATCCGGAAAATAACAAACAGGCTTACTGGCGGGATGTGGGTACTGTGGATGCACTCTGGGAAGCCAATATGGAACTGGTGAGTGTGACGCCGGAGCTGAATCTCTACGATGAGGACTGGCCCATCTGGACTTATCAGGAACAGTTGCCGCCGGCCAAATTTATTTTCAATGACGATGATCGTCGCGGCATGGCGGTGGATTCCATGGTCTCCGGTGGCTGTATTATCTCCGGCGCGAAAGTGCTTCATTCCCTGCTGTTTTCCAATGTATGTGTGGAGTCTTTTGCAACACTGAGTGAATCGGTGGTCTTGCCTAATGTCGTGATTAGCGAGGGCTGCCAGATCAGCAAGGCCATTATCGACAAGGGTTGCAAGGTGCCAAAGGGGACGCTTATTGGCCAGGATCTGGAGCAGGACAGGGAGCGCTTTTATGTCAGTGCTAATGGCGTGGTGCTGGTGACTCCGGAAATGCTGGGTCAGAAGTTGCATCATGTCCGCTAACTCCCCGAAGCCCTTAAAAGTAGTCCTCTACTGGCACATGCACCAACCTGAATACCGTGATCTTCGCAGCGGCGAGTATCATCAGCCCTGGACTTACCTGCATGGGATTAAGGACTATGTCGATATGGCCGCTCACCTTGAAGCCATACCGGAAGCGCGCGCGGTAGTGAATTTCGTCCCCATCCTGCTGGAACAGATCGACGATTACGCCCAGCAGATAAAGAAGTTTCTCAATAACAGCATGGCCCTGACTGATCCCCTGCTGGCTGCGCTGGCTGGCCCGGTGTTGCCCTCGAGCCAGGAATCACGGCTGGAACTAATTCGCCATTGCCTGCGTGCCAATGCCGAACGCCTGATCGATCCCTTTCCCGCCTACCGCAAACTGGCTGATATCGCGCGCTGGTTGCCGCAACATCCGGAGATGATGCTGTATGTGAATGAACAGTATCTGGCAGATCTGCTGGTCTGGTATCACCTGGCCTGGTTGGGAGAAACAGTTCGCCGTGGAGATCAGCGAATCAAGCGCCTGCTAAAAAAAGGATCCGGTTATACGCTTCATGATCGGCGTGAATTACTGGCTGTTATGGGTGAGTTGCTGGCCGGTATTACTCTGCGCTATGCAGCGCTGGCGAAGCGTGGTCAGGTTGAACTGTCGATGACGCCCTATGCCCATCCCATCATGCCGCTGCTGCTGGACATCCAGAGCGCGGCGGAGGCCATGCCCAATATCAGCCTGCCTTTTTTACAGCAATATCCAGGGGGTGAGGAACGCCTGCGCTGGCATCTGCAACAGGGGCTTGCAAGCTTTGAAAAATATTTTGCCATGCGCCCGGTGGGCTGCTGGCCTTCGGAAGGCAGCGTTAGCGAGGCCACCCTGAAACTGCTGTCCGAAGCTGGTTTCAAATGGACGGCATCAGGCGAAACTGTTTTGCGCAATAGCCTTGTTGCATCGGAAATGGCGCCAGAGAAGAACAGTTGTCTTCATCAGCGCTATCAGTTGCAGGGGCAGGCAATCAATTGTTTCTTCCGTGATGATGGTCTTTCGGATCTGATTGGTTTTACCTATTCCGACTGGCATGCCGATGATGCTGTCGCCAATTTTGTCCATCATCTGGAGAATATCGCCGATGCCTGCACCGATCAGGATGGCAGCGTGGTTTCCGTTATTCTTGATGGTGAAAACGCCTGGGAGTTCTATCCGGATAATGGTTATTATTTCCTGCGCGCCCTTTACAAGGAAATTGCGGAAAATCCACGACTGGAACTGACTACATTTTCAGACTGTCTCGAAGATGATGAAGCCGTTATTATTCCAAAACTGGTAGCCGGTAGCTGGGTGTACGGCACTTTTTCCACCTGGATTGGAGATAAAGATAAAAACCGCGCCTGGGATATGCTCGGTGAGGCCAAGCGCAGCTATGATAAAGTCATTGCCAGTGGCCGGCTCGATGAATCACATCGGCAGCGCGCTGAACGGCAACTGGCTATTTGTGAAGGTTCGGACTGGTTCTGGTGGTTCGGTGATTATAATTCGGCCGAGTCGGTCAGCGATTTTGAATCCCTGTATCGCATGCACCTGTCAAATCTGTACCAGATCCTTGGCGAAGAGCCGCCGGCTTATTTGTCTGAAATCTTTGCCCATGGCAGTGGCGCTCCCGTACTGGGCGGGGCCATGCGCAAGGGAAAAGAATAGATGTGAGCGAAACAAATGGACTGCCGGTTTTCGATTTCTCCGCAACAAGACGGGCAGGAATTCTGTTGCACCCAACGTCACTGCCGGGACGCGATGACAATGGTGATATGGGCCATGCCGCCTACCGCTTTATCGAATTTCTTGCCGCCAGTGGCGTCAGCGTCTGGCAGACTCTGCCACTGGGACCAACACACGAAGATGGTTCACCTTATCAGTGTCTTTCCGCGCATGCCGGCGATCCGCGCCTGATCAGTCTCGACTGGCTGGTCGATCGCGGCTGGTTGAAAAGTGTAGAGATTGAAAAAGCCTCTATCGGATTATCGTTTCGCTCTACCTGTTTGCAACAGGCCTTTGCTTTTTTCAATCAGCATGCGGGGCGTACACAGCAGCAGGATTTTTCAGAATTTTGTCAGCGCCATGCATACTGGCTGGACAGTTATGCGCTGTATATGGCGATTCGCAAATCGCAGGACAACCGTGGCTGGCCTGACTGGCCGCAGGCATTGCGAGACGGTGAGGCGCAGGCGCTGGGAGAAGCACGGCAGCGTCTGCAGGATGATATCGAGTTTGTGAAATTTGAGCAGTACGTTTTTTCCTGCCAATGGACTGAGCTGAAAAACTATGCGCATAGTCATGGCGTTTACCTGTTTGGTGACATGCCGATTTTTGTGGCCCATGACAGTAGCGATGTATGGGGCAATCGACGCTATTTTCTGCTTGATGACAGCGGACAGCCGGAAGTGGTCGCCGGTGTGCCGCCAGATTATTTTTCTGAAACCGGACAACGCTGGGGCAACCCTCTGTATGACTGGCAGCGGATGGCTGAAGATGGTTTCCAGTGGTGGATACAACGCATGCGGGCGCAGCTTGAACTGTTTGACATAGTGCGCATCGATCACTTCCGCGGCTTTGAAGCCTGTTGGGAAATCCCGGCAGAAGAAGAAACCGCGATTAACGGCCGCTGGGTCAGGGCGCCTGGCGAGGCCCTGTTGCAAAGCCTGAATGAAGCCTTTTCCGGTCTGCCGCTGGTGGCCGAAGATCTTGGTTTTATCACAGATGAAGTGAATGCCCTGCGCCAGCGTTTTCATCTGCCGGGTATGCGCATTCTACAGTTTGCCTTTGGCAGTGGTGCAAATAATCCTTATCTTCCGCATAATTATGAACGAAATACAGTCGTCTATACCGGCACCCATGACAATGACACCAGCCTCGGCTGGTATAATGCGCTGGTGGATGAAACTAGAAAAGACATCGAAAACTATCTGGGTTATGCGCCGAATGAAACTATGCCCTGGCCCCTGATCCGCCTGGCGCTGGCCTCGGTGGCGAATATGGCGGTGATCCCGCTGCAGGATGTTCTTGAATTAGGCAGTGAGGGGCGAATGAATGTGCCCGGCACCACAGAAGGAAACTGGTGCTGGCGTTTTAGCGAAGCTGCGATGACAGTGGAGATCTCTAACCGCCTGCGTGAATTGATCTGTTGTTACGGGCGGCATACTATAGAGAAATAGAAAGTCGAGCCGGTATTTCTTGTTTAATAGTTATAATACCGCGGCACATCTTATTGAGTGGAGATGGTTATGCGGTTAAAAAAATTATTTTTTCCTGTTTTGTCTATATTGCTTGTGGTTGTTGGTATTTATGCCGGCTTACTATGGCAGAACAACCGTAGTGTAGCGCCTGTAAGTAAGGCGGAAATACAGCAATCCTTAAGCGTTGGCATTGCCTGGCTGCTTGAACATAAAGGAAAAATATTAAAAGAATCCAATCCTATGCTATGGTGGATGGTACAGCAAAGTGCGATTGCAAGTGGTGATCCAGGGCTATATAAACTGTTTGCAAGTTATGAAACGGTGTACCTGAAAAACAGAAGGAATAATATCTGGCGTCCCCTGTTTTATGAAAATACGTGGTCACCGGTGGATTATGAAACTATTCGCCAGTTTCCTTATTATAATAAGCATTTTCTCTATGCTCTGAATTGCGACAGAGATCTGGAAAAGTATCCTGAAATCAGAACACAGAATGAGGCCGATTTTTGTAACAGCCATCCTCTACGTCCCGCTTGTGTTACTCATCAATTAATGGGAATTCGAATGTTACAACGAAAAAAATGTGGAGTTCCTGATGAACTGGATAATACTGTTTCGATTCTTCAACAAAGAATAAGGAACCAGTTATTTTACGATCCGCGAGTAGTGGATGTGTACATCCAGAGAGTGCTAATGTTAATAGAAAGCGGTTCTGCGGATACGCTAAAACCTGTTTGGCTGCGGCAGGTCCTTCGAGCGCAGAGTGAGGCAGGTGGCTGGAGTAACTTTGATCCCCTGTTAGCGCTACCAGGTGGATGGAGCCTGGGATTCTCACAACGTGGTATCGGTATTCAGAAACAGCGGGATACCTTTCATGCTACGGCGCAGGGCGTGATGGTTATGAGTTTGTTATCTAATAGCATGCGTTCCAGCCGCCTGGAACGCAATTGATACGCTTCGTTACACTCAGCGCATCAGTCGAGTAGTTTTCTCTGTAGCCCTCCCTGCCAGCATCCTGCTATCAGGTGCTTTGTTTATAACCAGATCATAAACCCCGTTTCATGTCGATGCGCAAGCAGCTCATTATAGGGGTACATACGCAGCTTGTAGTAATTGAGTCCTGGGCGGGCGGGTTCGAGATCCAGTGAGAACAGGTATTCATCGCCCTGCTGGCCCTGCTGTTCGATGAAGGTAAAGCGTTGTTTGTCGCAGGCGCAGAACTCGCCCTCTTTTTTTTCGCCGACCAGACATTCCACTGCGACGTCATCTGGTGACAGGCCATTAAGGAAGGCGCTGATTTTTATCGACAGCTTTTCCCCATGATGGATTGCAGTGTTGATCTCGTCAACCCGCTTCATTGTGACGCCCTGCCAGTGTTTCCTGATTTTATTTTTCCAGCTGGCCAGTTTCTGTGAGGGGCTGTTATTGTCAGCAGAGAGGCGGGCGTGATGTGTTTTTGCAGGGCCATAAAACTGGCTCACATAATCCATTAGCATGCGTTGCGCATTGAAATGCGGGATACAGAATTTCATCGAAGCTTTGGACATTTTTACCCAGTTGTGTGAATAGCCCTGAGTGTCGCGATCGAAGAACATGGGGATGGTTTCATGTTCCAGGATGTTGAGCAGATCATTGGCTTCCTCGTTGTTACGATAGGCCTCATCGAAGTGCTGGCCGTGGGGCGAGATGCCCCAGCCGTTGTCGCCGGTAAAGCCTTCATCCCACCAGCCATCCAGGACGCTGATATTAAGCACACCGTTGATGGCGGCCTTTTCCCCTGAGGTACCACTGGCTTCGAGCGGGTATTCGGGGGTGTTGAGCCAGACATCGACGCCGCAGACAAGTTTGCGCGCCAGCGCCATGTCGTAACCTTCGAGCAGGATGATTTTACCGACAAATTCGGGAAGCAGGGAATATTCGTGAATGGTGCGGATCAGTTCCTGTCCGGGGATGTCGTTGGGATGTGCCTTGCCGGCAAAGATCAGCAGTACCGGTCGTTTCGGATCATTCAGCAGACGGGCCAGACGCTCGGGATCGCTGAACAGCAGGGTGGCGCGCTTGTAGGTGGCGAAGCGCCGGGCGAAGCCCAGCACCAGTACGTCGGACTCTGGTCGGGAAGTGTAGATGGTGACGCGTTTAAGCAATACCTCGCTACAGCCATTACGGCGGCAACGTGCGATCACGCGCCGGTTCACATATTCCAGCATCTGTGACTTGAGTTCCTGACGCAGACTCCAGAAACGGTGGTCGGGGATGCTGTCCAGACAGTTCCAGAAATCAGGATCCAGCAGGTGGTTGCGCCATTCCCGGAAACGCATGTCGAACAGGTTAATCCACTCAGGCGCCAGGAAAGTGGGCGCATGCACACCGTTGGTAACATAGGAAATGGGGTTTTCATCATGCGGGATCTGTGGCCAGATATCACCTTCCATTTGTGAAGCAACGGTGCCGTGAATGCGGCTGACGCCGTTGTGGAAACGTGAACTGTGCAGCGCCAGGGTAGTCATGTTGAAACCGCCACCACTGTTCGGCGCCAGCCCCAGAGCGAGGAAACTTTCCATGCTGATGTTTAATGTCTGGGGCAACTTGCCCAGGTACTGGTGAACCAGGCTGTCATCGAAAATATCATGTCCGGCCGGCACCGGGGTATGCGTGGTAAAGATAGTGCCTGAGGCGACCAGCTCATGGGCGCTATCGAAGTTCATGCCATTGGCAACGTGTTCGCGGCAACGCTCCAGAATCTGGAAGGCTGAATGGCCTTCATTGATGTGCCAGATATTGGGCTTCAGCCCCAGCGCGCGAATGGCGCGCACGCCGCCGATGCCAAGGACGATTTCTTGCTGGATACGCAGGACTTTGTCGCCGCCGTAAAGCTGGAAGGTGATAGTGCGATCCTGCTCGCTGTTTTCAGGCAGGTCACTGTCGAGCAAATACAGGGTAATGTGCCCGGCAACCGCTTTCCAGACTTTCAGGGCGACGTTGCGGTCTTCGATTTTGACGCTGACTTTCAGGTTGTTGCCCTGACTGTCCTGCGTCGGGGAAATAGGCAGATCGCTGAAGTGAGCGGATTTGTTCTGCGCCAGCTGGTTGCCGGCGGCATCGATGGTCTGGGTGAAGTAGCCCTGGCGATAGAGCAGTCCGATGGCAATGAAAGGCAGGCCGAGATCGCTGGCGGCCTTGCAGTGATCGCCGGCGAGAATACCCAGGCCACCAGAATAAATGGGGAAGCTTTCATGCAGGCCGAATTCGGCGCAGAAATAGGCGATCAGATCCTTTTCTGAATCAATATGTTCGTCAATATCAGGATTTACCACCTTGTTGTGATAGGTGTTAAAGGAAGACAGGACCCGGTTGTATTCCTCGAGGAATATATTGTCTTTAGCTGCCTGATCCAGTTTTTCCTGGGCGATGCGGCGCAGGAACACCTTGGGATTGTGGCCACAGTTTTCCCACAGCTCGACGTCAAGCCGGTAGAACAGGCGGCGAACTCGGCGATCCCAGGTATAGAGCAGGTTGTTGGCCAGTTCGTTGAAACCGGAAAGTTGTTCCGGGATAACGGGCTGTACTTCAAACTTGAAAAAGGTTTCACTCATGGTTTGGTTACCTGCAGGAATTCATAATATGATCTGCTAGTTTTAGCACAAAATGCCAGATGCTGCGGGAAAAGATCAGGTGATCACGCTGGGCCTGTCCCGGCCGGTAAATTGCCGGATCTGGGCAAGCTCTTCGGCAATTCGGATCAGCGGTGCCAGGGTTTGCTGGGTCTCCAGCCCATGTTTTTCCGGATCGGATTCATAGCGTTCGAGATAGACGCGCAGGGTGGCGCCGGCGGTGCCGGTGCCCGAGAGCCGGAAGACAATGCGTGAGCCATCCTCGAACAGGAAACGCAGCCCCTGATGTTCGCTGATGCTGTTGTCCACCGGATCGGTGTAACAGAAGTCATCGCAGGTCTTAAGGCGGTAATCGCCAAAGCTGCGGCCGGGCAGGCTGCCCAACTGCTTGCGCAAATGCGCCATCAGTGATTCAGCGGCAGTACTCTCCACTTCTTCATAATCATGGCGCGAATAATAATGGCGACCAAAGCGACGCCAGTGCTCACGCATGATTTCCAGCACCGGCTTTTGGCGCAGGGCAATGAGATTTAGCCAGAACAGGATTGCCCAGAGGCCGTCTTTTTCGCGGATATGGTCGGAACCGTTGCCAAAACTTTCTTCACCACAGAGCGTGATTTTGTGGGCATCGAGCAGATTGCCAAAAAATTTCCAGCCGGTCGGCGTTTCATAGCAGTCTAGACCCAGTGATTCGGCCACCTTGTCTACAGCCCGACTGGTGGGCATGGAACGGGCGACCCCGACCAGTCCGGTACTGTAACCGGGTAGATAGTGGATATTGGCGGCCATTACCGCAAGACTGTCGCTGGGGGTGACGAAGATATGCCGGCCCAGGATCATGTTGCGATCACCGTCGCCATCGGAAGCGGCGCCGAAATCAGGTGCATTGGCGCCGAACAGCCGTTCCACCAGTTCATGGGCATGCAGCAGGTTAGGATCAGGGTGGCCGCCACCGAAGTCCTCTTTTGGAACAGCATTGAGCAGCGTATCCGTAGATGCGCCCAGACGTCGTAGCAGGATTTCCCTGGCATAGGGACCGGTTACCGCATGCATGGCATCGAACAGCATATGGAACAGGCCGGATTTGAATAGCGCCCGGATTGCATCGAAGTCAAACAGGTGCTGCATAAAATCTGCGTAATCGGTCACGGTGTCGATGATTTCGATGCGTGTTTCGGCAACCTGTATTTCACCCAGGCTATCGAGATTGATATCCTCAGATTCAAACAGGCGGTATTCCTGAATGGTGCGGGTAGCGTCATATACTGCATTGGTAAGCGCTTCCGGCGCCGGGCCGCCATTGCCCATATTGAACTTGACGCCGAAGTCGGCTTCAGGGCCGCCGGGATTATGGCTGGCTGAGAGAATAATGCCGCACAGGGCCCTGTATTTACGGATCTGGGCTGACATGGCCGGGGTGGAGATGAGGCCGTGCTGGCCAATCAGGATACGACGAAAGCCATTGGCAATGGCCATTTTCTGGATGGTCTGGATGGCCTGCAGGTTATAGTAGCGCCCATCGCCGCCAATAATCAGAATGTCCGTTTCGGCTGGTTCTGGCAGGGTGTCAAAAATACACTGGACAAAATTTTCCAGGTAATGGGGTTGTTGAAAAACCCGGACTTTTTTGCGCAGGCCGGAGGTGCCAGGCTTCTGGTCAGGAAAAGGGGTGGTTGCTATATATCGGATGCTCATGCCTGTACTATCTACGATTAGTGCTCTATCCATGTGATAATTATGAACTTGTAATTATTACATGGATAGAGCATCAGGGTCAGAATGAATCAGGAATTATACCCCGATACGCTGTTGTGTCAGCATGCATGGTTGAAGAAATTCGGTTTACCCAGGCACAGATTCCGGTAGAATCAGTATATTCCGTGCAAAATAAAACATAATTTCCTCTGCCGGAAGATTCAAAATGCCTGAACTCAGGACAACTAGGGTTGAGAGAAAATGCTTGATACGACAGGGAACTGGAAAGCGTTGCAGGCGCATTATGAGGCTATGCGCGGAC
>VAPK010082006.1_pt1 | contig 10626 bp, 13 predicted proteins | sample 3395031 | NCBI WGS metagenome assembly VAPK01 (sample SAMN08290443, study PRJNA428436) | hydrothermal vent metagenome | isolation source: Deep-sea hydrothermal vent chimney 1 | place: Pacific Ocean: Juan De Fuca Ridge
AAGACCTTCGTCATGGGGGTTACGGATATCTTGTTTAACCCTGTGATTTACGTTTATGAACTCCGGTTGAAAACACTTGATGATAAGGTTGTTACACCTGCTTACTGGTTACAACTGTCTTCTGATGGAATACGAAAAGGGGAGGATGATTATTATTGGGAGTTAAAGAAAAAATAGCAATAAGCCTCTTTCCCGGCATAGGGAAAGACTTGAAAATAAGAAAGCCCATCTGAAATTCAGATAGGCTTTTTTCATATAAGCTTTTTCGTCTGTTTATTTCACAGCATCAATAATGGCTTTAAAAGCTTCGGGATTATTCATGGCCAGGTCGGCAAGAACCTTACGGTTCAGGTTGATGTCTTTGGCGTGAAGTTTTCCCATTAATTCCGAATAGGACATCCCGTGAATACGGGCGCCTGCGTTGATGCGCTGAATCCACAGTGCACGGAAATTACGTTTCTTTGTTCGTCTGTCACGGTAGGCATAGGAGAGGCCTTTTTCGTAAGCGTTTTTCGCAACCGTCCAAACATTTTTTCTACGGCCAAATTGTCCTTTGACCTCTTTCATTACCTTTTTTCTGCGCGCTCTTGAGGCGACAGTGTTAACTGATCTTGGCATTTTTTTAAATTTTTTCCGTTATAGCGCTCCCGATACATGCCGGGAAACTTTACAGGGCTATAACAAAATTAAACAATTGATTTAATTTATCCTAGAATCATGCGACGAATGTTCTTTTCATCGGCTTTGTCAATAATTGTAAAGTAAGTTAAATTACGTTTACGTTTGGTTGACTTCTTCGTCAGAATGTGACTTTTGTACGCATGTTTCCTTTTGATTTTACCGGAGCCCGTCAGCACGAATCTCTTCTTTGCACCGGATTTTGTTTTCATTTTTGGCATAGCTCAAAATGATTTTTTAATGGTTAATATAACTAGTTTTTAATTTGATTTCTTATCTGATTTCTTTGCTGATAAAATCATTATCATCCGTTTTCCTTCAAGTTTTGGAAGTTGTTCCACTTTGGCATAATCTTCCAACTCCTGAGCAAAACGTAACAAAATATATTCTCCTTTGTCTTTATAAATAATCGATCTCCCTCTAAAGAATACGTCAACCTTGACTTTAGAGCCGTCCTGCAAAAACTTTGTGGCATGTTTAAGTTTAAAATTAAAATCATGATCATCGGTGTTCGGTCCGAGCCTGATTTCTTTCAGTACCACTTTTGCCGTTTTGGCTTTAATCTCTTTTTGTTTCTTTTTCTGTTCGTAAAGGTACTTTTTATAGTCCATTATTTTACAAACAGGTGGGTTGGCTTTGGGAGAAATTTCCACCAAATCCAAACCCAATTCATCTGCCTTTGCCTGAGCCTCACGCAGCTGATAGATCCCGGTTTCAACGTTTTCTCCAACCAGTCTTACAATGGGAGATGTAATACGCCCGTTGATTTTGTTCGGGTCTTCTCTTTTGACATATCTGGGGCCTCTGCCTCTTCCTCTGTACTTAGCTATTTTTTTACCCTCCTTATTGGTTAATATTCATTAAATCGTTTACTTCTTCGTTTACTTTTTCAGCAAAATCTTCAATACTCATAACTCCCAAATCGCCTTCTTTGTGTTTCCTTACCGAAACTTGGTTGCTCTCTTCTTCTTTCTCGCCTACAATCAGCATAAATGGAACTTTCTTCATCTCCGCATCTCTGATTTTTCTTCCGGTTTTTTCATTCCGGTCATCCAGCTCGGCACGCACATTTAAATTCGTCAGCAAATTTAATACTTTTTTGGCGTATGTTGTATATTTTTCGCTTATTGGCAGGATGATCGCCTGGACTGGTGTCAGCCACAAAGGAAAATTACCGGCACAGTGCTCGATAAGTACGGCTACAAACCGCTCCATGGAGCCAAAAGGTGCACGGTGAATCATTACCGGACGGTGTTTCTCGTTGTCGGCGCCCACGTATGTCAAGTCAAAACGCTCGGGCAGGTTATAATCTACCTGAATGGTTCCGAGCTGCCACTTGCGTCCAATGGCATCGCGTACGATAAAGTCCATCTTAGGACCGTAAAAAGCAGCTTCGCCATACTCGGTTATGGTATTCAGATGACGCTCTTTGGCAACTTCGGTAATAGCTTTTTCTGCTTTTTCCCAGTTTTCATCTGTTCCGATATATTTCTCGAGATGGTCGGGGTCGCGCAACGAAATCTGAATAATCACATCATTGAAGTCCAAAGCGGTAAATATCTTTTCAATGATGTCGATAACACCGTTGAATTCTGTTTTAATCTGGTCGGGTGTGCAGAAAATATGTGCATCATCCTGTGTGAAGCCTCTCACCCTTGTAAGTCCATGTAATTCACCGCTTTGCTCGTAACGGTAAACAGTTCCGAATTCGGCATAACGGATAGGCAGCTCTTTGTATGAGTGCGGACTCGATTTGTAAATTTCGCAGTGGTGCGGGCAGTTCATGGGTTTTAAAAAGAACTCTTCGCCTTCCACGGGAGTTTTGATAGTCTTAAAAGACTCTTCGCCGTATTTTTGGTAATGTCCGGAGGTTTTGTAAAGGTTTACATTGCCAATATGGGGTGTAATAACCGGCTGATAACCGGCGGCGCGCTGCACTTTTTTCAGATATTGTTCCAGCAACTCTCTCAGTTGGGCACCTTTGGGAAGCCACAAGGGGAGCCCCAGGCCAACATTCTGCGAAAAGGTAAAGAGTTCAAGCTCTTTGCCGAGCACACGATGGTCCCTTTTCTTTGCCTCTTCCAGCAACTCGAGATATTCGGTCAGCTCTTTTTTCTTTGGGAAAGTAATGCCGTAAATACGAGTTAGCTGCTTCCGGTTTTCGTCACCACGCCAATAAGCTCCTGCCACTTTCATAAGCTTAACAGCTTTGATAAAACCGGTGTTAGGGATGTGCGGTCCGCGGCACAGGTCGGTGAAATAGCCACTCTCGTAAAAAGTTATTTCGCCATCTTCCAGATCGGCAATAAGCTCCATTTTATATTCATCGCCTTTTTGCTTGAAATAGGCAAGGGCATCAGCTTTGGAAACCTCTTTCCTGATAAATTGCTGTTTCTCGCGGGCGAGTTCCAGTATTTTTTTCTCAATGTTGGGAAAATCCTTTTCGGAGATGTCGTAATCACCGAAATCAATATCGTAGTAAAAACCGTTTTCGATATCGGGACCAATACCAAATTTTACACCTGGATAAAGCATTTCTATGGCTTCAGCCATAAGATGTGCCGAGGAATGCCACATGGTGGATTTCCCTTCCCGGTCGTTCCAGGTCAGAAGCTGCAATGCTGCATCTTCTTCAAGAGGCATTGTGGCGTTTACCACTTTACCATCCACCTTGGCTGCTAGTACATTACGGGCAAGCCCTTCGCTTATTTGGCGAGCTATATCCAAAGCTGTACTGCCTTTGGCAACCTGCTTTACCGAACCATCCGGTAGTGTTATGTTTATCATTTTACTGAATCTCTTTCAAAAAAATTGGGTGCAAAGATAGAATATTTATCTTAACGCTCAAGAAATAAGCGTGTTAATTTAGAAACTTTTCAACGAATGTTTGTGAGAAAGGTATTACCAACTGCCACCGGCACCTCCACCTCCAAAACTGCCTCCACCGAAGCCTCCAAAGCCACCACCAAAACCACCTCCAGAGCCTCCGCCTGAGAAATCATTCCAGCTTCCTGAATGAGAACTGCCACCAAGCATGCTTCCCAGCAAGAATGCAGTGAAGAAAGAGGTGCCTCTTCCTACGCTGTACGAACGGGCATTGCTAACGCGGATTAAAATAAAGATAAGGATTATAACAATAATTGGCACAAGACCAGCGATGGGTGATTTGCTTTTGTGTGTTTTGTTGTATCCTTTGGCGCTGATCTCACCCGAAGAGAGTTTCATTAACGTGACAGTAGCTTTTCGAATACCATCGTAATAGTCGCCCCGCTTAAAGCTGGGAATCATCTCGAACTCAACAATTCTCTTTGCCGTGGCATCAGGGATGACCGATTCAAGACCGTAGCCTGTGGCAATAAAAGCACGTCCACGGCTGTTGCCGTATTTGGGTTTTACGAGAACGACGATACCATTATCAAATTTCTTTTGCCCCACATGCCATTGTTGTCCCAACTCGGTAGCAAACATATCCGGCGACATACCGTTGAGCGATTTTACCGTGACCACAACAATCTGGTTAGAGGTAGAGTCGTTTAGATAGCGCAATGAATATTCGAGGCTTTGTTGTTGTTGAGGAGTTAGTATTCCGGCAAAATCATTGACCAGCCGTGGAGGATTGGGCCTAGGCGGAATATCCGATGCCATGAGCTGCCCGACAAAAAGCAGCAGTACTAAAAATAACAGACCGGAGATTTTAATTTTTTTCATTTGCTGTTGTCCTTTTTTTGTACTATTTTCCAAAAGATATGTCATCGGACAATTCATTAATGTCATCCAGATGGTAAGGGAAATGTTTTTTCAAATGAGCGCCAGTTTCCCTGATGCCATAAACAAGCCCCTCTGTAAATTTGTTTTCTTTGAAATATTCTGCCATCTTCTCTTTGATATCGTTCCAGAAATTCTCAGGGACCTCTTTGTTTATGCCCACGTCGCCAAGGATGGCAAACTTGTGGCTTTTCACGGCAAGGTAAAACAAAACACCGTTGCGCAGCTCAGTACGGTTCATTTTCAGTTTATTGAAAATGAATGCAGCACGATCCTTAACATCGCCTTTGAAAATCGATTCGATGTGAACCCTGATCTCGCCTGATGTGTCCAGTTCCGCGTTGAGAATAGCACTCATAATACGTTCCTGTTCTTCTTTGGTGAAGAATCTTTTTGCTGTAGGACTCATAGTTTTCCCTTTCTTTTGGTTAAAATTTTACCTTTGGTACTTTCTCAGCACCTTTTTCAGCCTTGAAATAGGGTTTTTCAGTGAATCCGAACAGGTTGGCTAAAATATTTCCAGGAAACAATTTAATATAGACGTCGTAAGCCTGGGTTTCCTGGTTGAAACGGCGACGCTCAACGGCAATTCTGTTTTCTGTTCCTTCCAACTGTGCCTGTAATTCCAGGAAATTTTGGTTGGCTTTCAAGTTAGGATACCGTTCTACCACCACCATGAGTCGCGACAACGCCTGTGAAAGCCCGTCCTGGGCCTTCTGAAATTGTTGTAATGCCTGAGGATTAAGATGATTGGCATCAATAGTTACTGAAGTAGCCTTGGAGCGAGCTTCGATAACGCCTTCCAATGTCTCCTTTTCGTGTGTGGCATAACCTTTAACGGTATTTACCAAATTGGGAATGAGATCGGCACGGCGCTGGTAAACATTTTCTACTTGCGACCATTGCGCTTTTACGGCTTCCGACTTGTTGACCATCTCGTTGTAAGAGCCGCTAACCCATCCGTACAAAAGGAAAAGAGCAACAGCTATGACAATAATAATTATCCAGGATTTTTTCATATGTTTCAAATATTTTGCTAATGTACTATTTATTAATTTACTCCATGTTGTTTTATCAGTTGCAAGCATGTATTTTCATAAAAGGAAAAGAGGTAGATTCAAACTTTTCCATGTCTTGCAAACGTTTGTATTCCGTATTTAATTCACTAATTTTACACTTCTTTTTACAAACTTATCCAACTCTTCACCTTTTAGCAGGTTTTTAGAAAGTCTTGCCAGATCGTATATTTGACGAATAAGTTCATCTGCTTTTTTTTCATCTTCCAGCTCTGGAATTTTACTAATAAGTGAGTTGTTTGTGTTGATAACAAGATTGAAAGTGTCGGGGAGGCTGCCCATCCCCATCATAGGACTGCCGCCAATGGCTTCCATATCTTTCATGCGGCGCATAAACTCATTTTGGATGATGGTAACCGGCATTTCCGTTTCGCTCAAATTCTCAAAACTCACCTCAAATTGCTTCTTGTCGATGTTCCGTTCAAACGCAGCTTTGATTTTTTCTTTTTGCTTATCATCTAGTTTCGATGGCGCTTCTTCTTCCTTTACAATCAGTTTGTCGATGGTGTTTGAATCTACACGGGCAAAGGAAGAATCAGTGAGCTTTTGTTCCAGCGTATTGATAAAATGAGGGTCCAGTACACCGTCCATTAGCAGCACATCATAGCCGCGCTCTTTGGCATTTTGGATATAGGTGTATTGCTCGTCAACGTTGGTGGCATAAAGATAAACCAACTTTTTATCTTTGTCTTTCTGTGCTTTTTCAATCTCTTTCTGGTATTCGTCCAGTGTGAAATATTTACCATCGGTATTTTTCAGCAGTGCAAACTTTTCAGCTTTGTCATAGAATTTCGGTTCGGAAATCATTCCGTACTCGATAAAGACCTTAATATCGTCCCACTTTTCTTCAAAGCTTTTCCGGTCGGCTTTAAAAAGCTCAGCCAGTTTGTCAGCTACTTTTCGGGTGATATATCCAGATATCTTTTTTACATTATGGTCGCTTTGCAGATACGAACGGCTTACGTTCAGCGGGATATCGGGAGAATCAATCACTCCATGCAGCAGCGTGAGGAATTCGGGGACAATACCTTCCACCGAGTCAGTGATAAAAACCTGATTGCTGTAAAGCTGGATTTTGTTGCGTTGCAACTCGTAGTCCTTTTTTGCTTTTGGGAAATACAAAATACCGGTCAGGTTAAAAGGGTAATCCACGTTCAGATGGATATGAAAAAGTGGCTCTTCAAAACTCATGGGATAGAGTTCGCGATAAAAGGCTTTGTACTCCTCCTCTTTGGCCTCGGATGGTGATTTTTTCCATAAAGGTTCCGGGTTGTTGATGATTTTTGGTCGTTTAACCTCTTTGGTTTTGGGGTTGCCATCTTTGTCTTTTTCGCCTTCAACAGGTTCAGAAATGGTTTCCATGCCGAACTGGATGGGAACGGGAAGAAATTTACAATATTTCTTCAGTAGCTCTTCCACGCGGTAATCTTCGAGAAATTCTTTGTTCTCATCGCTGATGTGTAGGATTATTTCCGTTCCACGATCTTTTTTGTCCGAGTCGGTCATGGTGTATTCAGGACTTCCATCGCACTCCCAGCGAACGGCTTTGGTGCTACCGCCTTTTTTGTAAGTTTTAGTGTTGATAACCACTTTGTCGGAGACCATGAACGAGGAGTAAAATCCCAGTCCGAAATGGCCGATAAGTGCATTTTGTTCGGCTTCCGATTTGGTTTTAAACTTTTTTACAAATTCTTCGGCACTGGAAAAAGCAATCTGGTTGATATATTTCTCCACCTCTTCGCCGGTCATGCCGATACCACGGTCGCTGACGGTGAGTGTCTTATTCTTTTTGTCAATTACCACGTGGATGGTTAAATCGCCCAGCTCATCTTTTACTTTCCCCATGGAAGAGAGTGTTTTGAGCTTTTGGGTAGCATCTACCGCATTGGAAATCAGTTCTCTGAGAAAAATCTCATGATCAGAATAAAGAAATTTCTTGATAATGGGAAAGATATTCTCTGTCTGGATATCGATTTTCCCTTTCTGTGTCGTCATATCTTCTGTGTTTTTGATTCAATAAATTGTGTGGTTCAAGGCAAATCAAACGCTGTGCCAAAAGGAGGGAGGTGTCATTTTGTCCTTTGGTGTCGGTACACACTAAAAAAAACAAAAGGATGGAAAATCGGAATCGATTTTTCAAAGCTTGTACACCGCCCGCCGTGAGAGGAACCACATGCTGAGGCCACGGCTGATCATAAAGAGTTGCAAAGCCAACCATAAACCGTGGTTACCCAACAAAGGGAAAAGGAGGTAAAAAGCCGGCAGAAAAACAACAACTGCCGACAAGATCATGGTATTTCGCATGGCTTTGGCCGCGGTAACGCCCACGTAAATACCATCCCAGATGAAAGCGGCTATGCCAGTAAGTGGTAGCAGGACAACCCACCAATAGTATTCTTTTGCGAGATTCAGTATATCCTTGTTATCGGTAAGAATATACATGAAGTATTTCAACCCGACTAAATAGATTGTGCCCGTCAGCAGCGCGATGCCGAGACCCCATACAAAGAGGCGGTTTACGGTGCTTCTCAGCAGCACGAAGCTCCCGGAGCCTTTGGCTTTCCCGGCAAGGGCTTCTCCGGCAAAAGCAAATCCATCGGCAAAGTAAGAAAAGAAAAAGAAAAACTGGAATAGCAAAGTGTTTACAGCCAATATCTTGTTACCTATCCGTGCCGACATGCCGGTGAAAAAGGTGAGAACAAAAATCAGCAACAACGTTCTTATAAAAATGTCGCCATTGACTTTGAAAAAGATCATCAGTCCCTCTTTTTTCAGGAGAATTTTTAATGCAATTCGTCGTGCAAAGGCTTTGTATTTTTTAAAAAGAAACCAAATGGCTAACAGTAATCCTGTGTATTGGGCAATCACGCTGGCCAGCGCCACACCATTGGAGTGCATGTGGAAAGCATAGACAAACAGGAAGTTGAGGCCAATGTTTACGCTATTGACCACGATGGCAATGGCCATGGGAATCCGGGCGTTTTGCATGCCGAGAAACCAGCCGTAGAAACTGTACAACATGAGGGTGGCGGGAGCGGCATAAATGCGGATATAAAAATACTGCCGCGCCAGGCTGGTAACCTGCGTGCTGCCATCGAGAAGTTTAAAAGCCACCCACTGGATGGGGACTTGCAGCAGGATAAGTCCGATAGCCAGCAGTAATGCAACCAACAGCGAGCGTTGCAAGCCAAGGTGTAATGCTTTGTCGTTTCTGGCGCCAAACGACTGTGCTGTGAAACCACTGGTGCCCATACGCAGAAAGCCGAGGCTCATGTAGAGTACGTTGAAGATGGTAGTTCCCAGTGCAACGGCGCCAACATAAACCACGCTGTCTGTTTTTAGATGCCCCATAAGCGCAAAATCGGCCATGCCCAAAAGTGGGACAGTAAGGTTACTAACAATGTTGGGGACAGCGAGCCGGAGTATATTCCGGTTTAGTGAAATACTGCTGTGGGATGCCATGGGTGGGGGATTAGCGCTTGTGTAAACCGCACTCTTTGGTTTCGGGATTTTCCCACCACCAGCGGCCGGCACGTACATCTTCGTCAGGCTCGATAGCACGGGTACAGGGTTGACAGCCAATGCTGGCAAAGCCTTTCTTGTGCAACGGGTTCACCGGTACATTATGCTGGTTTACATAATCCCACACTTGCTTTTCACTCCAGTTGATGAGTGGATTGATTTTTACCAGGTCATTCGTCTTATCCCATTCAATGGTATTCAAGTCTTTTCGCGTTACAGCCTGTCCACGACGTAGTCCGGTAATCCAGGCATCCAGATTTTTTGTGGCACGCATAAGAGGTTTTATCTTTCGGAGGTGACAACATAATTTCCGGTTTTCGATGCTGTCGTAAAACAGATTAATTCCTTTTTCTGCAACCATCTGTTCCACATCGTAAGTATCGGGAAAGAAAACATCAATAGTGATTTTATATTTTTTGGCTGTCCGGTCTATCAAATCGTAAGTCTCCGGGAAAAGGCGTCCCGTGTCGAGGGTAAAAAACTTCGCTTCCCTGTCAATTTCGCTTACCATATGGGTAAGTATTTGGTCTTCAAGACCCATACTCGTGGAGAGGGCTATTTTTTCTTTGAAAAGGTTTAAAAAAAAGGCAATAACTTCCTGTGGTATTTTCCCCTGCAACTGTTTATTCCAGACTTTAATCTGATTTTGATCAATCATGAGCTTATAAATTTCAATCGCAAAAATAAACGAAATTTCCAAGTATTGGGAATCTAGTTGCAGACGTGGGTAAGCAAAAGAACGATAATTGTTAACGAAAAACGCCCGGCAGCTTTTGTTGTAAGATGGTTCTGTTTCCAGTGCATAGCGTATGACGATGATGGGCATTGTAAAGTCCGAATTTCTGAAACATATTATGGTAATAACCTGAGTAAAGCATATACCGAACTCAGGTTAATAGCTGCTTTAGCACAATGAATTAAATGTCAGAAAAGTATCATTGATTATCAGTGCAATTATAAATTCTTGTTAAGCAATCTACAGTAATAATATCCCTTGCGTTTTTACGTATTTCTTATTTATATCCATAACAAATAGGTTGGGAATGAAAATTAATTGGGAAACTTTGAGATAGCGAATTATAAATTGTTTAGGTTTGTAGGCATTAAAAGCAACCGCTGGTTTATTTTGAACCATAGGCCGCTTTAATTATTTTTATGTTTTAACTATTTTTATATTATGTCAAAAAAAATTTTTGTTGGGAATATTGCCTGGGGAGTTACAGAAGATGACCTCAATGCTGCTTTTTCCCAGCATGGAGAAATTGAAGATCTCGTTATCCTGAAAGACAGGTACACTCATCGGTCAAGAGGTTTTGGCTTTGTTACTTTTGTAAATGACGAAGATGCCGAAAAAGCCGTTGAATCCCTGAACGGGTATAATCTGAATGGTCGTGATTTGGTGGTTAATGAAGCCAAACCCCCCAGAAAAGAACGGTATTAAATTTATCTGATTCGTAAAGCCATTGGAATGTACCGGAAGGTCTTTTGATGGCTTTTTCTTTTTCCAAATACATACCAACAAGGGGAATATCTTTTCTTAGAATTTTATTATTTTTTGTTCTGCTTTTCCTATTTTGGTTTTGAT
>VAPK010614227.1_pt1 | contig 10624 bp, 6 predicted proteins | sample 3395031 | NCBI WGS metagenome assembly VAPK01 (sample SAMN08290443, study PRJNA428436) | hydrothermal vent metagenome | isolation source: Deep-sea hydrothermal vent chimney 1 | place: Pacific Ocean: Juan De Fuca Ridge
GATGAATGTATTTCATGTCATTCAGATAAGCATGAAGGTAAGTATGGCGGTGAATGTGTAAAATGTCATAATGAAAGGAGTTTTTTATCGCTCAATTCTATGGATTTTTTTGACCATGGTATAGCCGATTATTCCTTAGAAGGTATGCATCTCGAAGTAGATTGTAAACAATGCCATACAGCAAGGTTTTCTAAGGCTATTGAATTTTCTTCTTGTAATAGTTGTCATGAAGATTATCACAATGGTGAATTTAAAGAAAATGAAATTTCTCCTGATTGCAATGTCTGTCATTCATTAGACAAAGGATTTGATTATAGTTTATATACATTTGAACAGCACAATACTACCATGTTTCCATTAGACGGAGCTCATGTCGCAACACCTTGTTATGCTTGTCATGTTAGTGAAGAAAAATGGACATTTAAAAATATGGGCTCAGAATGCGTAGACTGTCATGTAGATATTCATCAAGAATTTATAAGTTCTAAATATTATCCAAACTCAACCTGTGCCAGCTGTCATATTAATGATGCTTGGTCTATAATTGATTTTGATCATAACCATACAGAATGGCCACTTGAGGGTAAACATATAGAGGTTGATTGTAAAGCCTGTCATTTTGAAATATCAGAGAATAATACTAATTTCGTCCAATCATTTAAATCATTAGATAGTAAATGTGTTTCTTGTCATGAGAATATTCATAATGACTTGTTTGCTGTCAATGGAGAGACAGATTGTAAAAGGTGCCATGTAACGAAAAGTTGGTTTCCTGAGAAATTTGATCATAATAATACATCGTTCCCCTTAGAAGGTAAGCATTTAGATGTAGAATGTAGTGAATGCCACACAGTAAGTGTTGTAGATGGAAAATCTAAAATAAAATACAAATTAGGGAAATTTGAATGTATAGACTGCCATTAATCATATTGTTTTTGATAGGTATATTACCTGTTTTTTCGCAATCACCTCATGGAGATGAGCTAAATATAGATTGCGCCCAATGTCACTCTTCAGATAGTTGGTTGATGAATTATAACACTTTACAATTCGATCACAATACCACAGATTTTAAATTAGAAGGTTCTCATGAAAAAACAGACTGCAAAGCCTGTCATGATAGCTTGATATTTGATGAAGCTCCATCACAATGTGCATCTTGTCATGAGGATATACACAGTATGTCGGTTGGAAACGATTGTATGAGGTGCCATACTTCGCAAACGTGGCTTGTTGATAATATACCAGAATTGCACGAAGGAAATGGATTCCCACTTATTGGTGTACATAGCACTTTAAATTGTGTAGATTGTCATTTATCAGAGACCAATCTTAGGTTTGATAGACTGGGAAATGAATGTGTAAATTGTCATTTGGATAATTACAATAATACACAAAATCCAAATCATGAAAGCTCTGGCTTTTCAACTCAGTGTATCGACTGTCATAGTCCACTTGGAATTGGTTGGGAGACTGATTTTATCGACCATGATTTTTTCCCGCTTACTTTGGGTCATGATATTCAAGATTGTAATCAGTGTCATAAATCAAGTGATTTTTCAGATATATCTTCCGATTGTGTGAGCTGTCATCAAGAAGATTATAACGAATCGATAAATCCTAATCACCAAACACTTAATTTTTCAATAGATTGTGTTGTTTGCCATACAACAGACCCTGACTGGACTCCAGCCAGATTTGACGAGCATGATGCTCAATTTTTTCCAATTTATAGTGGAGAACATAAAGGCGAATGGGACTCTTGTACGGATTGCCATACCAACCCAAATAATTATTCGGTATTTACTTGTATTGCTTGCCATACGAATCCTGAAACAGATGATGATCATAATGGAATCTCTGGATATATATATGAAGATAATGCTTGTTTGACTTGTCATCCTAATGGTAGTGCAGATGAAGGATTTGATCATAATTCAACAGGTTTTCCGTTAAACGGAGGGCATATTTCGATTGATTGCAGTCAATGTCATACAACAGGGAATTTTTCCGATGCATCCCCAGATTGTGTTACCTGTCATCAAAATGATTATGATAATACCTCAAACCCCAATCATAGTAGTGCAGGATTCCCAACAGATTGCGCATCTTGTCACTCAACAGGACCGGGTTGGACACCAGCTGTTGTTGATCACGATTTTTTCCCATTGACCTTAGGTCATGATATACAAGATTGTAACCAATGTCATACAACAGGAAATTTTTCTGATGCATCACCAGATTGTGTTACCTGTCATCAAAGTGATTACAATAGCACAACAAACCCAAATCACAGTAGTGCAGGTTTCCCAACCGACTGTGTAGTTTGTCACACTACCAATCCGAACTGGACACCGGCCAATTGGGATCACAATGATATTTATCCATTAAATGGAGCACATGCCCTAATAGCTGATGATTGCGCAGCATGTCATAATGGAGATTTTAATAATACACCAAACACTTGTGTAGGATGTCATCAAGATGACTATAATAATAGTACGAATCCAAATCATATTGGAGCTCAATTTCCCGATGATTGTATTATATGTCATACCGAAACTGCTTGGTCTCCTGCCACATTCGATCACGATGGCCAATATTTTCCAATTGATAGTGGTGCACATAAAGATGAATGGAACAATTGTACAGATTGTCATATAAATTCTAGTAATTATTCAATTTTCTCATGTATAACTTGTCATAATAGTTCAGAAACTAATAATGATCACAGTGAGGTTTCAGGTTATGTGTATGAGAGTAATGCTTGTTTTGAATGTCACCCTGATGGTAAAAGCTAATTTTATATGAAAAATAAATTTATTTTCATATTATTATTGGTTATCTGTAGTTCAAATTTAGCTGGACAAGTTAAAGATCAATTGATAATTGGAAAAGTTTCATTTGTAACATCAAAGAATATTTACGTAAAATTTGCAAGTACAGAGCATATTGTTATAGGAGATACTTTAAAATTCCTAAATCAAAGAATTCCATGCTTGTTGGTTAAAAACAAATCATCTAATTCTGTAGTTTGTATATCAATTAATGAATGCAATGTGAAAAAGGGAGATGATGTTTATTTTAATTTTTCAATAAATAGTAAAAAATCTGTTATTGTACAGCCCATAGTCGAAAATATAAAAGATACTATTGAAATTGAAGCTAAGAAAATAAATAAATCTGGGTATTATCAAGAAATTAGAGGAAGGGTTTCATTGGCAAGTTACAGTACCTTATCAAATTTAAGGGATGACAGACATCGTTTGATGTATCGATTTTCTTTAAATGCAGATCATATAAATAATTCTAAATTTTCTTTTGAATCTTATTTAACCTATAGACAATATATTGACTCTGGAAATAACAATTCAATAAAAAATGACAATATTTTTAATGTTTATAATTTGGCAATGAGGTATGATATAGACCCAACTTTATCATTAGTTATTGGAAGAAGAATAAATAATAAAATATCATCGGTTGGTGCGATTGATGGAATACAAGTAGATAAATATTTTGGCAAAAATTATGTCGGAGCGATTGCCGGGTTTAGACCCGATATTTTTGATTATGGTTTCAATTCTGATTTGTTTGAATATGGAGCATATATAGGTAGAGTCTCTGATTATACAAATTTTTATTCACAAACAACTCTAGGGTTTATTGAGCAAAGGAATAGCGGTGAAATTGACAGAAGGTTTGTTTATTTTCAACATTCAAGTACGGTTATGAAAAAATTGAATCTTTTTTCATCTCTTGAATTAGATTTGTTTGAAAAGGTTAATGATACTGTGAATAATGAAGTTAGTCTTACAAATCTTTATGTATCAGCAAGGTATCGGTTTAGTAGAAAGGTTGACCTGATGATTTCATACGATTCCAGAAAAAGAATTCTTTATTATGAAACTTTCAAAACAGAAATAGAACGTTTGTTAGATGATGATATAGCCCGACAAGGATTTAGGGCTAGGTTGAATGTACGTCCAATTAAATATTTAATTACTGGTGTTAGTTATAGTAAAAGATTTCAAAGTGACGATCAAAATAAGTCAGATAATGTTTATGCTTATGCTAGTTATTCAAAACTTCCAAGAATTGGAGGTGGTTTATCAGTAAATTACAATATGAATACATCTAACTATTTAGAGAGCAAAATATTTTCGATAAGATATTCAAGAAGTCTAATAGAAAATAAGTTAAATGGCGATTTTTATTACAGAAATGCAAACTTTGATTATTTTAACAGTAATATTGGTAATAATAAACAAAGTTATTATGGAGCGAACCTTTCCTATTATTTTAATAGGAAATTAATATTAAGTGTTTCTGGGGAATATTCAAACAGCATCAACGAAAATAATTATAGAATTTATACAAAGCTTATAAAAAGATTTAGAAATAAAAGAAAAAAATAAAATTATGATTTTAAAATTGAGAATAGTACCCATCACCATTATACTAATGATTATTGTTTCCTGTAATAATGGCCCTAAAGTAATTTCATCTGAAAGTAGTAAAAATCCGGAAAAAGAATCAGGAGTGTTTTCAGATAAACCTTCGCCGGAAACTAATACTGCTTCAAATCAATCACTTAATAATGAAATGCATCAAGTTAAAGTTTTAGATATTCTTGAAACAACGAAATATGTTTATCTAAAAGTAGAAGAAAATGATAAGCAATTTTGGATTGCAACGTTAAAACAAAAAATTGACATTGGTGGAACTTATTTTTATAAAGGGGGTTTACTTAAAACGAATTTTGAAAGTAAAGAGCACAATAAAACCTTTGAAAAAATCTACTTGGTTACCAGTTTAGTACAATCGAATCATGGAAATGAGAATAGAAATAAAAATATTAAAAGCCAGGATAATCAACAAAAAGCTAGAGTAAATTCAGCAACAAATACCTTGAACAACAATCAGAAAACGGGATCGATTAAAATAGCTGAACTAGTGGCAAACCTAAATAAATATAAAGGTAAAACAGTGCAATTGAGTGGTATATGTGTAAAAATTAACCCTAATATTATGGGTAGGAATTGGATTCATCTTAAAGATGGAAGCAAAGACGATTATGATCTTGTAATAACATCAGATACTTTTGTTAAAGAGGGTTCTGAAATTACTATCAAAGCTACGGTATCGTTAAATAAAGATTTTGGCGCAGGTTATAAATATGAATTAATTCTTGAAAACGGTGTGATCTTACCTTAACTTGTATTAAGGTTAGGAAATATTGTATTTTTTCTTCTTAATAAAGGCTAAACTACTCAGAATTACAATTGAAGTAACTACTATATAAACCCAATTTGGAATGGGTATAGGATCACCAGTGGCGTATGAATGCAACCCTGATAAATAATAATTGACACCATAATAAGTCATTATAACAGTTGCAAGTCCGAAAATAGTCAAAACATTATAAAGAAATAAACTATTTAATTTTGGGATCAATCTCAAATGGAGAATAAATGCATATACAAGTATAGTAATAAGAGCCCATGTTTCTTTTGCATCCCAACCCCAATATCTTCCCCACGATTCATTGGCCCAAACACCTCCTAAATAAGTGCCAATACTAACCATGATCAATCCACCTATCAACGTTAATTCACTTATATATGACAATTCTTTTATGATATTAGAAATCCTAGTTTTATTTGATTTTTTCAAAAATATCATCAAAGTCAAATTGATCATACCAATGAATGCACCTAACATTAAGAATCCATAACTACCGGCTTCTAATGATACATGTATGGTAAGCCAATATGATTTTAAAACCGGAACTAATGGTGTTATCTCCGGGTCGAGAAAGCTCAACATAGAGACTAATAAAATAGTAGCTGCTAATACCATTGTTGCGGCTAAACCACCTAATGATTTTCTTGTAAACAGTACACCTGCCAGCGTTGTGGTCCAGGCAATATAGATCATAGATTCGTAACCATTACTCCATGGAGCTCTTCCCGAAACATACCATCTTAATCCCAATCCTAATGTATGGATAGCAAACCCTATTAATACTATTGAAAATAAAATTTTGTAAACCATTTTTAAGTTTGTACCAGGCTTAAAAACAGATAGAAATAAAAAAGACAAAAAAGCTAATCCTAGTATCACATAAAGCAATGCCAAACGATTGAACAGATTTGAATTATTGAGAAAAATTTCAGCTTTAACTTTACTGTTGGTAGGCATTACTTCTCCACCATATTTATTTTGATAATCTTGAAGTTCATTCAAAAGATTATTGGCATCTATGTAATTATTTGAATGAATAGCTTTAGATAAGGCTTGGTTGTAGGCATTGAAAAATTTATTTGAAATGTCTTCTCCTTTGTGGTTTTGATTGGTGCTGTGCTGATGATTAGAAACCCAGCTATTATTTGAATTATTAATATCTGGAATTATTTTTAACAAACTTCCAGAAAACATCATACTAAGAATATTAACTTTTTCATCAATTTTTAATAATTCTTTTTCATAAACTCCTCTGTCAATTGGTTTGAGATTATAAATTTCTTGCATTTCTTGCTTTAATTTATAATTTCCATTTGTTAAAAAGAAATCTTTATAAGATGCAAACTCTCCAGAAACACCCAATTTTCTTTGAATGTCTTTGTGTTTACCAAGTTTAATAATGCTAACAGCGTACCAATCTTTACTGTTAATATACATACTCAACATAATTTGATCGGCACTTAGTCCAAATAAGCTTTCTTTTCTAGATAACTTTCTTAATAATTCTCGAGACAAAGTATGAACCGGTTTCATTCTACCTTTAAAATCCTGAACTATAAGTTTACTGAATTTATTTGCATGATCTTTTGCAACAATATGTTTAATATTTAGATCATCTTTTTGAATTTGTCCTTGAATAAAATGAGAGGGCAGTAGAAAAAATAAAAAAATAAAAGTAGGGTTCTTTGCTCTTAATTTTTTTATTTTTTGAATGACCAGATAAAACCTTGTTTTCTTACTAAAAAGTGTCAGAAGCATTCCTATTGTCAATAAGGTATATCCGATATAAGAAATCAAGGTACCCCAATAGTCATTATTTACACTTAAATAGGTCCCTTTTTCATCCTTATCAAAAGATGATTGAAAAAAACGATAGCCTTTATAATTTAAAATGTTATTCATAAAAATTCGAAAATCTTTTTGAACATTATTCTGATCATCAATTAATTGAACTTCACTGGCATAAGAAGAAGCACTGTTTGTTCCCGGGTATTTATCCAAAATAAATTGGTTTAATTTAATTGAAAAAGGTAGAGTAACCTCTTTTGAGCCGTAAGAAACTTCTAAATTCAAATCGTCAAAATTGAATTTCTGAAATCTGCCTGCTACATTTTTTTGACCATAAACGTACAATTCTTGTTGTTTGCCATTAACAGAGACTTCCATTAAAAGTGCTGTTAGACTCTGACTTTGAACTTTTTTACTTTCCGATTCTATTCTAATTTTACCGCTTTTACTAAATTCAGGTAAAACAAAATTATTCATACCATCAGAGTATAATGAGCGTAATTTCAAAGGTTTATAGTTGTTTGATGGATAGATTGTGTCTTTTTTTTGGGTAGCCATTACCATTTGGCTAAGAGTTTTATTCGTTTTAAACAACAAAGAATCATTTTTATAAATAATGTTTATTGCATCTTGTATTTGATTCTCTTTGAAATTGTATATAATATTTCTAATTTTCTTGGTTTCTCCTTTACTGATAAAATATTCTTCTCTGCCATTAATTCCCGCAACTACTATTTTTAAAATGGGCTTTCCTTCAATGCTTTTAATAATAACCTGCTTTGGGTTTGGTAAAAATTTAATTACTTTAACTTCAATTAAATCGTTTCCAATTAAAAATGATTCTTCCCAATTGTTATTTCCTAAGCTGGCAAATAATACCTTTTCACTAAAATTAAATGCTTCGTTATCTTTATTTACTCTAAAATTTAAAAAAGTATTGGATGAAAGAAAGCGATTTGATGTGTCGTTTTCTCGGATATGCATGATACCTTCGAAACCCACATATCTTGTAATGGCTGCACCAAGTATAATTATAACTATTGCAGAATGAAATAAGAGTAAAGACCATTTTTTTTGTCTAATCATCCTAAATTTAATAATATTTACAATTATAGTAATACTAAATAATAAAAGTAAAAGCTCAAACCACCTGGATTTAAATATTACTTTTTGAGCCGAACTGGTTCCGAAATCGTTTTCTATAAAAGTTGCAATTGCTATTGATAGAGCGAATAAAAGTATATATATCCCTGCAGCTCTGGTATTGAAAAATGGACTTAAAAACTTGGTAATTTTAGCATAAAATAATTTCATAGAAACTAATATAAATTTATTTAAAATTCGAATAGCTCAAATTTAAATAAAATTAATTGTTCTCTCTAAAGAAAATTTGAAGTTGATGAATTATAAAACAAGTATTATAAAATGATAAACTAAGAAATCTCAAATAAATCAGATGACAAATATCTATCTCCTCTATCACAAACAACAGTAACAATTACACCTTTATCTATTTGATCGGCCAGTTTTAAAGCAGCTGTAACAGCACCACCACTGCTCATACCTGCAAAGACACTTTCTTCTAATGCAAGTCTTTTTGTCATTTTTCGGGCCTCAGTTTCACTTATTTCAATTATCTGATCTACTTTTTTTGGATTGAAAATTTTTGGCAAGTATTCAACCGGCCATTTTCTAATTCCAGGTATGCTAGAATCATCAGTTGGTTGAGCACCAATAATTTGAATATTTTGATTCTTTTCTTTTAGAAAGGTGGATACACCCATTATAGTGCCGGTAGTTCCCATAGCTGAAACAAAGTGGGTAATTTCTCCATTTGTATCTCTCCATATTTCCGGCCCGGTTGTTTTATAATGTGCTTTCCAATTGTCATCATTTGCATATTGATTTAACATTTTATAATTACCTTTTTTCAGCATTTCATCGGCAAAATCTCTTGCGCCTTCTGTTCCTCGGTCTGCATCAGTTAGAGTAACCTTGGCACCATATGATTCCATCACTTGAATACGTTCTTTGGTTGCATTTCCAGGCATAATTAATTCAATATTTAAACCCAATAATTTGCAGGTCATCGCCATGGCAATTCCGGTATTACCGCTAGTTGCCTCAATTAAAATATCCTCTTTGCCTATCTCATTTCTTTCCAAGGCAGATTTGATCATATTATATGCAGGTCGATCTTTAACACTTCCTCCCGGATTATTTCCTTCTAACTTTAAAAGAAGGGTAATATCTTTATTATGGATAAGATTTTCTGTTTTTATAAGAGGTGTATTTCCTATAAGGTCTAATATATTTTTAGTATGCATAATATAACATTGATATTTAAATAGTTAGCAGTAGGTAAATTTAGTTAGAATGACATTATAGAATATAAATTTACTATAATTGATTGACTTTATTTTCTATTTTCTTCATTTTTAATTTGGTTAGTGGCTTGTGATAAACAATTGCATGCTCAGGTACCGATTCTGTTAACCAAACATTACCTCCAATTGTTGAATTCTTTCCAATCACTGTTTCTCCTCCTAAAATGGTAGCACTTGCATATATAGTTACATGGTTTTCAATAGTAGGATGTCGTTTTTTATTTTTCATTTCTTTAGAAACCTGTAAGGCACCAAGGGTAACTCCTTGATAAAGTTTTACATGATCTTTTATGATTGTACTTTCTCCAATTACCACTCCAGTTCCATGATCGATAAAAAAAGGCGAGCCAATTTGAGCTCCCGGGTGAATATCAATTCCGGTTAACCGATGTGCGTATTCGCTCATCATTCTAGGAATTAAAGGCATACCTTGTTTATAAAACTCATGACTCAATCTATAAACTGCTATTGCATAAAAACCGGGATAAGCCAAAATAACTTCTTCTATACTATTCGATGCTGGGTCATGAAGATAAATACACTTTGCATCCTGGTTTAATTGATCCAGAATTTTAGGTAATTGAACCAAAAATCTTTTCCAAACTTTTTTACAATTAAATCCGGGATGGGTACAGGAAATCGTTGTAATTTCTGTAAATAACTCGGCAAGATCATCAATATTTTCAATCATAGATACATTTGAGTCGAATAAAATATAAAACAGATCATTTGTGAAAGTTTCTGTTTTAGCTTTTAAACTAAAATCAATTTGAAAACTTTTTTTGTTGTTGCGAATACTTTGTAGGATACTTTCTTTAGACATGGTATGATTTTGTAATTGTATTGGGTCATCTAAAAGTCGAAAAATAAAAACAAAGTTTACAAATAAAGCATGAATGATATAATGCGTTAATAATAAAATGTTAAATTCATTTTTTTGTCTAAAGTCTATAGAAAAAAGTATTTAGTATTGAGAAGTGAACAGTTGGGAGTTGGAAGCGAGAATTTGAAGGTATTATTTTAAACACAAATCAACTTCTCTATTTTTAAGGGGAGATGCCCAAAGGGCAGAGGGGTTTAAAATCGATTATTTATGATTGTGGAAATTGATAAAAACCGGTCAAATATATTTGGGGATCGTCAAAGTCAAAAGTCAAAAGTTTATAAATTGATTGGCAATGAAATATTGAGTTAAGGATTAA
>VAPK010856675.1_pt1 | contig 10624 bp, 9 predicted proteins | sample 3395031 | NCBI WGS metagenome assembly VAPK01 (sample SAMN08290443, study PRJNA428436) | hydrothermal vent metagenome | isolation source: Deep-sea hydrothermal vent chimney 1 | place: Pacific Ocean: Juan De Fuca Ridge
TTTAATCTTTAGTCATTGAAAAAAAACGAAGTGCAACACGGCACTTCTTACTTTTCAATCACTGTTTATAAAAACGTTGCACTTCGTTGTTGAATCTAAGGAGATAAAAAAAGAGGTTTTTTTATGGGATGTGATTAGCATGTGTTTAGCCTCATATTTTATCAGTACACGTAATAGACGACTTACCCAAGTATTATTATTGGTGATATCCCACCAATAGCCATGTACGGTTTTTATTATTGTACTACCAGAACCGCTTTGTTGCTAGGATTTGGGTATCATTTTGCTGGGTAACGATAGCAGATTTAACGGTTGGTAAATATCACGCATACAAGCCTTATACTGTCTGTAATGCGACTTCTATTTGCTGGGAAAACCACACAAATAGCGTTAGTTAGTTTGATGATAGATCTCTTGGGGGCGAGCGGGTAGTGGTGGGATTTGTGGTGATCGTTAACGCTATTTGAGATTATTATTGAGTTCATCGATTAACTTAGGGAAGTAATTTAATTCCCGTTTAATTTCAGCAATATCAAAATTATTTAGAGCATTACTGAGCTGTGTGACATATTCGGATAGTGGTGTAATGGGATATTGTTTTGATATTTTCATTAGCGTGTCAGTAAAAGTTTGAATATCTGAAATACTATTGTTTTTTGACAGCGTGTCACATTGTGGCATAAGCATTTTTAGCTTATCTAATACAAAGGGTATATGTGTTTGTTCTTCTGCAGTGAGAGCAATAACATGGGGTGATAATGGGGCGTCTAAAGTTTCTGTAAAAGGTAGAAATTGGCGAAGCGTGTTATGTAATGCCATTTTAGAGATGGGTTTGCTTAGATAATGATCAAATAGATGAGTATTGTAATCATCAGCTTTATCTAAGAAGGTGGGGGTTGATAAAGCGATAATAGGGGCTTGAGAGAATATTTTAATTTTTTTGGCAGCTTGATAGCCATCCATAACGGGCATGCGAAGATCCATTAGGATAAGATCAAAGTTTTGCTTTTTGGCAAGATTAACCGCTTCTAATCCGTTCTTAGCCGTCACAATATTGAGTGCTGTATCGGCAAAATTTGCCAGCAATAGATTAAGGTTGTCCTCAACATCGTCAACAATAAGAAGGGTGCTAGGCATAAATATGAACGGTGAGGGCCTAGATGATCTATCTTCAGATTGATTTGGTAGCGTGGAAATATTAATGTTATTCAATTGAACCGTAAAAGTTGAGCCAACTTTTAATTTACTTGTAAGATGGATGCTTCCATCCATCATAGAAAGTAAGCGCTTGCTGATGGAGAGGCCTAAACCCGTACCGCCATATTTTTGTACATCTTGGCCGCGTGACTGTTCAAAAGCATCAAAAATAGAGCGTTGCTGTTCTTTTGAGACCCCGATTCCGCTGTCTTTTATCTCAATAAACAGGTCTAATTGTGTGTTAATTTGATTAGTGGCATAAGCTGAGAGATGGATAAACCCATGGTCCGTGAATTTAACTGCATTACCAAGTAAATTTAATAATATTTGTCTTAAACGTGCCGCATCCAGTATTAGTTCGGGCGGAATAGAGGAATCAATTTTCAATGTGAAAGCGAGATCTTTTTTCCGAATCTCAAGAGCAAATATCTCACTTACTTCAGATAATAAATCGTGAAGGTTGCAGGGGTGTGTTGTTATTTCAAGTTTTCCTGCTTCAATTTTGGATAAATCAAGAATATCATTAATTAGTAATAGCAAGTTATTGCCTGCGGACTGAATAGTATGGATAAATGATTTTAGTTTAGGTGTGTCAACTTGCTCATCTAATAAGGCAGTAAATCCAAGGATAGCATTCATTGGGGTGCGTATTTCATGGCTCATGTTAGCAAGAAATTCAGACTTAGCATGATCCGCTTTTTCTGCGGCTTGTTTTGCCGCATGTAATGCGGCTTCCATTTCGATACGCTCAGTCATATCTACTGCGATACTCAGTAGTGCACGTTGTTGTTGATAACGGATGGGAATAACTGAGAGCATCATTGAATGAATACTGCCATCTGATTTTGTAAATTCTGTTATTTTTTGTTTTATTTTTCCTTTTTCTTTTAGTTCATCCAGAATGTCATTACGCTTATTTATATCAGCATAAAAGGCGTCTATCGTCAGATCACTAACATCATCTGGATCGATGTTGTAGTCATTTAATGTTTGTGGATTGACAGTTAGAATACGGCCATTTAAAGAGGTAACAACGATTTGTAACGGAATAGTGTCGATTAACATTTGTGTTTGAGCTTCTAATTCTTTTCTACGGTTGATTTCTTTGGCTAATTTTCTATTCCAATAGATAATTGCAGCGAGAATAAATAGGAAGACAGCTATTATTTTGGCAATCAAGCGGTAATCAAATTTGTTTGCAAATTTGTCCTTGCCCCATTGTTCTGAAATATACTGCTTTTCACTAGGGCTGATACTACTTAAGACTCGGTTAAATAAAGGTATGAGCGGCGCGAATTCTTGTTGCATGCCAAAAGCCAATTTGGTTTGAAATTCAGTTTTACCGACAATGCGGATATTATTTATTCCATTCTCTGAAATATGGTAACTTGCTTGTGCCAATGTGGCGAATAAAGCATCTATTTCCCCTGTGGAGACGGCAAACAGCCCGGCTTGAATACTATCAACAACATCAAATTTAATATTGGGGTATGCTTTGAGAATAGTGGGGACATAACCATAGTCTTTAATTAATGCAATTTTATGGCTTGCTATTTGGCTAATATTGTCAACATAACCCATCTCTGAATGCATAATGATAACGACTGGACTAGCAATATAAGATTGGGTGAATGAAAGCTGTGTGCCGAGATCTGAATCGGGTGACTCAGACAGGATGTCAACATCACCTTGCTTGGTCAGGTTAACTGATTCAGTCCATGATTCCGTGGGTATGCGCTCAATGGTAACGCCTAATTTTTGTTCGATTATTTTTAGATAATCATCCACAATACCAATATAAGTTCCTTGTTTATCAAAGGCCTCATAGGGTAGCCAGTTAGGATCGCCTGCGAAACGGATGGTGGGGTGATTATTTAGCCAAGCTTGTTCAGTGGCAGATAGTGATAGTGGTTCAGCGAATAATGTAGACGACAGGGAAAATAGAATAAGACATAATAAATATTGAAGCTGGGTTAAGCTGATATGTAAGCAGCCTAGCAAGGTTAAATTAGGGGATTTAAATGCGATAGTCCGCTGGTTTATTAGCATGGTTAATGAGTAAACAAATTTACCGTTTAGACTATTTGAGCAATGGTTTTAAATTCATCGATATGCTCATTGAAAACATCAACTAACTGGGGATCAAACTGAACACCACTCAGCTCTTGGATATAGGAGATAGCATCATCGATCTGCCAAGCCTCTTTGTAGCACCGCTGATGGGTTAAAGCATCAAACACATCTGCCAATGCAACAATACGACCATATATATGGATTTCTTCACCCTTTAGTTGTCGAGGATAACCACTACCATCCCAGTTTTCATGGTGCTCATGCGCGATAATAGCGGCTGCTTGCATAAATTTCCGCTTTGAGTGTGTGAGTAAATTATGTGCATTGGTAGTGTGTTTTTTCATGATTGAAAATTCTGCTTCTGTATATATTCCTGGCTTGTGTAGGATGTCATGGGGAATCGTCATCTTACCGATATCATGCATCGGGGATGCATGTAGTAATGTATCTGCATCTTCTTCTGACATGGCAGGATGATAATAAGCTAATAGTGCTGACACTTCAGCAACACGACGGATATGTTGGCCCGTTTCATCAGAGGTGGATTCCATTAGCTCGGATAACATGTAAATCATTTCTTTTTGGTTTTCTTCGAGCTCTGATAACAAGCGCTTATGTTCGTGTTTTATTTTAGTTTCTAAAGCGATATTATGTGTTTGCAGTAACTGTTTTGCTTGGTAGAGATAGATATGTGTTTTTACCCGCGCGAGTAATTCTGCAGGATGGAAGGGTTTGGTAATATAATCTACGGCGCCTAAAGCAAACCCCTTACTAATCGAATCCACATCGACTTTAGCGGTTAAGAAAATAATGGGAATATGTTGTGTTTTAGGGTTTTGTTTGACTTTTTGGCAGAGCGCAAAACCATCTAGGCCAGGCATCATAATATCAAGCAAAATCAGGTCGAATTTTTCAGGGTTTTCGGAAATAAGCAACAAAGCCTCATCGCCTTGGTCAGCGAAAGAAAAACTATAACTATCTTCTTCCAAAATATTCATCGCCATTTGAATATTGTCGAGAATATCATCAATAATTAGGATGTGTGGTTTATTTTCCATTTCGCACCATAAACGCTAAAAAGGTTTCTTGGTCAGAAAGCATATAAGTAAAACACTGTTTTGTCTACAGTTTGTTTCTGGTTTTCAACATTGGGAAGAGGCGCATTGAATACATCGATTTGCCGCAGGATCAAATTCTAACCGTTTCGGATTAATCAATTTGGCGCAATCAAGACAGAATCCATATTCATCTTGTGCCAGTCGCTTCAAGGCGGCTGCAATTTGAGTCAGTCTGAGCGTACGGCGTTGGGCGGTTTCAATTGCCATGGCTTGACCTTGCATGGCATCCATTCGGGATACACGGCCAACGCTGGTTTGATCTAGTACAACCGTTTGGCTGGAGGCTTTGGCGGCCGATTCGATTTCTAACAATGTTGCTTGTTCTATGTGAAGCAGTTTCTTAAATGCGGCCAGCTCGGATTTAGTCATGTTTGTTTTTGAGACTGCCATAGAGCAAAAGCCCGCCTGCAATGCCTAATCCCCAGCTGAGGATGGGCAAATTACCCAACATGGCAACGGCATAACCATCTAAACCTTTAATGATAGCAGCCCCAATAATAAAGGCTGCGCCACTGAGCGCACCGGCGATTCTAAAGCCGGCATTGCGAATGCTTTTTTGTACGGATTTGAGTGAGTCCGCAGTTTGATTTTGTGTCGTCTGCTGTTGGAATTGCAGATGGCTTTGATGCAATAATCTAGGCAGGGTTGGCAGGATGGTTGCCCATTGTGGGATTTCTTGCTTGAGGGTTTCTAATGCTGCCTGCCAGCCATTTTTTTCAAGCATCCATTGCTCAAGAATCGGTTTGGCTGTTTTCCATAAGTCTAGTTCTGGATAAAGCTGCCGCCCTAAACCTTCGATATTAAGTAGAGTCTTTTGCAGTAAGACGAGTTGCGGTTGCACTTCCATATTAAACCGACGTGCCGTTTGGAATAAACGGATTAATACTTGGCCAAATGAGATTTCATTTAGCGGCTTAGCAAATATAGGTTCACACACGCTACGAATAGCCGCCTCAAATTCATCAACACGGGTATCGGCAGGCACCCAGCCTGATTGCACATGCAATTCTGCCACACGGCGATAATCGCTATTGAAAAAGGCGAGGAAGTTATCGGCGAGATAATTTTGGTCTTCGGGTGACAGCGTACCCATAATGCCGAAATCAATGGCGATATAATGTGGGTTTTCAGGGTCGGTTGCATCCACCATAATATTACCGGGGTGCATATCGGCATGGAAAAAACCATGTTTGAAGGCTTGGGTGAAAAATATTTCCACCCCCACTTCAGCCAGCCTCTCCATATTGACGTGATTGGCTGTTAATTGGGAAATATCGCCGATTGGAATGCCGTGGATACGTTCTTGCACCAATAAATTAGGTTTGGTGAGTTCCCAGTTTATATCAGGCACATACAGCAAGTCGCTGTCTTCAAAATTCCGACGCAGTTGCGAGGCAGAAGCGGCTTCCCGCATCATATCTAGTTCGTCATAAAGATTTTTTTCTATTTCAGCGACGACTTCTTTTGGCCGCAAGCGTTTGCCATCTTCCCAGAAACGTTCGGCTAGATCTGCGATGGTGTGTAGGAGTGCAACATCCCGCTGGATGTGTTGTTCGATATTCGGGCGAATGATTTTAAGGATCACCTCGCTGCCATCTAATAATATCGCCGTATGCACTTGGGCAATCGAGGCGGAAGCCAGCGGTTCGGGTGAAACATGCTGGAATAAGTCATTTAAGGGGTGGTCATAAGTCTGCTGCACAATCTCCAGCGCATGCTTGCTATCAAATGGGGTGACATTATCCTGCAATTGCGCCAGCTCATTGGCAATATCATCGGGCAGCAGATCGCGACGGGTGGAGAGGATTTGGCCAAACTTCACAAATAAGGGCCCAAGCTCTTCTAATGCCAGCCGTAGGCGTTCACCGCGTGGCTGGTCATTATTTCGTGTCCAGCGATAAGGCGATAGATAACTAAAGAATCGTAGTGGGCGCAACAAATGCGTGGCTTGGATGATGTCATCCAGCCGATGCTTGGCCAGCACATGGTTGATTTGAATGAGTCTGAATAGATTGCGTAGTTTCATTGGGGTGACTTTAATCGATTAATACGTGCTTCAAGCCGATCCATATCGCCACGAATCTTATCCACACCTTTCATAAAGCTATTCACTTCGGAGGCATCAGGCAATATGCGGCTTTCTTCGCGTAAGTATTCAGCAATATCAAGGGTAAAGTCATGCGTTGTTTGGCTTGCCCAGCGGTGGAAACTTTGAATTCCATTGGCAATTGGGTGGGCGAGGGTATCGCCGGTGACTTGGGCGAGTTGTTGCTCCCAATCGAAATCAAAGTCTGCGAGTAGATCTTGCAGGGTTTTGGCGAACTGAATATCGCCTTTGATGCTGATGTCCGCTGAAAATAAGGCATCGGGATCGCTTCTCAGTTTGAGTAACGCTATACTGCGGCCAGAGATATGGAGATCGGGTTGATTGGCTGTTTCATCTGTTTCTTGTGATTGTAGGCCTGAGAGATGAATTTTTTGTTGATCGAATAGAATCGTAAAATGCTGATTCAGATCGGTGAGGTGGAGATGAATACGTCGATCTTGCAACGCGTCTAATTGTGGCAAGACCTCGGGATCTTGTGCCAGTGCATGATTCAGTACGCGGGATAAAGCCGATAGGATCAAAATTTATAACCACTATGCAGCGCGACGATACCACTGTTCATATTGTTAAAGGTGCATTTTTCAAAACCCGCTTCAGCAAACATGTCTTTTAACGTCGCTTGATCGGGATGCATGCGGATGGATTCGGATAAATAGCGGTAGCTATCTTCATCGCCTGAAATCAGCTTGCCAATTTTAGGTAAGAGCTTGAATGAATAGGTGTCATAAATCGGTGCGAGCCAGTCAGCAGGCTTGGAGAATTCTAACACCAATAATTGGCCACCTGGTTTGAGCACACGATACATGGAGCGTAAGGCTTTATCTTTATCCGTCACATTCCGTAGGCCAAAGGCAATGGTAATGCAATCAAAGGTATTATCTGGGAAGGGCAGGGCTTCAGCATTGGCTTGCACATAATCAATATTGCCCACCAAGCCTAAATCAGTCAGCCGATCACGTCCCACATTGAGCATGCTGGCATTGATATCTGCCAACACAACACGACCGGTTTCACCCACACGTTTAGAAAACTGTTTGGTGAGATCGCCCGTACCCCCTGCAATATCGAGCACCACAGCGCCGCGTTTAATTTTGCTGGCATTGATGGTGAATCGCTTCCATAGGCGGTGGATGCCAAACGACATTAAGTCATTCATCACATCATATTTTGCGGCAACCGAATGGAATACCTCGGCGACATGCTTGACCTTTTCTTCTGTGGGAACTTCTTGGTATCCAAAATGCGTTTTATCTTTCGACATGATGCCCTGCCTCTTTTAAACGATTAAGGTAATCTTGCCAGCGTTCAGTTTGCTCGGTGGCGAGACTATAAAGGTATTCCCATGTAAATAAGCCAGAATCATGGCCATCATCAAAATAAATTTTGAGGGCATAATGACCCGTGGGTTCGAGTTTATCAATGCCCACCGTGGCTTTATCGAGTTGCAGCGTTTCTTGGCCTTTGCCATGGCCACATACTTCTGCTGAAGGCGAATACACGCGTAGGTATTCCGCAGGTAAATGATAGGCCTTATCACCATAGCGCAACTCTAGTTGGCGCGAGGCTTTATGTAAAATAATGTCGGTGGGTAAAGTCATCTGAGTAGCCTACAGGATATACCGAGAGAGGTCTTCATTTTCCACCAAATCAGCGAGCTGTGAATTCACATAATCGGCATTGATGATGAGTGCGGTAATATTATCTTCTTCGGTATAAAATGAAATATCATCCAACAGGCGTTCGAGTAGAGTATGCAGGCGTCGCGCACCTATGTTTTCGGTTTGTTCATTCACTTGGTAAGCGAGTTCGGCAATGCGATGTAAGCCATCTTCGGTGAAACTGATGTTGATATTATCGGTGGCGAGCATAGCGGTATATTGCTCTGTAAGCGAGGCATCAGGTTCGGTTAGAATACGGACAAACTCAGATGCACCCAAGGCGGTTAACTCAACGCGCACGGGTAAGCGACCTTGTAACTCAGGGATAAGGTCAGAGGGTTTGCTTAAATGGAAGGCACCCGAAGCAATAAATAAGATATGGTCTGTTTGCACCATGCCATATTTAGTGGATACCGTTGTCCCTTCAATCAGCGGCAATAAGTCGCGCTGTACACCACCACGTGATACATCTGCATTGCCACTGCCTTCGCTACGATGGGTGATTTTATCGATCTCATCTAAAAACACCACCCCATTTTGTTCGACACTTTCAATGGCCGTCGCTTTCATATCTTCATCATTAATTTGTTTCGCGGCTTCTTCATCAATCAGTAAGCGCAGCGCTTTATCGACTCGGAGTGTGCGTGTGCTACTACGGCCGGCATCCATATTTTGGAACATATCCTGGAGCTGATTCGTCATATCTTCCATGCCGGGTGGAGCCATAATTTCCATATTGGCAGGCGAGGCTTTCAAATCTAATTCTATTTCGCGATCATCCAGCTTGCCTTCACGCAACATCTTACGGAATTTTTGGCGGGTGCTACTATCTTCAATGTCTGTATCATCCTCGCCGCGGGCAGGGCGAAGCAGCGCGTCTAAAATACGTTCTTCAGCCGCATCTTGAGCTTCAGTCTGCACGGCTGACATCGCTTGTTCACGATGCATTTTAATGGCTGTTTCCACTAAATCACGAATAATGGAATCAACATCGCGACCGACATAGCCGACTTCGGTAAATTTCGTTGCCTCAATCTTAATGAAAGGTGCATTGACCAAGCTTGCTAAGCGGCGCGCAACTTCTGTTTTACCGACACCGGTTGGGCCAATCATAAGGATATTCTTAGGAGTGATTTCATGGCGCAAATCAGCATCAAGCTGATGCCGTCGCCAGCGGTTACGCAAAGCAATCGCCACGGCGCGTTTTGCGCTATCTTGGCCAACGATATGTTTATTGAGTTCAACAACAATTTGTTTTGGGTTTAATTCGAGCATAGGTATTTATTCTTCCAGCGTTTCGATTGTTAGATTATGATTAGTATATATGCAGATGTCTGCGGCAATATTCAAGCCCTTCTCTACAATTTCTCGTGCAGACAAACTGGTATTTTCCAGCAAGGCAATGCCCGCGGATTGGGCAAAAGCACCGCCAGAACCGATTGCAATCAAATTATTTTCAGGCTCAATCACATCGCCATTACCTGAAATCATCAAGGTTGCAGTGGCATCAGCAACAATTAACAAGGCCTCTAGTTTCCGCATCATCCGATCTGTGCGCCAATCTTTGGCTAATTCTAATGCGCTACGGGTCAGGTGACCTTGATGTTTCTCAAGTTTGGCTTCAAATCGTTCGAATAAGGTAAAGGCATCTGCTGTGCCACCGGCAAAACCTGCAATGACCTTTTCACCATAAAGACGACGCACTTTACGCGCATTACCCTTCATAATGGTATTGCCCAAACTCACTTGACCATCACCGCCAATAACGACTTGGCCATTGCGCCGAACGGATAAAATTGTTGTACCGCGATATTGCTCCATTTTAATTCCTTTTCACTATGTTTTGTGGCATATTATACCCAAGCTATTAGGTATAATGTGTGGTTTAGAAATGCAAACCCTCCTGACAAAATAACTATGTGATGCAATGTTGCGTAGAAAGTCTGGTTTTGTATCAATTAATAGTTGACAACACCCCCTGTTTTTAGAGATAATGCCGCTCTTGTGTTTGGAGGGGTTCCCGAGTGGTCAAAGGGATCAGACTGTAAATCTGACGGTTCATCCTTCGGAGGTTCAAATCCTCCCCCCTCCACCAATATTATTAGTTGAGTAGTTTTGCGGGTGTAGTTCAGTGGTAGAACTCCAGCCTTCCAAGCTGATTATGTGGGTTCGATTCCCATCACCCGCTCCAAATTTGGAAGTGTGTTTATTTATATAGGCCCGCATAGCTCAGTCGGTAGAGCGCATCCATGGTAAGGATGAGGTCATCAGTTCGATTCTGATTGTGGGCTCCATGATTAGAATGTTTTTAGGGCGAGCCAAGTGGCTCTGCTAAATTTGTATTAAAAATTTGTTTGACGGGAGACGATAATGTCTAAAGAAAAGTTTGAAAGAAATAAGCCACATGTAAATGTAGGCACCATTGGTCACGTCGATCACGGCAAGACCACCTTAACAGCAGCGATTACAAA
>VAPK010030903.1_pt1 | contig 10621 bp, 8 predicted proteins | sample 3395031 | NCBI WGS metagenome assembly VAPK01 (sample SAMN08290443, study PRJNA428436) | hydrothermal vent metagenome | isolation source: Deep-sea hydrothermal vent chimney 1 | place: Pacific Ocean: Juan De Fuca Ridge
GTCTTTCCTAAAGTTCCAAAACCCTGTGCGAGTACTTGACTGGCAGACACTTAAAATGCTCATAACAAATATTCATGAATTATTCAGGTTAGAACTCAAATAAAAAATATAATATGAAAATAGTTTCTTATAACGTAAATGGTATCCGGGCGGCAATTAAGAAAGGGCTCTATGATTGGATAAAAAATGAGAACCCAGATGTGGTTTGCATTCAAGAGTTAAAAGCAAGGCAAGAACAGGTAGATACTACCGAATTAGAAGCCATGGGCTTTAAACACTACTGGATGTCGGCTGAGAAGCCCGGTTACAGTGGTGTTGCTGTTTTTTCTAAAATTGAACCAAAACACGTTGAATATGGCTGTGGGATAGGAAAATACGACTCCGAAGGCCGAATTATTAGAGCCGATTACGCTGGAGGATCAATTATTTGTACGTACATGCCCTCTGGTACGAGTGGAGACGAACGTCAGACCTTTAAAATGGAGTGGTTGGCCGACTTTCAAGACTATATTGATGAGCTTAAAAAGACCATTCCTAATTTGATAATCGTTGGTGACTATAATATTGCTCATGAAGAAATAGATATTCATAACCCAAAAGGAAATAAAAAGAACTCCGGATTTTTACCTGAGGAACGAGCATGGGTAACTTCATTTTTAGCATCTGGTTTTGTAGATAGCTTTAGGAAAATTCATAAAGAACCCGATATGTATAGCTGGTGGACTTACCGGTTTAACGCCAGAAAAAACAACAAAGGCTGGCGTATCGACTACCAAATGGTAGCGGCTTCTCTAGAAGAAAAAATTGGAGATGCCAATGTTCGTAACGAGGCTTTTCATTCAGACCATTGCCCAACCTATTTAGAAATTGATATATAGTAAAAACAACTCGTCAATAATTTCGTTTAGTAAACCATATTGAATTCAAATTTTAACCATATTGAAACGAAGCTCCACCTTTTTAAGGCAAAAGCAATAAAGCAAACTCTTTTGAAAGGGAGCATTATCTGGGTTTCCATTTTTCTAGGGCTTGGGCTATTAATGGGAGTAACCGAATGGATTGGTGAACTGAGCGCCTTAAATAGAACAATAATTTTTGCTCTATTTTCACTTATTATAATAAGCTCTGCCATAATTCTAATTATTAAGCCTTTCATTCAATTATTGCATGCAAATCGTTCAATAAAAGATACTGATGCTGCTAAAGTCATTGGCTCATATTTTCCTTTAATAGGAGATAAATTAATTAATTTTTTAGAATTAAGCCAAAAAAGCAGTGCTAACAAGTCCTTGGCTCAAGCAAGCCTAGATCAACGAGCCGTTTCGCTTGATTCGGTAGAATTTACAGAAGCTATAGACGCCTCAGAAACAAAAAAACCATTTAAGGTATTTATTCCTTTATTGATCCTCATGTTAGCTATTTTGCTCTTAGCCCCCAATGAGTTTGTTTCAAGTACCAATAGAATTATCAACTTTAGAACAGAATATACGCCAACAGCTCCTTTTTTGTTTGAAATAACATCCAATTTACACGCTTACCAACATGAAGATTATCGGTTAGCTGTAAAATTAACTGGAGCTTCCATTCCATCGGATGCCTATATTGTAGATGGAAAAGCAAGAATAAAAATGGCAAAGACGGAAGTTGGGTCATTTACTTTACTTCTCAACAGTATTCAAGAGTCAAAAACATTCTATATTGAAGCTGCTGGTTTTAAATCAAGCCCATTTGAATTAGCTATTATTTTCAGGCCTACCATGAACTCTTTATCAGCTAATATTAGATACCCAACATATCTTAAATTAAAAAACGAAACAATAAACCCTGTTGGAGAGCTTGAATTACCAGAGGGCACAATGGTTTCTTGGATTTTAAATGCTCTGCATTCAGATAATGTAGCGTACTATTATAATACTGATACAATAGCTACTGAAAAAATAGGCCTTAATGATTATCGTATTAACAAAACAATAAAAGAATCCGGTTATTATGGTTTTATCCTAAATTCAGGAATAGCTGAACAAAAGGGTAAAATAGAATATACCATTACTGCCATTAAAGACTTAGCTCCTAAAATTCAAGTTCAAAGTTTTGTCGATACACTACTATACAAGTCGATATCTATTGGGGGAGAAATAGCAGACGACCATGGTATTTCGAGGCTATTATTAAAATATAAAAAAGAGGATGGGTCGGAAAAAAGCATCAAGCTGAGTATTAAAAAAGGAGCTCCTCAACAGCAGATATACTATAATTGGATTATTGACTCCTTAGCTCTTTCTCCTGGTGATAATATTTCATATTATTTACAAGTGTTTGATAACGACCAAGTTAATGGGAGCAAATCAGTCAAGTCTAACACGATGTATTTGAAAGTTCCTTCTAAAAAAGAGCTGGAAAACAAGTTAACAAAAAATGAAAAAGCCGAAAAAGCGAGTATTAACAAAGCAAAAACAAAATCGGCTGAATTAAGAAAAAAACTCGATAAAGCGGTAGAAGACATTAAAGGTAAAAAAGAACTTAGCTGGGAGGACAAACAAAATATTAAAGAGCTGCTTAAAGAAAAAGAAAAACTAAATGAGAAGGTTGAAGAGTTAAAGAAACAAAACAAACTACTCAACCTCCAGCGTAACGAAATTCAAAAACCAAGTCCTGAGTTGAACGAAAAAGCGCAACAACTCCAAAACTTGATGAACGAACTGTTGGACGAAGAAACCAAGAAGCTCTATGATGAATTGCAAAAATTATTAGAAGATCAGGCTGAAGCAGATAAAGTTCAATCAATGCTTAATGACATCCAAAATAAAGAAATGAATTTGGAAGAAGAGCTGGAGCGCACATTAGAACTTTTTAAACGATTACAAGTTGAGCAACATTTAGAAAAACTTACCGAAGACTTAAATAGTTTGGCAGAAAAGCAAGACAGCTTAGCAGAGAGCACCAAAGACAAGAATAATAGTACGGAGGATCTTAAAGAAAAACAGGAAGAAATAGAGAAGGATTTTGATAAAATAAAGGAAAATTTAGAAGAGACAAAAGAGAAAAATAGCGAGCTTAAACGGCCAGAATCGTTTGAAGATACCTCAGGGGAAGAAGAGGAAGTTAAAAAAGAAATATCAGAGTCAAAAGAAAACTTAGACAAAAATAATAGGAAAAAATCTTCGAAAAACCAAAAGAACTCAGGGAAGAATATGAAGAAGCTTGCGAAGAAACTTGAAAAAATGCAAGGTGGCATGCAAATGGAGCAAATGCAGGAAGATGTAAACAATTTACGAGCTATTTTAGAGAATTTAATTACCCTCTCTTATTCGCAAGAGCAGGTAATGGTCGATTTTAGAGCTGTTAATCAAAGTGACCCTCAATTTGTTGATCTATCCGAGCAGCAGTTAAAAATTAAGGATGATTCTAAAATTATTAAAGACAGCCTTCTATCTCTTGCAAGTAGGGTACTGGCCATTTCTTCCTTTGTAACCCGAGAATTAAACGAAATGGATGCTCAGCTTGATAAAAGTACCAATGCCATTAAAGATAGAAAAAAGGCACAAGCCACAGGATACCAGCAATTATCTATGACTTCTATGAATAACCTTGCTTTAATGTTAGATAATGTATTGCAGCAAATGCAAGAAAGTATGGCCGATGCGATGGGCAAAGGTAAAGGAGATAAAAAACAACCTATGCCGGGCATGTCGGAGTTGCAAGAACAATTGAACAAAGAGATTAGAGAGTTACAGAAAAGCGGAAAATCAGGAAAAGAACTATCTCAAGAATTGGCTAAATTAGCTGCACAACAAGAAATGATACGAAAGGCATTGCGAGAAGCAGAGGAAAAGCTAGGAAATAAACCGGGCGATAAAGAAGGGAGCAAGCCGGGAAATTTAGGAAACCTTCAAAAGCAAATGGAGCTAACTGAGTTGGATCTGGTTAATAAAAACCTTAGCAGGGATTTGCAACGAAGGCAGCAGCAAATTCTTACTCGCCTATTAGAAGCGGAAAAAGCTTTACGCGAACAGGAAATGGATTTGAAACGCGAATCAAAATCTGCCGTTCAATATGAAAAAGAGCTTCCGAGAGCCTTTGAAGAGTATTTAAAACAAAAAGAGAAGGAAATAGAATTAATAAAAACAATACCTCCTAAATTGCACCCTTATTATAAAAAGGAAGTAAACGAGTATTTTAACAGATTAAAAAAACGATATAACTAGCTGATTATCAGTCAAATAATGGACACCATTAACATTCAGATACCGTCATTAACAGAGAACCTCCGTATTGTGGAGAGTTTTATTGATAACGTTAAAGAGAAGTTTAACTTGAATGACGACATTTATGGAAACATTATGATTTCTGTAACGGAGGCTGTTAATAACGCTATTCATCATGGTAATGGGCAAGATAAATCTAAGTGTGTTTCTATTACCTTGTTCTTAGATAAAAATCAAATAAAGTTTGCTGTGGTTGACGAAGGAGCTGGTTTTGACTTTAACAACCTACCTGACCCCACTGCTCCTAAAAACATAGATAAAATTGGGGGTAGAGGTATTTTTCTAATGAAAAATCTGGCAGACGAGGTTCATTTTAATAATGAGGGCAGAGAAGTAGAGTTGGTTTTTTACATTAACTAGCATGAATATTGAGTTTTTTGCTGAAGATACTGGTTTTGAATTAAATCAGCCAAAAAACATTCAATCATGGGTTTCAAATATCATTATCTCTGAAGGGTTTAAGTTAGCACAATTAAACTATATTTTTTGTTCTGATAAGTACCTATATAATATGAATCAGGAATATTTGAACCACGATACTTATACTGACATTATTACGTTTGATAACTCCGAAGAAGATAAAACCATTGAGTCAGATATCTTTATCAGTATTGACCGTATAAAAGAAAACGCCCAATTACAACAAATTAAATTTGAAGATGAACTCGCTCGCGTTTTAATACATGGTGTATTACACCTTATGGGGTGGGGCGATAAAACAGAAGCATTAAAAAAACAGATGCGTTTAAAAGAAGATGCTTGTTTATCTTTGCGCTAAATAACCCAGCTCTATGAAATTATTAATAATCAGTTTAGTATCGTTTCTATTATTGGCTTGTGGAAACTCAGCTCCTGAAATGGATAAGTATGCGAACGAAAGCATGTTGGATATTCCTATTACTCAGCAAGCTCCACCAAAACAAGCAAGTGAACAAGAGCTTACAAGAAAGGTTATTAAAACAGGTAGTATTAGTTTTCAATCAGAAAGTGTTGCCAAAGATTACCAACGTGTTAAGGCTCTTCTTTCAAAATTTGATTCTTACATCGATTCTGAAAATGAAATTAATTCAAACTATCAGATTGATTATGATATTTCCATTCGGGTTGCATCCTCAAGTTACGACAGTTTATTTGCCCTCTTAACTCATATTTCTAAAAAAGTAGATCGCAAATCTTCGAATATAGAAGATGTAACTAATCAATATTATGATCTAAAAACCCGGATTAAAAATAAAAAATTATTAGAAGCTAAATATGTAGAGCTATTAAACAAAGCCAAATCGGTAAAGGATATTTTAGAAATTGAGCGAAGTATAAATGAAATAAGGAACGAAATAGAATCTGCTGAAGGAATTTTTAAGTACTTAAGTCAGCAAGTTTCATATAGTACAATCCATTTAAACTTTTACGAAACACTCCCAAGTGGTTATACCGAAGAAGGTTTTTGGTCAAGTATTTTGAAGGCTGCAGGCAGGGGGTGGAAGGGGTTTCTTTCTTCCTTAGTTAATGCAGTTCAGTATTGGCCTTGGTTAATAATATTTACGGTTGGTTTTTATGTTTATAAAAAAACAAAATTCTTTTGGCGTAAAACGAAGTAATATCAAAAGCATTAAATAACTATTACGTTCCACGTGGAACACTAACCCAAATGTTTCACGTGGAACATTTTTTATTATGTTTAAACAATACGATGTAATTGTAGTTGGTGCCGGGCACGCAGGCTGCGAAGCCGCTGCTGCTGCTGCCAATATGGGTTCGAGTGTTTTATTGGTAACAATGAATATGGCAACCATTGCACAAATGAGTTGCAATCCGGCAATGGGTGGTGTAGCCAAAGGGCAAATTGTGCGAGAAATAGATGCACTTGGAGGGCTTTCTGGAATTATTTCTGACAAGTCTATGATACAGTTTCGGATGCTAAACAAATCTAAAGGCCCTGCTATGTGGAGCCCACGTACCCAAAACGATAGAGTGCTTTTTGCTCAAGAGTGGAGACTTGCCTTAGAGAAAATAGATAACCTTGATTTTTGGCAAGAAATGGTGAAGGAAATTATTGTAGAAGAGGGTAGGGTTACAGGTGTTAAAACCGGAATGGGGCATACCATAAAAGGCAAAACCGTGATACTCACAAACGGAACTTTTCTAAACGGCATTATTCATATTGGCGAAAAGCAGTTTGGTGGTGGCAGAACAGCAGAACATTCAGCTACAGGGTTAACCGAACAATTGGTTAGTCTGGGATTTGAATCCGGTAGAATGAAAACCGGAACTCCTCCCAGGGTTGATGGTCGTTCGTTAAATTATGAAGTAATGGAAGAACAAGTAGGAGATGAAAAACCTGGCAAATTTTCCTGTTCAAATACTAAAGCTTTAGCAAAACAAAGAAGCTGTTACATTACTTATACCAATACAAAAGTTCACCATGTATTAGAAACCGGCTTTGAGCAATCGCCCATGTTTGCAGGTAGAATACAAGGAATTGGCCCAAGATATTGCCCATCTATCGAAGATAAAATAAACCGATTTGCTGATAAAGATCGGCATCAAATATTTGTAGAACCCGAAGGATGGGACACCGTAGAAGTATATGTAAATGGATTCTCTACTTCTTTACCCGAAGAAATACAACTGAAAGCACTAAAGGAAATTAAAGGATTTGAAAACGTAAAAATGTTTAGACCCGGATACGCCATTGAATATGATTATTTCCCGCCTACTCAACTTAACCTTACCTTAGAAACCAAGCTAATCAACAACCTCTATTTTGCCGGGCAAATAAATGGAACCACAGGCTATGAAGAAGCTGCCGGGCAAGGGATGATGGCCGGTATAAATGCCCATAATAAAATTAATAAACTAGCTCCTTTTGTGTTGTCAAGGTCGGAAGCGTACATTGGTGTTTTGATAGACGACCTGATTAATAAGGGAACGGAAGAACCATATCGCATGTTTACTTCCAGGGCTGAATTTAGGATTCTGTTGCGACAAGATAACGCTGACATTCGATTAACTAAAAAAGGGTTTGATTTAGGGTTAGCAACCAAAGAAAGTCTAGATAAAGTAACCAACAAAATTAAAGAAGTAGGCGAGTTGGAACAACTTATTTTTACAACTAAAGTAAAACCATCGCAAGTAAATGCTCAGCTTAAAAAAATAGGAAGTGCCCAATTAAAAGAAGGCTCAACCCTAGAAAAACTATTGAAAAGACCAGAACTTGGTATAGCAGAACTTAGACTTTTGAATGAGTCATTTGACAAACAGTTAGATGCATATTCTGATGAAGTATTAGAACAAGCCGAAATTAAAATTAAGTATGCTTCTTACATAGAAAAAGAATCTCAACTAGCAGGTAAATTAGAAACAATGGATTTGAAAAAAATTCCAGAAGGGTTTGACTTTAATACGATATCGGCTTTGTCTGCAGAATCTCGAGAAAAGCTTTTTAAAATACAACCCAAAACACTTGGGCAAGCAAGCAGAATTAGCGGAGTTACACCTGCAGATATTTCTGTGCTACTTGTATATTTAAGTAGATAATGGCTTTAGAAAAATTAACGCACTGCCCCATTTGTAATTCGGATAAATATGAATTGCATAAAACGGTAAAAGATTATACGGTTTCGCAAGAGGTATTTAATATTGTTTCCTGTGTTAACTGTTCTTTTTTATTCACAAACCCTCGTCCAAGTTCAGCATCGTTAGGTGTTTATTATAAATCTGATGACTACATTTCGCATACCAATAAGAGTAATAATCCCATCAATCTAATTTATAAACTAGCCCGTACTCAAACACTTAAATGGAAGTACAATCTAGTGGCTAAGTCCAAACCCAAAAGTATATTAGATTACGGTTGTGGTACCGGGCATTTTCTAAACTATTGTAAAAAGAAAGGATTTGAAATTAATGGATTTGAACCTGATGAAGATGCACGAACTATAGCAATACAAGAAGTTGGAAATGTAATAGCTTCTACCAGCAATAACATTCAAAAAAAGTTTGATGTAATTACTTTGTGGCATGTACTGGAGCATATTCCAAACTTAAACGAAGTGGTAGATTGGCTCAAGGACCATCTTGCTAAAAATGGGAGGTTAATCATTGCCGTACCTAATCCTAAATCGTACGATGCTCAATTATTTAAAGAGTACTGGGCAGCTTATGATGTGCCTCGGCATTTATACCATTTTTCAAAAAAAACTTTAGAAGATTTAGCAAATAGGCATAGTTTTAGCATAGAATCCATTCATCCTATGAAACTGGATTCTTTTTATGTAAGCTTATTAAGTAATCAGCATAAATATGAAGCTACTAAACCTATAAAGTCATTTTTAAATGGTTTAAAATCAAATAGTTATGCAAGTAAAACAATGAATTATTCCAGTTTAATTTATGTATTAAAGCACCATAATGAATAGAATACTAGTTGCCATTACTATAACACTTATTTGGAGTGCCTGTGCAAATCGGGTTCCGCCTAGCGGAGGTCCTAAAGATGAAGATCCTCCAAATCTAATAGGCTCCATTCCTAAAAATGGCAATACCAACGTAAAGACTACTGAAATAACATTACTTTTTGACGAATTGGTTGTTACTAAAAATATTAAAAAGGAATTGCTCATTACCCCAAGAATCGACTTCGATTATGACTATACTATTAAAAAGAATACCGTCATTATTTCGCTGGAAGAGCCTTTAGACTCAGCTACTACTTACACCTTTAATTTTAGAAAATCTATTGTTGATATAACAGAAGCTAATCCAGCAGAAGATTTAGTAATTGCATTTAGCACTGGTTCTATTTTGGATACACTCGAAATAAATGGAAATGTGAATGACCTTTATACGGAAAGTCCGATAGAAAACTTAGTTGTGGGTCTTTATAAAGCCGAAGATACTCTAAACCTTTTTAATAGCCCTCCCTACTATCTAGCCCAAACAGATAAAGCTGGAAACTACTTGTTCAGAAACCTAAAACCTGCAGAATATATTATAAATGCCTTTGTAGATGGTAATAATAATCTTATCTGTGATTCTGAAAGAGAGCAATATGCCTTTACTGATTCAGCCATAAAACTGGACTCAACAATTTCTGCTGACACATTAAAATTACATGCTCTCAACATAGATACATTAGAATTAAAACGTACCAGAAACAGCGGTCAATATTTTGTTGCCGTAGTTTCAAAATACATTACTAAGCTAGAGCTTAAAGCAAAAAACGATAGTACACTCTGGTACACACTAGATAAAGACCATAAGGAAATAAAAATTTATAACACCTTTTACATTAAGGATAGCCTTTTAGTAAAATTGCTAATGAAGGATTCGTTAGACATAGAAATTAAAGATACTATATATGTGAAGTTTCCGAAGAGTGAGCGAAAATATGATGAATTTAAAATAGAGTTAAGTGAGTTAGAGTTATTTCCTGAAAAACAAACCCTCAGTTTTAAAATTAACACCTCCAAGCCAAGTCGTTTAGTATCATCTGATAGTATAAGTATAAAATTGGATACACTCTCAATTATTCCTTTTGATTCCGTATGGAGCATAATTAAAAATGCTAATTCTACCGAATTTGAATTTACCAATTACTTACCTAAAGCCTATCTCGATTCTATTCACACCCCATCAGAAGCAAAAGGAAAAAGAGATATATCAAGAATGAAAATTTTAGAAGCTCCTGCAAAAAAAGAATCAAAAACAACTCCTAGTTATTCTTATTCACTTCAAATTCCTTTTGGAAGTTTTCAGTCAATTGAACAAGATTCATCTTCAAGAATTGAAGAAACCTTAACACCAAAATATGCAAAAGATTTTGGAATACTAATGGGCAACATTAACACTAACAATACACACTATTTTATACAGTTACTAGATAAAAATTATAAAGTAATAAAAGAAATATCGCAAGCTAAAAAGTATAATTTTAAAAATATACCTCCTGGTGATTATCGCATTCGTATTTTAATAGATAGCAATAAAAATGGCAAATGGGATATAGGTAACATTCTACTAAATCAATTACCCGAACCAATTATCATCTATAAAAATAGCGAAGGTATTAGCAAAACTACAATTAGGGCTAACTGGGTAATGACTGAAGATCTTACTTTTTAGTTGTTGATAAGTATTAAAACTTGTGTTAACAAACTAAAACTTATAAACACTAACTTTAATAATTTGTTATTATAACTTAAAACCATAGTTCTAAGCAATATAAACTTTAATAAAACCATAGTTATTAAGAAATAATAAACAGTTAGGTTAACAAAACTTTTCAACAATAAAAACGTGAATAAAATATGGATAACTTTAAAAACTTGATTTACAATAATTTAAATAAACCAACA
>VAPK010937624.1_pt1 | contig 10621 bp, 6 predicted proteins | sample 3395031 | NCBI WGS metagenome assembly VAPK01 (sample SAMN08290443, study PRJNA428436) | hydrothermal vent metagenome | isolation source: Deep-sea hydrothermal vent chimney 1 | place: Pacific Ocean: Juan De Fuca Ridge
GCAACTAGATGATGGCTGGCGTATATATGGAGCCAAAAATATACGTACATTACGCCTACCTGCAATAGGAAAACACATAAATATAAGTGATTCACAAGGTATCGCAGGCTACAGACAATTGGCACAAGGCCAATATATTTCTCTTAATGGTGTCAATACCATTAGCTTACGCTTAAACAACAAAACAAAACCCTCACCCTATCTAGTAAAGTCAAATGCTCAAATACAATATTGGCATAAAGATAACCATAAAATAAACTTTAGATTAGTGGGTCATCAGGCCATTTCATTAACCTTAGCTAATTTATCTCCTCGCTGTGTGTTAAAAAATAAACAGGGTAAAAAAATATCAGCTATTAAGCATCAAGGAAATACTACTGCATTTATATTTAAACAGCATGATACAGGCGCATTGCAGGTGAATTGTGGACGATAACGAAGAATCGCTATTTTCTGGCTGGTCTATCCTGTTATTTGTATTAATCATTTCAGCTATCTTGATTGCTCTGTTTCCAGGAAAAAAACTATTGGAAAGTTTTAATAAAAAGCCAATAGATCAGACATCCATTGAATATTTAAAAGTTTCAATCGATCAATCACCAGAAGATAAGCAATTAAGATTACGCCTAGCCAATGCCCAAGTCAGCATAGGCCAATTAGATGATGCCATAAAAACACTGGAAACATTATTGGATAGTGAGCATCTCGCTACTCAAGCTCAGTTTTTAATCATTAAAATACAATTTCGGCAATATTTTGAAGCCACGCAAGCAAGTGCTAAGAAAAATATAAAGACTGAATTATTAAAAAAAATAAGCCTTTTTCACCCCACTATAAACAATATTGCTCAGCTAGACTTATTAGCTCAGTGGAGCCAACAACTGGCCACACCACTTTTGGCAACAGAAATATATGCCCATATTATTCAAATTTTAGAGCATAAGGAAAACAATCAAGTAAGGAGTGATTTTTGGCAGTTGATAGGTATCCATTCAGCTTATGCAGAAGAAAGTAATAAAGACCTAGAATATTATGTACAAAAACATTTACAGGCCTTACTTGCTGCTAATCAGCTTGAGCAAGCCTTAAAAAAGGCTCAACACTATGTGCCTAAATTCCAACATTCAAAAGCTATTTTAGATTTAGCCATTAAAATTGCAGGCTATGCTAACAAGCCTTTATTAAGTAGAGACTGGGGGCGACTCTCTTTAACTCAATTTGGCTGGAGTAAACCCACATTACAACAACAAATTAACCGAGAATTAGCGGCCAACCAGCCACAAAATAGCTTAATATGGTCAAAATCCGTATTAAAAAACCATGCTAATTCCATGATTTTACTTAGTTATACAGCCGAGCTGGCGAGTAATCTTGGGGATAAGCAACTGGCTAAAACCCTTAGATTACAATTATTAGCTAAATCACCTGACGACCCCGTATTAATCGCCCAATTAATCCAGTCCGAATTATCCTTAAGCAATTTACCCAGTGCACTTAAATACGCGCAACAACTCGTTTCACTTAATCCAAACAGCATTGCAGCACATAAACAACTTGCCGATATTGCACTATGGGCTGGCAACTCTGCCTTATCCGTTAAACAAAAAATATGGTTATATCAACAAACTCAAGATGAATCCTTTTCAGCAGATGCAATCAGAATCGGCAAAGCCTTATTTCAATTTGATAAAGTATCAGAGCTCTATGCAAATATTAGCCATGTACGTCCATTAAGTGATGTTGAGCTTACTGATTATTATCAAGTGTTACAGGCAACTGGCTTTCAAGATGCTGGGGCAAAAGCACTTAAAGATTATATTAATAGCTACCCTCAACAGCAACAAGCCCGGCTCTATTTAGCAAAAACGCAGTCATTAACAGGACATTTTAAGCAAGCAACTAAAACGCTATCCACCACTGAAGATAAGTTTGGTAAAAGCACAACACTATCACTGCTACAAGTTCAAACGTTATTAAACGTAGGGGATTTTAACTCCGCATGGCAACATTTATCTCAAGCAGCTAAAACCAGCCCATCAATGACTATTGAATTCTGGCAATTATATTCTAAAATGGCTAGATTTTTAGGCCATGAATCAGCCGAACAACACAGTTACTATCAGTTATTAAGTAGTGATAATATTGATCAACCTTTAATGAGTCGACTCATTCAGTTAAGTAGTAAAAATCAGGATAAGCAACAGCTTGAATTATTGCTTATCGGCTGGGATAAATTCAAACAGCCCAGCTATTTACTAGATGCTATTGATTTAACACTCAAGTTAAAACAGACTCAACAGACGATTAAACTAGTCACTATTGCTGATCATAAAAATAAGCTGTTTAAAAATAGTATTCGTTACTGGGCCGTTAAAGCCAGTATTGCCAGTAAAGAAAAAAAACGAATTCAAGCCAAACATTATTTATTACAGGCTTTAGCACTAGATCCTCAATCAGTTGATACACGCATTAGCTTACTCTGGCATATGATTGACCATGGCTCTGATATTGAGTTACGAACCCTACTAGATAATAGTCATTATTTAGCCGCTCATAATGCTGACTTGTGGGAGGTCTTTGCCGCAGCGTACCGAAGATTAGGCGAACCTATTCATGCTATTCCTTGGTATGTCCGATCTGTACAGCAAAAACCAAATGATTATCTATTGTTACTAAATTATGCTGAAGCACTAGTGGAAGCAGGGAAAAGTGCAAAAGCAAAAACCATTCGCCGTTATATCGTCACTAAAATTCGCCCTGAACTGGTTGCCAATTTAGCAGAAACTAAAACAGAAATTGCCGAGTTTAAACGGCGCTATGGTGTCGTTCTTCAGGATGAGTTTGGCATAGATATTAGCGAAAAATGGTTTAGCTATGCACAAACAAAAAATAATCATTTAAAACAAGCCATTTTTGATGAATATAGAATAACCTGGCTACTAGCAAAAGGACGTATGATTCCTGCTCGCCGATATGTATTAAAAGAATTACAGCAGCGAGTCGATTTAGCCGCTTGGCAACAAATGGCCATTGCGGTATACGACAATGACCTTGAAGCCATTGAAAGCACCTTAAAATCACCTGCTAAATTATTACCTACCGATCGTGTTGTCGGTCTTAGAGCCATTGGAAAAGAACAATCTGCTTTAATCTCAGCAAGAAACTACCTGGAAAGCTCACAATGGGAAAATGAACGACTGATTTTACGCCGACAAGCTGCCGATTTAGGAGTCAGAAAACCAAATGGGTTTGCGATAAGCACAAACTCAAAAAATATTAGTGAACTCGATCAGTGGGCTATTAAATCAACTGCCGCCTTCACTCGTGGTATTGATAGTTTTTGGCTGGAATATCAACATATAGATTTATCCTCTAGTTTAGCTGATTTATTAGTTCAGCCCAATCAACAGCAAGAAAACAACATGCGCCTCAAATGGCGTCACAGGGGAATTCGTAATGAAAGTTGGATACAAGGTCATGTAGACCTAAGAGATGACCAGAATTTATTTGGCATCAGTGCAGGTAATATCCATCAGCTTTGGGATGGCTGGAGCGTTGATATAGAAGGTGCTTATAATGAAAAATCAGATGAAAGTGCCGCCTTTAGGTTAATGGGAGCAAGAGATAGAATTAGCTTAGGGCTAAATGGTCAGATTACTAAAAGAGATTATTTTGGAATCAACCTACATGGCCGACATTTTAAAACCAGAACGGGCGACGCACTAGGTGTTGGTTACGGTATTGAATTTAACACCGGCTACAGAGTTAAATATGCTCAACCCGAAATAACTATCAATCTCCACGGCAACCTAAGTAAAGCCAATTTAAAAACATCACTGCCTAAGCAACTACAAAAGATTATTGGTGCGAATAGAGGCATAGAAAGTGTTTTAGCTAAAAGTTATCAAGAGACAGGGATAAATTTCAGAATTCAGGATGGTGATTTCCGCCCCTTTGGCTTCGTTGAACGTAATCTACACTATTACCTGGATACAGGCGTTTTTATTAGTGATTCCTCTTCAGGGATAGGCAGTTCAGTTGAAGGGGGTATGGGTATGCGTCTATTTGCTCACGATGATTTAAGTCTTAACGGGCGTTATTCATCGGTGCAAGGTGGTGTTAATAGTATTGCGACTAAGTCTATTGAGTTACGTTATAGCGTTAGGTTTGACTAAATAAACATGACATGTTCTTTTAAAGTCTAATAAGGCAATAATTTACAAATTATACAGGTATAAAAAAACCGCACCCAGAGCAAGGCTAAGTGCGGTTTTCATTTAAGATTTATAAACCTTATTTTTTTGCTAATACCTTAGCAATTGTTTCCCCCATTGCAGAAGGCGTTGGCGCAATTGTTACTCCCAAATCTTGTAACATTTCCACTTTTTCAGCTGCTGATTCACCAACAGATGAAATAATCGCACCAGCATGCCCCATTCTTCGGCCTTTAGGTGCAGTTAAACCAGCAATGTAAGCAACAACAGGCTTGCTCATCTTCTTAGCGGCATAAACACCTGCTTCAACTTCTTGAGGCCCACCGATTTCACCAATCATTAAAACTAGTTTTGTTTCTTCATCTTGTTCAAATTTTTCGAAAATATCACGATGAGAACTACCATTGATAGGGTCACCACCAATACCCACTGATGTTGAAATACCAATACCTAATTCCCGCATTTGGTCAGCTGCTTCATAACCTAAAGTCCCTGAACGACCAACCACACCTACCACACCTTTTTTATAGATATGCCCCGGCATAATTCCCAACATAGATTGTTCTGGACTAATGGTACCCGCACAGTTAGGTCCAGTTAAAACCATACGATCTTTCTTGGGGAATTTACGCAAGAACTGCTTAACTTTCATCATATCCTGAGTAGGGATACCATCAGTAATAGACACGCAAAATTTAATACCTGCTTCTGCCGCTTCCATAATCGAATCGGCTGCAAATGCTGGTGGTACAAAGATAATACTCGCTTCAGCACCCTCTTGTTCAACGGCTTCTCTTACTGTGTTAAAAACGGGGCGGTCTAAATGTGTTTGCCCACCTTTACCTGGCGTAATACCACCAACAACAGTTGAGCCATAATTAATCATATCCTGTGCGTGAAAGGTACCGATTTTGCCAGTAAACCCTTGCACAATCATACGTGTTTCTTTATTGATTAAAATAGACATTATGCGGCTCCCTCTGCTTCTTTAGCAACTTGTTCGTTACGTGCCTGAACAGCTTTTTCAGCCGCTTCAGCCAATGTTGTCGCAGTAATTATAGGTAGACCACTGTCTGCAATAATTTTTCTACCTGCTTCTACATTTGTACCCGATAAACGAACAATCAAAGGAATTTGCATATCAATTTTTTTAACGGCCTGTACTACTCCTTCAGCAATCCAGTCACAGCGGTTAATCCCTGCAAAGATATTTACTAACATGGCTTTTACACCTTCATCAGCTAATACTAAACGAAAAGCTTTTTCTGTACGCTCGGCAGAGGCACCGCCACCCACATCCAAAAAGTTAGCAGGTTCACCACCCGCTAGTTTAATCATATCCATAGTTGCCATAGCCAGACCCGCACCATTAATCATACAACCAATATCGCCATCTAACCCGACATAACTTAAACCACGATCTGCTGCTGCCATTTCACGTTGATCTTCTTGAGTTTTGTCCCGTAATTCAGCTACTTTTTGGCGGCGAAATAAAGCATTATCATCGAAGCCCATCTTGGCATCCATAATCATTAACTTACCGCTACCACCTGTCACAATTAATGGATTAATTTCAATCATATTGGCATCTAAATCACGCATAGCACGATAACAACCTGTGATTAATTTTACTGCTGGACTAATTTGTGTAGGCTCCAAACCTAAAGCAAAAGCCATTTCTCTAGCTTGAAAATCTAATAAACCAACAGCCGGGTCTATTTGAATTTTTTTAATTTTTTCAGGGTTATTCTCAGCAACATCCTCAATATCCATTCCTCCTTCAGTAGAGCCAACCATAATGATGCTTTCGTGAGTCCGGTCAACTAATAGGCTGAAATAAAGCTCTTTAGCAATATTAGTTCCCGCTTCAATATACAATCTTAAACAAACTTTACCTTCAGGGCCTGTTTGATGAGTTACCAAACGCTTACCCAACATCGCTTCAGCCGCAGCCTCTACTTCTTCATGAGATTTACAAATTTTAACGCCGCCAGCCTTTCCTCGCGCTCCCGAGTGAATTTGTGCTTTAACTGCCCAAACCTCACCACCAATTTCTCTCGCACGTTGAACGGCATCTTCTGGGCTATAAGCTAACCCACCATCGGCGATTCTTACGCCATAGCCAGCCAAAATTTCTTTTGCCTGATACTCATGAATATCCATAGTATTCCTACTTAAAATTATAAAATTTATTCTAAACTAAAAAAGTTTTCGCAAGATGCATAAAGCCCTTACGTTTTTCATACAACAGATTAAAAAGATTCATCTGTGTTTACCTTTTGTTTTGTTTTGTTAATGTAACTTAGAAATGAGAGTTCAAACTTACCCAAAACTAAAAGCTATAGGATGTGCTGAGGTACGAAGCGCATCCTATGCCTATTAATTTCCATTTCCTTACCTTAAATAATGGGGCACAAACTTTAGCTTGCATTTTTGTCTCAATAAAGCAGACTAAAGTCTATCCCCCATTTTTTTATTTTAATTTTGCCGCAATCGCTTCTGCTGCTTTTACAACATTTGATGCCATCTTTTCTGAAGCGGCATCAATTAAACGACCATCTAAGGCTGCCGCACCTTTTCCTTGAGCCGCCGCTTCTTTTAGTGCCGCCAAGATACGATGCGCTTTATCAATTTCAGCAGCTGGTGGTGTAAATACTTCATTAGCCAATTCAACTTGAGATGGATGAATGGCCCATTTACCTTCACAACCCAATGCTGCTGCACGTTTAGCTGCCAATTTAAAGCCTTCAGGGTCTTTAATATCACCAAAAGGCCCATCAATAGGACGTAAACCATAAGCACGACAAGCTACCGTCATACGACTAATTGCAGCATGCCATTGATCACCGGGATAATTCTCGTTTAATCCACCAATATTAGTTGTTCTTGCCCGGTTACTTGCCGCATAATCAGCCACACCAAAATGTAAAGCTTCTAAACGCCCCCCTAAAGCACCTTGTTTAGCAATATCTTCGACATTGGCCATACCTAATGCCGTTTCAATCAAACATTCAATACCTATTTTATTTTTTAAGCCTTGTTGCATTTCCAACTGATTAACCATAGCTTCCACCATATACACATCAGCATAAACGCCCACTTTAGGGATTAAAATTGTATTTAACTTATCGCCACATTGCTCCATTAAATCGACAACATCACGCACCATGTACTGTGTATCTAAACCATTAATACGCACGGAAACAGTAACCCCATGCCCAGCCCAGTCCATATCATTAATAGCTTCAATAATATTTTTACGTGCTTGTAACTTGTCATCTGGAGCTACCGCATCTTCAAGATCTAGAAAAATGAAATCTACACCACTTTTCATCGCTTTTTCAAACATCCCAGGATTTGACCCAGGAACGGCTAATTCACAACGTTGAACACGTTGTACATTGGCTTCATATAACGTATGACTCATTTAAACACCTAAATCCTTTGATTTTAAAGTACTCCACAGTACTTGAGACGGGTTTCAAGATAATGCCTGACCCCAAATTAACCCACCATTTTACTTTTAGAGGATTTAAAGTCAAATTTTTGAGTTATTTTTGCTGAATAACTGTATATTTAAAGTAAATTTACAAGCTGAATACAAAGCCATAAAAATTTTCAATCAAATACACTCAATACTGAATTTTCAACAATTATTTCTATGCTTCTAAATTGAAAAAAGTAGCCAATCTTTTATTGTATCGCCATAATATACGTCATGACCATTCATCCGTGACAACACGAAGTGTAAGGAATCAGTTATTCTATTTAATATTCAAAATTTAAGGTTATCCATGAAATTGAAAGCTATTTTTTTGTTATTTTGTTTATCATTTTTCATGACAAACGCCTGTTTTGCTAATGAAAGGCGAGGTTTTGTCAATATTAAAGTCAATTTAAACACCTCTAAAACAGCACAATCAGCAAAAATATGGATCCCTTACCCACTTTCTGACAATTATCAATTGATTAACAACATGAATATCAAAGGTAATTATGTCAATTCCGCTGTTTATAAAGAACCTGAGAGCGGTGCCTTATATTTTTTTGCTGAGTGGCCTGAAGCCAACCAGGAAAAAAAGCTGGAATTTGGGTTTAAGGTAAGCGCCAAAGAACGCAGAATACGAAACCTAACGGATACAGGGGAAGTCATCCCCATTGAAATACAAAAATACCTGCAAGCAAACTGGTGGGTCCCAACTGATGGGGCGGTGGCAGAAATTGCAAATAGCATAAAAAAAGATAAAACAGGGGTTCTGGAAAAAGCACGAGCTGTTTATGACTGGGTTATAGAAAATACTTACAGAGACCCTAATGTAAAAGGCTGTGGACTGGGTATAGTTGAAGTGACTTTAGCCAAACGAAGTGGTAAATGTGCTGACCTTAGCTCGGTTTATGTGGCACTAGCAAGAAATATAGGTGTTCCATCAAGAGAGGTCTTTGGCCTCCGACTTGGAAAAAAAGCAGACCAGGATATAACGGGGGATTATCACTGTTGGGCAGAGTTTTATTTACCAGGTACGGGCTGGGTTCCTGTTGACCCAGCAGATGTAAGAAAAAAAATGCTGACAGATAACTTAAAATTAGCTGATGTAAGAGAGCTAAGAGAATATTATTTTGGAGCGGTTGATAAATACAGAATAGTTCTAGAAAGAGGAGGGAGAGGAATTAGATTACAGGCTTCTGAAGAACCTAAGCCTATTAACTACCTTATGTACCCCTATGCAGAAATTAATGGCAAAGCATTAGATTATTTTGACCCTGAGAACTTCCGTTATTCAGTTCATTTTAAACAAATTCAGCTGTAACCACCTGCCCCCATTTTTTTATAAAGGAAAAAAGGGGTACCACATGAATAAACCAAACTTGCCCAACTTTTTTTAATATGGCACTATAATCGGTTTGATTATTCTCAAGCAAAGAATGCTTTAGGAATATAACCACTCAACCAAACAACAGAGGCAAAAAATGGCAGGTCGCAATCACTTATTTATCCCTGGTCCAACCAATACACCACATGAAGTTCTAAGTGCCATGCATGTGCCTATGGAGGACCACAGGTCCCCTATCTTTCCTAAGCTACTTAAACCCGTTTTAGAAGATCTGAAGAAGATATTCAAAACAGAAGCTGGCCAGGCTTTTATCTTCCCTGCTACAGGCACTGCTGGCTGGGAAGTCGCTATTACCAATACATTAAACCCAGGTGATAAAGTTTTAATTTACCGCTTTGGTCAGTTCAGCCACTTATGGATGAATATGGCAGAGCGCCTAGGTTTAGATGTTGAAGTGCATGAAGTTGAGTGGGGTAAAGGGATTCCTGTTGAGGATATGCAAGCTCGCTTAAAAGAAGATAGCAAGCATGAAATAAAAGCTATTTTAGCTACTCACAACGAAACATCAACCGGTGTAACAAGCGATATCGCCGGCGTTCGTAAAGCGATGGATGCATCAAACCACCCTGCTTTATTATTTGTTGATGGGGTAAGTTCAATCGGTAGTATTGAGTTTCGGATGGATGACTGGGGTGTTGATGCAGCAATTAGTGGCTCACAAAAAGGTTTTATGCTTCCAGCAGGCTTGGCAATTTTAGCCTTTAGCCAAAAAGCATTAAAACTAACCGAAACAGCTACTTTTCCACGCTGCTTTTTAGACCTTAAAGATCAAATGGCGCAAAACGCCTTAGGTTATACACCATATACAGCTGCAACGCCTATGATTTACGGCTTACGTAAATCACTTGAATTGCTATTCGATGAAGGTATTGAGAATGTATATGCTCGCCACTTCCGTTTAGCCGAAGGTGTTCGCCGTGCTATTGCTGCATGGGGTTTAAAACTTTGCGCCCAACCAGGTTTTGAGTCAGATACTGTGTCAGCCATTGTTGTTCCCGAAGGAAAAGATGCAAGAGATATTATCAGCACAGCCTTTAACCGATACAATATTTCTTTAGGTGCTGGCTTAACAGAAGTGATGGGCAAAGTTTTCCGTATCGGTCATATTGGTGATATGAATGATGTTTCTTTACTAGGCTGTATTGCCGGCGTTGAAATGGCAATGCTAGACAATGGTTTTGATATTGTTCCAGGAAGCGGTGTTGCGGCTGCAATTGAGTATTACCGTTCAACAGCTGCTAAATAATAAACTAAGGAATGGGCACGGAATAACTTGAGCAACTGGCGCAGGATTTTTGTTCATATTCAACTAACACAGGGATGTGTGTAGGTAGAACAACGCAGGAGCAGTTATCGAGGCGCACGAACAGCTACATAACTGTTCGTGCAACGCCGAAGGTGAACAAAAAGACCCACTAGGAGGCTGTCCGAGAATAGAAACCGTCGCGAGGGAAAGCCCTTTTGAGTCAATTTTTTCGTTCATTTGAGGCGAATAGTTGCGCTATTTAACGAAAA
>VAPK010281887.1_pt1 | contig 10620 bp, 10 predicted proteins | sample 3395031 | NCBI WGS metagenome assembly VAPK01 (sample SAMN08290443, study PRJNA428436) | hydrothermal vent metagenome | isolation source: Deep-sea hydrothermal vent chimney 1 | place: Pacific Ocean: Juan De Fuca Ridge
CGGGGAGATGCATGACGACGCGGTCGTGTCCGTTGTGCGGGGTGGAATGGATGTCGATTCCTGGGACTTCACGTCAACGACGCAGCCGATGCTTCACATACAGCGCCCGACAAACATCGATTCCGAACGACTCAACCTCGTCATTATCGTTGTGGAGGGTCTCGGCGCCGAACTCGTCGGGTCTCTGGGTGGAATGGACTTAACGCCGAATCTGGATCACTACGCCGAACAAGGTATTTGGTTAAGCAACTTGTACGCGACCGGGACGCGTTCTGTACGCGGGCTTGAGGCTGTGGTGAGTGGGTTTTCACCAACTCCGGCACGCAGTGTTGTCAAATTGCAGAAGTCGCAAAGAAACTTTTTTACGCTGGCCGAGGTGTTAGGGCGCGAAGCGTACGACACCAGTTTTATCTACGGCGGCGAGTCACAGTTCGACAACATGCGACAGTTTTTCGGAAACAACGGATTCGACCGGATTATCGACCGAAAAGACTATGCGAGTCCGGTATTCACCGGTTCCTGGGGAGTTTCGGACGAAGACCTGTTCGACCGGGCTCACGACGAATTTGCAGCGCAACAGGGCCGCCCGTTTTTCAGCCTGGTGTTTACCTCATCCAGCCAGCCGCCGTATCAGTATCCCGATGAGCGTATCGAGCAGGTCGATGATACAAAGAACTCTGCAAATAACGCCGCCAAATATGCGGACTACGCGCTGGGTCGCTTTCTCGACAAAGCGCGTGACTCGAATTACTGGGACGACACGGTGTTCCTCATCGTTGCCGACCACGGCTCGCGCGTTTATGGAAGCGAAATCGTTCCCGTAGAGCAGTTTCATATACCGGGTCTGATTCTCGGCAGCGCCGTTAAGCCCGAAGTGATCGATCGTGTCACCAGCCAGATAGACCTGGCACCGACGATGCTGTCGTTAATCGGCGTGACCGCAGAACACCCGATGATAGGAAGGGATTTGAGCAAGTCGGCCGGTTTGAAGGCGCCGGGACGAGCCATCATGCAGTTCAACGGCGTTCAGGCGTACCTGGAAGGTGAGCGTGTCGCCGTATTGCGGAGGAACCAGCCGGTTACGCAATTCCTCTACCGGGACGGCCATCTCGTCGACGATGGCGAGTATAGTCTTGAGCTGACGAAGAGAGCCGTGGCACATTCGCGATGGTCGTCCATGGCGTACGACCGGTCTTTGCACCAACTACCGGAGCTCGAAAATGTGGTTGTCAGCCGCCTGGATCGCTAATGAGGACCGTGCGGCAGCGAAGGATTTCCGCGGTTATCGACTCTAAGTGTTACAGAGGCCCCCCCTGCCTCTTGATGGAAGTAAGACTTGACTGAGAATGCCCCGCAAATCGAGAAGGACCGGTCACTTGCCGCCAGCGTGGCGGCCGGTGACCAGGGGGCATTCGATGTCTTTTTTAGGGAGTATTTTCCGAGACTGTTTCGATTCACGCTAACGAGGGTTGACAATAACTCGGAGCTCGCGGAAGAGGTCGTGCAGCGTACAATGTGCATCATTGTCCGAAAAATGGGCACGTACCGCGGCGAAGCGTTGCTCTTTACCTGGCTTTGCCAGATTTGTCGAAACGAGACGAATGCCGTATTTCGTCAGCGAAAGCTGGAAATGCGTGAGGATATTCCGATCGAGGATCATCCCGGTGTGCAGGCGGCATTAGAGGCTGCGGCGGCAGACGACACACGGCCGGACACGGCACGCCAGCGCGAGGAGATCGCGCGGTTTGTACGGGTTACCCTGGAACACTTGCCAGCGAAGTATGCGCGAGCACTGGAGCTTAAATACGTGCAGGGGTATAGCGTCAAGGAAATCGCCGCCAGCCTGAGCGTTGGCGAGAAGGCAGCCGAGTCGACTCTCAGTCGAGCGAGAGTTGCGTTCAAAGAGAAGTTCCGGGCGATTTGGGATATCGAACCCAACTTTATTGTGGACTGAGATGGTGGACGACTTAACTAACAGCGACAGTGATTTGCCGGAGCAGGACGACGAGTCAATTGCACGGTTAATGCAACTGGCGGGCGAGCGTCCCGAGGTTCCGTTGAGTGTTGAATCACGCGTTTACAATCGCGTGCAGCAAGAGTGGCGTAACAGCACTGTGCGGCCCGCCGGCGACAAGGTCTACACGGAAGTTCGCAAGACCTGGCGACGCGGTATGCTGCGAAGCACCGCATTTCGGTGGCTGGTGCCAGCCGGTGTCGCGGCTACGGCGGTGATCGCGACGATGTTCATGTCACAACCTGAGCCGCTGCCGGTGCCGATCGCGGCGACGGTGTCACGAGTAGTGGGTTCGGAGCAGCTCAAGTCACGTTATCCGGAGGCCACGCAGGTGCATGTCGGTGAGCTGATTGCCACGGCATCGAATGAAGGTTTGAGCCTGTTGCTGGCGCGCAGCGAGTCGCTGCGTATCGATGAGAATACTCGGATACGCGTCGATGCGACCGATCGATTTACCTTGCTTGCCGGCCGTGTGTACGCGGATACAGGCCTGTACGTTTACCGTAACGGTGGCCTGACAATCGATACGGCTTTTGGGGAGGTCACGGATGTTGGCACTCAGTTTTCGGTGACCATGAGCGCTCAATCACTGGATGTTGCGGTGCGCGAAGGCCGGGTGGACGTTCGTGACCAGTCGGAAACGTATTCTGCTCGAATGGGCGAGCGTTTGACGCTGGCTGCAGGCAGTGGTGTCGAAATAGGTGCGCTGGATACGCACGATGAATACTGGAATTGGATAGTCGATCTGACGCCGACTTTCGATACGAGCAATAAGTCGTTGCTCGACTTCCTCAAGTGGGCCGCCAGAGAGACCGGTAGAGAGCTGCGTTTCGAAACGGATGAATCCCGAATGTTTGCTATGAGAACGGATGTTCACGGGTCCGTTTCCGGATTGACGCCAAACGAGGCGCTTGAGTCTGTTCTGGCGACAACCACGGTTCGTTATCGAATAGAAACAGACAAGATACTCATCGAGCTGTAGCTTGAGGCTATTCGCCACGGTAAACGTTGGCGATTCGGCGGCATTGCACTAGAATTCTCGAATGCGTTGCCTACCCCGATGCGCAGCGGTGTTGCTAATCGCCTGCTGCTTTAATCTCAGCCTTGCTGCGACCGGTGTATGGCAAGGGCGTCCCGTCACCGAACTGCTTGAAAGCCTGAATAGCCAGGGATACCAGATCATATTCAGCAGCGATGTCGTTACAGACGACCTGCTCGTCGCGCGCGAGCCCGATCTTTCCGCACCACTGCGTAGCCTGCGGACCGTCCTGGCGACACATCAACTCAAGCTGGAGCATGGTCCGGCAAACACGTGGTTGGTCCGTAAGACGAGCCAGCCGGCGCTTGTGGACGACACCGCCGCACGTGCCAAGCCGGTCGCCTTGCCAGAAGTTGTCGTGACATCGAGCTTGCACCGGATAGAGTACGCCAAGACCGAAACCAACACATATCTTGACAGGGATCTCGCAGCCCGAATACCTGCAGCGGGCGAAGAAGCGGTCCGAATCACGGCCAGACTTCCCGGTACTGCCGGCGGCGGCATTTCCACGCGCAATCATGTTCGCGGCGGCGAGGCCAACGAAGTTCTCTTCCTGCTGGACGGGCTGCGTCTGTACGAGCCGTTTCACCTCAAGGACTTTCAGTCCGTTGCGACCATCGTGAATCCGAATGCAATCGATGGCATCGACTTCTACACGGGCGCCTATCCGGCGCGTTACGGCGATCGCATGAGTGGCGTCATGAACATGCGCCTGCGCGAACCGACAAAAGCGGTAGAGACCGAGTTGTCATTGAGTTTTTTTAACACCTCCGCGGTATCAATGGGAACATTTGGCGACGATGGACAGGGCGATTGGTTATTCGCGGCACGGCGCGGGAATCTTGATCTCATCGCAGATGTGATCGACCCCGATGTTGGCAGTCCGAACTACCAGGACTATTTGCTGCATGGCGGGTGGGAGTTCGGTCCTCGTACACAGTTCAGCGCAAATCTGCTGGTATCCGTCGACAAGCTGACACTTGCGGACGTCGACCGAGGCGAATCGGCGAATGCAAGCTACGAAAATCGGGTGTTGTGGTTCAAGTGGAACGCTGACTGGAGCGCGAATCTACGCAGCGAAACCCTGTTTTCGGTAAGCGACATTTCGAATCGAAGAATCGGAGTATTGATATTGCCGCAAATCGTTAGCGGTAGTCTGGACGAATCGCGGGCGTTCAATGCCTTGAGTCTCAAGCAGGACTGGACATACGTGCTGTCAGAAAAGTGGATGCTCAGTTTTGGTGCGCAGAGCCGGCAGCAGGATGCCAGCTATCGCTTTTCGTCAACCAGAACTATCGCATCCCCGTTCGACGGGATTCTGGACAATGAATCCGTAACAATTCGTAATTTCGACCTGCGGCCGGAAGGCGCCCAATACGGTGCCTATGTCGAAGCACGATGGCAACTGCGACAGGATCTGATAGTGGACGCAGGTCTGCGCTGGGACTACCAAAACTATACGACGGTCGCCAGTGACAGGCAGACCAGCCCTCGGCTCAGTGTTTTGTACCGGCTCAATGAGCGTACGGAACTTCGCCTGGGTTGGGGCCAGTTTTCGCAAGCGCAGGAAATCAACGAGCTGCAGGCAAGCGATGGTGTCGATTCGTTTTTTCCGGCGCAGCGCGCCGAGCATATTGTGGCGAATTTAAAATATCAGCTTGGCAAGAAAATAGAGGTTGACCTCTCCTACTATCGCAAGAGCTTTCGCGCTGTCAGACCTCGATTCGAGAATGCGTTCAACACCCTGACTTTCCTGCCGGAGTTACAGTTCGACCGCTACCGAATTGACCCGATTTCAGCCGAGGCAAGCGGTGCGGAGCTGATGGTGTTTGCTGGCGATTCCAGTGAGCAGCTGTTTTGGTGGCTTGGTTACGCCTGGTCGGAGGTGCGCGACAACACACTGGAGCGAAAAATCGCGCGAAGCTGGGACCAGACGCATACCGTCAAAGCCGGTGTGAGTTGGCGCTGGCGGCGATGGGACCTGAGCGCCGCCGGCGAGGTGCACACCGGATGGCCGAAATCGGTCCTGATATCTGAATCTGTCACAAACCCGGATGGAACGGTTTCTTTGGCGGTTGTGGCCAGCGAGCCGAATTCCTTACGCTATTCGGTCTTTCATACGCTTGATGTTCGTATCAGCCGGGAATTCGTTGTGCGGCGGGGAGACTTGACGGTCTTTTTGGAGGCGTCCAACCTGTACAATCGCGCCAACCCCTGTTGCACTGAGTATTCAGTCACGCCCTCCGTATCCGCAGCGACGCTGCTTGCGAAAGAGGATAGCTGGTTGCCGCTTGTCCCTTCGTTGGGCGTGGTCTGGCGTTTCTAGCGTTGTCCTGTGGATTGTTTTTCGTCTCACCGAAGGATTTCCCGAGGTTGATCATCTAACCCGCATTGTTGCGCGCAATCGCAATCGAAGGGAGTCGGATGTTGACTGGAAAAGGAAATCGCTCAAGCGTTCGGGGTACTCTGCGTAGAGGGCTTGCAGGCGTTACTTTCGCCGCACTGCTCGTCGCCACCTCTGTTGTCGGCGCCACGGGCGATGAACTGCAACTCGATGACTACCACGGCAAAGTGGTGGTTCTCGATTTCTGGGCTTCGTGGTGTATCCCCTGCCGGCGGTCCTTCCCATGGATGAACGAAATGCAGAAAAAATACGGTGATGACGGGCTCGTCATAGTCGCCGTGAATCTGGATACAAACATTTCGGATGCCCGGAAGTTCCTCGCCAAATACCCCGCAGAATTTCAGGTCTCTTACGATCAGAGTCGCGAGCTTGCGCGTCAATTCGAGGTCGAGGCGATGCCGAGCTCCTTCCTCATCGACCGTCAGGGCGAAGTAGTAAAACGCCACATGGGTTTCAGGTTAGCGAAAACCGACGACTACGAGGCTGCGATTATCGCAGCCTTGCAATTGAAATGAGTTATTTGCAAGGAATCAGCCAATGAAGGTTTTGTTCGTATTGGGGTTGCTGGTCTTTTCCGCGGGTTGCACATCGATGGGTACCGAACCCTGGGATCGAGATGTACTTGCTAAAGACGAAATGCAGCTCACCACGGATGCGCTGGAAGCAGCCACCGACGATCACATCTATTTCAGCAAAGAAGCATCCAGTGGCGGCCGTGGTTTCGGCGGCGGCGGCTGCGGCTGCAACTAGCCGGACAGGACACCAGGGGAAGTTGATGAGCAAGGAACACAATAAGTCGATATCAGCCGCATTGGCGACAGCTACCTGCGCTCTGCTCGGAGGAACGGTTGCTGCTCCGGTGCAGGCACAGGAGGATGTCGGATGGGACTTCAATACGGCGGTGCTGTACTACGGTGAGGACGCAAACCGGGTGCAAGACCTGAGTATTGCTGTTCTGGCCCGACGAACATTTCTGGACGATCGGTCACTGACCCTTGGCATGACGGTTGATGCACTGACCGGCGCGACTCCCAGCGGCGCACTGATACAGCCTTTTCCACAGACCATAACCCAGCCGTCCGGGAATAATACGCGTACGGCACCGGCCAACTCGCTGCCAATCGACGATACATTTCGTGATACACGCGTTGCGCTGTCGGCCAACTGGCAGCAGCCTTTGGGGCGTCTCTACCGACTCAACTTTGGTGCGTCAGCGTCGAACGAATTCGACTACCTGCATCTGGGAGTAAACGCGAAAATTTCCCGCGACTTTAATCAGCGCAATACAACCTTGTCTGCTGGCGTGGCTTATTCTGCAGACACTATCGACGCCGTCGGCAGTGCGCCTGTGCCGCTGTCCTCCATGCTGGGCGTGGGTGATCTTAGCAATCGCATGGGCGCGCAGAGCAAGGATATTGTCGACCTTATTCTGGGTGTGACGCAGGTGGTGTCGAGGAATCTTGTCGTGCAGGCAAACTACTCGTTAAGTGACTCGTCCGGATACCTTAACGATCCTTACAAGATAGTGAGCATCGTTGACGGCATTACCGGAGACGCCGTACCCCGTATGCTGACTCCGGGGATTGACGGCCCGTCACATGAGTACATCTACGAAGGCAGGCCGGACACGAGGACAAAGCACAGCTTTTACACTCAGGCGAAGTACTACATGGGTGGCAAGGTACTGGACGCATCCTACCGGTTTATGACGGATGACTGGGATATCGATTCTCACACCGTCGATCTGAGGTTTCGATGGCCGATGGATGGTGGTCGGTATCTGGAACCGCACGTGCGCTTCTATACGCAGACGCAAGCGAAGTTCTATCAGATCGGTGTTGTCGACGGCGTGCCGTTGCCGGCTTACGCCTCCAGCGACTATCGACTCGGTAACTTCGATGCGGTTACGGCCGGCCTGAAGTACGGCTGGGAGACGAAAGGCGGCAACGACATGAGCTTTCGACTGGAGTGGTACCAGCAACGCGGCAGTATCCCGGCCGATAGATTGATCGGTAATCAGGTGGGTTCGGTTCAAGCCCAGGATCTGGATGCGATCATTTTGCAGTACAGTTACCGGTTCGGGCGCTAGATCGACGGTTCGCTATTTTCCAATTTTCGACCGACGGTGCCTGTAGCCCGACGAGCGGCACCCATCCGACGAGCGGTCGAATTGCGCCGACTGGCGACTGAATATCCGATGCAGTAATAGGTCAAAATGGGATATCAGCAATGCTGCTATCGGATGAGATCATGAACTTACAGAATACCAAACCGGAATCGCCAGCCAGTAAGGAACCGGTCTCGGTCGAACTGGCGGAGTTGTCGGTGGCCGAAGACTGCGACGAAGGCGGTGATCCCTACAACAACACAGGCACATACGTTATTGCTGCTTGTAAATTCGAGCAGGAAGACTAGACGCCTGGCGGTAATGAGTTTTCGTGTATTCCTGATTACCGAAAACACTTATAGTGAGTTCCTGTTCGCCCGGTGGTTGAATAAGCAGCTACACTAAAGCGCAAGAGGTTTTCGAAGAAGATGTGCGAGTTGTTCGCAATGTCCAGTGCTTTACCGGCTACCGTGACGTTTTCACTGCGGATACTAGCTGAGCATGGTGGCCGGACAGCGCCGCATAAAGACGGGTGGGGCATCGCGTACTACGATGATGCCGACATACAATTGATACGTGATACTGCTTGTGCGAGCGATAGCCGGTGGGTGCAGTTCGTCGAGCAACAGGAACTGTCCAGTACCCTGGTTATGTCGCACATTCGCAGGGCGACCGAAGGTGCGGTCGCTATCAAGAATACGCAGCCTTTCAGTCGTGAGCTTGGTGGTCGTATGCACGCCTTTGCCCACAACGGTCACCTCCCGACGATAAGGGAGCACAAAGGATGTCGACTCGGCTCGTTTCAGCCGATAGGCGACACGGATTCGGAGTTCGCTTTTTGCGTGTTACTCAAACGCCTCGAATCGCTGTGGCGCAGCAGCCACGGCGTTCCGGGGTTGGCGGCCAGATTCGAGATCGTTAAGAAGTTCGCTGCCGACATACGCGAGATAGGGCTCGCAAACTTCATTTACTGCGACGGTGAGGTGATTTACGCGCACGGTCACCGCCGCAAGCAAGCGGATGGTGAGTACAAGTCACCCGGTCTGCACTGGTTGCGCCGGCGATGCGCGAGCAACGATGTGCATGCCGACGCTGCGGGCGTTGCGGTGACGACATCGGCCGATCAGGAAGTTGTCCTGGTCGCCAGTGTACCACTCACAACAGAGGCGTGGGAACCGTTCGGCGAGGGAGAGATCGTCGTGATGTCGTCTACGAGTTTTACGCGGCAATCCGTACTTCAGCAGTAAGGTGCGTCTCTGACTTCAGCGAGTTCGTGATCAGGCAGGCGTTTTCAGATTTTTCAAGCAAACGCAGGGCCCTTTGCTCGTCCGTTCCTTGCGGTACACTGAGTACTACGCGAAGCCTGAGCTCAGTAAATTGAATAACGCGATCCACGCGATCAAGTGCGCCGTCGACTTCGCAGCGCAGCGAGATCCACTCCAGCTTGGATGCTCGTGCAATGGCCCTGAACGTTAGAATGAAACAGTCTGCGACTGCGGCGACTAATAGAGTCTCAGGTGACCAGCGGTCGCCGGGGCCGCCAAATTCGGCAGGTGACGCTGAGTCAATCGGGTTCAGCCCGGGGCTTGTGAGTTCAACATTACCTGCTGCGCTGCTGTTCGCGGCAACTGCGTAATGGTGGGGGAAATCTTGCATTATCTCTCCTTGTGATTTTGGCGTAAGGGCCCATCATTTGGTGAAGGATATAATGGGGGCAGCAAAACGATCTGCAATGGAGAGAGATAGTGAACACGAATTACGGATTCGGCAAGCCGGTTAGCGCAAATTTCGATGACGCCGTAAGGCAAGTGATCGACGAGCTCAAGAACGAAGGATTTGGTGTACTGTCCGACATCGATGTGGCGGCAACGCTCAAGGCGAAAATAGGTGAGATCATGCCTCCGTATCGAATTCTCGGCGCGTGCAATCCGCAACTGGCGCATCAGGCGGTGACGGCAGAACCGGAAATCGGGCTACTTTTGCCCTGCAATGTTCTCGTGCGAGAAGACGAGGCCGGCCAGGTGCACGTCAGCTTCATGGATCCCGCTGCGGTGCTCGGGTTAGTGAATAAACCCGAGATCGAACCGCTTGCACGCCAGGTGAGCGAAAAGCTGAATCGCGTGTTCGCTGCATTGTAATTTGACGAATGCGCGTTGGAAGCTCCTGCAGGGCGCTTCGAAAAACCGATTGATCGAAGCTGGACAGTTCTTTCCGGCAGCGCTGCAACGACCCGGTCCGCTCGGCTCTATTCGAGGTTCGCATCCGGGCGAGACTTCGAAACCAGAAGCGCAAGCAGCAGCCGTATCTGCGTATCGTCAAGACGTTCTCCAAACGCCGGCATTTCGCCGAGGCGCCCGTCGGCGATGGATTTTCGTATGTCGGTCTGATTACCACCGTATAACCAAACATCATCAGCGAGGCTGGGTGCACCCACTAATTCATTGCCGTTGCCGTTCGGTCCGTGGCAGCCGACGCAGAGTTGTTGATATTTGATGTAGCTGGGATGATTGTCCGCATCGGCAGTGCCGATGCGGCTGACGTAGTCGGCCATCTGCGCGACACCTTCGTCGCCGAGCACGGTAGACCATGCAACCATGACGGGCGTTCGCCCGTGGCGAATCGTTTGTTCAATGCGTTCAGGCGATCCGCCCCACTGCCATTCGCTGTCCGTCAGGTTCGGAAAGTGTGCAGCCTGCCCAGTGGCGTCGTGACCGTGGCATGCTGCGCAATTTTGATCGAAAATCCTTTGCGCCGAAACCATCAGGGAGCTGTCGGATGCCAGGGTTTCGATCTGCGCCTCGGCGATCAGTTTTCGCGTGCCGCCAAATTCAGCCTCGTAGGCCGCTACGCTTTCCTGCAGACGGCCGCCCTGCGACCATTTCAATGCGCCCGAATAACTGCCGAGTCCCGGGTATAACATCAGATATACAACGGAAAAAACCATCAGGCAAAGAATCAGCCAGAACCACCACATGGGGGCCGGGTTCGAGCCTTCGCGAAGGTTCTCGTCCCAGACGGGGCCATCGCCTTGCTGTTCGGCATCACCCGGAGAAAAG
>VAPK010191826.1_pt1 | contig 10619 bp, 10 predicted proteins | sample 3395031 | NCBI WGS metagenome assembly VAPK01 (sample SAMN08290443, study PRJNA428436) | hydrothermal vent metagenome | isolation source: Deep-sea hydrothermal vent chimney 1 | place: Pacific Ocean: Juan De Fuca Ridge
ATCAAACCGGTTAACCCAAATCAAATTTTATTAAGTTTAAAAAAGAATTTAGACATTTCGCGTTTGGTATCTGAAAAAACTACTTCCAATTATCAGCAAGAATTTCGTAAAATTGCCATGGATCTGGCCATGGTAAATACTTATGATGATTGGATAAATTTATACAAAAAACTAATTCATTGGGAAATTCAACTTGAATCTATATCAGATATCGGGATGACCGAAATTTTAGAAAGTCAGAAAGAAGAGGCCAACTCACAATTTTATAAATTTATAAAGAAGAACTACAGTAGCTGGTTTCACGGTGATGATAAACCTATTTTATCTCATACCCTTTTTAAGGATGTTATCGCCCCTCAGATTGACAAAGATAAAGGTACGCTATTGGTTGTTTTAGATAATTTAAGATATGACCAATTGCGTGTTATTGAACCTGTTATTTCAGAGTATTATAAAACAATAAAGGAAACTACTTTTTACAGTATTTTACCAACAGCAACACAGTATGCCAGAAATGCGATCTTTTCCGGATTGACCCCATTAGACATGGAAAAGAAATATCCGAACTATTGGAAGAATGATACCGATGAAGGCGGTAAAAATTTATTTGAAAATGAATTTTTAACCGAACAGATCAAACGCCTGAATTTAAACATCAATCACGAGTATTATAAAATCACTACCTTAGCTAAAGGGAGAGATCTTGCCAACAATTTTGCCAAAACAAAAGACAATGACCTCACAGTTATTGTATATAATTTTGTGGATATGTTATCGCATTCTAGAACAGAAATGGAAATGATCAAAGAACTGGCCAGTGATGACAAAGCTTATCGCTCCTTGACTTTAAGTTGGTTTAAAAATTCACCACTTATAGAGATCATTCAAAATGCGCAGAAAATGGGATTGAAATTAATTATCACAACCGATCACGGAACGATAAACACTTCAAAACCATCGAAGGTAATAGGAGATAAAAATATAAGCTCCAATTTGCGATACAAAACAGGTAAAAGCCTTACTTATAATGAAAAAGATGTATATGTTGTAAAGAACCCAAAAGAGATATTCTTACCCGAAATTCATATGAGCAGCTCGTTTATTTTTGCAAAAGAAGATTACTTTTTTGCCTACCCAAATAATTACAATCACTTTGTAAAATATTATAAAAATACTTACCAACACGGAGGAGTTTCTTTAGAAGAAATGATTATTCCATGTTTGGTTTTGGAGCCTAAATAAAGGGTGAATTGTTTTTTTAATTTAGTTAGGAATATTTAAAAAGAGAAGTAGTAAATTATAACAAACAAGGCTAAATAAAATGGAAAAATTAAGAAAGTCCATCTATATTATTTTACCGATTCTTCTATTAATAACTTTCAATAGTTTTAGTCAAAACACAATAAAAAAAGATTCCTTAAGAAATAAATTGATAGATGCTGCCAGGGAAATAATGGTTGCTTCAGGAACCTGTGCTCTAATCACCCTGGATCCTGAAGGGCGTTCAAGAGTTAGAGTAATGGATCCTTTTCTTCCAGAACGAGATTTTACTGTCTGGTTTGGAACTAATCCAAAAAGCAGGAAGGTAGATCAAATCAAACTGGACCCTAGAGTAACTTTATACTATTTTGATCCTAATGCTTCTGGATATGTAATGATTCATGGAATAGCACAATTAGTTAATGATCTGAAAGAAAAAGAAAAGCGATGGAAAACTGAATGGAAACTTTTTTATCCAGATAAACCGGAAGGTTACCTATTAATTAAGGTTTCCCCGGAATGGATGGAAGTAATTAGTTATTCTCATGGTATTGTTGGTGACCCTATAACTTGGGAACCGCCTATTGTATTATTTAAATCAAAAAAATAGTATATTTTAATTGTTTTGAATATTGTTAAATATATAGCGAAATTGTACCAAGCACCTATAAAATTAAATGCTAGTAAAAGCCTACCTACGATATCCCTCTTAGATTTTCTACCTGCCTACCGTCACATACAGGTTCGGTTTCTATTTGCTAAATTTATCGTTACATCTTTGCAATTAACCATGACTATCTGTTCTTTTGATTATTTTATAAATATATTGAAGTACAAACTTAGGATGTGTTTAAATAGCTGGCGGACTTATCATACTAGTTCATTGCATATTAATATTTATCGATTATAAAAAGAAAGAAAGTTTTACCAACCTTATCTCTTAGTTAAAATAACTACTGCTATTGTTCTTCTAACATTGGATTATTTTGGTCATGTAGAATGGTGGAGGACAGTTTGTTAAGTAGTGCTGAAAAATAAATGCTTTAAAACAATTTAAAATTTATTACAATCTTGGACTAAAAGAAGTTTAAGCGTATTTTTATAGCGAAAAACAAATATTATTTCACAATAAAAGACAAATCGTAATAAAATAAACAATAATATGAAGATAATTATTTATAGTTCATTATTCATTTTTTTGACCTTAATAGCCTGTGAATCAAAACCTCCAAGTAATAAAGAGGGCAAGACCTTATCGGGAAATCAAAATTCTAAAAAAAAGATAATTGATTTATCACATAGTTATTCAGATAAGACTATATATTGGGTAACTGCTCAGGAGTTTAAACTGGATACTGTATTTAAAGGCCAAACCGATAAAGGATACTATTATTCGGCAAATAATTTTACTTCTGCAGAACATGGTGGAACACATATAGATGCACCAATTCATTTTTCAAAAAATGGTAAAACAGTTGATGAAATTCCGCTTCAAAAATTAATTGGTAAAGCCATAAAGATCGATATATCTGAAAAAACTGTTAATAATCCTGACTATTTGATCAGCATTCAGGATTTTAAAGATTGGGAAGATAAAGAAGGAATTGCAATTCCCGATGGAAGTATTGTTCTATTACAAACTGATTTTTCTAAATATTATAACGACAAAGTCAAATATTTAGGAACGGATAAACGTGGAGAAAGCGCTGTTAAACTATTGCATTTTCCCGGACTTTCACCTGAAGCGGCTAAATGGCTGGTTGAAAAACGGACTATTAATGCAATTGGAATTGATACACCAAGTATTGATTACGGGCAATCGGAATATTTCAAAAGTCATGTAACACTTCTTTCTCAAAATATTCCTGCCTTTGAAAACTTAATGAATCTAGATAAATTACCTTTAAAAGGATTTGAAATCATTGCACTTCCAATGAAGATCAAAGGAGGAAGCGGAGCCCCATTAAGAATAATAGCAATTTTGAATGAGTAAATGAAGCCGCAAATAGAAACAATTTCCGAAAAAAAATTAGTAGGCATAACACTTAGAATGTCTTTTGCAAATAATAAAACAAGAGAATTATGGGGAAAATTTATTCCCAATCGAAAAGAAATTAAAAATAATTTAAACTCAAACTTGATTTCTTTACAGATCTATGAAAAAGGATTTAATTTTAATGAAAATGCAGAATTTAAAAAATGGGCATTGGTTGAAGTGACAGATTTTGAAAGTATTCCAAAAAATATGAAACCTTTTACTTTATCAGGTGGACTCTATGCTGTTTTTAATTACAAAGGAAATAGTAATGATGTCACTATTTTTCAATACATTTTTACTAATTGGTTGCCAAACTCTAAATATCAATTAGATAACAGACCTCATTTTGAGGTTTTAGGAGATAAATACAAAAATAATGATCCAAATTCTGAAGAAGAAATATGGATACCGATAAAAAATAAATTACAGAATATATAAATTGAGCTAATAAAATGATAGCAAGGATTTGGCACGGAAAAACGAGTATTAAAAATTATGAAGAGTATACAGATTTTATGAGATCTGAAGCTATTCCCGATTATAAAAGAACCAAGGGATTTGTAAAATTGACCTTTTTAAGAAATATAGATAATAATGCTGGACATTTTACATTAATTACCTTTTGGGAAGATTTAGAAGTTATAAAAAACTTTGCAGGTGAAGATTTTGAAAAGGCAAAATACTACCAGAAAGACAAGGAATACTTATTAGATTTCAAAGAAAAAGTAAAGCATTATGAAGTGTTTGCCGAGTAAATATTCATTATAAAGATATCTTGCGACTATTTCGTAAAATTTAAATAGAAATGAAAAAAATAGAAGACTTACTTCTACTTGGCGACCCCAGGCTTTATGAAATTTGTGAACCCGTTCAGAGAACTGAATTAAATATGGTAGAAGATTGGGTAGCCAAAATGAATAATGTAATAAAGGAGATAAGGGTAAAATACAATTTCGGGAGGGCAATTGCAGCCCCACAATTGGGAATTATGAAAAGACTTATTTTGATAAATATAGATAGGCCAGTTGTAATTATCAACCCTGCGTTCACCTTTCGAAGTAATGAAAAAATGAATATTTGGGATGATTGTATGAGTTTTCCGAATCTTTTGGTTAAGGTGAAAAGACATAAAAGAATAATAATTAAATACCGTGATGCATCTTGGAGAATACGGGAACAGGATTTTGAGAATGATCTATCGGAATTGATACAGCATGAATATGATCATTTAAATGGAATTTTATGTACCATGAGAGCAATTGACTCAAAATCATTCAAATGGAGGTAAACACCAATTCAGACAGACCTTTTTTTATCAACAAAGCCAATAATAGAATCATTAAATGCGCTACGTCAAGCATGTTAAAAAGTAGTAATGCAATAGCATTGCATAAAACTTTGCCTACTTACCTTCCAACTCCTTTGATACATCTTAAGAATCTAGCTAAAAAATATAATGTTGGAAACATATTTGTCAAAGACGAATCTTTTAGATTTGGACTAAATGCTTTTAAAGGATTAGGTGCATCTTTTGCTATTGACCGTTTATTAAAGGAAAATACGCAAACAAAAACCTTATGTACAACTACAGATGGTAATCATGGTCGAGCTGTTGCTTGGTCGGCCAGATTACACAATAGAAAAGCAGTTATTTTTGTTCCAAAAAATACTACAGCTCATTGTATTAAAAACATTGAGAAAGAAGGAGCAACAGTTGAATTACTTAATAAAAATTACGACGAAACCTGTAAATACGCTGAGAAAATTAGTAACAAGAAGGGATGGCTATTAGTACAAGATACGGCATGGAAGAATTATGAAGAAATACCTGCACTCATCATGTCTGGATATTTGACACTATTTCAAGAAATGGAAGATAGTCTTCACCATTTGCCAAAACCAAAAATAGATCTTGTTTTTATACAAGCTGGTGTTGGGAGTTTTGCTGCAGCCGGAATCTTTTACTACTTAAATCGATACGGATCTTTGAGACCAAAAATTGTAATTGTAGAACCAAATGAAGCGGATGCAATTCTATACTCATTCCAAAAAGGAAAAATAGCCACTTCAAAAGGAAAGGGTAAAACAATAATGGCCGGGCTAAATTGTGGAACCCCATCATCTATAGCCTGGAACCTAATTAAAAATGGTACGGATATCTCTATTAAAATTGATGATGTATATTCAAAACAGGCAATTTGTGAGTTTTATTATCCAAATGGTTCAGATAAAAGAATAATATCAGGAGAATCCGGTGCCGCCGGATTAGCCGGATTCCAGGCAGTGATGTCTGATGCAAAGTTTACACCACTCCGTAAAGAATTAAATATAAATAATAAAACCAGCATTCTTTTTATTAATACAGAAGGTGCAACAGATTTAAAGACCTTTAATGAAATAGTAGCTACCAATAATAAGTAATCGAACCCAACTTATTAGGAGAAGTTTATTCTGAAATTCATTTTAAGTTTTGTGCATTTTATAAAAGTTAGTACATTTAAAATTCCTAATTGAACCAAAACTTCACCAAATATGAAAACAATCACTTTTTTATTAAGTACTACCCTATTCTTATGCTCTTTATCGACTATAGGGCAAAAAAAAATATCAAAAAATAAACAAGAAATTTTAAATTCTGTAGAAAAGCATCAAAAAGATCTTATTCAAATAAGTGATCAGATTTGGGCATTTGCAGAAACTGCCATGAAAGAATACAATTCTGCCAAAATTTTGGCAGATTATGCCGAACAACAAGGATTTAGAGTAGAAAGAGGTGTGGCAGAAATTCCAACTGCTTTTATTGCCTCCTATGGTTCTGGTAAACCTATTATTGGAATCATGGGTGAATTTGATGCCTTACCCGGACTTTCACAAAAAGCACAAACCACTAAGTCTCCGTTGAAAGAAGGAGATGCAGGTCAGGGATGCGGACATAACTTGTTTGGAACGGGAAGTTTAGGTGCTGCAATTGCAATAAAAGAATTAATGGAAAAAGGTAAAATAAAAGGTACTATACGTTTTTATGGTACTCCAGCTGAAGAAGACCTTGCGGGCAAAGTATATATGGCAAGAGCAGGATTATTCGATGATCTGGATGTATGCTTAGACTGGCACCCTGATTATGAGAATAAAGCAAATATGCAAAGTACTCAGGCTGTAACAGATTATACTATTTCCTTTAAAGGAATAAGTGCTCATGCTGCTGCAGACCCATGGAACGGTAGAAGCGCATTAGATGCTGCAGAGTTTTTTACGACGGGAATTAACTCTATGAGAGAGCATGTAGAACCCAGTGTTAGAATGCATTATGTCTATACTTCTGCAGGCAAGGTTCCCAATGTAATTCCAGATGAAGCCTCTGTATGGTTATGGATAAGAGATTCGAAAAGAGAAGGTGTAGCGCAAGTATCAGAAAGGATGAAAAACATTGCCAAAGGAGCAGCTTTAATGGCCGGTGTTGAGTATGATATAAAACTAAATAGTGGTTTATATGAATTATTAATCAATGAAACAGGTGCTAAGGTTTTACATAGTAATATGGAAATTGTTGGTCCGATTACTTATACCCAAGATGAAATCTCTTTTGCTAATCAAATTATGAAGGAATATGGGTTAGAAGAAAACGGTATCAATGGAAATATCAAGCCTTTGGAAACAAAAAATAAAAACCCTAGTGGAGGTTCAACAGATGTAGGAGACGTTAGTTATATTGTTCCGGAAATCACCTTATTGGCAACAACGGCACCCTACAAATCACCATGGCATTCATGGGTAGTTGTGGCCTGTGGCGGTATGAGCATTGGTCATAAAGGGATGCTTTATGCTTCTAAAACTCTGGGACTTACAATGGTAGATTTATTTGAAAACGAAAAATTAAGAAAAGAGATCAAAGCAGAATTTTTAAAAAGAAAAGGAGACGAAGTATGGAAAGCCATGTTACCGGAAGGTCCTCCACCCGTTCCTGCAAAAACAGAGAGTTCAAAATAACGTTTTAATTCGTTTATATAAGAACCTGTAAATAGTATTTTATTGCTTCTAATGACTATAATAATTGAATAATTACTTGTAAAATAAGGTCTTTATTTTGTACTTTTATTGGTTCAATCATTCAATTATTATTTATATTTATTTTAGAGTAAATTTCAATGAAAGTCAAAGTATGTGTCATTCAAGATAGTCCGGTTTTTTTTAACAAAGAGAAAACATTAATTAAAGTCGAAGAACTTGTAAAAAAGTACAGTAAAGCAGGTTGTGAATTGATAGTTTTTCCGGAAACCTTTATTCCAGGTTATCCAAGGGGTTTTTCCTTTGGTGCTAAAATAGGCAGCCGAACTACAAAAGGTAGAGATCTTTATGCAGAATATCATAAAAACAGTATTGACTTGCAAAGCGATGATTTAAAAAGATTAGAAAAACTATGTAAATCACAAAATGTGTACTTGGTAATAGGTGTTACCGAAAAAGAAAATACAAATGGAAGTTTGTTTTGCTCTGTTCTTTATATCTCACCCACAGACGGTTTGTTGGGAGTTCATAGAAAAATAAAACCAACAGGAACAGAAAGATTGATCTGGAACGAATCTGATGGAAATTCTTTGGTGACTTTTCAAACCAAAATAGGAAAACTGGGAGGCTTGATCTGTTGGGAAAACTACATGCCTTTGGCTAGAATGTCTATGTACAAAAAAGGGGTTGAAATTTATATTGCACCAACAGCCGATGCTAGAGAAGAATGGACTTCTACAATGCAACATATAGCACTCGAAGGAAGGTGTTATGTATTGGGATGCAACCAATACTTTACCAAATCTATGTATCCTGAGAAATTCCAAGACTTAGTAAAAGAAGAGCCCGAAAATATGTGTCGGGGTGGTAGTGTGATCGTTTCCCCTTTGGGCAAAATTTTAGCCGGCCCGTTATTTGATGAAGCTGGTGCTTTGATAGCAGATTTAGACTTAAATGAGATCAATTCGAGTAAGTTAGATTTTGACGTTATAGGCCACTATGCGAGAAATGACATATTCCGTTTAACGGTAAGCAATCAACCCGAAATAAAAAAAGAAGAAGAAATAGAAGAGGAAACCGAAAATCTCTAAAAGAGTAGGTATTAAATAAATATAAAGATTCATAATGAGTTATTCAAAACCCAAATTTAAAGAGAAATATGGAAATTTTATCAATGGAAAATTTGTTGATCCTGTTGGAGGAGAATATTTTGACAATAATTCTCCTATTGACAATACACTCATAGCCAAATATGCACGTTCCCAAAAAGAAGATGTAGACAATGCAGTTGAAGCAGCAAATGCAGCAAAAGAAGCATGGGGCAATACTTCTGCAGCCGAACGTGCTGCATTATTAAATAAAGTTGCCGATATAATTGAAGCAAATTTAGAAGAATTTTCTTTGGTTGAAACTTGCGACAACGGTAAACCTATAAGAGAAACCTTAAATGCCGATATTCCTTTATCTGTAGATCATTGGCGTTATTTTGCAGCTGTTATCAGAGCCGAAGAAGGATCTGCAACCGAATTGGATGCCAATACACTTTCATTGATCATTAGAGAACCTCTAGGTGTGGTTGCGCAAATTATTCCATGGAATTTTCCATTGCTCATGTTGTCTTGGAAATTACCTCCAGCATTAGCCGCAGGAAATTGTGTAATTCTTAAACCTGCAGAACAAACACCATCATCTGCTACCCTATTGATGGAAAAAATTGCAGACGTTTTTCCTCCAGGAGTTATTAATATTATTCACGGTTTCGGCCCCGAAGCAGGTAAGCCGCTTGCATCTCATTCTAAGGTAGATAAAGTTGCTTTTACAGGTGAAACCACTACCGGTCAATTAATTATGCAATATGCTTCTAAAAATTTAAATCCAGTTACCATGGAATTGGGAGGTAAATCTCCTAATATTTTCTTTAATTCTGTTATGGATGAAGATGATGCCTTTTTAGATAAAGCTATAGAAGGTGCCGTTTTATTCGCTTTTAATCAAGGTGAAGTTTGTACTTGTCCGTCTCGGATTTTAGTGCAAGAAGATATTTATGATGCATTTATGAAAAAAGTAGTTGAAAGAACCGAAGCAATTGTTCAAGATAATCCGTACGATGTAAATACGATGGTAGGTGCACAAGCTTCTAATGATCAGTTCGAAAAAATACTTTCTTATTTCAATATAGGTAAAGAAGAAGGGGCAAAAGTTTTAACTGGTGGAGAAGCTTGTAAATTAGATGGTGACCTTGGAAACGGATATTATATCAAACCAACCATTTTTGAAGGTCATAATAAAATGAGGGTATTTCAGGAAGAAATATTTGGCCCGGTTGTATCGGTAACCAAATTTAAAGACGAAGCCGAAGCAATTGAAATCGCAAATGATACGCTTTATGGATTGGGTGCTGGAGTATGGACAAGAGATGCACATCAATTGTACCAAATACCCAGAGCAATAAAAGCAGGTAGAGTTTGGGTGAATTGTTACCACGCCTACCCTGCTCATGCGCCATTTGGAGGCTATAAAAAATCTGGTTTTGGTAGAGAAAATCATCTTATGATGATGAATCACTATCGTCAAACAAAGAATATGCTTATTTCTTATGATAAAAATAAGTTAGGCTTCTTTTAAAATTTAGATCAATTTTAATTTATAAAGACTTACTGTTAAATACAGTAGGTCTTTATTAAATAATTTTTAATATGAACTACCAGAGAGTGGCCATAACGGAAAAAGCAATAGAAGTAGTTAAACAGCTAAAAGCAAAACATGGAGAATTGATTTTTCACCAAAGTGGAGGTTGCTGTGATGGCTCTGCACCCATGGTTTTTGAAGAAGGAGATATGTATCTAGATGATAGTGATATTCTATTAGGTGAGCTCGAAGGGGTTAATTATTATATGAATCAAGATCAATTTGAATATTGGAAACACACACACCTTACCATTGATATTACACCAGGAAGGGGTTCAAGTTTTTCCTTGGAAATTCCATTAGGATTGCGTTTTATAATCCGCTCAAGATTGCTGACGGATGAAGAAAATAAAGCATTGAACAATTCCTAAATATTTAGTGAAATTTTTATAGAATTTTTATCACTTATATTAAAGAAATTGCAGATTTTTGCATTCTCAATACCAAAAATAATCATGAAAAAACATAATTTTAGTGCGGGACCCTGTATCCTACCACAGGAAGTTTTAAAACAGGCTTCAGAAGCAGTTATCAACTTCAATGATTTAGATCTTTCTCTTATTGAAATTTCGCATAGAAGTGCAGATTTTGTAGAAGTTATGGAAAAAGCCAGAGATTTAGTTCTTGA
>VAPK010139656.1_pt1 | contig 10617 bp, 8 predicted proteins | sample 3395031 | NCBI WGS metagenome assembly VAPK01 (sample SAMN08290443, study PRJNA428436) | hydrothermal vent metagenome | isolation source: Deep-sea hydrothermal vent chimney 1 | place: Pacific Ocean: Juan De Fuca Ridge
CTGGAACCGGGCTGCCGCGTGGCCTGAGTGGCGCGGTTGAACACCGAATGCTGGTAGGAAAACCCGCCCTGCATCGCCAAAACCCGGCCGGTATTCACGTCCATCGCCATAAAACCGCCCTGCAATTCCGGCACCTGGCGCAGCGTCCAACGGATGAATGAACCGTCGCTATCCTTAGTCATCGCGCGCACATGCACCACGTCACCGACACTAACCAGATCACCGGCAACGCGGGCCTTACGCCCCAATTCGCCGTCTTCCAACTGTTTGCGCGCCCATGTCACATCATTTGCGGGTATCCAGTGGCCGTCCGCGTCTTCATCCACATCTTCAATGCCAATGCGTGCATCGTTTGCGCCGACTTCCAGAACCACCGCCACATGCCAGCCAGCCACATCACGCGACACATTGATGTCCGCCAGTGCTTCGCGCCAGGTTGGTTCATCAATCAACATCTCCGGGGCCAGCACCTGACCGGTGCCTACCCAGACACCTTTGCCACGGTCATAACTTTCCAGCTGATCGCGAAGGGACTGCGCCGCAACGAGTTGCAATTCCGGGTCCATCGTTGCGCGGATCGACAACCCGCCATTGAAAAACTCGTCTTCGCCGAAATTCCGGCTGAGCTGGCGGCGGATTTCATCAGTGAAATAGTCGCGTGGTGGCAGAGAGGACCGGAAACTGACGAAGTCCCCAGTCTGCACAGTACGAATTGGTGTCGCACGAGCCTCATCATAGGTAGCCAGTTCCAGGTGGCCGTTTTCGAACATCTCTTTGAGCACGAAATTCCGCCGCTCCAGCGCGTCGTCATAATTGTCGGCCGGATTGTAGGAATACGGCGACTTTGGATGGATCGCCAGAAACGCCGCCTCGGCCGGGCTCAGCGCATCCAAAGTCTTGTTGAAATAGCTTTGCGCTGCTGCGGTCACCCCAAATGAGCGCACACCAAGGTCGATTTCATTCAGGTAGAGTGCCAGGATTTCATCTTTGCTCAACGTATTTTCCAGCCGCACCGACAGAATCAGCTCTTTGATTTTGCGCTCGGCGCGCCGGTCGGACGACAGCAGGAAATTCTTGACCACCTGCTGCGGTATGGTTGACGCGCCGCGCAACCGGCCACCGCGCGCCGCATCGATCGCAGCCGCAATCATGCCGCGCAGATCATAGCCTTTGTGACTATAAAAATTCTTATCCTCGGCGGATATGAACGCATTCTTTACCAAATCGGGGATCTCGTTGGCCGGCGCGTAAAGCCGCCTTTCTTTGGCAAATTCATCAATAATTCGCCCTTCACCCGAATAAATCCGGCTGATGGTTGCGGGGGTATATTGCGCCAGTTGTTCGTGGTTCGGCAGGTCGCGGCCATACATCCAGAAGATCGCACCAATTGTCAGTGCTGCGAACAGCGCGCCAATGGTCAGCCAGCTGAAAATGCCACCCAGAAATGAAACGATAAACCTTAACACAAAGTAGCCCCTACAACTATCTGACGCTGTTTATACCTAAGGATGGATGGCGTCAAAATGAAGGTGGCAGTTTTCACGCTAAAAAATGCCGACTTTTGAACGATTTATTGTGATTAGAACAAGGATAGCAGTCATTTACGCAGCAACAGCGCGTCGGCCGCGTCTTCAATCGCCCAGATTTGTAATGCATCGCGAATACCGCTTGCCGCATTCGTCCGCCATTGGGCATCGTTCAACCGACCGCGGTCACGGGTAGAGGATAAAAAGCCAAGCTCCAGTAAAACGGATGGAATATCCGGGGCTTTAAGTACTGAAAATCCGGCCGACAGACGTGGGCGTTTATGGACACCAACAGTTTCTGAAAGACCGATTACAAGTGCATTCGCCAGCTTGTCGGATCTTGGAGCAGTATCGGTGCGGGCCAAGTCCATCAGGACAGCAGCAATTACATCATCCTGATTGCTCAGGTCTACCCCAGCCAGCAAATCGGAGCGATCATGACGTTCCGCCAGTTTTTGTGACGCAATATCCGAGGCAGTTTCGGATAACGTGTATATCGTCGCCCCCGAGGCGCGGCCTTCGACGATAGCATCTGCGTGCAGTGACAGAAATACATCCGCCTGCGCCTGACGGGCCATCGAAACGCGGGTTTCCAGCGGCACGAATACATCCGAATCTCGGGTTAGAACCACCTTAAAATTACCAGCGCGCAGCAGGGTTTCCTTTAGCTCCAGCGCGAATTTCAGCATCAGATCAGCTTCGACCGAATTACCCCGCTCAGCGCCCGGATCAATACCGCCGTGACCGGGGTCAAGTACCACCACAACGGGGCGATCACCAATTTGGCGGCGCAAGGGGGCCAAAGATCCGGCTGGTGCAGATGAAAGGGTAATCAATGCATCGTCGGGGGCACCGGCGCTCATTGCGAAATCATCCGGGCTGGTCGGCACCAGACGCAAATTGACCTGCGCGGGGCCAGCGGCAGAGGTGATCAGCTCAGCACTGAGTATTCTAAACGGCGCATCCAGATCAAGTACCATACGAGACCATCCGGGGCGAAATGCGCCTACCCGCAGGCCGCCTATTTTCGCCGAGCTATCAAACTCAGCCACGTCGAACCCGATCCAGTCAACTTCGTTGAAGTCGATAACCAGTCGCTTTGGGTCATCCAGCGTAAACACCCGGTATGGCACGGGTTGTGTCAGTGATAACTGCAATTGAACCGCTTCGCCGTCATCCATTAGCGAAGACGCGTCTGGCAATACCCGTGCTAAGGCGACAAGATCTTGTGCACGCAAAATGGACCCGTTTAAACCAAGGGAAATTGCCAATACTATAAAGAATCTGCTCATCATGCCAAAATCGTTTCGTTTTTCGCTATTATAGGCAGATACACGAGATGTTTACATGCCCAAACACATCAATTTCCGTGGATATTGCCGGGTTCTATGTTAAATGCTTCAGAACGAACATTTGACAGAAAGAGATCGATGAAACGCATTGCCATTATCGCCGCCCTTTGGGTTTGTTTTTCCACGCCTTTGCTGGCGTTTGAAATAAATTCAATGTCAGAGGAAGAACGCCAGATTTTTCGCGAAGAAGTTCGGGCCTATCTGCTGGACCAACCGGAAGTGCTGATTGAAGCCATCGGTATATTGGAACAACGTCAGGAGGCAGCCGCGTCAGTCGGTGATGAGGAATTAATCGCGGTAAATTCCGCGGCACTGTTCGATGATACTGGATCCTATGTTGGTGGCAATCTGGACGGCGATATCGTGATGGTTGAGTTCCTTGATTACAAATGCGGGTTTTGCAAACGCGCCCATCCGGAAGTCACAGAGCTAATCAAGTCCGACGCCAATATTCGTTATATCATCAAAGAATTCCCGATACTTGGGGAACAGTCAGTTCTGGCCTCGCGATTTGCGATCTCCGTTCTGCAAAATTCTGATGCAGAAACCTATGCTGCGGTACATGATAATCTTATGACTTTTCGTGGTGAAATTTCTATCGCCTCGTTAGAACGGCTGGCCAATACACTGGGGCTGGATGTTCCGGAAATTATGGAAGGCATGGAATCTGACGCAGTAACAACCATAATCGCCGAAAACCGCGCGCTGGCTCAACGGATGGATATAAACGGTACACCGGGTTTCGTGATTGGAAATCAGATGCTGCGCGGCTATGTGCCCCTGGACGGTATGCGCGAAGTAGTGGCAGGGGTCAGGCTCGCTTCACAATAAGGCATCGGTTTCAACACCGGCTGCATCTATCGCCGCCGCACGCTCTTCCACCTGTTCAACGATGTGATCAACCAACGCATCATTGGACAGTTTGTGGCTTTGTTTTCCTGCCAGATAAACCATGCCCGACCCGGCCCCGCCGCCGGTAAATCCAACGTCTGTCATCAGGGCTTCACCCGGCCCGTTCACCACACAGCCAATGATTGAGAGACTCATCGGGGTTTTGATATGGGCCAGTCGCGATTCAAGTGTTTCCACCACGTTGATCACGTCAAAGCCTTGCCGTGCGCAGGATGGACAGGAAATGATATTCACGCCGCGGTGGCGCAGGCCAAGGGCTTTTAGGATTTCGTAGGCAGCTTTTACTTCTTCAACGGGGTCCGCCGACAGGGAAACCCGGATCGTGTCACCGATCCCTGCCCAAAGCAGATTTCCAAGGCCAATTGCCGATTTCACGGTCCCCGGTAGCAAAGCCCCGGCTTCGGTAATGCCCAGATGGATCGGAGCGTCTGTAGCTTCGGCTAACATTTGGTAAGCGGCGGTTGCCATGAAAACATCAGACGCTTTCACGCTGATCTTGAATTCATGGAAATCATGGTCTTGCAGGATACGGATGTGATCCAGACCACTTTCCACCATCGCGTCAGGGCAAGGCTCACCATATTTTTCCAACAGATGCTTTTCCAACGAACCGGCATTTACACCGATACGGATCGAACAGCCGTGATCCTTGGCGGCGCTGATCACTTCGGCCACACGTTCAATTGATCCGATATTCCCAGGATTTATCCGTAAACAGGCCGCTCCGGCTTCTGCCGCTTCAATGGCGCGTTTGTAATGAAAATGAATGTCGGCAACAATCGGCACCGGGCTCTCTTTGGTAATCTCTTTCAACGCTTTGGTGGCAGCAACATCAGGCACCGAAATTCGTACAATATCTGCCCCGGCTTCGGCGGCAGCGATCACTTGCGTAAGCGTTGCCTTAACATCGCCGCTGTCGGTGTTGGTCATCGTCTGCACCGTTATAGGTGCACCACCACCAACCGGGACCGAGCCAACCATGATCTGGCGGGAATTCCGGCGTGTTATGTCACGCCAAGGACGAATGGGATTATGCGACATGTCTAGGGCCCGCCTGAGGTCAAATTGTTTGGAATGTTCAACTAATATGCACGGCAAGGGCTGGCAACCGCGCGTGTGATTATTCTGATTGCACCTGTGCCAGCGCAACAAAACGCGCCAGATCAGTATCTTTGCTCAGGTCAGCAGCGGCAAAGTTTTCTATCAGCGACTCAGCACTTAGGGCGACATCTTTTACGACACTTGGGCCATCACCGGCCGGGCCATAGTTTTGTCCGTTAACCGCAAAATAGACTGACCCGGCATTGCCAACCCGCAGTAACGGAGCTTCTTCGGTTTTTGGCAAAATGAAACGCTCACCTGCGTCCAGGATTTTTTCAAATACAACCGTGCCATCGATTGCCTGCACCCGGACCCAGCTTGGGCGAACTGCAAACAAAACCACCGCCGGTACTTCGGTCGCAACGACCTGAACCGCAGAATTCGGAGTAACTGGAGTTTCTTCAGTTTCAGGGGCGAGCGCCAGAACCGGTTCCCGCACGGCGTTGGCAAGCGTGCCAACATTGGCCGGATCCAGCGTCGCAATAGGTCCGTCACGGGCAACCATAATCGGGACGTTCAGCGCCTCAGGGCGATAAATGCGATCCAATGCATCAATGCTTGGTGCCTCAAACCCGGAATTTTCGTTAAGCGCGGCGACAATACCAACGGAGGCTTCCAGCGAACCAACCGTTGATGTCACACCAGGCGCCTGATCAACAGGAACAAGTTGCACGCGCTGCACCGCCTTGAACACTGACATGCCGCCATAACCGATCACGCTGATCAGCATCAACAATACCAGTGACGCACCAATTGCACCGGGCTCGATCCTGGACAGCCACGCCTCACCCTGAGGAACAAAGCTGGCTTGGGGGTCCGCAAGCGGATCACTTACAACGCGCTTTGGTTTGGCCGATTTACTGGGCCGGTTGGCAGATGCATCCGGCGACATCCCGTGCGCCGTTACAAAAGCACCTTCTTCGCAAAACCGGGTATAGGCCCATTCCGGATCCAGCCCCAGATAGCGCGCATAGGAACGCACATAACCTGCGATAAACCCCTGAGTTTCAAACGCGGTTGGATCAGCATTTTCAATAGCGGCAATATAGGTGGCTTTGATTTTCAGGTCACGCTGAACATCCAGCAGTGATTTGCCTAGGGTTGCACGCTCACCGCGCATCACGTCCCCTAAGCGCAGGTCGAAATCGTCAAAGCTTTTCGGCTTTGGCTCTTCCGTTACCGGTGGAGTTGTTCTCCGCCCGATCATCTGCTCTGACCCATGTATCCGCGTCCCCGATAGCCCCGATTCGATATATCAGTGGCTGATTGGCAAAACATTACCACATTCGGGCGATCATTGCACGGTGTCCCGTGACGTCACGCGGATAGCTCAGCGCGATTCAGCGCACATTGCGACCAAAGGCCGTCAAGTGCATGTACTAGCTTATCAATATCGTCCGACGTATGAACCGGTGACGGCGTAAACCGCAGCCGCTCGGTGCCTTTAGGAACGGTCGGAAAATTGATTGGCTGCACGTAAATTCCGTGCTGTTCCAACAGCATATCGGACATCAGTTTGCAATGGACCGGATCGCCAACATGCACCGGCACAATGTGGGTGCCGTGATCAATGATTGGCAAGCCCAGACCCTTCAGGCGCATCTTCAGAATTCTCGCCTGAGTCTGTTGCTGGTCACGCAAGTCTTGATTTGTCTTGAGATGTTTCACCGAAGCCGCCGCCCCGGCTGCAACCGCAGGCGGTATAGAAGTTGTGAAAATAAAGCCCGGCGCATAGGACCGGATCGCATCACACATCTTAGCACTGGCAGCGATATACCCCCCCATCACACCGTAAGCTTTGGCCAAAGTACCGTTGATAATATCCAGCCGGTGCATCACGCCGTCACGTTCAGCGACACCTGCCCCACGAGGACCGTACATGCCGACTGCGTGGACTTCATCAATATAGGTCAGCGCGTTAAATTCGTCGGCCAGGTCGCAAATTTCTTCGATCCGTCCAAAATCGCCGTCCATCGAATAGATCGATTCAAAGGCAATCAGTTTCGGCGTCGCCGGGTCATCGGCTTCCAGCAATTCACGCAGATGCTCTACGTCATTATGCCGGAACAGCCGCTTGGCCCCGCCATTGCGCCGGATACCTTCGATCATCGAGGCATGGTTCAGCGCATCGGAATAAATGATCAGACCGGGGAACAATTTTGGCAGCGTCGAAAGCGTCGCGTCATTTGCGATATAGGCCGAGGTGAAAACCAGCGCCTCTTCTTTTTGGTGAAGATCGGCAATCTCACGTTCCAGACGCTTATGAAAAACAGTCGTGCCGGAAATATTTCGTGTCCCGCCCGAACCCGCGCCAGTGGCATCAAGTGCCTCGTGCATTGCCTGTAAAACTACCGGGTTTTGCCCCATGCCAAGATAATCGTTGCCACACCAAACCGTCACCGGCTGGTTGGTGCCGTCGGGCTTGCGCCAGATTGCCTGAGGAAACGCACCATTTTCACGCTCAATCTCGATAAAAGTGCGGTAACGCCCTTCATCGTGGAGCCGTTGAATGGCAACATCTAGCTGGTCAGAATAGGTCACTGATTTCTCCCCACGCGTCGTAATTTCAGGAACGTCTAGCACCAAAGTCAATCATAAATCCAATCACATTCAAGAAATGATACGTTTTGCCACTCTACAGTTTGCTGACATAAATCAAAGCGCGAAAAAAAATGGTATCTCAATCCGCTGGACAGTATTTTTTGCCCTGCTAACCTGCCCGTAAAACAACCACATACTGGACATTTCCCGATGAAACTTGCCCCTGTATTAGCCCAAATTGACGCCGACCTGCCTGCCGCCCTTGAGCGGCTATCAGACTTGCTTCGCATCCCTTCCATTTCCACCGACCCGGCATATCAGGACCAGTGTGATCAGGCTGCAGACTGGCTGGTGGAAGATCTGAAATCCCTCGGCGTGGACGCCAGTAAACGGGTGACAACAGGCCACCCGATGGTGGTTGGACATGTCGGCGACAGCGGCCCACACATCCTGTTTTACGGCCACTATGACGTGCAACCCGTTGATCCGCTTGACCTTTGGGACCGCGACCCGTTTGATCCTGTGATTGAAGACACCCCCAAAGGTAAAGTCATCCGTGCGCGCGGCTCTTCCGACGACAAAGGCCAGTTGATGACATTTATTGAGGCCTGTCGTGCCTGGAAAGCGGCCCATGGCGCCCTACCCTGTCGGATTACGTTCTTCTTTGAGGGCGAAGAAGAAAGCGGCTCACCCTCGCTGGTGCCGTTCATGCAGGAAAACGCAGCCGAGCTGACATGCGACATCGCACTAATCTGTGACACCGGGTTGTTCGAAAGCGCGGTTCCGGCAATCACCACGCAACTGCGTGGACTTGTCAGCGAAGAATTCACCATCTCCGGCCCGGACCGGGACCTGCATTCCGGCATGTATGGCGGTATAGCGATCAACCCGATTCGCGTAATGTCGAAGGTAATCGCCGGATTGCATGACGAAACCGGCCGTATCACCCTGCCCGGCTTTTACGACGGCGTTCAGGAACTAAGCGAAGAAATCCGCAGCCAGTGGCAAGGGCTGGCCTTTGATCATGCAAGCTATCTGGATGATGTCGGCCTGTCAGACCCGGCAGGTGAGCAGGATCGAACTCCGCTGGAAATGATCTGGTCGCGGCCCACCTGTGAAGTAAACGGTATCTGGGGCGGATATACCGGGGACGGATTCAAGACGGTTCTGCCAAGTCAGGCCCATTGCAAGCTCAGCTTTCGACTGGTCGGCAAACAAGACCCGGACGCAATTCACGAAGCATTCGTAAAATTCTTAAAAGATAGTCTGCCTGCCGATTGCACGGTCGAATTCACCGGCAAAAAGGACGGCGCACCTGCGTCGCAAATGTCTACCTCTTTGCCTGCGTTTGAACAGGCCAGGCAGGCACTATCCGACGAATGGCCGCGACCTGCGGCCTATATCGGTTGCGGTGGCTCAATTCCGATTGCCGGGTATTTCAAGGAAATCCTGGGTATGGATGCGATGCTGATCGGCTTTGGCAAAGACGACGACCAGATCCACAGCCCGAATGAGAAATACGATTTGGAAAGTTTTCACAAGGGCACGCGGTCATGGGCGCGTATTCTTGATGCTTTGTCACGCGGCTAGGTTACTGCCATCCGGCCCAGCTTGAGCGCCAGCAATACAAAAGGTGCGGCGTGTAATAAAAAATCAAAGATATCCAGCGGGCGCTTTAGGGTGCCTGCTTTTATCATTTTCAGTTTTTCCCAGATATGAGGCTCTGGGAAAAATGGAGCCAACCCCAAAGTGGCCGCGGCCAGTAGCGCCATTGGCAATGTCACCTGATCAATCAGTTCAAACATTCGGCCTATTCCTCGTTCGATCTGGGAATAAGCAGCTTGGCAAGCAGTAGCAACCACGGCGCGCCGTGCATCAGCAGATCACCAATGTCGACCAATTGCGTCAGCTCACCGGAAAATAGCATCCCCAGTTTCTCGACCACATGCGGAACCGGTACAAACGGCGCCAGTCCTAATGTCAGGCTGGCGATAACGGCCATTGAAAATGGTATACTGTCTAAAAATTTCATGGTGCCGGATACTGTGTGAATTCACATTCGTCAAGTTGAATGTTTACGCGGCCAGTCCACCCACCAGCAAACAATGAACCTAAAAATGGGAAAAGTGGCGCGGTTGACGGGACTCGAACCCGCGACCTCCGGCGTGACAGGCCGGCACTCTAACCAACTGAGCTACAACCGCGCAATCGCAATCCAAAGCCAAGCTCTGAACTGAAGGCGGTTTTAGGCGCGCACTATGCGGGCGTCAAGCGGTTCTGTGCAGATATATCAAGTTATTCTAATCCACAGAGTTAACGCCAACCCCGCTACAAAAAAGGGCGCGGCTTATACCAAGCTGCGCCCTAAATATGCTACCTTATGGCCCTTAGTCTTTCAGGCGTGTGGTGTTGGTCATTTTCAGGATCATGCGCTCATAAAACGGCTCTGACTGCCCCTTGCGAACTTTGCGCATGAAGTATTTCTCAAACCCGATCTTGGCCCAATGTACCCATTTTCCCTCAGCCGCCCAGTTCTTGTTGCGCGGCGGGTTTTGTGGCTGCGCCATGAACGCGACACCCCCATCACCAAAGTCAGCCAGACAAAAGGCGTTCCATGTTGGCAGGTGAGTTGGTTCTTTGCCACGCAGAACCTGAGCCAGATTATGCGCCGTCGCAGTGACCATGCTTTCGATCATGTAACCGGTCTTTGGCACACCAACCGGAACTGGTGTGGCCTCCAGCGGTGCAATGGCGATGGCCACACCGACCGAATAAATTTCCGGATATTTCACATTACGCTGATGTTGATCCACGGTGATAAATCCGCGCGGGTTAACCAATCCGTCGATACCCATAACCGCCGGAATGCCGCGAAACGCTGGCAACATCATCGAATATTTGAAATCCAGTTCATGTTCCTCAACGACGTCACCACCCTTGGCGATTTCACTGACGAACATTTTACCTTCTTCAACCTTATTCACCTTGGCATTGGTCACCCACTTGATATGGCGGCCGCGCATTTCGCTTTCCAGCATGCCTTTGGTGTCACCAACCCCGCCAAGGCCCAGGTGGCCGACATAGGGTTCGGCGGTCACAAAGGTCATTGGAACCTTGTCACGAATGCCGCGCTTGCGCAGGTCGGTATCCATGATCATCGCAAATTCATAGGCCGGTCCATAGCA